>Ga0209542_10006738_pt1 | contig 22238 bp, 23 predicted proteins | sample RifCSPhighO2_01_FD_184028 | JGI IMG/M metagenome (GOLD analysis project Ga0209542, IMG submission 184028) | Soil microbial communities from Rifle, Colorado - Rifle CSP2_plank highO2_0.1 (SPAdes) (version 2) | ecosystem: Environmental > Terrestrial > Deep subsurface > Rock core/Sediment ... | reverse complement strand
AGTTTCAGAACCAATATCCAAAATCTTCATTCCTTTAGTAAACTCATCCCTCTCAAATTCTTTTCTTCTGCCGTTTTCCTCAAAAGAAAAGTCAACAGGAAAAACTACGTTTTTCCCAATCGTCGCATTTCTAAACTTTCCCAAATCCTTGCCCAAATCAAAGTCCTTCTTAACAAGCTCCAACTGCCCAAACATTCCGCAAGCCAAAACCCTGCTCCCTTTATTGGCCAATTTCAAGTCATCCTCAATCTTGGTCCCTCCCAAAATAAACAAACCTCTCCCTTTCTTTAATTTCCCCAAACTCTCAATTTCTTTCTCCATCAATCTCCCAACACAAGAACTCATCACCTTAGGAAAACCAGTAATTGAACTCTGCACCCTATGAGAGACAGAAAAAGCGTCATTGACATAAATTTCACATAAATTTCCAAGCACTTCAATCAAAGCATTCTCTTTCTTTCCGAAAAACTCTTCTTTAAGAAAACGCACATTTTCCAAAAGTAAAGCCTCTCCGTTCTTCAATTTCAAAATCTTGCTGACTGCCTTCTTGCCAATTATATCGTCAACAAATTTAACCTCGGAATATTTATTCAATAGCTTAGCGTGCTGTTTCAAAGAAATAAAATCTTTCGCACTTGGACGCGACTGATGCGCCAAAATCACGACCTTCGCCCCCTTTCTCTTCAACTCCGCAATCGTCAGCGCACTCTCCTCAATTCTTGAATTATTAATAACTCTACCCTTAACAACCGGGCTGTTCAAATCACTTCTAACCAAAACCCTCTTTCCCCTGAAATTAAAATCATCCAGCGTTTTATATTTCATCTAACCCCTCAATTCTAAACAATCTTTCCTCTCATAAATACCTTTCCTTTTAAGTCAATTTCTTTTTTAATTTTATCTGAAAAAACATTATAAACCCCAATCTGGCTACTAAAGAAAAACACTCACTTCCCCAAAACCGCGCGGGCGACATCAACCAGCCTGTTTGAATATCCCCACTCATTGTCATACCATCCCGCAATGCTGACCAAAGAATCATTCACACCGGTCAAAGTTCCATCGAGAACGCAGGAATGCGGGTCGTGAATTATATCTGAGGAAACAATCGGCTCCTCCGTATAAGAAAGAATTTCAGGCATTTTCTTTGACATTTTTTTAAACAGCTCATTGACTTCTTTCAGATTAGTTTTTTTTCTGACTTTCGCGATAATACTTGAAATTGAGCCGTTAATCACAGGAACTCTCAGGGCGTAGCCGTCTAGTTTTCCTTTCAATTCAGGAACGCTTTCCACAACTGATTGTGACGCTCCCGAAGTGGAAGGAATAATATCAATAGCGGCTGCTCTTCCTCGACGCAAATCTTTTTTGTCAACTCCATCTATTAATCTCTGAGTTGATGTGTAAGCGTGCGTCGTGACGAAAAAGCAGGATTCAATTCCGAATGCGTCGTTCAATATTTTTACCATCGGCGCCACGCAATTTGTCGTGCAGCTTCCTGCAGAAATTATTGTGTAATCTTTTTTCAAAGCAGAATCATTAACTCCCGGAATAATTGTGACGTCCTGCCCCTTAGCCGGCGCAGAAATTAAAACTTTCTTGGCTCCTGCTTTCAAATGCTTCTTCGCCTCATCGGCATTAGTGAACATCCCCGTGCATTCGACAACCAAGTCTATCTTTTCATCTTTCCAAGGCAATTTTTCAGGGTCAAGCTCACAAAAAACTTTTATTTTCTTCTTTCCAAAAATTAAATTTTTTCCGTCGTGAGAAATTTTCTCCGAAGGCGAGGGATGAACAGAATCATATTTCAGGGAATAAGCAATAAAATCCAAATCAGCAGAATGATTTATGACAAATTCCCACGGAACTTTCCTCTCAACCGCAGCCAGAAAAAATTGTTTTCCTATTCTTCCAAATCCGTTTATCGCGACTTTCATTCTCACCTCGCCAATAAAAAATAAGACAAGTATTAAAATCTATTGTTAGCTTAATTTAGTTCACAATTCTAAGATCGGGAACGCCTCTAATTATTCTTAAATCTCCTTCAATAACTCTAGCACACACCTGATAAGATAAGGGCATTAAACTGCCTGAATAACCATGTTTGCGAACTAACTCTGCCATATCAACTTCTTTTTCTTCTTCATATCTTTCTACTACATCTTCTACAAGCCCTTCCACAAGTTTCCTTTCAGTCTTATTAAAACGTATTGCCCAATAAATTATTTAGAATCATACTATCAGCACAAAAACAACAAACTACTCCTCAACAATCACCTTAAACCCGCCATATGCCATTCTCTTCATATCAAAAGGCATTTTCATATTCTTATCCTTGTCTTTCTCAAAATACTTCATTACTTTTTTATTAACATTGTTCCTATGAGATTTCGACTTATACACGATAAATGAAAACCAAACACTCTCTCCTTTTTTCAGTTTAGTGATTTTTGGAAATGTTGTTGCCTTCATATTTCCAGTGTTTGGATTTAAATCATCTCCTGCACATTCAAAATATTCCAAAGCCCCATGCTTCTTCCACACTCTTCCAGCCAGCTGAGCCATCTTTCTATAAGCACCTAAATTCCTTTTCGGAACAACAAAAACAAAACCATCAACATATTTCATAAACTTCTCCTCTGCAAAATAAAAAACTTCAGATTATTTAAATCTAAGCTACATTAACCCTACAACATTAGGCAAATATAAATACGCAAAAGCCCTACAATAAAAATGACTCTCGTATTCGACATCGGAGGAACAAACATCCGCGCTGCTATGGTTTCCAAAACAAAAATTGAAAACAGGCTCCAGGCCCCAACGCCAAAAGCAAGAAAAGAGCTTATAGAAAAAATAATCGATATAGTCTCAAAATTCCCAAAGCAAAAAACAATAAACTTCTCCGTGCCGGGCTTTGAATACAAAGGCAAAATCCAAAACTCTCCAAACCTGGACATAGAAAAAATGCCTTTAAGAAAAATCCTAGAACAAAAACTGAGAACAAAAATCAATTTGGAAAACGACGCAAAATGCGCGGGACTTGCAGAACTTCATTTTGGCGAGGGAAAGAACCTAACCAACTTCGTCTTCCTCACACTCGGAACAGGAATCGGGGGCGCAATAATCATAAACAAAAAACTCTACAAAGGTTTCGGCGGCGCGGGAGAAGTGGGAGAAATGATAATTAACAGAGAAAAAAGATTAGAACATCTCGCATCCGGAACAGCCGTAAAAACAATATCAAAAGAATTTGGATTTAGAGAAATATCAAACTCGGAATTAAAAAACCTTGCAAGCCGGGGAAACCAAAAAGCGCTTGCAATCTACAAGAAAATCGGCCATTACTTGGGAATAGGATTTTCAAACATTGCATATATCCTAAGCCCGGAAGCAATAATTCTCGGTGGCGGTTTCTCAAGCGTAAAATACATTTATCCCGAGGCAAAAAACTCATTCAACAAGCACTTCAAGACAGAGCCAAAACCAAAAATACTAAAATCAAAATTCGGCGACGACGCAGGACTAATCGGCGCTGCTCTTTTATAGAAAATTAATAATAAGAATATAGCAAGAGATATAAGTTTTTCACCATTTATCGACGAGATGATTATATCAAAAAAGCAAAAAGCACTATCGAGATATTTATCGACGAGAACATTAGACAAATTAAGAAAATGATTAGCTTGTGGTATCTGTTTTAATTATGTTTACCTACGAGATTAATAAAATAAATTGTATTCTAAGATAATATCAATGTCTTTTAGTATACGTCAAGATTTATTCATTGCAAATTCTGGAGGGCTCCGCATGTCCATTTCCATTAACGCCAATTATCTTAAGCAAACCACTAAGAGTATCAAAATCCAAAAAATTAGGGCAGACGCACTCGCTACTTATCCTCAACCTAACATCATATCTGGGATGTCTCCTGCCCAAATCCTCAAGAAAACGCACATTCTCAACATCTACCTCTGCCCCATTTCCTCTTTCTTCGATATAACTAAATAAATCTTTAAGTGCAGAATACGAAACTTGCTTAACAGTTATCAATCTCACATAAAATAACAATCATTGTAATTATTAAATATTTCGGCGATTAGTCTAAATTGGCACTAACTTTTTTTATTTTTTGCGGTTATAGGCAATAACCATATAAAAAATTATTTTAAATTGCAAGTAATGTCTGGCAATAATTAATTATTATTTATCGTTGTTAATATTAATAAAATGGCTATTTTTTGGTGCTAAAATGTATCAATCACCAATATTTCTAATAATAAACTTTCTTCAGTTCCTTCAACAACTTCTCAGCATTTCTTGATTTTGCAATCGCGGAAGAAATCAAAACACCCTTGCATCCAATTTGTTTCGCAGCCAAAACATCGTACTTTGTGTGAATCCCGGCGCCGCAAAGAGGCAGAATCTTAGAACCTTTCAAAACACCAACAAAGTCCTCAATATCATTTTGTCTGAACTGCGTTATAGACCTCCCGGAAGCAACCAGCTCAGAATCCTCGTAAGCAATCGCCCACGGTTTTAAATCTCTCAATCTCACGGCCTGCTTAACGCTCTCGACACACAAAACAATTTTCAAGCCGGCTTCATTCGTCCTTTTTATCGTCCTTCTAATTGTTTCTTCAGTCAGCCTATGCTCAGAGTGGTTCAGCAAGCTTCCTTCCGCTCCGGCCCTTTTAACAATTTCAGGGATCGCAAAACCAGTAGCTCTCTCGGTCTTGTAGTAATCAACATGTTGCGCAAAAACCCTCAACTTCGTCTTCACAGAAACCAGCCTAATATCGTAATCCCCGACTGCAACAACTGCCTCAGACAAATACTTCTCAATCTTCCTGCACAAAACAAGCACCTCCTTTCCGGACTTGTAGTTTTTGAAATTTATTATTATCATTATCAATAAAAACAACATAGAAATTTAAATCTTCTTAATGAAAAGGTTTTTAACTATTAACAAAACAAAGAATCTATGACCTTAGATGAAATAGATTTCACAACCTTTTGGAAACTATCCTCAATTTACGAGGCGCTTCTATCTTCAGCCGTAGATTCCGTAGTTTTCCCGTCAGAAATTCAAAGCATAGGATTTGCAAAACAATACTACGACACTTTCGATGACCAGGAAACAATGATTAAAAAAATGTGGGCAAGATTAAGTTCAAGCTCAAACGAAATAAGAGACCATTTCATTCTGCACGCCAAAATGAGAGACGAATTTTACTCAATAGAGGAATTGCTAAACGCAGGAAATAGAAATAAAACAGCGCACCATATCCTAAATATCCACAACAGACTAATTGATTGCGTTAAATTAATTCACTATCACCAAAGAGTCGTTAGCGATGTGTTTCTGGGCTACCCAAGTTGTGCTCCTGGACGTTATTTCCTGATAAAAGGAACTCCCAAAACAGCAACAAAAGAGTTTAATCCCGAAGGAACCCTCGAAGGAATGAGAAGAGAAATTGAAAAATTAGCCGGATTTTACCACGAATTTTCAGCAAACTACTCGCCTTTGCCGTCCGTGCAAATAATTGACTCAACAGACACAGGAGATGGAATTAATGACACATCATTAAGAGGAAGAATAGAATTGACAAGAGAATTACTCAAAAGAGTGGGATATATTGTAATTGAATAAATCAACCGAAAATCACCTTCCTCAAATCCTTTGCGACTTCCAGCGGTTTCTCCGCCTGCCATATATTTCTTCCAACGGCCAATCCCGCCGCCCCGGATTTCATTATCTCCTCCGCATCTTTCAAAAACCCAGAGCTGGACTTCTTCATCCCACCAGCGACAACAACCTTACACCGTCCAGCCACCTTAACCGCCCACTGCAAATCTTTCCAATTCCCCCCGTATTTTATTTTTGCAATATCCGCTCCTGTTTCCAAAGCAACGCGGGCTGCGTAAACCATATTCTCCCGCGAAACATCATTCTTGACGTTTCCCCCTCGTGGATAAACCCAAAGGACAACTGGCAAACCTTTAGAATGGGCTTCCCTCTCAATCTGAGAAAACTGTTCAATCATTTTCGCCTCGTACTTAGAGCCAATATAAATCGTATAGCCGACGGCACCCGCTCCCAGCTTAATGGCTTCCTTAACAGTTCCAATCTGCGCAGAAATCGGCTCGCCCTTCGTCAGCTTCGTCTTCCCGTTTAATTTCAAAATCAAAGGAACTTTGCTCTGACTAACTTCTTTGTTATACTTCTCCGCAATCCCCTTGTGAAAAACAACCGCATTAAATCTCCCGCGCCGCGCAATATCGAGGATATAAAGAGGATTGGCGCTCTTGCCGTTAAAATCACTTTCAGGTCCGTGCTCCAAACCCTGGTCATAAGCAAGATACATCGCCCTTCCTCGAGTCATTATCTTCGATAATTTTATTTTCATTTAATTAATAACTCCTCAGTTTTTATAAACCTCTTGATTTATGAGTATTAAATTTCCTCCACATATTTTTGAAAAGAGCATTATTCCTAATCTCGCTAACAGTTCCTTCTCCGACAATCTTTCCTCTGTCGAACAAATAAATATAATCAAACTTATTCAATAAATTCAAACGGTGTATTGAAGAAATTATTATTTTATTATTAAATTCTTTCATCAATTGTTCGTAAATCCTTGCTTCGTTGACGCTATCAACACTGCTTGTTGGTTCGTCCATCAAAATTATATCGCTGTTCTCGGCAGCTAATATCCCTCTGGCTAAAGCAAGTCTTTGCTTCTCACCACCACTCAAACTAACACCCTTCTCAAGAACATTAGTATCCAAACCCTTTGGCAATCTTTCCAGTACACTTCTAAACTGAGCCATATCTATTGCTTTATCCAATTTATGTTTAGGAACAGACAAACCCATAGTTATATTATATTCGATAGTATTGTTAAAAATCTCGGGGTCTTGAGGAACCAATGTAACATGCTTGCTCAACTTTGCAATGCCATTACTAACTTCATTGCTATCACAAAAAACTTTTCCAGAGCTAGGTAAACTCAATCCCCTAATAACAGACATAATTGTGCTCTTTCCTGAGCCACTCTCTCCAATTAAAGCAATTTTCTGACCTTTCTTAAACTTAACACTAATACCATCAAGATGTCTAATTCTGCCGCGCGTATTATGTTTAAACACCATATCTTTCAATTCAATCTCTTTCCAATTAAGGGGCAAATCTGAATGTTCATCTATAACTACTTTCTGAAATTCATCATCGATAGGCTTAATATTAGCCAAACTAGCGTCGTAAGCCACAATCCTTCCGTACACATCGGCAAAATTATAGAAAGAATCTCCTACATTTCTAAGATATTCATATAATATAAACAAAGTCCCAATCATTACAGTTCCCGTAGAGCCATACTCAGTAATAACTCTCCAACTCAAAATTATAACAGTCATAATGGAAATTGCTATAGTAGCAAAAGCCCATTTAATTTCATTCAAGCTGATATTCTTTCTGTACAATCCATATTTAGCAATTAATCTCTTATCTATTTCCTTAGAAACCATTTCTTTTAATCTAAGGGTTATAACTGTATTTATATTTCCAATATAATCATAAATTCCTGCAGAAACTTTATTATCATATTCATTCAACTCCTTGTATTGTTTATGAAGTCTTTTATCAAACTTACTGATTGAAAATATAACAAAAACAGAAAAAAGAAAAGCCAGACCTGCAATTCTCAAATCGAAATAAGAAAGCACAATCAGAGAAAATATAACTTTAATTATAGAATAACTTATTTGATAAGTGGTGTGACTGGCAAAACCGTCAACTGCAGCTGCACTCCTATTTAATTTATCAATTGTATCTCCTGAGTGATTATCCTTATGCCATTTCAAAGGCAAAGAAAGAATATTTCCTAGCTTGATATTTACAAAATTCCTATGAGCTTGAAATCCAACTCTCCTCTCAATAACCCTGCCAGTTCCATGAAATATCCAAAAAACAACGTCAATTACTAATAAAACAAAAATCAATTTGACTATTTTCTCTACATTAAAATTCTCTATAGAGCTTCCCTGAATAGAATTAAAAACAAGTCCAATAACCAATGGTCCAAACATCGAAACCACTCCAGCTACTAAAAACAAAACACCAAGCAAAACAACATATTTTCTTTTATCCCCAGCATATTTCCATTCAGCTTTAAGCAAATTAAGGAATACATTCCCTCTTCTCTCTTTGTTCATTCTAAAAATAAAATTCTGCGATAAATAAACTTAACCTTCATCCCGTAACCTCCAGAATTCTCGCCATCAATCTCTGAGCCGGCAATATATCTCCGTCAAGAGGAACATGAAAATCACCGTCAACACGCCCTTTATCTGCAGTCACCGCAACCCCTGCGCAATCAAGCAACTCCCGGTCATTAAAATTATCTCCCATCGCCAAAACGTTCTTCCTCTTTAATTTTAACAACTTAATTAGCTTCTTCAAGCCGACAGCCTTAGTCTGCACTCTCTTAACTCCTATATCATACGCCTCGCCGTTCCAGTCAGTATACAATTTCCTTCTCCTGACAACAATCTTCTCAATCTCCTTCACTCTGCCCGTGCAATGAACTGTCGTAATAAATTCCTTCGGCTCAAAGCCTTTTATTCTCGCGTCTTTAACATTCCTCAAATCTTCAGAAACGCTCCTCAACTCCTTAAAAACATTAACGTGCTGAGTAACTTTGCCCTTATACCAAGTGGCGCTCCCGTTTTCATACGTCAAGCTAACAAAAGGCAGAACATCAAAAAACATCTGCTGTAGCATCCACAACCCTCGCCCCGAATTTATATTAACGTGGAAACCCTTCCCAACCAATTTCCTAATTTGCTCAATCTCCTCGACGGGAACTCTCTTAATCTTCATAAGCAATTCATCTCCCTTTTGTCTTATTTCAGTTCCCCTAGGAACAACAACACCATCAACATCGAGAACAATTAATTTAATCCTCTTCAAAACCTTCGCGTCCAAAAACTCAATCGGCTTTCCCTCTTTTTTCATAATCAATCTAACACTTTAGTGCTTTTAACTTTTTCTCGTGAAAATAATTTGCATAGGCCAAGTTAATTCATACAAATCTCCATTTTTCTTTACCCCGAGAATTCTCTCAGCTCCCTTCAAGCATTCTTCAGAAGTAGTTTTTGTCATAGCATGAATCTTATACAAAAAAATACCTAAATCTTTTCTAGACTTAAACCTCCACTTTTGATTAATATTATAAAATTTAGGTTTTTCCAAACCTGCTAAAAAACAAATGCTTTGTGCATATTCTCTGCTCCAAAAAGCAACCTCGTGTCCGGTAACACAGTATTTAGCAACCTGCTCATCAAAATGCTTTGCTAATTTAGAATTGCAAAAAACATCAGCTATAACTATCCTGCCCCCCTTCTTCAAAATCTTCTTAAAATTCCTAAAAGATTTTTCTTTCTCAAAAACATGATGCATTGCGCCAAAAGACCAAATAGCATCAATGGAATTTTCTGCTAAATTAAGTTCATCGCTCCCAACTTGAATAAGTTTCATATTCTTCTTATCCAAAAATTTAACGGCATCCAACTGTTCAGAAGAAGGGTCACTAACTACAATTAATCCCCGATTTCCAACCATATCTGATAATGCTCCAGAAAAAAATCCGCTTCCTGCACCAACCTCCAGAATAGTTTCCCCATTTTTTGGTCTGAGGTATTTTTTCATAACTGCAATATCGTCAAGTCTCGCTTCTGGATATTCCATTAAAGCTTCCTTATACAATTTCGACCTTACACCAACAAATTCATTAGACATTTTATTCCAAAAACAATAGCAAGAAACATTTTAATAACTTTGTCTCTATACATAAAAATGGAAATTACAAAAGAGGCATATTATCTGGCGATAAATGTTCTTGAAAAATGTTCAACGCCCTGTGGATTCCGTGCTGCTTTCCCTGGTTACGACGGAATATGGTCCAGGGACGCAAACATTATTTCTCTCGGCGCCTCGCTTATAGACGACAAATTCAAAAAGACATTCAGAGAATCCATTGAAACATTAGGAAAATACCAGTCAAAAAAAGGCCAGATACCCAACGCAGTCCTGCTCCACGACAAGCCAAAAAAAGCAGACTATAAGTCAATTGACTCGACGCTCTGGTTCATAATAGGCCACTACATATACAAAAAACGTTACCAAGACGCAAAGCTGTTCAAAAAACACAAATCAAAAATAAAAAAGGCGTTAATCTGGCTGTCCTATCAGGACATGAACGAAGACAACATATTGGAACAATTGCCGACGACAGACTGGCAGGACGCATTTCCTCACCGCTATGGCGCGACGATAAATACTCAGGCGCTTTACTATTTCGTTCTGAATCTGACAAATCAAAAACAAAAAGCAAGACAGTTAAAAAAAATAGTAAACACAAATAAAGAAGATGGTCTCTGGAACGGCTCGTTCTACATTCCATGGCGGTGGAAAAATCACAACAAATACAGGGAAATGGGCTTATGGTTCGACTCTCTCGGCAATTTGCTCGCAATATTATTCAACCTCGCAGACAAAGAGCAGGCAAAAAAAATACTAGCCCATATCAAAAAAGATAGAATCGCGTCGCCTTATCCTATGAAAGCAATTTATCCGCCGATAAGAAAGACCTCAAAAGAATGGGAAGATTACTTCAAAGACGCCGCATCAAGAGCACCCTACCATTATCTTAATGCAGGAATATGGACATACATCGGTGGCTTTTACGTCCTTGCTCTGATAAAAAACAAAAAATTCACTGACGCAAAAAAACAGCTCGCGCTCCTGGCGGAAGCAAATCTCAAAAAACCAATCTTCTCAGAGTGGCTCGACGGCAAAACAGGAAAAGTCGGCGCTAAAGACAAATTCGCGGGAAATCAGGGTTGGAACGCAGGAATTTACATTCTTGCTTATGAATCTCTAAAAAAAAGAAAGGTGCTTCTATGATTCCCATACAAAAAGAAAAACTAATTATCTCGCCCGAAGACATAAAGCCATCAAACAAAAAATTAGAAATTCTCGGAACCTTCAATCCCGGAGCGGCCAGACTTCCCAACGGAGATATAATCCTTTATGTAAGAGTCTTGGAAAAAGTAAAAGAATTCACCGACGAAAAATATGCTTACTCTCCAAGATGCGAAGGGAATTCAAAGTGCAATATTATAATAGACAAATTCCCGATAAAGGGAAGCGAGCTGGACCAGGAATATGCCATAATATTCGAAGATGAAACAAAAAGACTAAGCTACATCTCACACCTAAGAAGAGTAATTCTTGACAAAACAGGATTCAATATAAAATTTATAGACAAAAAACCATCATTCGTCGGACTGTCAGAAGACGGGGAACTTGGTGTGGAAGACGCAAGAATAACAAAAATAGAAGACAAATATTACATGACTTATGTAACCCTGTCAAGAGACGAGAACGTATCAACATCGCTGGCAATATCAGACGACTGCATAAACTGGAAAAGAAAAGGAATAATCTTTAGGGAGCAAAATAAAGATGTCGTTCTCTTCCCGGAAAAAATAAATGATAAGTATCAGGCTTTCAACCGCCCTGAAGGAAATTTTGAATTCACCCCTCCGCACATAAGACTTTCAACTTCCAAAGATTTAGAAAACTGGGGACACCCAAAATCAATCAGGCTGTCTCAAAAAGGTGGCTGGGATTATTCAAGAATCGGAGCAGGACCTCCGCCGATAAGAACAGAAAAAGGCTGGCTGCAAATTTATCACGGAGTTTCAAACAAAAATAAAAGAACAAACGTGCCAAAATTCTTAAGAAAATTATTAGGCGTCGAAACAGAATACTCAGAATACAGCGCAGGCGCGGCACTCTACGATTTAAACAATCCTGAAAAACTAATTGCAAAATCTCCAAAGCCCATCCTTTCCCCGAGAAAAAAATATGAAAAAATAGGTTTTGTCAACAACGTCATCTTCCCCACCGGTTTAGTAAAAGACTTAGACGACAAATATATTCTGCTCTACTCAGGCGGTGCGGACAGGGTTGTCACAGTAAAAAAAATCCTGCTGAAAGAAATTCTTTCGACATTAAAAAGAGTCTAATCTATTTTTAAGTGATTAATTCCATTTTGCCCTAAAAAGTCACAAATTAAAATGATAAGATAAATAAATAACTAAAGAAACGTTTTATCTTCTATAAAAATTTATATGTAATAATCAATTATAGCAAGAGATATAAGTTTTTCACCATTTATCGACGAGATAATTATATCGAAAAAGCAAAAAGCACCATCGAGATATTTATCGAAGAGTAAATTAGAAAAATTAAGAAAAATAATTAGATTGTGGAGCCTGTTTTAATTATGTTTATCAACGGGAAACTCATAAAAAATAATTTGTATTCTAAGATAATATTAAAAATTTGCGTTTGCAAGACGTATTTTAGTTAATTTTATCGAATGTAATTATCAAAAATTGGTCCGTTTAACAACTAATCTATTTTTTTAAAATCTTCTTCGCCACTAAATCTGCAATTTTCTTCGCTGTAACCTTATAATGAAAATTTTCCAAGGCGTGTTTCGCTGCTGCGTTCCCCATTCTAATTCGCAAGTCAGTGTCGCGCATCAGCTTCAAAGTGCACTCAGCAAGCTGGTCAACATTAGCCCTGTAAGCAAAAGTTTTAGGTTCAGAAAACTCAATAAGTTTCTTCTCTTCAAAGCCCATGTGAGGATAAACCCACTCCCTTTCAAGTTTAACTTCATGCTCAATATCAACCAAAAACCCTGTCTTCCCGTTTTTAATAACGTCTCTCGGTCCGCCGACATTAATTGAAATCACAGGTTTGCCACACGCCTGCGCTTCCAGCTGAATCATTCCGAAACCCTCAAGTCTCGACGGCGCTGCGTAAATATCGCAGGCATTATGGAGTTTAGCCATAGTCCGCGGAGAAAAAGTATCCCTTAAATAAACAAATTTATTCTTGTCAAGCCCGAGACTCTCTATCATCTCCTCTTCCTCCCTGCCGTGATTGTCCGCAGAAAAGCTCGGCCAAACTTTAAGTACATACTTCCAGTTAGAAAATTTTTTATCAATCCTCGCCAAAGCTCTAATCATCTCCTGCGCGCCTTTGCTCGTGACATCCCCTCCAGCCGTAAGAATCATAACTTCATCTTCCGCAATTCCCAGTTGCTGTCTTATCTTTTTCCTGCTTTTAAAATCATTAGAAGGATAAAAAATTTCAGGGTCATAGCCTATGCCGCAGGGAAAAATGTTATCTCCTTTCACCTCATCTCTGATATAAGTTTCCCTAACCCAGTTGCTCGTCGTCAAAAGCAAAGGCAACTCGCTCAAAACGCTTTGGTAATTGGCAACCCACCCATCAGCATTAAACCATGGCACAGGATTCATTCCGTGCTTCAGCGGATGCAAAATAAGTTCGGGAGCGTCGCCCCAATAGCCCACGCCTATGACCGCATCCGGCTTGAAGTTCTCATAAGTGAGAACTTTCTTCTCATTATCGCCTCTGTCGCAATCAATGACCTCATGCCCAAGCTCTTTCATACCTTTAGAAAGATAATGCCCCTGCAAGCTCTGCCCGTCGGGTTCAGTGGGGTAAGGGTACAGCAATAAAAATTTCATCTTGTGACAAAAGCCTCCCACCGCCCGCAACTCTTCAGTTCAAAAGAATTCTCATTTGGGTAGCCGTATATATCGCGCACAATTTCTTTTTTAAGATTATGCTGCACGTCGTCAAGTTCCAAAAATAAATCAGAGCTTTTTTTAGCAACGGGAATTTTCAGGTTAGGATCATGAAAAGCACTTTCTCCGCCTGAAGAATAAGAAAAACAATAAAGGCCTTTGCAATTCAACTCTCCGCTATAAACCATTTTCTTGACGGCCTTATGAATCTCTTTATGCCTTAAATGCCCGTACTCTCCGTTCTTTCCGTGCGTAAATATATAATCATAATTTCCAGAATGCAGATTCTCTTTTATTTTATTGATAATCTCGCTGACAGCAAGAGGGTTCAGTTTCTCGTCGTCCAAATCAGAAATAACTGCCTTGGCTCCGTAAATCCGACAAACCTTCTTGAACTTAGGCATCCTGTCTCTGTCATCGCCGCGACACAAAGACAAAATCGTCCAGTCCCAGTCTTTCTCCTTGAGAATCTTGCCACCCATCCATATAGTCTCGTCGTCAGGATGCGCGACAATGCACAAAGCCTTAATCTTTTTCACGCTCTTCATCTTTCACCTCATGAGACTCGCACGAGAATTATTTAAATTTTGTCAAACTGCACAGCTCTGTTCAATTTAAAGGCTCAATCACAATCCCCTTGCCGCTTCGCTGTCAAGAAGGAACACAGCATTCTTATGTCTTTGCAGGAAGCTCGCCGGCACTTTCTCACCGACTCTGCCGCGAACAGCTCGGCGGACAGCATCCTCTTTGCTTTCTCCCGTCGCTAACAACAGAATCTTCCGCGCAGATAAGATAGTCCGGACGCCCACCGTCAAAGCCTCAGCCGGCACATCTCTCCAGGTTCCAAACCGTCCGGCGTTGTCACGCCGCGTCACAACACTAAGCTTAACTCTTCTCGTCCTGCTCTTAAGCTTCGAACCCGGCTCATTAAATCCTATATGTCCGTTCCTCCCGATTCCAAGAATCTGCAAATCAATGCCTCCCAAATCTTTTATCGCTTTCTCATAACGTCCGCACTCATCAGAAGAATCCCTGCAATCACCTCTCAAAAAATGGATGTTGCTCTTCTTAACATTAACAAGATTAAAAAAATTTTCATCCATAAAACTTCTAAGGCTCATCCTGCTCGTCGGGGACAAATCAGCATATTCGTCGAGGTTAAATGTCTGCACGCGGGAAAAGTCAATCTTTCTCCTCTCGCACATCCTGGCAAGCTCTCTGTACAGCCCGATAACGCTCTTGCCCGTAGCCAGACCCAAAACCAAATCAGGCTTCTCAGAAACAGAATCAGCGACGATAACAGCTGCCCTCCTCGCAACCTCGGCCGGACTCTCAAGCTTGACAATCTCCATCGAAAACAATACAAGCAGAAATATTTAAAACTACTCACATCCTTACAATGAAGCGAAAGCGCATGCACAAAATGCAAAAAGAGGTTGAGAATTCAGAAATAGTGTATATCGGTACTTATCCACCGAGAGAGTGCGGCATAGCAACGTTCACAAAAGACCTCACTTCAGCAATCCAGCAAAAACTTCCCGAAGAAGTAAACTACCAAATCTTCGCCCTGAACAAAAACGGAGTCAACACTTATAATTATCCAAAAAAAGTTACATTCCAAATCAGCGACTCAGAAATAGAAGACTATAGAAGAGCTGCAAAAATAATCAATGAATCGGCGGAAATAAAGCTCGTCAACATTCAGCATGACTACGGATTATTCGGCGGCGAATGGGGAGACTACATCCTGACATTCCTCGAGCTGATAAACAAGCCGGTAATAATAACGTGCCACTGCATCCTTCCTGACCCGAACGAAAAACTAATGCAGGTAGTCAGAGGAATGGCTGAAAAAGCAAGCGGGCTCGTGGTAATGACAAAAAAAGGCGTCGACATTCTGAGAAAAGTCTACGGGGTAAAGACGCCCATCAGCATAATTCCCCACGGAATTCCGACCGTTTCCTTCGAGAATCAGGAAAAGGCAAAAAGAAAACTCGGCTACGAAGGCAAAATAATTTTATCATCGTTCGGCCTTATGGGCGTCGACAAAGGATACGAATACGTTATTGAATCTCTGCCAAAAGTAATAGAAAAATATCCAAACTTAATCTATCTAATAATAGGAGAGACGCACCCAAATGTCAGAAAAGAATTCGGAGAAAGCTACAGGAACGGCCTCGCAAAAAGAATAAAAGAACTGGGAATTGAAAACCACGTAAAATTTTACAATAAATATGTTAAATTGTCTGAAATAGTCCAGTACTTAAAAGCCACGGACATCTATCTTTCGTCTTGTGTTAACCCTCGACAAATAACTTCGGGAACTCTCGTCTATGCAATGGGCTGCGGAAGAACAGTAATTTCAACCGAATTTCTTCACGCAAAAGACGCAATAACACAGGAACGAGGGAGGCTTGTCGGATTCAAAAACCCACTAGATTTCGAAAAAGCAATTTTGGAAGTCCTGTCAGACTCAAACGAAAGAAAAGAAATGGAAAAAAAAGCTTACTTCTACACAAGAAATATGACCTGGCCAAATGTAGCTTTGTCTTATTTTAAATTATTCAGGAAATATCTCGGGTTGAAAGAACCCGCTTTAGAGAAAATGCCGAGAGTAAACACCTCGCATCTGACAAGAATAACCGACAAATTCGGAGTAATACAATTCTGCATCCAGGAACGTCCGGATAAAAAATCAGGCTACACTCTGGATGACAATTCAAGGGCGATGATTGTCTGCACAAAGCATTACGAACGTTTCAGGGAATTCAGACAGCTCGACTTAATCAAAATCTATCTGAATTATATAAAATATGTGCAGAAAGAAGACGGCAAAATAATGAATTACGTAAACGAAGAAAGAAAAATAAATGAGGAACGCTGGAGCGAAGACGCTCACGGCAGGGCAATCTGGGCGTTGGGTTACCTGATGAATTCTGAGAATATCCCTCTGGATTTCAAAGCGGAAGCTGAAAAAATCCTGCTAAAATCAATACCTGTAGTTTCAGAAATAAAATCCCCGAGAGCAATCGCCTTCGCAATAAAAGGAATGTACTTCTACAATCAGGAAAAAAATCACAAAGTCATGAAAGAAAATATCTCAAAGCTCTCCGAAAAATTAGTAACTTTGTTCAAGAACCAGTCCACTCCCGGCTGGCCTTGGTTCGAGCCCTATTTGACTTATGCAAACAGCAAACTTCCGGAAGCCCTTCTCTATTCGTATCTAGAGACAGGAAACACAAAACACCTGAACATAGGGCTCCACACATTAAACTTCCTAATCAAGAAAACTTTTGAGAATGAAATCTTCACCCCAATCGGGCAGAACGGCTGGTACAAAAAAGACGAAGAAAGAGCGTATTTCGACCAGCAGCCAATCGACGTCGCAAGCACAATAGAAACCTTAATCCTGGCTTACAAAATAACAAACGAAGACAGATACAAAAAACTCGCAATTAATGCGTTTCATTGGTTTCTGGGAAAAAATTCTCTGAATCAGGTAATCTACAATGAAAGAACAGGAGGATGCCACGACGGTATCGGAGAGCAGGCAATAAATCTCAACCAGGGAGCGGAATCGACAATCTCATACCTTCTTGCGCATCTCTCGCTTTTGGAATTAAACAAGACAATCAAAAATATTTAAGCAAGTTATCATCGCACAATAACCTCAATCTTCTGGCCAAAACTCTTGGAAGAAAACTTAGCATAATTTTCAATATTGTCTTTAAACCACGGTTTATTTTGCCTCTGAATATGACCTATGATGTAATAACCCAGCGAGATAAATCCTCCGTAATCCAAACCGCCCGAAAAACCGACGTGAAAATGGTCTTTATGTTTCCCAAACACTTCCCCTCTGACTCCAAGATAAACAAACATCTCCTTTTTAGAAGGCACAACCGTTTTCGCATGTTTGCTCTGCTCAATTGTAAAAGCCCTCGCGAAAATTTTCGAGCCAAAAAGCTCGTCAAACTTCGTCAAAAACATATCTCTCGCCAAATGAAATTTTTCTGGAACAAGGATATAATAAGAATCGTAATTGCCAAAGCTTCTTGACATTTTCTTCTTCGCCTCCCTCAACAAATGTAAAACTTTCCTCGGATTTTCCCTGGTCTTAGCAATTATCATCCCCAAATAAGTTGAAACATTGTAAGTATAGGGCTCAACATTTTTCGGAAAAATAAAAACCTCCTCGGTAAATTCTTTCGCCGGAGCATCGTCATTGTTCGTCAATAAAACACATTTCAGCTTTCTCCTTCTCAAATCCCTGGCAATAATCGGCGCATGTTTCCCGCCGGAAGCAGAAATCAAAACCGCGCCGTCAATTCCCTTAACATTTTCCAATTTATTCCTGTAATTTCCCTCATCAGCAAACACAGCATCAGAATCGTTAAAGAGTATCTTCCCTGTAACCAAAGCATTTCCAGAACCGACAACCAGCGGCCTTCTAAACTTTGGCAATTTCAAAACCGGAAGTTTCTCCCTAGCAAACAGCTCCATCGCCTGAACAACGACTTCGTCCAAATCCGGTAGCTCTTTTTTGTCAAAAATCAACTCACACCTCTTGCATAGAGATAATATGAAAATTATTTAAAGTTACTGCCCGACAAAAATATAAACTCTCAACTCCAAATAATTCTATGAAAAAAATAACAAAACACTCGTTAATCAATGCATCTGCCACGGCGCTCTATATAATAATAGTCTCAACATTCATATACTCCTTATCAAACTTCGCCCCAGACGAGAAAAAAACAATCCTAATTCCTATCGCAATGCTCATGCTCCTCGTTTTCTCAGTTGCTCTTGTCGGAACACTAATATTTGGCAAACCAATACTCTGGTTCCTGGAAGGAAAAAAGAAAGAAGCCCTTAAACTATTAGTCTACACGCTGGCAATTCTACTCATTCTTGTAATTCTGGCATTCGCCTTGCTCTTAATCTTCTTATAAAATGACAGAAACAAAAACCCTTGAAGTATTTGACAGAAAGAACTTCCGAAAATGGCTTGAAAAAAACCACGATAAAGAGAATAAAGTCGCGCTTGTCATACACAAAAAACACACAGGGAAAAATCCGCCATCGCATAAAGAACTAATGGAAGAAGCAATTTGTTTCGGATGGATTGACACTACGATAAAACGCCTCAACAAAGAAAAATACATAAGGCACTTCTCACGGAGAAACAAAAACTCAAAATGGTCAGATAACACGCTTTCCTATGGGAAAGATTTGATTAAGAGAGATTTAATGACGCCTGTTGGTTTGAAATATTACAAGGAAGGCCTCTCCCGCCCGACGCACGACCACGGCATTCCAAAGAATCCGGACATGCCTCCCGAGCTTGAAAAAGAGTTAGCCAAGAACAAGATTGCCCATGATAATTTTATGAAGTTTCCACCGTCGGCAAAAAGAACTTTCTACCGCTGGCTACTTCATGCCAAAACTTCTGAAACAAGAGATAAGAGGATTAAGTCTATCGTTGAAAAAGCCGAAGCAGGAAACAAGGATGTTTTTACCCCGCAGGAGAAGATTAATAAATAGTTTATTTTTGTAGTTCCAATTCAATAACGTCTTTAAATAATTCATAAGGTTGGGCCCCGGCGAGAGGAGTATCGCCTATAATAAAATGAGGAGTTCCACTCGCACCAACTTTTTGAGCCTCAACAATACTATTAGAAATATAATCTCTATATTTTCCAGACTCAACACAAAAGTCTATGCTACATCCAAGTTCTCGAACCCACAATTCTAAGTTTTCTGGAGTTATTTTATCTTGATTTTGAAATATTTTATTCTGAAGTTTCAAATTATTCTTATCAAATCCAGAAATATTATCCATACATTTAACAGATTCTGCGCATAATTGTGAAAGGGGGTGTATGCTAGTTAAAGGAAAATGCCTAACAATAACTTTCATCTTATTGGTATCCAAATAATCCTTCTTTATTTTAGGAAGAGTTTCCTCCCAGAACTTCCTACAAAAAGGACATTGATAATCAAGATACCAAAACATATTAAGCTTAGCCATTTTCTCCCCAATTATCAAATCATCTTCTCTTTGGACAGGAATCATATTAACAACTGACGGTGTTCGTCCTGAAATCTTTACTTCCTCAGAATATTTATTCATCACATATATAATGCATTGCAAAGAATCCAATGCATCCTCCTGATAATCTTTTATCTGATGAGGATGGATATTATCATTTCTCTTTTTGTTAATTTGTTTTAATATTGAACAGACACCTTCCCTAATACCGACTATAGAGAAAAGAGTTTGTATTCTCTCAACTTGGCTTATCTTACTAAATTCCTCTGTTCTTCTTCTAACAATAATATCTTCAAGTTTTAGTCCCTCTAAGAAAATACGGTATATATGAGTACAAAAAAGTTCTGCTGTAATTCCTACCGTGGCTATAGTTGACAAATATTGTCCATTAACATAACAAAAAATTGCCTCTTTAAGACTATCCATCAAATTTCTTGGCACTTCTAATAATTCAACATCCGACTTTATTTCCCTAACTCTTTCTATTATAAAATCTACGTTCCGTGTAAAGTCATTTAATATTTGATTAACGAGTTCCCCTGCTAACTTTTCTTTCTCAGTAGGATTTGCGATAGAATCTATCACATTTAGATAGTCAATTATATTTGTCTTATAGTTCCATCTTTCAGGCATGAGAACCTATCAAATTTACAAGAGTTTTTAACAATTATTGCATTATAAAGATGCATATTTCCAATAATAAAATTATAAATTTTCCTTAAACTCTAAAAAAGCCACCCCTAAAAAATTAAAATAAAAGTTTATATACTTCTTGAGGTATATAACAAAATGCAGCAAGAGGTGAGTATTGTAAAAAGAGGATTCAAATGTCTTAGATGCCAGCATGAGTGGGTGCCGTTCAACATAAATCAAGAACCCTCTGTTTGTCCAAGCTGTAAATCTCCTTACTGGAATGTTCAAAGAAAGAGGGGATTTGGAAGATTAGATATAAAAAATTTTGAAAATAAAATTATTAACGGAGATGTTTTAGATATTTTAAGCAAAATTCCCAACGACAGCGTCCATCTAGCAATCACATCGCCGCCATATAACGTCGGAAAAAATTACGATTCTCACAACGACAAAATGAATTACCAAGAGTATCTTGACTGGCTGGAAAATGTTTGGTTGGAAACTCAGAGAGTTTTAGTAAAAGGAGGGAGGTTTTGTTTAAACATCGCACCAACTGGAATAAAAGATTTTGTTCCGATACACCACGATTTTACAAATCAGTTAAGAAGATTGGGCATGAAATTCAGGACCGAAATAATTTGGTACAAACAAACTATGCTTAAAAGAACAGCTTGGGGAAGTTGGAAAAGTCCCGCAAATCCACACATAGTTCCTTCTTGGGAATATGTGCTAATATTTTCAAAAGATGGAGATAAATTGGAAGGAAATTACAAAGATGCAGACATAACTGCTCAGGAATTCAAAGATTTCTCAGACGGCTTTTGGAAAATCCAACCAGAAAGACAAAGAAACGGACACCCCGCACCATTTCCAGAAGACTTAATTTATCGTTTAGTCAAATTTTATTCTTACAAAGGAAATAGAGTCTTAGATATGTTTGGTGGAACTGGAACAGTAGCGGCAGTCTCGCATAAAACCGGCAGAAATTTTATTCATATTGATGTATCTAAAGAATACTGTGAAACAGCAAAGAGAAGATTAGAAAAAATAAAGATCGAAATGTCGCAAACAAAAATTAACTAATAAGCATTTTCTCTAAATCGAAAGGTAGCTCTTCTATTCTTTTCACTTTTCCACCGTAAGAAGTTTTTTCATGTTTAATATAAACTCCATCAAGATATTTTTCTCCTAATAGTCTGTCTTTTGTTGGCTGCTGTTCAGTTCCCCATTCAGAAGACCACAAACCATGACCTGCCTGTCTGCCTTTATCAGGTGTAGCAAACATAACAACAAATTTTGGTATCATCTGTTTCCAAACAAGCGCATAAAATAAAGTTTCAGAAAACCTGCCATGCAAACTTGTTTTACAACTAATCACCGCCAGAGGATTGTTCTTGTCTTTAATATTAACAACAACTAAATCTATATCTCCTTCTACTTTTCCATTTCTAACAGGAATTGCTAATCTGTCCCAAAGTTCAGGATGTTTTTTCTTTAATCCTTTGCCACGGATAATAAGTAAAGGTACTTTATTTTTAGAGAAATAATCATTAAGATAATTCATGACAGAAACCTCCCAATCTTTTCCACTTGTTGAAACATAACTTTGTCTGTCTTTAACTCCAGTGTATTCTCCTTTTTCCATAAATTTCTTCAAGTAATATATCCTTAAAATCCTTTCTAAATCCCCCAGAACAATTAAAACGCCTGAATACCAAAGATAAAAACAATAAAATGAAAATAAAAGACCTTCCAGATTCTTCCAAACCAAGAGAAAGATTTCTCAAGCACGGTCCAGAAGCCCTTAGCGATGCAGAGCTTTTCGCCATTATTTTAAGAACAGGCATAGCAGGAGAAAATG
>Ga0209542_10006736_pt1 | contig 22241 bp, 23 predicted proteins | sample RifCSPhighO2_01_FD_184028 | JGI IMG/M metagenome (GOLD analysis project Ga0209542, IMG submission 184028) | Soil microbial communities from Rifle, Colorado - Rifle CSP2_plank highO2_0.1 (SPAdes) (version 2) | ecosystem: Environmental > Terrestrial > Deep subsurface > Rock core/Sediment ... | reverse complement strand
GGTCATCGTAATCTTCTGCTTGCTCTCATCGGAAGTATCCGTTGTTCCAAACTCATCAACCGAGAATCTAACCTTATACACACCATTTAGGAAGATTTTATCTTGTGTTATCTGCGATCTAATTTTCGATAAAAGCTTCTCGGTTAGCGCACTCTCTAATGTCAAGTGGGCTTGGGCTAGATCTTTATCTGATATAACTCGAACTTCACCCTTGAAACCACCCGTCATTGCTGAATCGGACCTGGCATAAACCTTCGTAAACAATGGACCTCCAGTTAGCCCTGGAAGACTAAAATCTCCCTTGTCTATATTGTAGCTCTGACCCGGATTATCGGCAATGACACTTACCTCGGTTTTCCCGTTCCCTGGAATGAGTATGGACCCATATGCTCTAAATATTTTACCGTCGGAACTCTTAAACCTTGTATTAGCTAGAAGTCTTATGGCCTCTTTTCCATATTCATTGTAGACCACAAGTTTGCCTCCTGCCTTTCTTTCGACATACTTTGTTCCACTGCTAGGAAGTGATATACTCTCCTCTTCAGTCACCCTTGTAACATCAAATTTTAGTAAGTTGTCAGTCTTGGGTTCTTTATAAACCTTAAGATTAGCATCAAGATCTGCGATCTCTCTCCTTGGAGTAATCTCGACCGTAGCACCAGCTAATACGCTAGTCATTAGAATTATCACAATAATCAAGATACCGATACCCACCAACCAAAATAACGATTTGTTGTGATGTGTTATCACTTGCGCTGGAGTATTCAGAGGACCCAATATTTTATTCCGTCCCCCCTCGCGACGTTCGCGAGAAAGAAATGAAGGCCTCATGACGCCACGTGATTCACTGGCAGGACTTTCAACCACGTCCCTCAAGATTCTACGTTCATTCATACACTAATTATATGGAAGATAAGTTAATCTATCAATGGCGAAAATCTCACAAGCCAAAAAAACGTCAAGAGACGAGGCTTCGGGCGTAATTCTCCAGCCATGATTGAAAGTCTCCGTGTCTAAAATAACTATTTTCCTATCTGACTGATTAGAAAAGAGTTTAGTTATCTCGGCCTCTTCCATGATTTCGCAAAATTGTCTGGCGGTAGCCTTGTTGGCAATGATTACAACTGTCTGAGGCAAAATATGTTTTGCGGATATCTTCTCTAATATGTCATGTAGGTAGGTAGTCCATTTAATTTTTGTATCAGTAAGTGCATTACTTATCACCTGATTAACCTTCTCTGTCACCGCATCCATAAGAAATGCCTCATACACAGACCTTGCTTCCGTTGGAGTAGTTCTAAAACTTCGGGCAATCTCCCTCTCGATACTATGGGCTCCTAAGGGGAATGAGAAAGTTTCAACTCCCATGCCATATTTGATATACGATACCTCAGACACCTCTCCTTCAAGGTCAACTAGCACATACGAATTAGTTTTCCCAGCTAATGCTTCATTACTGCCAACAAGAGAAAGAAGTGGAAAAGTATGAAATGAAATATCCTGGTGATAGTATTCGTTCAGTTGCTTCTTCAGGGATTTGATTAAATTTGTATTTGCCGAGGAAAGGTAAAATGATAACCTTGTCTCCTTTGCCAGTTTACCAAGTGGTTTATTAACGAGATATCCGTTTAGATACACAGCAAGAATCTTACGCTCAATGAATTCAAAACCAGTATCTGGATGTTCCTCCTTAAATGCGACCTCCTCCTCCGCGAATAATTGACGCACGAGAGAATCGTCGTACTCAACTGGGATGTCAGCCGAATGTACTATAGACCGCGTCTGGCTTATATGCCATGGTGTGCCCAGAGTAATATGTATTATGCTCGGAGGCCGAGCCTTGCCATTAATTTTTATCTTCTCTAGCAATCCTCTCAACGATTGAATCACAGAACTCTCCTGTCTCTTAGCGTCAAAACGGGCTTGTATTGGAACGCTCTCTCTAAGAGAGAAAACAATCTCCTTTCCTTTAGGGCTGGACTCAACCAGAGCTCCACCTACTGAACCACTACGTATATCAATAAAAAGTTCTCGCTTGATCTTCATGTGGCTATTCTAACACTGCTTTGATTCTTCGCACACCTGCGCTCACTGCTTCTTCCTTTATAATATGAAATCTTTTTTCTCCAATACTAAGTTCGTTGGTGTTTCTAACATGAGGTCCTCCACAAAACATTACTAACAGCTTCCTCTTTCTTAATCACAAATCTCAACTTGGTGACCTGGTCACCAAGTAGTCGCTGGCCAAGTTCTAACGTGTTCGTGACGTGTGGACCCCCACAAAACTCTAGACTAAAATTACCAACTTTATACACTCTAACCTTACTACCATATTTTTCTTCAAACAATCCAAGCGCACCCATTTTCTGCGCCTCTTCAGGTGAAATATCAGAGTATGTGACGGGCAGTGCTCGTTCAATCTGCTCGTTCACAACATCCTCAACTTTCCTTTTCTCCTCATCTGTCATTTTCTGTATGTGCGAGAAATCGAAACGCAAGCGTTCGGGAGTAATATTACTGCCCTTCTGAGAAACATGCCCCCCCAGCACATTGCGAAGGGCTTGATGAAGTAGGTGTGTAGCAGTGTGGTACTTGACGCTCATGTCAGATGTATCAGCCAGACCACCCTTAAATTTCTGCTCGCTCCCAGCCCGGGAAATCTTTTGATGTGATTCCAACTGTTTCTTCAACGTATCTTCATCAACCTCCATGAATTCTTTCAGTACTTCAACAGGTAGGCCGTAACTTGTTATAAGTTTGAATATGTCCTTCTCTCCCCGTTCAATCTCACGAATACCCCGCTCAAGCGTTTTTCTAAATTTATCCTCTTCGTCATTACTTATTTTGTTCTCGAAAAGACTACCTGATGGAATTCCTAATTTGTCAGCGTGTACAATAGCCCGTCGTAATAACCTACGCAAAACATAACCCTGCTCTGTGTTAGATGGCATTACCCCGTCCTCAATCAAAGCCTGGGCGGCCTGCACGTGATCAAGCACGATTCTAAAAGACCTTGTTTCCGGAGGCTTAACCTTCGCGAAGGTTAAGCCTCCGTATGATTTACCACTTATTTCCTCTAGGCGCTTGCGGAGTAGATCGAATATATCCAGCCTAAATACATCAGGTTCATTATTTGCCGCACTAGTTATGCGTTCAAGTCCTCCACCGAAATCTACATTCATTCTTGGTAATAACTCGAATTTACCTTCGCCAGTTTTCTTGTATGTCATGAAAACGTTATTGCCGATTTCCATGAATCTGCCACAATCGCAGTTAGGATGGCAGAATTCTCCGAACTTCGAATCGTGCTTGATGTTAGAAAACTCGTAGAACATCTCTGTATCCGGACCACCGGGCTCGCCCACTGGCATCATATCTGGATTACCACCAACTCGGCTCCACCAATTCTTTTTTGCAGGATAAAAAAGAATTCGCTCTTTGGGCACACCGAGTTTTTCCCAAATCTCAGGTGTCTCCGTATCCTTAGGTAAACCTAACTTCTCGTCACCCTCAAAACATGTCACCCAGAATTTGTTTCTATCAATACCAACCTCCTCAATCAAAAACTCATATATCCACGAGAGTTGTTCCTCCTTCCAATAGTCACCAAAGGACCAGTTACCTAGCATCTCAAAAAAAGTCGTATGTCTGTTGTCTCCCACTTCCTCAATATCTTCTGTCCTGAAACTTCGCTGTGAATCTGCAATTCGTGTGCCGAGTGGATGTGTCTCGCCTAGCAGATATGGGATCATGGGTTGCATACCCGAGCCAGTAAAGAGTGTAGTTGGATCATTCTCCGGCACGAGCGACGTCGAAGGCACGATGGCATGTCCTTTACTTTTCATAAAATCCAAATATTTCTGCCGTACTTCACTTACTGTCATATTTTGATTATAACAAAAAGCCGGCGAGTTCGCCTCGCCGGGTACTTATTGATGTACTCGCCCTCCTCCCCGTTTCCCGTATAACTTTTCGCTATCACGAAGATTCTGGTTGATTATACCGTTCCAGTACGCCTCTTGTTTCAGGGCACATTTTGACTGTGGTGGACATCTCATGACTGAGTGGCGCGTCCGTCTCTTGAGGACAAGTTCGGGTTTTAGCACGGAAATACGCTCAAACCCATATTTGCCCTTTTTGAAACCAAATGTCCTAGGCCTCATTGGCCTGCCACATTTATGGCAATCTCCAAGTTTCCCATAAAGTAGGGCACTTATTAGGCCTCGGCATGCAACAACCTCTCCACATCCAAGGCACTGTCCTAAATCCTGAACAGCCATCATTGGCTCTGGCATGACCACCTCCGATGCTATTCTACCACACCGCCACCAAGGCACACATCCCCATCGTACATCACAACTGATTGCCCCGGAGCGACCAAAACTGGCCGATCAAATTGCACCACACATTCATTCCCCCACACCGAGTGTGGGTCATGAGTGATGTGGCATAATAATTTCTCGCCGTGATAACGCACTTGGGCAGCATATTCGTTTTCAAACTTAGGCCGGTCAGCAATCCAGTTCACCCTTTTAAGGGGACAGATAATACCCGACCGGGTGTTATCTGTAACTACTGGTCTTTGACCCACTATTATGGTGTTCAACTCGAGATTTTTATCCAGTACATAAAGTGGACGTTGCCAACTTTGACCAATTGTGTAGAATATCGACCCTTTGTGCTCTCCTACTACCTGACCACTCTCATTCAAAACGTGGCCGGGTTTAGTTTCTATGTAATGTGACAGGAACTCTTTCATGTCTATATGACCCAAAAAACAGATGCCCTGACTATCCCTTTTTTCTGCAACAGGAAGCCTGAACTTCCTAGCCAGTTCGCGCACTTCGCTCTTCAACAAATGTCCGACTGGGAAAATAATTTTTGAAAGCTGTGCTTGATTAAGGGTCCATAAGAAATAGCTCTGATCTTTCGCTTCATCTTCCCCCATCAACATTTGCCATTTGCTATTTACCATTTTAGATTGACTATAGTGTCCAGTTGCAATCATGTCCGCACCCAATTCAAGCGCACGGCTCAGAAACGCCCCGAATTTAATCTCTTTATTACACATAACATCCGGATTGGGCGTGCGACCCAATTTGTACTCACTTATCATATAATCCACCACACTTTTTTTGTATTCACTCTCTAGATCAATAGTAACGAAGGGAATGTCTAGGTGCGTAGCTACCCTCATTGCATCTCGCCGTTCAAGTTTCCAGTCGCAAGCATTTGGCATCCAGTCGGGTTGCCATGTTTTAATGAACGCACCGGCAACATCAGCGCCAGCACGTTTAAGCAGAGCCACTGACACAGCGCTGTCTACTCCCCCAGATAGTCCCACCAAAACTCGCATGAGTTATAGTTTATAGATTACATCTTTTCTTTCAACTATTATTTCCCAATCATTTCTTTTGGCCCATTTGTAGAGTTTTTGGTTGGGGTTAAAGGCTATAGGTCGCTCTACCAGTTCGAGCATTGAGATATCACCTTCTGTATCGCCTATAGCCACCGAACCTTTCAAGGTGAGGTTCTGTTTTTCCACTACACGTCTAACAATATTTGCCTTGTTTGCAATCAGATGCTCGTCAAGAATATTACCTGTGAATTTATTAGTGGAGCCTATTTCGAAAATACGGCCATAAGCCTTATCAAATCCGATGCGATCACAGAATGGCTGAAGCACTGTTTTGGGTGATTGCGAGATGGCTACTAGATAAAACTTTTTTCTCCTCAATTCTGCAAGAAGATCCCTTGTATAACAATAAACTCTTGCGTGTTGCTCTTCCGCTATTTCCTCTGCTACGTCGGCTAACGCAGAATAATTGATACCCTTGATGTGCCACAGGAATGACTTAACCGTCGTCATTAAGAAAGTCTCATAATCACCCTTGCGATTTAACCATTTAGTCTCAAGATCGGCATACTCGTTACGAACCGATTCTGGGAAAATTCCTTTAGCCACAAGTCTTTCGTTGACCTGAAGAAAGAGGCTTGAGCGAAAGATAGTGCCATCTACATCAAAGAATGCCACCCTCCTTTTCTTTTCATTCATATCAGATTACATAGTTAAGAGTCGTTTATAGAGCTTAAATGATGCACGAGCATCGGCAAGAGCTGTGTGGGCATTTTTATTTTCAATATCAAAGTAATTACAAAGTGAACCTAACGCATAAGAATCAAGTGAAATATTATTGCGTTTGAAAAGTCTTTTAGAGAGCATGTATGTATCTATCAGATGTCTGGGGTAAAAAGTCTTATCGCTGTCAGCAAATAATTTTGCTATAAATAAGAGATCGAAGTGCACATTGTGACCTCCCACCACTACGCCATTAATTATAGCGCCGTAATTGCCTTCAGCTGGTGTGTACAGTTTCTGCCAGAGTACGTTACCAGCCTCTTTTTTGCTCACGCCATCTTGCCATGCTTCGCTTGTATATTTATTTATCTTGAAAGCAATTGGATCGGCTATGTCTAGATGCTCTGGCTTGATCTTAACCTCAAATTCATCGAGTAACTCCATCTCCAACTCACGCTCGCGAGCAATTACTACCCCCACAGAGATAATCTCATGGCGACGCCAGTCTAGGCCTGTTGTCTCCGTGTCAACAAAATGTATGATTGATTCTTTTTTACTCATTTCAAATATTTTGCCTTATTAATCTTGTGCTCTTCAAATGTGCGGGCATAATATGTCTTGCCGTCACGTCCGGTCAGATAATACAGATATTTACTCTTGGTTGGATTAAAAGCAGCCTTGATTGTGGCAGGTCCCGGATTTGACACTGGTATCGCTGGTAAGCCTTTTGCTTTGTATGTCTCTGGAACTGCATCCACTTGTAGGGGCATGTCAAGCTCAAGGCGTTTAAATAATATACCAGCCACAATGGGCAAATCCTCTGGATGTTTGATCTCTTCTTCTAGAATTGAGGCTATTATTACTACACCAACGGTTATGTCTCCTACTTTCATTCTGAAATTATTTTTCATCTTATCTCGAATCTCAAATTCTGTAGCAAATTCATCAAGATAATACGTATCGGGAAATAGATAACCCTGATCGGTCTCATCCCATGCTTGCCCGAATAATTCACCGATTTGCTTATTCGTGAAGCCTTCGGGCACTGTCACCTTGCGCACTTGAGTGCCGTACTCTCCGTTTGAAATACGTCCGAGCACAGACCAGAGTGGCAGAGGCTTATTGAATACATAACGTCCGGCCTTTAGTGAGCCAGCCCTATCTAACATACGAGCAACCCATACAAAAATAAGGGGGTGCTTGATCACGTTTTGATCTGCAAGACGGTCTGCAACATCCATGTCAGAAATACCAAAACTTAAGGTCACCAATTCTCCGGTTGGAAAATCAAGAGGTGGCGAGAAATTTGATAATAGATAAACTACTAGAATAGATATGAGAAAAGCGTGCATGTTTCGCATATTAGATGGGCAGATTGGGCGGAGCTTCGGCTTTCTTTGACTCAATGCGTGGTAGACCCCCAGTAGTTATAACCCCACCAGGGAAATGGAAAATAGTGGCAAGTTCTTCGGTATTGAGGACAAAGGGCGTGTATTGATATGGTGGGTAAAAATATGAACGCAATCGGTATGATTCGAGTATGTAGTATTTGAGCCATTTTTCCTTTCTTGCATTTATACCAAGCCATCCTCTGATTGGATCGTCTGGTCCCGTAGTGAAAGCATGACCAAAGCCATTTAAATTTAAGGTGTTGTATTGAGTAAGGAGGTTGCGCAGTGCAAGACTAGAAGCTAGAGAAAAATTAGTTTTGGGGGCTGCGTACAAGAGCCTGACACCACAGTCAAAGCCAATCTTGGAAACACTACGCTCAATCGCTTTAACTACATCCTGCTCACCAGGTGAGAGCTTGAGCTGGCCAAGCTCTATCTTAATCTCTCCATCTTTGCCCTTGCCAATCTTCTCTCCCTTTTTGTCCATCAACTTTTTGATCAGCTCGGCTCCCTCGTCTCGCCAGTTTCGCTTTTTTCCGAATAGACTTGTAGCGTGAAATCTCTCCTTGGCCGCTTGCACAAGTATCTGGATGCAGGCTATCTCGCTAGGTCCAAGCGAAGAAAGAAATTCTATTGTTGGCGTTAAAGGGTCAGTCTTCATTTCCTCCTTTAGGCTCATATTGTCTAGACCATAGTCTATATATGTTTTAATCGGGTAGGGGTCTTCCTTCATTAATTTTTCTTGCGCACCCCAGAGATCCCAACTACTGTCTCTTCCGTATTGAATCAGGGGTACATAATCCTCAACCTCCCTGATTTCAACATCCCCATATTGCGCGTAAATTTGGGATTCAACTAAATGTTTGAAAATCCGCAAGGTTCTTATATAAAAATGCACTCTACCTCCAAGGCTAACCATCTCCAGCGAGAACCATGTCCGTAATGTGCCCTCGGCAATCTTGCGCCACCAATTACCTGCGTAAGTCTGATTGAAAGCCCCAAAGATAACCTCCATAGACTGCGGTGAACGGAAGATTTCTTTAGGTAGCATAATCTCAATAAGTGCCCAATCATCAGTGAAAGTATTGTGCATTCTGATGTAGCGATGCCAGAGTATCCAGATAACCAAACCCATTGCCGGCACAAATACAAAAGGCCCAACATAAAACAAGAATGGTTGAACAATATCCCAAAGCCACATATAACATATTATACGGGAAGGAGTCTACGAAACCAATTGATATTTCCCCTTTTGGTCTTTTTTGAAGTAACGAGGGTTCTGGAGATTGACGTAGATGGTGTTCTCTTTGACTTGTCTTTGTTTCATAACTTCTTTTATCACATCCTCTTTTGACATTGGGCCATTATCTTTGAGAATACTCTTGATCACTTCGCGTACTACACCATTGGCATAGCCCCACTCAGAGAGCGCATACATACCCCGGCCAACGAGCACGAAGCGGTCGTCCTTAATCAGTTCATTGTGCGTGGTAGCCACGTGTGCGTTCCTATCGAACATCTCTTCAATCTGTCCGGCAACATCAGTGAAGTGCAGTGGTTTACCATGCTGACGCAAAACTAGGTAGGCATAGTCGCGCACACCGCGAGTTCTTATGTTGGGTGAATCAGCAAGACCCCATTCACCAATCGGATTCGAACCTATGTTTTTGGAAAGTCCTAGCCAACTCCTCGTCTGTTCGCCACTAACATAATCTTTAATATTGCCCCTTAAGTGCTCATTGAAACGCTCTATCATTTCGGCTTCCGCAATTAGATCTTCATACGATAAGCTTTTGTGGAGTCCTTCAAGCGCAGTGTGTATCTGATCTGCCACCTCTCTGTTAGTTGTCCAACGATCATGGAATTGATCATCTTCTTTCAGAAGCACGAATGACTCTCCTAACTCAAGTATGAAAATAATCTGATTCTTTGTTGATTTGTCTTTGCCAAGCTCATTCAGAATAATCTCCTCCTTAGCAATACCCCCGTGTCTCGTAAAGTAATCTTCAAGTTCATCAAAAGCGGGCTTATTCTTAATATAAACTTCTGATTTACGAATTGTATCTAAGGCGAAATTCTCAATCTGCCGCACACGCTCTCTGGTGATGTCATATATCTGGCCTATGGCCTCTAGCGTCAGACATTCAGCTTCTTTGCCAGTGAGCCCGTAGCGACGCTCAATAACATCTCGGGTTCTCTCTTGCAGACAGGAAAGCAGTGACTTGGTCACTATCCCCGGCTTGAAGCTCAATTTATAACTTGTTTCTTTTGGCATGTGCTTATTCATATAATTCAATTGTTACTTATTTCTATCATCCTTTATAAAAAAGTCAAGCATTCTGACAATGTGGATAAAACTAGGTCACAATGCTTACAACCTTCCCCTTTTTATATATAAATTTTTTCATCTCTTTATCCTTGAGCCATATTGCTAATTCACGGCTATGTAGAGCTATTTTTCTAGCATCAGCTTCTGATGTTTCTTGCTCTAAATATATGCTCCCCCTGATTTTACCATCAATCTGAACAGGAATTGCTATCACTTTCTCTACATTTAGACCGTCGCCTTTCTTTGCTACTGGCCAAGTACTTGTGTGTATCGAATCTTGGTGCCCTAATGTATACCACAGCTCCTCTGATATGTGTGGTGCGAAAGGTGCAAGGAGCTTGAGAAATGTTTCCAGATCATAGGTGCTAGGTTCCAGTCCCTCAAGAACGTTTAGCACTTTCATGAGCTCACTGACAGTAGTATTAAGCTTGAAATTTTCTATATTCTCGCTTATTTTTTTTATGAATTTATCAATCTCATGAACCGAATCAATATTCTCGGATTTATCGGCTGGCTGGGGGATTACAGTGTGAGTCACTAACTTCCAAACCCTCTCTAAAAACCTCCTTGGTCCGATGATTGCATCATCGTTCCATAGAATAGTCTCCGAGAAGGGACCAAGAAACATTTCATAAAGCCTAAAAGTGTCAGCTCCGAACTTATCTATCACGTCATCAGGATTAATCACATTTCCCCAACGCTTGCTCATTTTGCGGTTATCAGATGCAAGAATAATTCCGGTGGCAATTCTTTTTTTAAATGGCTCCTTACTACTCACAGCGCCAATATCAAAAAGAAATTTATGCCAGAAGCGCGCGTAAATTAAGTGTCTAGTTGCATGCTCATTACCACCAATATATAAATCAACTGGCGCCCAGTATTTCTCTTTTTCGTTTGAAACTAACGAGTTAATATTATTTGGATCCATGTACCGGAGCCAGTACCATGATGATCCGGCCCACTGGGGCATAGTATTCGTCTCACGCTTCCCTTCTCCGCCACAGATGGGACACATGACGTTCACCCACTCGCTAATTACGGCAAGTGGCGACTCGCCTGTTCCAGTAGGCTCGTAATTTTTTACGTCTGGTAATTTAACAGGTAAATCCTGATCAGGCACTGCTACAACTCCACATTTATTCTGACAATGGATTAAGGGGATGGGTTCGCCCCAGTATCTCTGACGCGAAAATATCCAGTCACGCAATTTATACATTATGGATTTTTTAGCAAGGCCTTTGCTCACGAAATGCTCCGCATCATGAGATACCATAGCATCCCGCAGTGGGATGTGATATTTAGTGGCGAACGCTAGATCTCTGGGATCATACTTAGAACATCTCACAATACCCGTGCCATATTCAGAAATCACGAAATTCGCAACCCAGATAGGCATGTCCTCTCCGCCAAGCGGATCAATCGCATACCGACCAGTAAATACTCCTTCAATCTCTCCTTGAACATATTTTTCCTTCAGACGCTTGACATTCATTTCCTCAATCTTTCCACGCAATTCCTCTTCACCACTAACACCTTTGATTATTTTAGAAAGTATTTGATGATCAGGTGCTATTGCTATGAATGTATCGGCATAAGATTGCTCGTAATGGGCGCTAAATGTTTCAATCTCAAGAGTGGTATCCCTTATTTTTGACTTGAATACGAGTCCATGGGAACGACCAATCCAGTCTCTTTGCATCTGCTTAATATTTTCCGGCCAATCAAGTTCTTCAAGATCATCGAGTAAGCGATCAGCGTACTTGGTGATAGAGAGCACCCACTGCCTAATTCTTTTCTTTTCTATTACAGAACCACAACGTTCGCATTTACCGTGTTCAAGATCCTCATTTGCTAATCCTGTCTTGCACGACGGACACCAGTTGATAGGCTCGTTAGATTCGTAAGCCAAACCCTTTTTCCACATTTGTAGGAATATCCACTGGGTCCATTTATAGTAACTAGGATCTGTTGTGTTCACCTCACGCGACCAATCAAAGTCAAAACCCATCAAATCACTCTGGGCCCTGAATCGTGCAATATTCTGGGTGACAGCCACACTAGGATGAATCTTATTCTTGATAGCGTAATTCTCTGCTGGTAAACCGAAGGCATCCCAGCCGAAAGGATGCAAAACAGAATACCCGTTCATGCGCTTATAGCGACTATACACATCAGCAGCAATGTAACCTCTCGGATGACCAATGTGCAAGCCGTCTCCCGAAGGATACGGAAATTCATTTAGCACATAGCATTTGGGTTTACTGGGATCTTCACTTGACTTGTAAATTCCCTGCTCTTCCCAAATCTTCTGCCATTTCTTTTCAATTTGCTTATGATCGTATGATTCTGGTTTCATGTCTTCCATCTTCATATTAAATCATAAATTTTAGCGAGAAAAAAGGACTGGTCTCCCAGCCCTAGTCATTATCAGCGACACAAATAGCAACATGTATAACTCCCGTAAGAGAGAATATTTCACGTTCAAGCCTGCGAGTCAGTTCTAGATCTGGACAACTAATAAACCAGAGAGTGGGTAGTGAGTCATACCTACCACAATCGTGGTCCAATATGCGCTCAAGTCGTAGATCATTCTCTCGAGCGTATCGATTTAATGCCTCCAATTCGTTTTCTAAAACAGAAACCTTAAGACCACTAGAAAGTCTCGTAGTCACCATGGTGTCGAGCTTATCAGACATGATCTATCCTCCTTTCATAGCTTACCTACTATATAATTAATTTCAAGCTATATCCTAAATTCAATTATGTCGCCATCTTTAACTATATACTCACGGCCTTCTGTGCGCACAAGGCCTTGTTCACGCGCCCTTGCATACGAACCGCTCTTCATCAAGTCATCGTACGCAACTACTTCAGCCCGGATAAATTTATCTTTGAAATCTGTGTGGATGGCCGCGCCGGCTTCAGGCGCCGTACTCCCTGCATGAATAGTCCAGGCACGTGTTTCGTCCTCGCCGGTTGTGAAATATGAAATAAGTCCGAGTAATTCATAGCTTGCCCGGATAAGTTTATCTAATCCGCCAGCTGGCGGATCACCCTCCGTGGCATCTACCTGAACACTTTTACCATCAACTTTTGGAATAATATTGTCGCCGATATGCGTGATGTTAAGCACATATAATACCGGTTTAGTAGCAAGCAGGTTTAACCGTTCTTCTTCCTTCCCATTCTGTCGCATCTTCTCTTTGTGCTTCTCGGTCACCTCAAGGTCTGCAAGTTCCAGCTCAGTTTTGATAGTTGCAATGTCACTCTCCGGATCAAGTTTATTCTCCACGTGGATGATCGTGCTGTCGTCGAAGCAACGCACCACGTGTGCAATCGCATCTACTTCGCGTATGTGTGACAAGAATTTGTTGCCTAAGCCTTCGCCCGTACTAGCGCCTTTCACAAGCCCGGCAATATCCACGAACTCAATCACAGACGGTATTGTCTTTCTAGACTCTGATAATCTAGTAAGCTTTTCCAATCTAGAGTCCAGCACAGCCACGATCCCCACAGATGGATCAATAGTACAAAAAGGATAATTCTCCATCGGCACACCTTTCTTTGTAAGCGCATTAAACAACGTAGATTTCCCCACATTCGGCAAACCAACAATCCCTATCTTTAGCATGTCTGACAAGATATCATAAAAACGTAGTTTTACGAATCTGAAGAAGAAGTGGGGATCTATGCTGCCACAGAACATTTTCCGAGGGCTGGAGATCGACGTCCTCCTCGTTAATGCAAACCGCCACGATATTGCCCGAGAATTGTGTCGACCAATCCTCGTATGTCATGTTGCAGGCTCCAAACCCTAGCATCAAGATGCTGGCAAATAGAATAGCAACCAATTTCTTCATGTGTCCTACCTCCTAACTGGACAGTATCAAAAACCTTGACAGATGTCAATTTCTTGTGCCTCTAACACACATAGTATGACCACACTCGGTGTGTTCAAAAGATATGTGTCATAATTTAAATTCTTTTTATATCCGCTCCCAGTTTTTTTAGCTTGCCCACAATGTCTTCGTAACCTCTGTCTATGTGATTATCTGGATCGTGGATCGTGCTCTGGCCTTTTGCAAACAGCGCGGCTATTAGGACTGTGATGCCAGCGCGCACATCGTGTGATTCGAGTTCGGCTGGCTTGAGTTCCGTAGGCCCCCAAACGTACGCTCCGTATGGTTCGTTCGAGTTGAATTCACGCTCGTTGAAGTTGAAGTCATTGACCGTGTATCCGGCCGGTTGGAATAATTCGTACTTCACTCCCATCTTGCCGAGTTCGCGCAGAGCGCTCCAACGTTGCTCATAGATCATCTCGTGGATCTCACTTCTACCCCGCGTCTTGCAAGCAAGCAAGAGCGACATGATCGGTTGCCAATCGGTGATGAATCCCGGGTGGACGCTAGTTTTGATCATCTGGGTTTCCCCGGACGTTCTCACATTCTGCAGAATATCAGAATATTCTTTGATCATTTTTTTATCAACATTACGCACTTCGATGCCGCCGCCGTTTAAGGCATCCAATGTGAGCGCGGTGGCTGCTTCGAGGCGATCGTACATTGATTCGCCTTCTGCTCCGGACAGAAGTTTGCTCACGCCCACAACCTCTATCACGCGCAATTCCGTCCGTTTAACATTCGCGCCCATTGCACTCAAGAACGTGATGAGATTATTTATTTCTGGTTCTTCGGCCGCATTCCTGATCACAACCTTGCCCTCGTTGAAGATAGAGGCAAGGATGAGTGACTCCGTGCCGGTGTGCGTGTTCTTGGCGAAGGTATAATCGCGTGACGATGGCCTCTCCGGCATGCGCATTTCAAGTACGCCATCATTCTCAACCTTGTCTGCGCCGATGCTCTCCAGGCCGGCAAGTAATCTATCAATGGGCCGCTTGCCGATATTATCCCCGCCAATTTTATTTATACGTACCCGCCCGAGCCGCGCCAGTGTGGCGCCGATAAACAAGACTGCATGCCTAGCCGAGAGCACAATTTTGGGAATTTCTGATTTATTTAAATTTTTGCAATTTACTTTGACTTCGTGGCCACTTTCATTTACCCAGTCACATTCTCCGCCCATTTCTCTGATAGCCTGCACGATCTTCTCCGTGTCAGAGATTCTGGGAATATTGCTCAGTATGCATTCTTGATCAGAGAGCATGGCGGCAATAATAAGCTTCGGCCCGGCATTCTTAGCCCCCGAGACTTCATATACACCCGATAATTTTTTGCCCCCGTTTATAATATAAGTTGCCATCCACTTTATTTAGTGGACCCGACCGGGATCGAACCGGTTGCCTCAGCTATGCCATAGCTGCGCTCTACCAATTGAGCTACGGGCCCGAATTACATATGAAGCGAGGATAGTATATAATAAGTGAAGCAAAAATAGTATCCTTTGGCAAACAAATAGATTATTTATTACAAAGTCAAGTTAATCAACTAAAATATTAAGATTATTTTGAGTGTCTAGATGCAAGAAGCCACCCGCCACCTTGAATTCTTTCATTCCGGATTGATCAGCAAGATACAGGCGACTGTTGTTTTTTAGGACAGAAATAATTGGAAGGTGACCGGGCAGAATTGTGATTTCGCCGGATTGTGTCTGTACGTTCACGAGCTTCGCCTCGCCCACATATAGTTCCCCACTCAAATTTATTATTCTTGTATTCACATTTACGATTCCAACTTACCTTTTAAGTAAAAATAATCTTCGGGTTTGTCATCGTACTTTCCGGCTATAATATCCGCGAAGTCGTTGATCGTCTCTTCAAGCGTGACGAACTTACCATCACGACCGGTGAACTGCGCCGCTACAAAGAATGGTTGTGATAGGAATTTCTGCACTTTGCGCGCGCGATTCACAGTAAGCTTGTCCTCGTCAGATAATTCTTCCATTCCCAATATCGCAATAATATCTTGAAGCTCTTTATATCTTTGTAGAATTTTCTGCACTGATCTTGCCACTTCATAATGCTTATCTCCCACGATCGCGGCACTCAAGGCTGTCGAGCTGGAAGCTAGGGGGTCAACTGCTGGATAAATGCCGATTTCTGTGAGAGCTCGTGACAAGACGATGGTAGAGTCAAGATGGGCAAACGTGGCGGCGGGGGCCGGGTCTGTGATGTCATCGGCTGGCACATAAATAGCCTGGACAGATGTGATCGAGCCATTCGTCGTCGAAGTAATACGCTCTTGTAATGCACCCATCTCGGTTGCCAGTGTCGGTTGATAGCCCACTGCAGATGGTAGACGGCCAAGCAGTGTTGAGACTTCAGAACCAGCTTGCGAGAATCTGAAAATATTGTCAATAAAGAGCAACACGTCCTTACCTTCTTCGTCGCGGAAGTACTCGGCCATGGTCAATGCGCTTAACGCAACCCGCAGACGAGCACCGGGTACTTCATTCATCTGACCGAAAACGAGCGCCGTCTTATCTAGCACGCCTGATTCCTTCATTTCATTGTAGAGATCGTTGCCTTCACGTGTGCGTTCGCCTACGCCAGCGAAAATCGAAGCCCCGGCGGATTCCTCTGCCACATTTCTAATAAGTTCCATGAGTAGTACTGTTTTGCCTACACCCGCACCACCAAATAATCCCACTTTGCCACCCTTAACAAAGGGGGCGAGCAAGTCAATCACTTTAATTCCAGTCTGGAAAACTTCTAGTTTAGTTGACTGACGAGTGAAGTCTGGCGTCGAGCGATGGATCGGCCAACGCACTTTCCAGTCCTTCTTGCCACCGACTAGAGCTTCACCGAAGACGTTGAAAATATTGCCCAGCACTTCCCTACCAACAGGCACACTAATGGGAGCACCAGTATCTCGCACTTCCATTCCGCGAGCAAGGCCATCTGTCGAATTGAGAGCAATGGCACGTACGCGACCGGGCTCAAGATGCCGAGCAACTTCGAATGTTACTTCTCTTGATTTGAGCGCGTTACCTAGAGCCGGCACTTTATCCTCCAGAAACTGTACGTCTATTACCGGACCTGTAATTTGTATAATTTTCCCGATCATATTTTTATACTATTGCGCTGGTTATCTCAATCATCTCTTTTGTAATCAGAGCTTGGCGAGCTTTATTAAATTCAAGCGAAAGTGTATCAGAAAGTTCACCTGCGTTCTCACTGGCATTCTTCATGGCCACCATGCGAGCCGAATGCTCGCTCGCGTTGGCTTCCAACACGAGATGAAAAAGTTGCATGTTAAGTAAGTGTGGCAGGAGTGTATCAAGTACTGATTCTGGTGATGGCTCAAAAATAAAATTATTATTTTCGATCCTCATGCTTCGATCTTCGTGCTTTTCTCGGTACTCCGAGAATCTCCCATGTTCCGGCACAATCTCTCGCACTGTGTCCATTATCTGATCAACGTGCATTGGCAGAATTTCACGCGTAAGAGTTGTTTGATCAAGTGTGGTTCTAAAATGAGCTGAAATTACTACCACTTTATCCCACTTTTTTTCAATAAATCCTTTTAATATAAAATCTGATAGGGGGGCTACCTCTTGCATGTGTGCATGATCACCGAAATCCGTGAACATCATTTCAACTGGCAATTTATTGCGTGTAGCCCAAGCCCCCAGTTTCTTTCCCACCAGCACCAAACTATATTCACTTAGCGGCCTTGCCGCTAAGTACTTATCTGCCTCTCGCATGACATTTGCATTGAATGAGCTAGCTAATCCCCTATCAGACGCGATTAGGACCAGTAGAGTAGCCTTGACTTCTCTCTGCTTGACGAATTGTGATTTTTCCAGATGAACTTCGGGAGCATAGCGAAGTAAATCAGACAATGTCGAGAGTGCAGCGAAGGCATACGCCCGCGAATCAAGAGCGAGCATCTGCGACCTGCGCATCTTAGTAGCTGAAACGACCTCCATGGCCCGAGTAATAGTGCCAATATTCTTAACCGCCCCCAACCGAGATTTAATATGTTGAATGGATTCCATGATAATTATATTTGCTTGAACATAGTTATGGCGCTTTTCAGAATTTCTTCTAACTTTTCGTCGAGTACTCCAGACTTTGCAAGTGGGTTTACGAAATCCTCTTTGTGACGGGCTTCGAGATATTCGAGGAAGCGCGATTCAAAATCTCGCACTTTCTCTTTAGCTAAACCGTCCAAATAGCCGTTAAGCGCTGCGTAGAGTATTGGCACTATTGTGTAGAAGGGCATTGGCGCGTTGTCAGATTGCTTGAGCACTTCGGTCAAGAGTTCGCCTCTTGCGATCTTGGCGCGGGTGGCTTCGTCGAGATCGCTCGCGAACTGCACGAAAGCGGCAAGCTCACGGAACTGGGCGAGCTCGAGGCGCAGTTTGCCCGCTACTTTCTTCATGGCTTTAGTCTGGGCGGACGAACCTACGCGTGAGACGGACAAACCAACGTTCACGGCTGGTCTGATGCCCTGATAAAACAAATTAGATTCAAGATAAATCTGACCATCTGTGATTGAGATCACGTTAGTGGGAATATACGCTGATACGTCACCAAGTTTTGTTTCTATGATAGGCAAAGCCGTGAGCGAGCCGCCACCGTGTGCTTGATCAAGTTTGGCCGCGCGTTCAAGTAATCGTGAGTGCAAATAAAAAATATCGCCCGGATAAGCCTCGCGTCCCGGAGATCTGCGTAGTAAGAGCGACATCTCGCGATATGCATCGGCGTGCTTAGAGAGATCATCGTAGACAACGAGCGCGTCACGGCCAGAATCCATGAAATACTCGCCAATTGTTGCGCCCGCGAATGGTGCCAGATAAAGTAACGGCGCTGGTGAGCCGGCTGGTGCTGAAACAATCACTGTGTAATCCATAGCCCCAACCTCACGCAGGTACCTCTCGATCTGGGCTATTTTCGATTGCTTCTGGCCGATAGCAACGTAGATGCATGTGGCCGGCTTGCTCTCGTACTTCTGATTGATAATAGCGTCGAGTGCAATGGCAGTTTTGCCCGTTTGTCTGTCGCCAATGATAAGCTCGCGTTGACCACGGCCTATTGGGATCATGGCATCAACGGCCTTGATGCCAGTGTGCAGTGGCTCGCGCACAGATTCTCGCGACACTACATCTGGAGCACCGCGTTCAAGAGTATATGATTTCAGATTACTTCCCAAATCGCCCCTACCATCTATTTGTTGGCCCAAGGGAGAAACTACTCGGCCGATCAATTCATCTCCCACATTTATTGAGAGTACTTTGCCCGTACCAATGACACGATTACCTACAGATACAGCATTTGCGTCACCAAGGAGCACTGCGCCAATAAATTCTTCTTCCAGGTTAAATGCGAGAGCAGATATTTTCTTGCCACTCCCAATTTCGATATCTAAAAGTTCTTGGCTAAGCGCACCCGACAAACCCGATATTCGTGCGATACCATCGGCTGTCTCCACTACCGTGCCCACAGAGCGCAGTTTGGGATCGGGCTTGAAGCCAGCAATTTCTTTTTTTAGTTTTTCGACTATCTCATATGACATATTATGTGAAGAGCTTCTCTAATCTACCCGCGAGTGACATGTCTAACTCGTATTCGCCATCCGTGATCATTCGCGCTCCCGCTATCAAGTCTTGTCTGATTTTTGTAACCACTCTGTCGTATTTACCAAACTGCGAGAGCATTTTCTCGCGCGCTAGAGCACCTTGTGCTCTAGCGAATTCAACCTCGATCATGTGCCCGTTATTTTTCTTCACTTCAATTTTCTCAATCTCCTTCACAACTATATGCGCCTGTAACAAGTCGCCGTTTTTCTTCATCACTGCGAACAATTTCTTGATCTGTTCAGGCTTACTTCCAAGTTCTGTGAATGCTCGAGCGTAATTTTTTGCCTGATACTTCATGCTCGTGTGTTACGTAATGTTCTAACTGCTTGATCAATTAATTTTTCATCTATATATCCCGGCTCGAGCTCGACTGTTTTACTGATCGCTACCTTGACGAACTCTCGAGCCTCGCGTTCAAGCGTAACCCATTCTTCGGCAGTGCGACGTGTGGCTAGTGTTTTGGCTTCTTTAACCAGACTCGCCCCTTTCTTTTCGCCTTCTGCGATTATCACCTTAGCTTTCTCATTCGCCTCGCCCTCGGCAGACTTGATCAAAACTAATGCTGACTTTTCGGCCTCATGCAAGACTTCCTGCTCTTTTTCACTAATTTGCGACAGACGTAGATCAGCCTGCCGGGCATGTTCTAACCCACTTTCAATTTTCTTGCGCCTCTCATCTACAATCTTACCGAGTGGCCGGTAGACGAAAAATGTCAGTACTAACAAAACAACCAAAAAGTTGAAGCCCTGCGCCAACAAAGCAGGCAGACTAACGCCTAATTGTGAGAACAGTTCACTCACGAATTTTTAGACGAATTTGAGGATAAGCGCCACCACGAGTGCGTAAATGGCGATTGCTTCGGCGAAGGCAAGCGAGAGAATCATAGCAGTCTGGATCTTCGAACTTGCCTCCGGGTTACGAGCAATGCCGTCTGCCGCACTTGATCCGATTTTGCCAATGGCCAGTGCCGGTGCAATCACTCCGATCCCTACAACAAACGCGATCGCCAAAACCTTCATTGCTTCTGCATCCATAATTTAATGATTAGCTTCTAAATTTGTTGCCATACTGATAAACACAAGCGTGAGCATAGCGAATATAAATCCTTGAATCACGCCCACGAAGACCTCGAGAAACAAAAATGGCAGGGGCACTACGTACGACGCCCAGTACGGCACAATAAATGCCAGAATTACTAGTAGTACCTCGCCGGCGAAGATATTTCCGAAAAGCCTGAATGAGAACGAGATAATCTTAACAAATTCGCTGACAAGTTCAAGTAGGCCCACGAAAAGCATGATCGGACTCCTAAAGTTGAAGAACTTCCCCATGTGTTTCCAAAACCCAATCGCCACCACACCCAAAATATTCACAGATAGTACAGAAATAATAGCCAGTGCAATCGTAAAATTTAAATCAGTTGTAGGAGCTCTGAATAGTGGCGCATGATGAATAGTGAGAGGCCCAAGTGGCAAGAGCCCCAACCAACTCGAAATAACCACGAACAAGAATATGCTAGCGATAAGTGGAAAATATTTTAGTGACCTTGAGCGATCCCCCAAAACACTATCCATGAGTGTAAGTAGTTCCTCGAAAATCATTTCAACGAATCCCTGCAATCGCTCCGGCACAAGAGCAAGCTTAAATCGTATTATCACTGCCACTACAAGAATCAGTACCAAAGCACACACCGCAAGCAAAAGTGAATTGCTCACCTCAAAGTGTCCAATATGAAAAATCGTCTCGGCTTTTATACTTATCTCGTGCATAGCAGAAAGAGCTTAACATAGCCGTGCCCAGCAAAACAATTGACTTATCAAATGTATAATGGTAACCGCCTCGCGAAGGTCGCCTCCACGGGGCCCTCGCATTTATATTATAACACACCTACATACACCCACACCGAGTGTGTTTAGACCAGCATGTGGTCTAATTTAAGCTCTTTCGCTCCGCTTTGCATGGTGACCCTGTGGTATTCGGATGGCTTATCAAATTGACCGAGAACAATTTCTGGTTTTAGGAGTCCTTGATATGTGGTCCCTCCAAGATAATCTTTATAGCTTGACCATGGATATTGGTGTGGGTTATCTCTCCAGCCCGGGAGCTCCTTAGCATTCAGGTGAACATAGGCGGAAAGGTAGACAAGCTGTTCATTCGATTCTACGCGGACAGCCTTGAACGGTCCTTGGAACACGTGCCCGACGCGCTCGTACTTAACATTTGAGTACCTCGTGTAGCCGTTCAGTGTGCGTTGCATATACCTTGAAATACCCTCCACATTCTTGTTGAGTAAAATCAGGTGGTAATGATTCGGCATCAGACAGAACCCGACAAGTTCCACGTATCTATCGCGAGCTATTCTCTCGGCAACATCAGCGTCAAGGAGGTTTTCGGTATTCTTCCCTAGCCTCTCCATCACCTCGTCGATATCAACCAGTGTGTCGGCCTGGTCGCACAACAAGTAGGCAAGGAACCGAATGTAGTCACGATCATTGTGAAAAATTTCTTGCTTATTATTGCCTCGACCACAAACATGGTAATACTCACCTGCGGCAAATTTCAAATCTCTCATATCAAGATTATACTACAACACACGATGTACCACCCACACCGAGTGTGGATAAGTAATGATGTGGTATAATTTAACCTCCGAAACGTCTCTGCCTATGGTTGTAGTCGGCTAACGCGAGTGCAAATTGGGCGGGGGTGAAGTCGGGAAAGTGCAGTGGGGTGAAGTAGAGTTCGGCGTATGTACCTTGCCATGGCATCATGCCTGATAATCTTTGTTCGCCTGATGTTCTAATTATCAAATCAGGATCGGGCAGGTCAGACGTGTCGAGGGCAGCGGTAAATTCTTGCTCCCCTATCTCGCCTTCTTTTAATTTCATTTTATTTACTGCAC
>Ga0209542_10006734_pt1 | contig 22241 bp, 20 predicted proteins | sample RifCSPhighO2_01_FD_184028 | JGI IMG/M metagenome (GOLD analysis project Ga0209542, IMG submission 184028) | Soil microbial communities from Rifle, Colorado - Rifle CSP2_plank highO2_0.1 (SPAdes) (version 2) | ecosystem: Environmental > Terrestrial > Deep subsurface > Rock core/Sediment ... | reverse complement strand
AAGCGCTTCCTATCACTAACGGGATGAAAACACCGTTAATTAGTATCATTTTGCCAGTTTATAATGGCGCAAACCGCCTAAAAGAGGCGATAGAGAGCGTTATAAGCCAATCCTGTACAGAATGGGAGTTATTGGTCATAGATGATGGCTCTACCGATAATATCAAGGATATTGTTGATAATTTTGTAAAAAATGATTCACGAATAAGGTATATAAGAAACGAAGCAAATTTGGGAATACAAAAAACTTTAAACAGGGGACTTAAAGAAGCACAGGGTAAATATATTGCACGTATTGATGATGATGATAGTTGGATAGATAAAGATAAATTAAAAAAACAATTTGAATTTCTGGAGAAAAATAAAGATTATGTGTTAGTGGGAACGGGTGCAATCTTAACAGACGAAAATGAAAAAGAATTGTCTAGATTTACAATGACAGAGAATGATAGTGACATAAGAAACAAAATTTTATCCAAAAATTGTTTTATTCATTCTAGCGTGATGTTTAAGAAAAACACAGCCTTTAACTTTAACGGCTACGATGAATCACGAAGTACTCTACATATTGAAGATTATGATTTATGGCTCAAGATGGGAACTGTGGGGAAATTCTCAAATCTTAGTCGGTATTCTGTTTCTTTAAAACAAGGGGAACATACGATTTCTGCCAAAAATAGAGTCAATCAGGCGCTAGGTATCATAAATGAAATTAAGAAATTTAAAAATTATTACCCTAAATTTATCAAGGGATATTTTTTTGGTACCATAAGATTAATCTTCTTTTTAATCCAAAAAATCACGCCTTTTAATGAAAAAATAGTGTATCATATAAAAACCGCCTATAAACAATATTAAAATGAATTTATTAAAAAAAATTATAAAAAAAATAAAATTTATAGTAGAAAGTTACTTTCTATTTTTCTTTTATATTTTTGATTATTATAAATCTAAAAAAATTTATAATGAACCTTCAGTTTGTGGTTTTTATCAGTGTTACAAACAACCAAAATCTGTTATTGCAACCCTTGCTTCCTTTAGAAAAATATACAACACGAGTTCAGTTTATTTATTTTGTGACGAAGGAGATGATATGAGCCATATTGCATCCCATTTTAATTGCAAATATGAATATATTTCTAAAGGACATAATTTAGGTTTTTATTTTATATCTAAAGAAGAGTTACTTTCTTGGTTAAAAAGATTTTTATTTGCTGCACAAGATTCCAAGGAAGATTTTGTAATGGTAATAGAAAATGATACTAGAATATATAAAAAGGTTAAAAAGTTAAAATTTGATTTTAATGGTATTAAATCAAATCACCACCTAGGAAAAGAAACCACTCTTTTTTTAAAGACTCGAAATAATTCTATCCCGAGATATATTAATAATATATATTATGGTGGTTGCGGGGGTGCATTAATTAATAGAAATTTTATAGTAAATAATTTTTCTAATCTCAAAAATTTAGATTTTGCAATTGATGAATTATTACCTTATATAAAAAGACAATTTGGAGAAAAATTCCCAATAGATGTTTGTTTGGCAGCATTAGTTATTTATTTTGGTGGAACTATTGGACAATATTTAGGTTATGCTGAAACGGGACCTTTTAGATTTACTGAAATCCTAATGTTGAAATATAAGTTCAGACCCTTATTGGGAAGAATTGAGGTTCTGCATAATGACAAAAGCTTATACAACGTTCCACTTTCAGAAGAAGAAAATAGGATATTTCTTGGCAAATAAGAGAATATTATTCTTTTAGTAATTCTTTATATTTATCTTTATTTTTGATCTACATCAAAGGTGATTTTACTTACATCAATTTTATTGGTATTTTTAGAAATACCCAAAATGTTTCCACCACACCCCATGGGTATTAAAATTCTGTCAATTAAATCAACTATATCCTTATCAAGAGAAATAACAGATTTTATATAGTCCTTTTGTTTTTGGGATTTAGTCATATGTTCTGTCGCGTCTTCTAAAATTACTTCTAGTAATCCAGGTACCATCATTAAATATAAATTAAAAGTATCTCCTAATAGATCTACGAATTTTTTTACACCGTCCCAATATTCAAATTGGATAAAAGAAACTTTTGTTTTGACTGCTTCTAACCCTCCCATTATGATTCTATAATCAAGTCCTTCGGCGTCAATTTTTAGAAAATCTATGTGTATAATGTTGTGTTCAACAATATATTCATCAAGTGTCCTGAGAGAATATCGCTTTCCCGTATTGACGCTTTTAACATATGGATTAATGGTAAATGACTGGCTTTCTTCATAATAAATGCAGTCATTTTCTTTTCTGTCTGATAGGCCAAATTCATTTACTATGATATCCGGATTATCCAATAAAGCAATCTGCTTCTTTAGTGAGGTGATAGATTCTGTACTCGGTTCAAATAAATGGTACGAGCAATTATTTTTTATTTTATAAAATGATAAATCTTCTCTCGCTCCAACGTCAAAAACAACGGACATCTCATCTTTAAGTAGTTCAAATATTTTTAGTTCCTCTATTGGTATTTTTGTGTTCCCAACTGGTTTCACGAATTTTAGTATTTTGCGTATAAAATACTTTACACTTTCTGGTAATCTTTGACTAAGATATTTCTTTATTTTCTTTTTAAATTTTTTCATTTGATTTAAATAAATTTTTATATTTTTCTTTATTACTCAAAATATATTTTGGTAAGTCTGATTCATCAATCCAGAATTTAAATTTACTTCTCCCAATATAATCTTTTTTTCCGAACCTTTCTGAGAGCTTGCTTTGCACGTCGTTACTATTATAACTCTCTTTGGTGTAGCTATCATTTAGTTTTCTTCTAACTTCTTCGATGCCACCCATGGAGGTGAAGTGCCAACCACCACCCTCTAATACAGTCCACTTACCGTCTGTTCTTAAATGGTTCAAGCAGTTTTCTTTTATTGTTTTATAATTCGTTAAAAGTGTCCCAATCCAAGGTTCATTTGATCTATTGTTTAAATAATAAACATATACAAGTTGACGTAGTTTGTATTTACCCATTTCCTTTGGCATTCCGAATGTTAATTTCCATATCTCATCTACATCACCTACAAAACAGAGATCTTCGTCTCGGATGTGAGTGAGCGCTTTTTTAATGCTTTCTTTTTGAAAAAATTCTCTTCTCCAATGCTCTGGACCATTTTTGGGAACATTTGGACTTTCATCTGCTATTTTCAGTATTTCGGCATCATCTGGATAGTCGTTTATCACAAAGTATTTTATTTTGTGCAGGAAGGGAGTAAAGCGTTGTTTCTGTTTTTCAAAATATAATGTTTTTTTTAATCCAGAAAAAGTCGTAGGTGCTTCTACTATTATAAATTCGTCCACGGCTTCATTCAAGGTATTTAGCCTTATTTCAAGTAATTCTTCTTCTCCATTATAAGTAAAAATGTCATATATTTTTACTTTTTTTCTTAATTCAGTAAATTCATAGGACGAATAATATTCAATTTTTTTGTTTTTTGCTTTTCTAAATATTTTTTTCAAATCAAAAATAATATTTGTTACTATGGCAAGTAGATAGTTTTTAACTTTATATTGCCACTTTAGTTTTAAATCAAGTTCACCACTCCATAGGTAATACAGAACCCTTTCAATGATTTGTGCCTCGCCAGGGTGTAGGCTGTAGCCAACATAAGTTCTAAGTTCTTCATAAAATGACTTTGGATATTTTAAAATATTTTCTCTAGTGACGAGGTAATTTGATCCTGGTGCAAATTTTATATATTTAGGTATTTTTTTAACATAGCGCCAAATAAAATCATTGTATGTTTTGAAGTATTTCGCAGGAAATATATTTAAATACCAACTATTGTTTATTTCGTTATACATACCGTCTGGAGAGTAAAATGCTATGGGTTTCTCTGTTTTGTGGTATTTAGTGAATAGGGGAGTAAAGAATGTGTTATTACAAACTATGTCAAATTCCTCTTTTGTAATATATTTAAATACATTACCCTTAGTCATTATCATTGTTTCAGGTAAATTGTCGTAGTTGTCTATGATGTATGTGAATTTATCATAAATATCCCAGCCAATATTAGGGACTTTTTTAACTTTTTTTGGGTCAAAAGGTTTTATCCATTCATCCGTTTCACTTCTATCATAGATTATATAGTTGTCTGTATAATCCAAAATCCAACTGATATCAGCGTTATAATTGGAAACCATTAAAAGATTCTTGGTAATTTTCATTTGTTATATTTTTATGAATCTATTTATGAAATTTTTTGTTTTGAGTGAAAGTAAACCGCTAATTTTCTTCTTTAAAAATAAAAAGATATTTTTATCACTTTGTTGTTTAATTAGCCTGTTTTTTGCATTGAAGTAGTCCGAATGATTTTTTTGATATTCCCTAAATTCTTTTAAACACGTTGCATAGTCACTCAAATTTCCGTCTCTATCCTGATACATCCATCCTTTTGTTATATTATATCCGCAGCTCCAATAACCATCCGAAATATTGTGCCTTGCCCAGTATTTTGGAGTAATACAGTATTTTAAATTTTCAGACAGCCATGCTGGAAACCACGCGAAGCTTGAATTGGAAAGAATTAGATAATAAGCATTTTTTATAAGTACATAATCTTTTGCAATATTAAAATGAAAAACATCATAATTAGGAAAAAACTTTTTTGCTTCATATATATCGTCAGTAATAACTACAAATTTTAAGTCTTTATTTATTTTTAGCATATTACTCACAGTATTCTCCCAATATTTCTTATTTAGATATAGATCTTTATGCCGTGCGTATTCTCCTCCTCTGAAGTTTATTATACAAATATTTTTATCAGCATAATCATTGCATTCATATTCCGTTTTCACTTTTAGCCATTCTTTTATCACAATTTTTCTATGTTCAAAGTATTTTTCATCTTGCATCATTCCGTCAATTTTTGTGTTGGGTAAAATATTTACAAGGTCTTTATCGTATAACCTTATGTCAGATCCGTTAAGAGGGTGAGTTATTTTTTTCTCACTGTAGTAATAATTTATGCTTTCTGGTAACTTTTTAGGTGGCCCTCCTTCCGGTCCTTTACCATCAGTAACTTTTTTACCCCAATCTAAATTTAAAAAATCAGCACCTTTAAATTTTTCCGGATTCATAATACTAAAGTCGTATCCTTTATCTAAAGCTATGACTCTTGTTGTTACATAACAAAAAAGTTGATTTCCTAGTCCTTGACCATTATACATTTCAGTGACTAATAGATTATCTTTTTCAAAATTAGGATAACAAGCATTTTCTCCTATTGTCTTATGGTATATGAAAGTTTTTAATCCTTTGTTTTCTGGTAATGGATTTTCTCTGCCGAAACGCACTGCTTCTTCAAAAGGGGCAAATTTGCATCCATTTTCTTCAAATATATGCCTCATATTTACACAAATATAACCATCTTCATTATAATAACCATGAAAAGGTTTCCACTCCATTTCTATCTTTTTCGGTAATTGTAAAAGTTTTTTTGATCTAAGTGACACACTGTTGCCAACTCTTTGAATTTTTCCATTGATATCTCGATATGAAAAATTATCTGTTGGCAGGGGGAAAGGGGATCCAATAAAGTCATAATTTAGCCATTCATTGCGCCACAGCTCGGGCTCTCCTATGCCTCCATCAGGATGTATTAGTAAAGCAAAATCTGTTTCTATATAATCACCTAAATCAAAAACAACGGCCCTGTTCCATTCATCAATACTATTAGTATTTACTATAATATTTTTTACTGCGCCAAATTCTATATTTTTTGCGCTATAATCAAGAGCTTTTTGTTGTTGGTTTCTGTATTTTTCCGACCCAAATGCGCAAAGAGTAACATTTGGCAATTTTATTTTATTCATAATCTGTTGCAATAAAAAGCCCAGTTTCTTTCATGTAATCTTTTACACTATTTGGCTTTACATCTGGGCGGGTTCTTTTTGCAAGCTCATACAATGTTTTTCTCCCAGTTCCTAGGTGTTCAAACCCGTTTGTTTTTCTATTCCATTTTTTGATTCTTTTAGCTAGAAGTTTTGCTATTACATCCACATAGTCTCCTTGAGTATACTGGTCTATATATGCCTTCGGAAAAGGGAACGGGTTCGGCTTGAAAAGTGTTCTAAGTATTAGGTGCCGTGGGTGTGTTTTGACAATTTCTTCGCCGAGTTTTTTACTTAAAGCATAGACACCAAAAGGGTTTTGGGCAAACTCGGTAGAAATAAAAATAAAAGGTGTATTTTTATAGTATTGTGTAAGGTTAAATGTTCCATATACATTAGCCATAAAGCATTTTTTCTGGTCTTTAAATTCAGCCTTTTTTACATTTGTATAGGCCCCTATATGTACAATTAAGTTGTATTTTTGTTTTCGAGTAATTGGTTTCGTAAAATCAAAATCTTTACTTCCTACGTAATCACCCGAAAGATGTTTCTTCAACTCGGCGGCAAGTCTTCCTGTACCGCCAGTAATTAAAATTTTATCTTTCATAAAATTCTTTTACCTTCTTTATAATAAACTTAACCTCTTTATCTGTTAATGCATTGTGTACTGGAAGGGAAAGAAGTTTTACCCAGACTTTATCTGTAATTGGAATCGGTCTTTTTATTGCTTTTTTCCAATAAGTCATTTCTGATAGTGGTTTAAAGTGCACTGAAGTAGCTATACCATTTTCTGCTAGGAATTCACTGAGTTCATTTCTGTTTTTGCACTTCATCGTATAGTACTGAACAGTATGTGAATGTTCAGGTACTTTTATTTCTGGGATATTTTTAAAGGCTTTATTGTACATTGCCTGAATATCACGTCTTCTTTTGTTGGTTTTTTCAAGTCTGCGAAGTTGGCCTAGTCCCACGACTGCTTGCATATCTGTCATATAAGCTTTAATACCCTGGCTTTGGGTTATATCATAATCCCACGTGTATTTTTTCCCTACAGCCCTATCATATGTTGATTTTTCTACACCGAGCCAAGTTAAAGTCCTTAACTTTTTATATATAGCTTCATCATTTGTAGTTATAGCACCACCATCCCACATGGGCATAGATTTTACAGCTTGAAAGCTCCAAATAGTGATATCTGCATCTTTGCCTGCTCCCGGGGTATACATAGCATGAGCTGCGTCTTCAATGATTAAGCCTTTGAATCTTTTCCGTATTCCTTTTACATCGGCTAGTCTCCCATGTGAATCAATGGTAATGATTGCTTTTGTTTTAGGCGTAACCACGAGTGTTTTTGGGTCAAGGCACAGAGTATCAGGGTCTATGTCCGCAAAAGTCACATCCATTCCATTCCATTCGCCTACAATTGCATCAGAGACGAAAGTCATTGCGCTTGTAATAAGTTCACCACCTTTTATGTTATATACTTTCAAACATAAGTCCAAAGCTGAAGTTCCAGAGTTTGTTGCAACACAATATTTTGCGCCTACATATTCGGCAAATTTTTTTTCAAATTCTTGAGTTTTTGGTCCAAACCCCCACCATCCAGAGTCTAATACTTTTAAAAGTTCTTTCTTTGTTCGTTCATCTATTGTCGGTTTTAATACTGGTATCATATAATTTATTTAATTAATATTTCTACATTTTACCATAATTTAAACAATTTAAATAATTTATTTAAGTGTGTGTTTTCTTTGGCATATTTCTTTTCCATATATGCTTTTTCTTTTTTCTTTAGCGCGTTGTCAATATTATTGGTTGTTTGATGTTTACCTATACCTATGATAACGTTTATTTTATTTAAAATATCTGGAGCGCCAAATTTATCGTAACATCTCTTGTAATAATCACAATCATTTAACCAAATTAGGATTTCGTCAAACAATAAAGGATTTTCATTTTTAATAGCGAGCACTGAGGGCGCGCCTATTGTATTTTTACCCAGATATATTTTTTTATTATATTTGGGAAAATGCAAATTTATTATTTTTCTGTCACCCGTATCGTGCCCGCATCCAGTAACCAACCAGTCTCCTTTAAAATTACTCACTATGTCCTCTAAGGAATTTTCATCTGCTAAATAATCGTCCATATGTAATATTTTAATTAATTTTCCCGAAGCTTTTTTTATTGCTTCATTTGTATTCACAGAGGCGCTCTTTTTTGGATTTTTAAAATATTTTATGTTCAAAGATTGATATTCAGGATTTTCGCAAAGATTCTTTATAACATCATCTTCAGAATTGTCAGATATTACAACTTCAAAGTTTTTAAACGTTTGTTTTTTAAATATATCAAAACTGTGAGTAAGCATTTTCTTTGCTTCTCCGTGCATTTCATATGTTGGTATACAAACACTTAATAATATTTCTTTCATTTTTTTAAATTTACTTTGTTGTAGTTCAGATATTCCTTAGATATAATTTTTTGCCACTAAGATTTATTTGTTTTATACCACTCAATAGTTTTCTTTATTCCTTCTTTAAATGAGACCGATGGTTTCCACCCAAGCTCATTAGTAATTTTTGAATGATCCATTGCATAGCGCATATCATGACCCTTGCGGTCTTCTACAAATGTTTTTAGATTTTTAGGTTTATCAAGTAATTCTAAAATAGTTTCAGCTATTTCAAGACCGTTTTTTTCTGAATCTCCGCCTATGCAGTATGTCTCGCCAATTTTACCTTTGTGGATGATTAGATCAATTGCTCTGCAATGGTCTATCACATATAAGTAATCACGCACAGCTTGGCCCTTTCCATAAATTGGGAGAGGTTTGTCTTCTAATGCATTCTTTATAAACAGCGGAATTATTTTTTCCGGGAATTGGAATAGTCCATAATTATTTGTGCAATTTGAAATAGTGGCAGGGAAGTTGTAAGTTTTGATATATGCTCTGACTAGATGATCTGATCCGGCTTTTGAGGCAGAGTAAGGGGATCTCGGAGAATATGGAGTTTTTTCATTAAATTTTTCTTCTGGATTATCGAGCGGTAGTGTTCCGAAAACTTCATCGGTTGATACATGATGAAATCTTTTGATTCCTAATTCTAAGGCTGTTTCTAGTAATATTTCAGTTCCGACTACATTCGTTTGCACAAAAACTGCTGGTCCATCAATTGACCTATCTACATGAGATTCAGCGGCGAAATGTACTACCATATCACATCCAGTCATTGCTTTTTTCACTATTTCTTTATCACAAATATCACCACGGATAAATGTGTAATTAGGATTTTTCTCTATACTTTTCAGATTGTCTAAATTTCCTGCATAAGTAAGTTTGTCTAAATTAACTATCTTATAATCAGGATATTTCTCCATCATATAAATAATGAAGTTTGAACCTATGAATCCAGCACCACCCGTGACTAATATTTTCATCACGTATGAAATAGGAATCGTTTTAAACGTGCGTTCAAATATCTTCTCCCTATTCCTGTTTTTAAATATAATTCTCTCGACCGAGCATCATCTTCGTTTAGACATGCTTCATAATACATAATCTTATATGGTCCACGTCCTTTTGTATATGTTGACTTACCCTCATTGTGCTGTTTAAAACGTTTCCGTAAATCACTTGTATATCCAATATACCACTTATTATTCTTTTGACTTTGCAAAACGTAAGTATAGAACATATAAGATTTCATACGTGATCATATAATTAAAAGTTAGCATCACAATCTTTTAAAAACGGAGCTTGTGCGTCTCTTTCTATTAAAAGGGGATTATTATTTCCCCAATCTATACCAATCTCTGGGTCGTCAAAACGGATAATTCTTTCTGCTTGTGTGTTATAAACATTATCTACTTTGTAATAGAACTCAGTATTATCTGTTAAGGTCAAAAATCCATGAGCAAAACCTCTTGGGACAAAAAGATGTTTTTTGTTTTTTTCCGTTAATTCAACAGAAACCCATTTTTTATAAGTTGGCGAATTTTTTCGTAAATCTACGGCTATGTCTAAGACAGTCCCTCTAATACAACTAACAAGTTTGGCCTGAGAGTAAGGATTATTTTGGAAATGTAATCCTCGAAGAGTTCCCTTTGTTTTACTAAAAGAATGATTATCTTGAACAAAATCAGAATTTATACCGGCTTCTTTTAATTTTTTCTTGTTATAAGATTCAAAAAACCATCCACGGGCATCTTCAAAAATATCTGGTTCAATTACTAAAACATCTTTTATTTTTGTGGGGGTAATTTTCATACATTTACAATAACTAAATATTGTCTTTTTTAGGGCGATTTTCTTGAGCTACTCTCATAAGATGTTGTCCGTATTGCGACTTTTCATATTGTTTGGCTACTTTAAGCAAATTATTGCGGGTGATCCAACCGTTTCTGAAAGCAATTTCTTCTAGCGCGGCAATTTTAGTATTTTGTCTTTCCTCAATTATTTTAACGAAATCGTTTGCATTCATCAGAGAAGTCATTGTGCCGGTGTCCAACCAGGCAAATCCGCGACCCAACAATTTAACATCTAAATGTCCGGCATCTAAATACAGTTGATTAATGCTTGTTATTTCTAGTTCTCCACGACCGCTCGGTTTAATCTTTTTAGCGAAATTAATAACTCTATTGTCATAAAAATAAAGACCAGTAACAGCATAATTAGATTTTGGGTTTTTAGGTTTTTCTTCAATAGAAATAACTTTACCTTTTTTATTAAATCCAACAACTCCAAATCTTTCCGGGTCATTTACGTAATATCCAAAAATAGTAGCACGGTTTTTATTTTTTACTGCTTCTTTCAGAATTTTTATTAGACCATTACCATAAAAAATATTATCACCCAGAATCATTGCCACATTACTTTTACCTATAAATTTTTCTCCAATAATAAAAGCTTGAGCCAGCCCATCGGGAGATGGTTGCTCGGCGTATGATAATTTTAATCCAAAATTTTTTCCACTACCTAGAAGTTTTTTAAAATTTGGCAAATCGTTAGGTGTCGAAATGATTAAAATTTCTCTGATTCCAGCCAACATCAAAATTGACAATGGGTAAAAAATCATCGGCTTATCGTAAACCGGCAAAAGCTGTTTGCTAATGGCTATTGTTAGTGGATAGAGCCTAGTTCCGTTGCCCCCTGCTAATATTATACCTTTTGTGTTGTTTTTCATTTTTTTGAGGTAAATTACCCGCCAATTTTTTCATTATAGTATAGATTTACAAAAATTTCTACCCAAATTATTTTCTTATCATTTCTTTTATGTCTTTGAAAATTGACTCTTTGAGCAATAAAAGAGTAAATAAATATATTATTGCTGACACAATAATATTTAGTATGACACCCACTTCAAGATATTTAAAAACAAAAATGAAAAATGCCATAATCAAAGTGGCATAAAAAGATTTCTTCAAATTTTTGAGGATTGCAAAATCATTTATCGTTTTTAATTTCATCCAAATGAAAACAGTAATGGTTCCCGTAGAGACAAGTGTTGCTATGGCTGAGCCTACAGCTCCAAATTTCGGAATAAGAAGCAGGTTGAATATAATATTAGCCAGGATTCCTAGCGAGTATGCCGGGGCGAGACTCCGCTGTTTATTGTGAGCAAAAATTGCGTTAGATAATAAAATAAGAGGGAAAGAAATTAATAACATTAACATAAACACCCGAAATATTGGGATTGCACCCACATAACCTTGACCAAAAACTTTTAAAATGAGCTGGTCAGCTAAAAGTATTCCGCCGAGTGATATTGGGATTCCGATTAGCAAAATCATAGAAAGAGTTTTTTCTAAAATAATTCTAAATTGGTTCTTATCAACATTTACCAGTCGTGACATTAAGGGGAAGACAGCCACGGAAATGGTCGAAGGTAATATCATAATAAACTGCTGTATTCTCTGGACCGAAGCGTAAAGTCCAATCTCTCCAGCATTTTTCCAAATACCAAGCATATATATGTCTATGTTTCCCATAATCACCCCAATCAAAGTAATGAATACAAATGGCCAAGTTGTTTTTATAATTATTTTAAATATCCTTAAGTCTACTTTTGCGAGTAACTTCTTCAGATCTTTTCTTATAATGATTGCTATGGAAAGAAATCCTATGGCACTGCCTATAGCGTAAGCCAGGGCAATGGATTCTGGAGATAATTTTATTTTTAACAACAAAACTCCCAAAATAAAAATAGAAGCATTAGTAACAACCTTAACCACCATGTCTCTCTCCATTTTTTCAGAAGCTCTATTTATAGAAAGTCCAAGCTCTCTCATTGAATCAAAAAACAAGATAAGCGCTACTAAAAAGAAAAGAGAATTTGCTTGTGGTATGTGAGATATAAATGGGCTTATAAAAATTACCAAAAGAATACTCATTATGAGTACTATTATTTTTAATAATAATGCTGTGGAAATGAAAGTCTGATGGCCTTCTTTTTTTTGAGTTATTTCTCTAATCACCAAATCACTTATTCCAATGTCTGCGAACATAGTCAATAAAGAAGCTACAGATATTGCATAAGAGAAAAGACCCCAACCACTTGCGCCCAAAACTCTAGCGGCGTAGACGACTAGCCCCATTTTTAGTAAACGGCCGGAGATTTCACTCAAAAAAAGCCAAAAAGTATTTTTTATTATAGTTTGTCTTGTATTTGTATTTACAAAAAGGAAGTTTTTAATTTGCTCCATATTTAATCAGTCTAGCATGTTTACTTATTTTCAATTATCCTTTTTCGAAGATTGCTTGATGAATAATTATGATTACGGCTATTGTAAATTACTTTCATCTCTGGCAATCTATCTCTTGAATAATTGGGTTTGTTTTTCCAATCTGCCCCCATAAAACGTATGTCTAGATTTAATTTTTTTAAAAGATTAAATAGGTCAATCTCATCAGTATATGTAATTATCTTATCAACATATTTACAGCCCTCTAGGCGTATCTTTCTTTCTTTTAATGTTTCAATAGGCTTTTTCTTTTCTGGACGATCAATAGAGGGGTCAATTTCAAGTCCGACAATAAGAAAATCACATTGCTCCTTGCATTCTTTTAGCATAAGTATATGACCTGCATGAAGGAGGTCCATAGCACCACAAGTAAAACCAATTTTCTTTTTTCTTTTCATATTATTAATATGTGAAAACAATCTGTATTGTTCTTATTATAATACCTAAGTCAATAAAAATATTTCTATTTTTTATATAATACAAATCGTATTCAAATTTTTCTTTTGAATCCATCACGCTTCTGGCATATCTGAATTTTATTTGCGCCCAGCCGGTTAACCCTGGTCTTATCATTTGTCTGAATAAGTAGTGGGGGATTTCTTTTTCCAGAATTTGAACAAACTCGGGTCTTTCTGGTCGCGGTCCTACGAACGAAATATCGCTCTTTATTATGTTAAAAAGTTGTGGTAGCTCGTCTATGTGAGTGTTGCGCAAGAATTGTCCGATTGCGGTGGTCCTAGTATCATTCTTGCCACCAGACCATTGGGCGCCGTCTTTTTCAGCGTCTATGTGCATTGTTCTAAACTTATATAAAATAAATTTTTTGTTGTTCTTGCCAATACGCGTTTGTTTGTAGATTGACGGACCCTTTGAACTGATTTTTACCAAAAATACAACTATTAAAAGTAACGGCGAAAACACAATGATGCTGATAATTGCCAATAATTTATCTATGATGTTTTTTATATTATCGTTGATATAATTTTTGGACTTTATTTCATTTATGAACCACTCTTCCTTTATTTCATCCAATGGTATTCTGAATAATAATTTTTCGTAAAAGTCTGTCAGTGAAATTATCTCAATGTTTTTTGACACCAAATTATATGAATTTTTTAGAATTATCGGGTCAGCAAAAGATTTATTATCAACAACTATCGTGGTGTATTCATTGTAATTAATATTGTTTCCGATTAATTCTTCTTTACTGCATTTTTTTATTGAATAACCCAATTGAGGATGTTTTTCAATGTGCTCGATTATAGAATCGTTTAAAATTGAAGAAGATATTAAAAGTATCCTATGATTATTGTATTTTTGTTTTAAAAACCAAGAGAAAAAATGCCTCCATAAATAATCAATGATTGTAAATACCACTATGAAGATAAATAAATTTGTCCTTGGGGTTACGGAAAAAAAAGACCCGAAAATGTAAAAAATTCCAAGAGATAGGAGGGAATTTATCAAAGTGCCGGTTAAAAGTTTATTTTTGTTTTCTATTGTTGAATTTATATTTGTATATGAATATAAATCAATAATATAGAAAACTATTATCCAAATTAACAATAGAATTGTGAAAGGCAACAGGTGTATTTGAAATTTTTCTGACGTGTTTTCTCCCCCATACCTTATAACCAACATCAGCAAAAGCGAAAGATAAAAACTCAAAATATCCCCAAGCAATACCAGCTGTATTTTGTATTTATTTATTATTTCCTTTAGCATTTATTCCACATAATACCTAATTTTCACTGATTAGTAAAGCTCCTTATTAGAAAAAATTTCTCTCCCAATTATCCCCAGATAGGGCTTCGGGCCCTATCTGGAACAGACCTAAGTCAAGAAAAAGTTTTCCACCTTTCTTCTTTAGATTAAATTTTAAAAGAATATAATTTATAAATGGAAAAAATAAAAATGTTGTTTGCTCATAAAGTTTTTAAGATACTGAAATGGGCTTTTTTGGTTTTAGCCGTGTTATTTATTATTTTAATCATCGGTCGTGTGATTTATCGTCTTAATCAAGCCAAAACTAACGAACAGGTTATAAAAATTCATAATACCAAACTTACCTTAGATGATGTGATGGGTAAAAATCTTCCGCCTGACCCCGGAGCTGAAGCCGACAAAACAGTACAGGGGATTGATGCTAACCAAAATGGAATTCGAGATGATGTGGAGTTAGCTGTTTTTAAAGAATACCCAAACTCTGCCAAAACTCGCGCAGTGCTTTTGCAGTATGCATTGGCATTACAAATGGAAGTAATACAACCGATGATAAATACAACTACAGTAGATAAGGTGATAGGAGAAGAGAGTAGGGCAGTTTTTTGTGTTGCTGATACTCTTGTGCCAAGGAAAAGTCCAGAATCTGATAGAAGTAATGCTGATATCGAAAAAATAGATGTATTTATAAGTTTTATTGAAAATAAACAATTAAATACTGATACACGAAAGAAAGCACATAAAGATTTTTATAAAAATCTAGGAAATTTTGCTAATTCCACAAAGAGTGAAGAATGTGATATAGATATTTTTAAATTATTGAATTAAATTTATAATTCTTTATGAAAAATAAAATATTTGTCATTCTTATTTTAGTTTTATTTTTCTTTTCTTATTTAAGGGTTTTTGCTGATGAAACATGTTCTTCTAGCGGATATAGTGTATTTACTGTAAATGGAATATTGAACGATGAAATTGATGCTATTAAAAATAAAGATAAATTAAAAAGTAGATTTGCCACAACTTACAATAACGAACCCCTTATTGTTGATTATCTCTATAACCCAACCCATCTTGCAGGTATTGGCGATGCAATTGATGCTGTAGAACAAGGACTTTTTAATCAAGAATCTGATTATGATTTAGTTGAAATGCTAAATGATGCGAGTCAAAAAGTTACAACCCAGAAACTTCTCTTGGTTGGTCATTCACAAGGTAATTTTTATGCTAATAATTTTTATGATAAAACCGCATCGCAATCGGGCGGAGTTCCTAAGGAATCAATGGGTGTATATGGTGTAGCTACTCCTGCAAATCGCGTTGCTGGAGAAGGGAAATATCTAACTTCTGATACAGATAATGTTATTAATTCTGTAATAGCTAAAGTTATCAAAATTTTATCACCAAATATTCATATACCTTTACAAAATGGCGATGGGAATGGTCACAGTTTTTCGGATGTGTATTTAAAATATCAAGGTGATAAAATTATTTCTGATATTAAATCATCACTAGATAAACTTCAAAATAATGACGAGCAAGTACCACAAGACCCTTGCATTTCCCCACCAGAACTTACCACCTTTCATAAAATTCAAAGCGTTGCGTTTACATCTGCTGATTTTGTTATAAATAATACAAGTAAAGCTGGTGTTTATATTGCAGATGGTGCATATAATATCGGCGCAACGATTGGAAGTGTTATACATGATGTTGGTTTGGTAGTAAATAATACAATTTCAGGATTACTAGCTAATGCAATTGATAGTTTACCAGACCCAAGCAGCATAACCACAATTCCTGTTGATGTATCAGAACCAGAAAAAGAAAATTCTTCTCAAGAAAAAATACCAGTAACGGCTGACGAAAAAACAGCTACAGTTGAACCTGCTTCCGAATCAAATAAAAAAGAAAATGAAACAAATAATATTCCACAACCGATTATTCCTGGTGTTGTATCTCACGGTGGAAATGGAGGAGGCAATAGCGAAATAGTAAATGAAGAAATTTCACCCATTGTAGACACAACTGCGCCATTGATTACTACAACTATTGATGAAAACACCACATTAGCTTCCGGTGAATATAATTATGATAATTTAATAATAACTAATAATGCGATTTTGACTTTAGAAGGAGACCCCCTATCCCCAGACTCTTTTAAAGGAGTAAAGATTAATGCTGTCAACTTAACTGTTACAGAAGGCGCATCTATTTCGGCTGACCAAAAAGGATATGATTCGGGTCAAGGTCCTGGGGCTGTGGAAGCATTATCTGCTTCATCCCCTGGCGCGAGTTACGGAGGACTTAGTTATAACAATCCAAATGACGCAACATATGGGTCTGCAATAGAGCCTATTGATTTAGGCAGTGGTGGAGCAAGTTCAAATAATGGAGGCGGAGCCATACGTATTGTCGTTTCCGACACTTTCACAAATAACGGAATTGTTTCTTCCGATGGAGGTTATTCAAGTAGCGGTGGCAGTATTTATGTAACAACCAACAATCTAGTGGGAAGCGGAATATTTCGCGCCAATGGCGGTCAACTTTATCAATTTGGTTATTTTAAAAGTCCAGGTGGCGGAGGACGAATTGCTGTTTATTATCAAACCTCTTCCTTTGGTGGAATAGCAGAAGTCAAAGGAGGATGTGGCAATTATGGAAACGGTTATATTTGCTCCAATAATGGCACGGTAGGATTTTTTGATACTTTAAATAATAATCTCACTATTAATAATTCGTGGTTATTTCAAAAAAATGATAGCCCGTTTAACTTTAATCATATTACTTTTACTGATGATGCCGAAGTAACATCAGAAGATGATGTAAATATAACCGCCAACGATATTTTAATGGACAAAAACTCCTCTTTTACTTTGGGAAATAATCAAATATTAAATATTCCAACAATTACGATTGATGAAAATTCAACTTTAACTTTCTCTGGAAGTGAAACAATTACAACTGACACTTTTAATCTAAAAGGAAATTCAATACTTACCATTCTTCCGGAACAAATACTTTCTTTAACAATTCCAAATATTAATATTGACCTTGGTTCATCAATTTCTGCTAATAAAAAAGGATATATAGAAGGGCCAGGCGCTCCTCTAGAAAATTCTCTTGCTGGGGCTTCCTATGGAGGAGTCGGTTTTAATAATATTTTGACATCAACATATGGTGATGATACAGAACCTATAGATTTTGGCAGTGGTGGGAGAGTTGGTAATTTTCGTGGCGGTGGTGCTATAAGATTGATATCAACTGGTACTCTTGTAAATAATGGCACAATATCGGCAAATGGTGATTTAGTTTCAAGTGGTGGAAGTATTTATATTACTGCCAATGATATATCTGGGAGTGGAAATTTTAGTACAAATGGAGGTGGTATGTATGTTGGTGCTGTTTTTTATGGTCCTGGTGGTGGCGGTCGATTGGCTATTCATTATAAAACTTTCTCATTTTCTGGCATAAAAGAAGCTCTCGGCAGATGTGGTAATTATGGAAATGGTGCTGTTTGTTCCGAGGATGGCACAGTAAAAATGATTAATGCTTCCTTTAGTTCTTTAAAAACAATCACAACATTTAATTTTGGAAGTTTAATACCAGAAGTTGTTGGTGTTGTCGATGAAGTAAATCATACTATTGTCCTAACTGTTCCTTTTGGTACTGATGTTACAACTCTTGTACCAAATATTTTAATTTCTTTAGGCGCATCGATTAATCCAAGTGCTGATGTAGTTCAAGATTTTACTAATCCAGTTACTTATACAGTCACAGCCGAAAATAGCTCTACGCAAGATTATATTGTGACAGTTACAGTTTCTCCTGATCCGAATTTACCACCTACTCCTGACTTAGATACCACCCCGCCTGTTATTTCTGCTCTCTCTATTTCTCCTTCGCCAATATTTGGATACGCAAAAATTGGTGACACTATTACTCTTTCTATCACTGCTGATTCGACAGGGTATACAGCACAAACTGTCAATGTTAACAATGTTGCAACGACAGATTTTATTGATAATGGAAATGGAACATACACAGCTAACTATATTGTTTCTTCGGGGGATAGTGATATAACTTCTGGTACTATTCCGGCTAGTGTTATTTTGTCCGATGCATCTGGAAATTTTAATGTAGCTTATACCACAGTAATACCAAATAATCTAAAAATTGACGCAAATGAACCAACCCTGGTTTCTGCAGAAGTTACGACTGTTACCACCATAGATGTTGTATTTAGTGAAGACATTGATGGAAATACAGTTAATACAACTGGTAATGAATTTACTGTTTCAGGACATACAGTATCTAGCGCTGAAGAATTAGTAGATGGAATCATAACGCTAACTCTCTCAACAGCCATAGGAACAGGGGAAACTCCAAATGTTACATTTACGAGTACTAATTTTAAAGATCTTGCCGGCAACCAAGCTATAAATCCAACAGCAGTGATATTAATTAATAATCTTCCCTAGATAGGGCTTCGGGCCCTATCTCGGGGAAGTGATTTTCGTAAAATGCTTAACTTTATGTTATTATTAAACAATGGCGAAACATTTTTTTAAGACACTGGTTATTTTTCTGGTAATGATAGGTTTTGGGCTTTTAGGAGTCTTTTTAGTGAATTACTTTGATAAAAATGGAGAATCAATAGATAATAAGACACAGATTGCAAAATAAAGTAATTGTGCTATGCTATATATACCGCAAAGAAAGTAGGCAAACACCCCTCCTCCGCATAAAGCTTCAGAAGGGCGTAGTAAGTCCTATTTAGTGGGTCGATATTCTTCCACATGTTGGACATGTGGAGAAGTATAACTTGCGGCGAAAGCCGTTTTTTTTGTTTTTAGTGTTATTAAGAAATTCTTTCTCGGCATATATTTTTAGGGTACGGATTTTTTTAAGCTTAAAAAATCCTGAAGTTCTCGGCTCGTCAGCCTCGAAACCCCCTAAAAAACATATGCCTTCAACAAATTTCTTAATTAGAAATAAATTATGTTACAAAAATCAAGAAAAGAAGAAATGATAAAAGACCTTGAGAAAACAATCAAGGAATCTGAATCTGTTGTTTTTGTAAACTTTCATGGTATGAAAGTCAGCGATGAAACAATTCTTCGCAGAGAATTAAGAAATCAAGGAGTAGATTACAAGGTATCCAGAAAAACTTTGCTTAAACGCGCTTTACTCAAGAAAGCAGAAGGAGAAATACCTACGCTTTCCGGCGAAGTCGCCATTGCATGTTCCAAGGATGAAACAGCTTCTTCTCGTGAAATTTATAATTTCCAAAAAACTCACAAAGGTATCTTGGATATTTTGGGGGGAATTTTTGAAGGGAAGTTCGTAGGCAAGGAAAAAATGATGGAAATAGCCACTATTCCTTCCAGAGAAGTGTTGCTTTCCAAAATTGCATTTTTGCTTAAATCTCCCATGCAACGCTTAGCTCTTGCAGTTAACGAAGTCGTAAAGAAAAAATAATTATTAGTTAAAGATTTTTGATAAAAAATTTCTGAGCCTTCGCCCTCGGAGTCATAAGGACAGGGGACCCACGACTCTTAAAATTTTTCATCAAAAATCTCGATAAAAAAATTATGTCAAAATTTGATTCATTTATGAAAGACCTCGAAGGCGCATCAGTTTTAGAACTGAATGAACTTGTAAAGGCAATAGAAGAAAAATTTGGAGTTTCCGCAACCGCTGTCGCTGCTGCCGGGCCTGCCGCAGGTGCCGTAGAAGTTGAAGAGAAAAGTTCATTCACTGTTGTTCTTGCCTCATCTGGTGAGCAGAAAATAGCTGTGATGAAAGTTATAAAAGAAGTTTTGAGTCTCGGTCTTAAGGAAGCAAAAGATTTAGTTGATGCCGCTCCTTCCACATTGAAAGAAGGAATGAAGAAAGCTGAAGCTGATGAACTTAAGAAAAAAATTGAAGCAGCAGGGGGCAAGATTGAGCTCAAATAATATTTAGCGAAATAATAAAAAAACACAAGGGAACCCTGTGTTTTTTTATTTTAGAAAATCAAAAACAATATTTTTGCCGGTACGGAATTTTTGAAGCTTAAAAATTCCTGAAATTGGCTCGTCGACACTCGCCAAACCCCTTAAAAACATTGTTTTCTGATTTTCTAAAAAAATGATATAGTAATGCTATGAAAAAAGTCGCCTTTATCTCCGTTTTCAACAAGCAAGGCATTGATAAATTTGCTAAAGGTTTGGTTGATTTAGGCTGGGAAATAATGTCTTCTTCGGGCACCGCAAAATTTTTAAAGGAAAATGGAATACCATGCACAGACCTTGCAAGTTTTGTAGGTGAACCGATTTTGGGGCACAGAGTAGTTTCTTTATCCAGAGAATTTTATGCCATGCTTTTATCTCGTTTAGACAACGACGAAGACATGAATGAACTTAAAAAATTAAAATTGCCTTACATTTCGCTTGTTTGTTGCGACATGTATCCGCTTGCTGAAGAAATTGCAAAAAAAGATTCAACACTTGAATCAGTGATAGAAAAAACAGATATTGGCGGACCAACAATGTTGCGCGCGGCAGCAAAAGGTGGACGAATTGTTGTTTGCGATGCGTATGATAGAGAAAAAGTTTTAAATTGGTTAAAAAATGAAGAGCCCGACGGAAAAAAATTTAAAAAAGCGCTTGCCGCAAAAGCCGAATATGTAGTCGGAAAATATTGTATGGCTTCAGCAGAGTATTTAAGCAACAACATTTATAAAAGTATTTTGGGAGAACGGGCAGGTGAGTGTTGTTATGGCGAAAATGCTTACCAAGCTCCCTCTTTTTTTTATAAAAGCGGTGAAAGTCCTTTTGGTCCTGATAAATTTAAATTGCTTACCGAAACTCCACTTTCTTATAATAATTTTTGCGATAGAGATAAAGTTTTGCAAACAATCACACATATTTTTGCCGGTTTTTCCGCCCAAGGCGGACCAGCCTCTGGCTGGGAATCTTTCTATGTTGCTATTGCCGTCAAACATGGAAATGCTTGTGGTGTTGGGCTTGGCGAAAAACCCATTGACGCCATCATGAAAATGATTGAAGGAGATGTTAAAGCAATTCATGGAGGGTCTATTTTTACAAATTTTAAAATTGATGAAGAAATAGCAGAAGCGTTGATTCATTATAAAATGAAAAGTGAAAATCGCAGATTATTGGATACTGTTACAGCTTCGGAATTCTCTCCGCAGGCAATAGAAATTTTGGCTCGTAAAAAAGGAAAATGCAGAATTGTTATAAATCCAAACTTAGCCCATATTTCTGCCGATTCCATTGATAAAAAAGAACGCATAAGATATATCCGAGATGGATTTTTAACTCAACCGAATTATACTTTTGTTCCAAACATAAAAGATGCAACCGTAGAAGGCGATTTAGAAAAAATAAAACAGAAACAGACAGTCGCGGATTTAATTTTGGCCTGGGCTATAGGGTCCACTAGCAATAGCAACACTATCACCATAGTGCGGGACGGCAAATTGCTCGGCAACGGAGTGGGGCAACAAGATAGGATTGGCGCTGCAAAACTTGCGATACAAAGAGCGGATGACGCGGCACAAACCTTGAATGACTTAGTAGTCGGACTACTAAGTAGTAGTCCGACTACTAAGTTGGCGGATTTGCAAGGCGCGGTTGCATACAGCGACAGCTTTTTTCCATTTCCCGACGGCCCGAAGGTGTTAACAGACCGAGGTATTAAAACCATTTTTACCACTTCAGGGTCAATAAATGATAAAGATGTAATAGAATCTTGTAAAAGAGAAGGAGCCACATTAGTAATGTTTCCGGATAAGGTTGCCAGAGGTTTCGCTTGGCATTAGAATATATTATATGAAGAAAGACGATACAATGTTTTCTATTTCA
>Ga0209542_10006733_pt1 | contig 22242 bp, 20 predicted proteins | sample RifCSPhighO2_01_FD_184028 | JGI IMG/M metagenome (GOLD analysis project Ga0209542, IMG submission 184028) | Soil microbial communities from Rifle, Colorado - Rifle CSP2_plank highO2_0.1 (SPAdes) (version 2) | ecosystem: Environmental > Terrestrial > Deep subsurface > Rock core/Sediment ... | reverse complement strand
CCGCTCATAAATCCTCTCGCGTGTCTTTTCGGGGAGTTTCTTTGAATCTCGAACACCTTCGATACGTGTCCAGTCAAAATCGTGGGTTACTAAGACCGCACCGACCGAGACGGGGCCCGCAAGCGGTCCGCGTCCGGCTTCGTCGATACCGATAACGCATCGCATTGCCTCTCTATAGTATCAAAAAGTTTGGGTCGCCTGCCGAAGCCTGCGACCCATTTCCACGTTCCACCGAGAACCGGCTATTCTGATACGCTCCCCGCTGGCGGCTCTCCGATTGTGACGACCCACGGCTCACCGCCGAACCTCGCCTCCCGAATCATGAACGAGCAGACGCCCTCGGTAGGAAACGTAATCTCGCCGACAAGAACGTATCCCGTCCTTCCGAAGAATTGCCTAATCCGCTCGGCCACGTGCTCCGGTTTGGCGCCGCTCGCGGGCGCGGGCGTCTCTGGCGCTGTGTTTGCTTCGAGTGGATTCTCTGGCGTTCCTGACATGACTTCTCCCCGACGTCGAGACGGCTCGACTTCACCTTGCATTTTGCATGCTGCCACCACTGTATGTCTCTTCCTCAGAATCTCAAAATGAGTGCGGCGTGCACACCATATACTGGGAAGACCTAGGGACATCGGTACTTTCACACATCCTGTTTTTCACAAAAAAATCTATTTTTTGTGAAATCTTGCCGACTTATCTCACGGGGTATACCCCATGAGATATATTCACAGTCGCACATTCACGTGTAATTTTCCATAGATAATCGGATTTTTGTGAAATCTTGCCGACTTATCTCACGGGGTATACTGCCATGTATGAGCGCCCCAGTACCACACTCTCGCTCCGCTCGAGTGGCTACGGGGCAAGCGCGTTCATCGTGTTGCCTATGAGAGACTTTGTGCACTTACATGTCCATTCGCACTATTCCCTCCTCGAGGCAATCCCGAAAATCGAGGATCTCGTAGCGCGCGCTCTCCGCGACGGCCAAACGGCCCTCGCGCTCACCGACAACGGCAACATGTACGGCGCCGTCGAATTTTACAAAGAGTGCAAAGAGAAAGGCATACAGCCCATCATCGGCGTCGATTTTTTCGTCGCTCCGCGTACACGTCACGACAAAGAGCACCGTACCGACGATTACCCCTCGCGACTTGTCCTTCTCGCTAAAAACGAGAGAGGGTATAAAAATCTCATTCAGCTCGTATCAAAAAGCTACCTCGAAGGCTTTTACGCCCGACCTCGTATCGACCGAGAACTCATCGAGACGTACGCCGAAGGCCTCATCGCCTTGCTCCCCGCAGAAGACGGCGAGCATGTGCGAGCAATCGATAGCGGAAGCAGCGAGCGGGCACGGCAAACACTCAGTTGGTACAAAAAACTCTTCGGCAACGATTGTTTTGCGGAGGTTACGCACCATCCGGACGTCGAGGGTCACGATGCCCGCGTACAAAAAATTATCGAGCTCGCCAAATCCGAGCAGGTGCCGCTCGTCGCGGCTCAGGATTCGTACTATCTCGACGCGGACGATGCAATCGCGCGTGAATTGGTGGGCAAGATACGCACAGCGTCCGTGCTTGACCGAGAGCTCATCGAGAACCTGCCGGATTTCTCTTTCATATCGCGCGCGCGAGCCATCGAACTTTTCAAGGACATCCCCGAGGCGCTCGACAACACTCTCGCCATCGCCAAGCGCTGTCAGCTCGAACTGCATTTAGGACAGGCGATTTTCCCCACGTTCCCTATCCCACAGGGCTCCTCGGACAATGCTGAGCTCCGCAAACTCGCGGAGGCGGGCATCGAGGAGCGGGGACTCGCGCTCAGCCCTGCGCTCCGCGAGCGCATCGATTACGAGCTCGGTATCATCGCGCAAAAAGGCTACGCATCGTATTTCCTCATCGTCTCGGACCTGCTTGCATACGCGCGGCAAACGGGCATTTTCACCAATACACGCGGTAGTGCAGCCGGTTCGCTCGTCTCGTACCTCTGCGGCATTACGACAGTCGACCCCATCAAATTCAACATGCCCTTCGAGCGCTTCCTCAATCCGGAGCGTCCGTCTGCGCCGGATATCGACATGGATATAGCCGACAACCGCCGCGACGAGCTCATTGCATATGCGAGACAAAAATACGGGGACACGCATGTCGTGCAAATCGGTACCTTCGGCACCATGATGGCGCGCGCAGCTGTGCGCGATGTCGCGCGTGCATTGGGACACAGTTATGGTACGGGCGACGCTGTTGCCAAGCTCATCCCCTTCGGCAAGCAAGGTTTTCCGGTAACGATAAAAGGTGCGCTCGCCGAAGTGCCGGAGCTCGAGGAACTCTATCGTCGGGATGCCGAGGCGCGGGAGATACTCGACCTCGCACAGAAGATTGAGGGCAACGCGCGCCACGTCGGCGTGCACGCCGCGGGTGTAATCCTCGCGCCGCATGCAGTGACCGATTACGCCCCTATCCAGCTCGACCCCAAGGGCGGCAAGACCATCACCCAGTACGACATGTATTCGATAGCAGACGAGTACGGCGGCGTAGGCCTCCTTAAATTCGATTTTCTCGGCCTCACCAACCTCTCAGTGCTCGCCGATTCGGTCGCACGAGTGAAAGAGCGTCTCAGTGTGGATGTCGACCTCGAACGCATTCCGCTCGATGACAAAAAAGTGTACGACATGCTTACCCGTGGCGAGACCCTCGGCGTCTTCCAAATGGCGGGCAGCGGCATGACCGCATATCTCAAAGATCTCCGTCCGACGGTCGTGCACGACTTGAACGCAATGGTCGCACTCTACCGCCCCGGCCCGATGGCATTTATCCCCGAGTACATCGCACGCAAGCGCGACCCCGCACGAGTCACCTACCTCGACCCGCGCATGGAGCCCATCTTGAAGCCCACGTACGGCGTCCTCATCTATCAGGACGACGTCATGATGATTGCCGTTCAACTCGCAGGATATAGCTGGGGCGAGGCCGACAAATTCAGAAAAGCGATGGGCAAGAAAATACCCGAGGAGATGGCTGCGCAGAAGGAGAAATTTGTGGGCGGCGTCATCGAGCGCGGGCTCTCCATACAAAAGGCGGATAAGCTGTGGCAGCAGATAGAGACATTCGCGGCGTACGGCTTCAACAAAGCGCACGCGGCGAGCTACGGCAATCTAGCCTACAAGACCGCCTACATGAAGGCCAACTTCCCCGTCGATTACATGGCCGCGGTTCTCACTGCCGACGCGGGAGACGTCGAGAAGATTGCGGAGATTGTCGCGGAGTGCAAGCGAATGGGTATCACGGTCTTGCCGCCATCGGTAAACGAAAGCAAGGGCAACTTTACGGTGGTCGACAATTCCACCATCCGCTTCGGTCTCTACTCCATCAAGAATTTCGGTACAGGTGTCGCGGAGAGTATCATGGCCGCACAGCCATTCTCCGACATTTCGGACTTTCTAGCCCGCATCACGGACAAAAACCTCAACAAGAAATCGCTTGAGGCGCTCATCATGTCGGGTGCGCTCGACGAGCTCGGAGAGCGTGGACGTCTCCTTGCAAACATCGAACGAATCCTTTCGCTCCACCGAGAGGCGGCGAAGGCGCCGTCGGACCAAGGCTCGCTCTTCGGTGCTGCGGAGGCTGGGCACAAGCTGCGAATCGAGCTTGAGGACGCGCCCGAGGCTCCGCTCGACGAGAAACTCAAATGGGAAAAGGAGTTGCTCGGTCTTTACATCTCGGGGCACCCGCTCGACAAACATAAGGAGAAACTCAGCAACGTAAAGAACAGCATCAAGTATGCCAAGGAGCATCTGCGCGGCGTCGAGACGGTCATCGCGGGATTTATCGAGACATCGCAGAGCATCCTCACAAAAAACGGCGAGCGCATGGTTTTCCTCCGCATCGCTGATTTCACGGACACTATCGAGGTCGTCGCCTTTCCCCGTGTCCTCAAGGAGCACGAGAGCGTGCTCTTACTCGGCAATTGCATCATGCTAAGGGGAAAGATTTCTGACCGCAACGGTCAACCCAGCTTTCTAGCGGAAAAGGCAAAAGCTCTGTAGCCGAGTGGAGCCTGCCCCGTTGCGATGCGTAGCATCTGCATCGGGGTAGCAGAAAAGGCGAAGGCCTTGTAGCGGCTTCGGTTGACACTCGCTCTCACGACTGTATTGTTGAATACGGTGTACACATGCACCGAAGAGGCCATTCGAAATCAGAAATCCAAGGAGTGACGAGAATGACATCTGGGGAAGTTAACGCGGGAGTACTCGCGGATATTGGCGTCGGGCTTATCGCCGGAGAGCTCGAGAAGCTTACCGGCGTACGTGAAGGCGGCGAGAAGATTGACAGTCGGTTGCTCGTCAGTTGCGCGGCTCGGCTCGACGAGCTCACCGCGAACAGGAAGGACTTCCTGTCGAAACGGTACGAACCGTTGCGAGTAACTCTGCGTGAGGGTTTCAAGGCGGCAAACGTGCGGGTCCGCTCGGATGCTCACCTCTACGACTTGACGCGACGTTTCGTCAAGGTTGTCCGCGCCTCGCCGAGGATGCCGGCCGAGCAGCGACGGCAAGCGTGCACCGTGTGCACGCGACTTGCCGAACTCGCAACGTCGGCGGAGCAGGCACACTAACCCTCGACTACAATTCGGTTCATGCATGGCTGATGGCGCACTTCAGGTGCGCCATCTTCATTTTTTTGCCCCGCCGCAGAATCCTGCTATCATCACTCATTATATGGCTGACGTAGAGCATATCCGGCATACCCTCGCACACCTCACCGTGGCCGCAGTGCGCGAATTATGGCCGGGATCCCAAAATGCCATCGGGCCGGCAATCGACAACGGTTTTTATCAAGACTTTGAAATTGCGGGGACAATAACCGATGCCGATTTGCCGAAGATTGAGGCGAAAATGCGGGAACTCTTGCCGCAATGGACCGGTTTCGAGAAGAAGGAGGTGAGCAAGGAAGAAGCTCTGAAAGAATTCGCGTGGAACACATACAAGTCCGAGCTTATCGAAGAATTCGCAGGTCAGGGTAAAAAGATTACTTTTCACAATGCCCCCGGACTCGTCGACCTCTGCAAAGGTGGCCATGTCGACAATCCCGCAAAGGAAATCGCACCGGATAGTTTCAAGCTCGACCGCATCGCCGGCGCCTACTGGCGCGGCGATGAGAAAAACAAAATGCTCACCCGCATCTACGGGCTCGCATTCAACACAAAGGCAGAGCTCGACGCGTACATAACCCAGCGTGAAGAAGCCAAGAAGCGGGACCACCGGAAAATCGCGCGCGAACAGGACCTGCTCGTTTTTTCAGACCTCGTAGGCAGCGGCATGCCGATGTACACGCCCAAAGGCGCGTACATAAGGAACGCCATCATCGCCTATTCGCGCGAGCTCAACGACCGGCTCGGTTTCGGCGAAGTGCAAACGCCAAATATAAACAAGGCGGAGCTCTTCAAGATTTCGGGCCACTACGACGCGTACAAGGATGACATGTTGAGCGTCCGTTCCCAATACGTCTCGGACGAGATGTTCCTGAAGCCGATGAATTGCCCGCAGCACACGCAGATATATGCGTCGCAGTCGCGAAGCTATCGTGACCTCCCCATCCGCTACGCTGATTTCGCACTCCTCTATCGTGATGAACGCCCTGGGGAACTCTCCGGCCTCACGCGCCTCCGCGCATTTTCGCAAGATGACGGGCACATCTTTTGCCGCGAGGACCAGGTGGAGGCGGAATTGCTTGCAGTACTTGGCGCAATTCAGGAGGCACTCAAATCGTACAATATCAGCTACTGGATTCGCCTCTCTCTCAGAGACCCCCATAATAAAGAGAAGTATCTCGGGTCGGATGAGGCGTGGGAACGTTCAGAGGAGCAGCTGCAACGTGTGCTTGAGAAAAGCGGCGTTCCGTTTAAGCGAGCAGAAGGTGAGGCCGCGTTCTATGGTCCCAAGATGGACATCATGGCGGTCGATGCGATAGGCCGAGAGTGGCAGATTTCGACCGTTCAGGTAGACCGCACCATGCCCGCACGCTTCGGACTCGAATACACATCGGAAGACGGCAGCGCACAAACACCCGTGATGATTCATCGTGCACTCGTCGGCTCACCGGACCGATTCCTCGGCATACTCATCGAACACTACGCGGGCGCCTTCCCGCTCTGGCTTGCTCCAGTGCATCTGCGCGTCCTTCCCGTCTCCGAAAAACACGCGGCGTACGCGCGCGAAATCTTCGATAGATTGAAAGCGGGCTCTATCCGAGTTGAGATGGCGGAGGATGAGTCGCTCGGCAAGCGCATACGGAATACCAAGATCGACAAAATTCCCTACTTTATTGTGGTCGGTGACGAAGAAGTCGCGGCGAAAACAGCGACCCTCGAGAGCCGCGATCATGGGAAAATAGGGGCGCTTAGCGTCGACGAAATCCTTGTGCGCCTCAAAGACGAGATACACTCACGCGCCCTCTAACGCACAAACTCCCCTTTCGGGGAGTTTGTGCGTCACTTTAATTGGAGCGCTAGGCGGCGGCAGTTATTCGCGATTGATGACGATGCGCGGCGTACCGTCTACGGCACGGGCCATGGTCATAATGTCCTTGGTCGAACCATCTCCGGCGACCGGAAGCGAGTCGAACACATTCGCTGGTGTTTCCACCTTGATGGGTGCGACGCTTACCTCTTCGGCAAGCACGTCCGAGGCAACGATGTGCTCCGAGCGCACGCTTTCCCCGCTCTTACGCGTAGTCGCGAAGGCGAAGGTGTTGTACGAAGGGAGGTAGTAGACGACGAGGTACGCGCCGGCAATCGCAAAGGTAGCGAGCGCGAGCCAGTACATCGCATTGCCTATCGGGCCGAGGTCAAATCCAGTGTACGGGATTTGGCTGAGCGAGATATGCGGAGCCGAACCGAACACGTTGACCGAAGTTGTGCACGAGCGGGAACCCGCCTGACCATAAATCGTGAGCGTGTAGACGCGCGACGCTTCCGGCCGGACTGCCAGCGATCCGTTGACGGCTACCCTGCCGAGCCCATCGCTGAGCGTAGCCGAGGTGGCACCGTACGAGGTCCACGAGAGTATCGCCGCCTGACCGTTCTGTATCGAGGACGGCGACGCCGTGATGACACAGTAGAGGCCTTGCTGCGGATACGTCGGAGTCGGGTAGACCGGATACTGCGGAGTCGGATACACCGGATACTGCGGGTACGATGGGATGGTGTACTGGACAATCGGCGCAGGTGTTACCGGATTAAGCTGGGAGATCGTCGTAATCGTGTTCGTGTTACAGCTGTAACCGACGCATGTGTTGATGATTGGCGGCGGCTGTATCGGTACTGGCGGGATGATCGGAGGCGGAACAATGATTGGCACGCATTGACCATTCTGGAGCGTGTAGCCTGTCGGCACCGTCGTCTGGAGACCTGGGAGATTCGGACAGAGGTCTGTTACAGGCGGCGGTGTGGCGGGCACGCATTGGCCATTCTGGAGCGTGTAGCCTGCCGGCACCGTAGTCTGGATTCCCGGAAGGTTCGGGCAGATGTCGGGCTGTTGCGGAGGTACGCACTGACCGTTCTGCAAGATATAACCTGCAGGCACCGTGGTCTGAATTCCCGGAAGGTTCGGGCAGATGTCGGGCTGCGGAGGCGGGACGGGAGGAATCGGTGGCTGGGGAGGATAGATGGTGACGCAGTACGGGTACCTGCCCTGCGTATTCGGAGGACAGACCGACGGGATAGGAGGAGGCTGAATCGGCATCGGCGGCTGTGTGTACTGCTGCTGTGTGAATGGCTGGTACATCGCCATTGACCTCTGAACCGATGGGTACGTCATACATCCACAATTTTGATCGTAGACCGGCTGATTGTATTGCGAGCCACTGCAATCTTGCGAACAGTACGGGTCATACGCTCCTGCGTAAGGATCGTAGGCACCTGCGTAGGGATCGTAAGCTCCAACATACGGGTCATATGCTCCGGCATATGGATCGTACGCACCGGCATACGGGTCGTATGCACCCGCGTAGGGGTCGTATGCTCCGCTGTAATCAGCAAGAGAACCGTAACCGGAATCGGTGTACCAGTTGTCATAGAGACCAGCGTACGGATCGTAGGCGCCGGTGTAGTCAGTGAGCGCACCGTAACCGGAATCGGTGTACCAGTTGTCATAGAGACCAGCGTACGGATCGTAGCCTCCACCATAGTTGGTGAGAGAACCGTAACCGGAGTCGGTGTACCAGTTGTCGAAGCCGGATCCAAAGTCGGTCAAGCCGCCGTAACCGGAATCCGTATACCAGTTGTCGTATTGTGCATACGCGGGTGTCGCGCCGATGCCGAAGACGGCTATCGCGGCGACAAAAACGTACGTACCGATAACTTTATTCATATGTCTCTTGCTAATTTGTTAACCTTTTAATTGCTATTGGCCTTCTACTGAACGGCCGCGTTATATCAAGAATGGTGGCCCGTGTCAAGTGTCTGAGAAAGACGACCTGACACGGGCACCGAAGGTGCGTGAGCGCTACGGCTGCTTCTTGCCGACGACCTCGCCGTTCATTTTCGTGTCCGGCTCGAGGGTGATCTCGGTCCGGTCTCCGAAGGCGGTCGATTGCCAGAACACCTGCTCGCCCAAACCGAGGTCGGAGTGAGTCGAGTGGAACCGCGCGCGAACGAACTGCGCACGGTCGGCAGGGACCTTCACGGTCGCGAAGCCGTCGTCGCCATACGTGACGCGTACGTCGACAGACTTGGTGCCGGTCTTCTGCGCCTCCGCGAGCTTGCCGTTGCACACCACCATCTTCTCGAGCAGTCCGTCCTGAACGTCCTGCACGGTGAAGATGAAGCGGCCCGGCTTCTTGAGCGCGGGGACGTTGAGGAAGCGGCGCACGCAGGCGACGTCGGTCACGGCCGGCGACGTTTCGGCCGCGGGCCTGATGATGACGGCGCCGTCCGGCTGGTCGCCCTTCGCCTTGATCTTCGTATTGTCCTGCTGCGTAACGACCTCTTCCGGCGTACCGACCTTCTGCGCGAAGGCGGGGGCGGCGAAAGCGATCGTGGCGGCCACAACAATGGTAGCGATCGAACGGAACATGGCAGTCCTCCGAGGTTGTTGAACCTAGATGCTGATGCTTCGTGCCAATTGCACTCTGCTCCGTCTATTATATCAGTACTGACGGATTTGTCAATACCCCACATTCTTGAGAGTTGCGGCGATATATTCGACGTCACTCGCAAAAAAATGGTTCCGGAAGCGGCGAGCGATCAACTCGACCGCCGCTTCCGAAGTGGTCAGCGCCGTCTCGGGAGGCAGACAACGCCCCCGACCGTGCGCATGCCGGGAGGTGCCGGCACAAGATCTTCATCCGCCTTGCAGGGATTGCCTGCGGGCGCGGACATCGCTGCGGGCGTCAGGGTCGGGCCGTAGCCGGGACCCATGCCGCCGGACGGCGGTCCGTAGCTTCCGGGGCCGGGCTGGCCTTGGCACGGTCCGCGGTTGAAGGCACACGGCGACTGCGGCATCATCGGCGGCTGACACGGACCGGCGCAGCCGCGCACGATGCGTGGCGGCGGCCGGTGCACGATTTTCGGCGCGTACACGATGTGTCGTTCCACGATGGTGCGGTTGATGATCCGCGTCGTGTTCACGATCGGCGTCTCGGTGCTGACCGGCGGCTCCTTCTTGGCGACTGGCCGCGAAGGAGTGGTGCACGACTTCACGTTCGGCTGCTTCTTTTTCAGCGGGCAGATGTCCCCCTGCGGTGCTGCTTGCTCGCCGTTGGCGTAGATCGCCCGATCGTCCGGGTACGGCGCCATGTCGGGACTCCCGACCTGCGCCACCGCCGCACCCGCGCTGAGCGCGAGGGCAACGGCCGCGATGATGAGTTTATTCATCGTGCTCCTCCTTCTCTTTGATTGCCCACTTGGGCGCTTGGTGAACGATGCTTCCTGTGACGTTAGTGTCACATTCAGCGGTTTTAGTCTCCGACTCGCCTCATCCCTCCTTGGGAGGATTGCGGGAGTCCGGCATCTCTCGAGTCTCCTCGAGCAATATCGGAATACCACAAAAAAGTAGTGTCCGGAAGCGAGCGGGGGGCAAGCGCTCGCTTCCGGACGTCCACCGCCTCAGCGGTAGACTGATTCAGTTGTGCCGTCAGCCGCGGCAGAATCCGAGGTGATAGGCAGCAGCACCGTGTTCGCCGACGCTGCGGGACCATGCGACCATCTGACAGTGCCACGCGCGCAGACGTGCGTAATACACGCGCATCTGATGCTGGTAGACAACGTGCGGATTGACGCGCTGCCGGTACATCGGCGCCGGTGCGGCATAGCCACCGCGGTAACTGTACCCTGCGCCGTAAGACGGGTTGCCCGAGAGCGTGTTGGGCACGATGCCCTGACGCCCCGAAGCCCGCCCGTACACCGTGACGCCGTTCGGCGTTACGTTGTAGCAGCTATCCGGCCTGCCGAGTTGGACGCTGCAGGCTTCCGCCTGCGACGCGGCTCCAAGCAGCATGAGCATCACAGCAGCAATTCCAAGCGGCATCGATTTCATCTCGGCCTCCATTAGGTCCGGTTGAACGTTTGTCAGCTTTCGCCAACGGTGAAAGGAACGTGTGTCCTCGCTTCCGCGTAAGCGGTCCGCCTTGGGCGGAGTTCTTGCGAGAACTCGGCAGTGCCGCCGAGGCGGTACTATCGAGTGTTCACAAAAATGGTTCCGGAAGCGGCGAGCGATTAGCTCGACCCGCCGCTTCCGAAGTGGTTAGCGTCGCCTTGGAAGGCATACAACACCTGCGCGCGTAGGCATGCCGGGCGGTGCCGCGACAAGGTCTTCGTTCTTCTTGCAGGGACCCTCCGCAACAGGTGTCGGCACGCCACCCGCACGCTGGATAGGCGGCGGAGGCGGTAACAACGGATTGACCGGCGTCACGACGCCCCAGCGCTCCACGTAGTAGGCGGCGCTGAAGAATACCAGTAGAAAGGCGACGATGCCGAAAATCACTGCGACTGCTTTGGGAGCTGTCATCTTTATTTCCCTCCTCTCGGAAATGGCCGCACTGAAGGTTATCCGTGCTGCGGCGAATTATATATGAATCTAGCCAAATGTCAAGGGCGCGGCTGAGTGGCCGCGCCCTTCTTTGTCTACGCTTTTGCGCTTCATCGACGTCGGAAAATGCCGTACAAGATGTCGGCACCAATTCCGAGGAGGATGATAATCCATACGCTGCGTTCGAATGTCGTCCACCACGCGACCTTGGGGGTCATCCCCGCCATGTGGATCCACTTGGTGTAGGCCATCGAAAGCGCAGGTGCGACGGTAGTTGCCCAATCATAGGCCTTCCACCCCCACCCCGGCACATCGACGCTATGATATGCCAGTCCAATCTGCACGTAGACGTGTAGAAGGGTCCAGCAGGCGACGACCGCGAGGACGCGGGCAGTGCTCACGATGGCTACCGATATGGAGCCACCGTCATTCGGTGTGAAATTGCCCGAGAGCACCGCCCAGATGAAGATGGAGTAGAGAACTGCCTCGACTCCCGCGAGCAGAAACCATGCGTGTTTGGTGTCCATCGGTAGCCCCTTGGTGACGAAATTGCGATATGGTTGCTTGCGAGATTATATATTGAATGTGCGCATGTGTCAATATGAAAAAGAGAAGGCGGACCTCAACGGCCCGCCTTCAAGAATTGTTTCTGTCCGAAGAACTTGCGTTCAGCTCGTGCCGACCACGCCAAACTCCCGCAGGAGCAATCGCATGGAAATGAGCACGAACACGAGTTCGATGAACTCGACCGGCGCCCAGACTAAGAGCGCGCCGAACTGAAAGTGCGTCGGCTCATAGTTCCCGAACGTATAGCTGATGAGGGCATACCCCACTTCGGCTATCGGCCCCATCGACAGTGCGAAGTCGAGGAAACCCCAGAAGATATTCGCGTGCGGACGCGCCGCAAGCGGTATCGCCTGAAGTCCGAGGTAGATGACTGCCGGCATCGCAATCGCGTAAATGCCGGTGTAGAAGCCGATTTGCGCCGGACTGTACGCCGGTATCGTGAACCATTGCACATGCAGCGATCCATAGAGAATCGTGTGCATGTATATCGCCATGAAGATGCTCGATGTCGTGGTGACAAGCACCACCGCAGCCATGAGCATACGCATGCGATAGACAACCGCCAACAGTCCGATGATGAGGAATAGCGTCGCGACAGCGACTGCCTCCAACACCATGACGGCGACGACGGCAGCATCTTCGAGACCGGTTGCAGTCCCACTGAAGCCGAGCATCTGCCGGTTCAGCGCCCAGATGCTGTCCCCCAAGCTGGGAGCCAACACGCTCATGACGAGCACGATGAGCGTTGCCATGAGCAACATAATCCAAAGCCTGATCATCCGTGCCTCCCGATTTGGTCGGAATGTGAATCTGATGTGCTCCCGCAATTATATCACTTATAGTGCTGCCTGTCAATTCGACTGTATGAATCACCCTGGTCTGTCAAGCTCTTTGTATACTTGACGGTACCTCCCAAAAGTGGTACAATTACAAGAGCTACCCTATCAACCATCGACTCTTCGGGGAGAGTGCTCTATGAAAAAGCTCATCGGCTGGCTGCTGTTTTGGATCGCGCTCGCGCTCGGGCTCACGTCCTACCTCGGCACGCGTCAAAACGAATTCGAGCTTCAGGCTGCGAAAGCGGCCTTTGCGCTCGAAGCTTCTCGCTTAGGCTCACGCTGTCCCCTTTCGGACGCGCGCGCCCAACAAGAATCACTCGAGGCCCTTGCCGTGTGCAGTGGCTTCGGCCTCATCGGATACGATGCCTTCGGGCGCTATCCGAAGACAGCCGCGAGCGTGTTCAACACGTTTGGCGGCGACGAGCTGTTCAAGAAGGTGCTCGAGGAATACGGACATCGGGTCATTCCGGTTGTCGCGTATGCCACCTCGAATCCATCATGGACGGCGCAAGGCGGCGCAACTGTCGCTGAGTGGCTGCGGCAATTCCGCACGGGTGAAGAAATGCGATTCAATATCGCCAAGCTCAAACCCGAGCAATACGGAATGCTCGCACTGTACGCCATCAGCGAACGCGGTCACGAGTTCCTCGCGGAATTCGAGATCGTAAATGGGGTCGGGGTCCACCGCCCCGGCACCGGCGCGTTCAACTTCGCGAAGAATCTCCTCGTGGGAGGAATCGCGGATGTCGAACGTGTCCTCGTGCGTGGCGAGCGGCTGCCCAACTGGCAGGAGGTCGGGATGGCTGCACTCAACGTGGCAATCATCTCAAGCGTCGTGAGCGCAAGCGTCACGACGCTCCATCTCGCGAAGGGCAAGCTCGTCGGAGCAAGTCTTTTCGCGAAGTTCGGAACCGCCTCCGTCGCCGCCTTCAAGAGCGTCGCCGTCGTCGGTACCGCAGGAGCGATCTATGTCGCCATTACGCGACCGGATCTCTTCGCCGAAGGAGCCGGCTGGGTCGCCGAACAGGTGGGACTGCCCCGCTGGTCCGGCGTCTTCGCCGCCTACCTTCTGGTGAGCGCAGTCATCGTGCTCATCCTCCGAGCACTCATCACGCTGGTGCTGCTCATCTTCGCGCCGGTGCGCTTCGTGACCAAGCTCGTGCTCCCGCGCTCGCGCTGACGCGGAGAGCAAAATAAAAAAGGCCGCCATTTCTGGCGGCCTTCCTTTTTTTGATACATTTTTTAGTACGAGGTCGAGACTGAGGTTCCGACTTCTGTCGAGGAGCCGTAGACGACGGAACGTCCGACGGAAACCGAAGAGCCCGCTGTATACGAACTACCGGTACCCGTCGAGTGGCCGACGGTCGTACTCTCACCGCTCGGAGCACTGTATCCGACCGTCCTACTCTCGCTCGTCGAGACAGAGTAGCCGTTTTGGTCGAGCGACTCTGAGGTGCCGACACTCGTGCCGACGGCCATCGAGTAACTCGTGCCTACCGACTGGCTTGTACCCACTGATTGGCCCGATGCAACAGACTGGCTCGTTCCTACCGATTGGCCGGCAGCGACAGACTGGCTCGTTGCAACCGTGCGGCTCGTCGCGACAGAGGCAGACGTCGAGATAGATGCAGAAGTCGGAACCGGATAGCTCGTTGTTATAGAGCGGCTGGTCGGAACTGGATAGCTCGTTGTCACGGAGCGGCTGGTCGGGACCGGATAACTGGTGGTAACCGATCGGCTGGTCGGGACGGAATAGCTTGTAGGAATCGGCCTGCTCACGATGGTCGAACAACCGCAGAACGTGAGTCCGCTCACGGGCGTCGCAAACGCGAGTGATGCCACGAGGGTAACGATGGATGTTTTGTAGAGTGTCATATTATTGTATCTTCGTGCCTATATAATCTGCTTCGAGAACGAACCGCGCACTCTTCGACGTGAGCGTGTCGCAGGTGACCAGCGTGAGCATGCCTCCTTGCGTGGAAGAAAGATCGATGAGTGTATCCTCGGCGTTTGCCTTATAGACCGTGCGCACCCGATACAGGTACGACTCACCGTCCTCACCCTTCAGCGTTATGACAGCTCCCTCTGTGAGTTCGGGGACGCGATTGAAGGCCTTGTACATCTGATTGTGCACGATGGGCAAATTCGACGAGTGCGCAAAGATGAGTACGTTGCCGCGGGCGCCGAGCTTGGCGCTATCGACATACCGCGCAGGACCGTTTTGCAGCAACGTGTCGAGCGTTGCAATGTCGCGCGTCTCGGGATTTTGGACAGACAGGTCCATGCCGATTGCGGAGATAATGATGCGCGTAGGCTCAACCGACGAGAGTGCGATGGCGCCTTCGGGCAGTGCGTCCGCAGCGAGGGTAAGACCTTGGGCAAGCCGCACTATCTCCTCGAGACCGAGCTGCGGGAGATCGGCGAGCGCGACGGTATCGGGTGCAGGCGCCTCGCTTACATGCGCGCGACTCGGCGGTTCCGTGCCATCGATGTAGTACGGCACAAATCCGACTGTCGTCGCGGCAGAAAGAGAAGCAAAGAAAATCACAACCGATGCGGCAAGGAAGACAGTAACAGGAGGTCGGGCCTTTGTATTCGCGACGTGTGCCATATGCATATGTGATGATTCTAACCTGTTTAAGCCATTTTGTCAATAGTACCTGTCGAACCCCATCGAGCGCTCAAATACTTGACAAAACAGCCGATTCACGTACAGTCGCGTCGATATGACCGACACCGTGCAAAACCCACCCGACGGTCAGCCCGCCCAAAGACGCATGCGCGGAACACTCGCACATACCCTCGCCATTCTAGGATTCACCATACTCGCAATCATCATTGTCTGGGGCCTCGCGAGTCTCGCCCTCAGTTCGTCGCCGTGGTTCTCTTCCCTTTTCGACGGTACAAAAGATACGCTCATCGAGATTGAGGCGCCGTCTGAAGTACGCTCCACAATTCCATTCACCGTTACGTGGAAGTACGAGAACAACGATGACGGGACCTTTGCGTTCCTTTTTGAATGTCGCGAGGGTCTGCAGATGGGCGTCCCCGCGCAGACGAATTCGTATGCTGCCGTACCGTGCGCCACGGCGGTTACGCTCCCCGAGGCAGCCACATCACTGACCATTCTCCCCATTCTCGCTGCGACCTCGACTGCCGACACCACTATTTCCATTTTGTTCATGCCGACTGATGGCTCCGCGGCAAGTCCCGAAGCAAGTGGCTCCACTACAATAAAGATTATCCCCAGTGTGCCGCCGCGAGAGACGGTGCCGCAACCAGAACCGCAGCCCGCGCCGAAGCCTACTGTGCGTCCGACTCCGCCCGTACCGGCGGCAACACCCGCAGACCTCACAGTCACACTCATGAGTGTCGAAGTCGACGCCTACGGCAACGCAACTGCAGTGTTCGACATCGCAAACCGCGGCGGCACTGCAACCGGCGTGTACTACTTCACCGCGTCTCTCCCTATGCAGAGTGCGTATATGTATACCTCCCCCGCGCAAGCATCGCTCTCGCCAAGCTCGCATATCCTCTCGACGCTCCGCTTCTCGCAGGCAGTCGGTGGCAGTTTCTCGGTAACCGTTGACGGGGCAAACGCCGTACGCGAATCCAACGAATCCAACAACAGCGCGTCACAAATTGTGTACGCACCGGCCTCTTACAACCAGACTTATACGCCCCCTTCCCACTACAGTCCATACTCGTACTGATCGTCAGGCGCATAGACAACATCTCAACCATACTATCCTGCGACGACCGTCATAGAATAGTATGGATGCTACGCGCGGAGACCGAATTCTTTTCGTATCCAAGAATCCCCCTCGATCTCGTCCACTATCATATAAAGGACATTCCTCCCTATCCGAAGGTCTGCTTTGAGCAGCGCGATAAAGTCTTCACACTCATACGGATATACCCAGACGCTGTCCTGCAAACGCAAAAAACCAACTCGCGTGAGCGCTGTACGTATGTTCGCACGAACGGTTCGACGCCTTTCCGGTACGTCGAATATCAAAAGCCGCCATCGCTCATCCCAGCGGCGCGGCTTCTTCTGCGCCATCTGTAGCGCCTCCATCCGCACGAGCTCTCGTTTTCCCTTTTGCGTAATTCGCAGAAATCCATTTGCATCCTTTGCAAGAAGACCAGATTTTAGGTACTGATTGCGGGCCCTATTGATGACTCCAGCGTCCTGACCGGCTTTCAGGATTCCCATTCTGTAAAGTGCAGAGGGCAGATTGGGGATTGCAATCGCGACACCGATGAGCGCCGCCGTCTGGGCAACGCCCAAGATCGCGCGCTTGATATCTCTTTTCTTTTTTCTTACCCTCCCTCGCTCTTCAAGAGTGACCATACTATACTATCTCATGACGACCGTCACATTATAGCATTGGGCATGCACGGTCGCGCACGGCTGGTGGGCTTTGTTATTTGTTCGGTGCCACGCTACAGAAGGTCAGATGTCGAGAGTAGCTTCCTTCGCGTGACTTTGGATGAAGCTTTTTCTGGCGGGGACGTCGGTACCCATGAGCATGTCGAAGACCATGTCGGCTTCCTGCGCGTCTTCAATATGCACTTGTTTCAAGATGCGGCGGGCGGGGTCCATCGTCGTCTCCCAGAGCTCCTCAGAATTCATTTCGCCGAGGCCTTTGTATCGCTGGACCGAGGTTTTGGCCGTTTTCTTTTTTGCCTGTGCCGGCGCCTCCTCTTCCGTCTCCTCACTCTCTTCTGTCGCCTCTTCCGATTCGAGTGGCATATCTGCCCCGACGAGCGCAATCCGCTCCTCGTCCGAGTAGGCGTAATTCACCTCTTTGCCCTTTTTTATCTTAAAGAGCGGTGGCTGGGCGATGTAGAGATACCCGCCTTCAATAATCGGCTTGAAGTGCCGATACATGAGCGTGAGCAACAGCGTGCGGATGTGCGCTCCGTCGACGTCGGCATCGGTCGCGATGATGATCTTGTGATAACGGAGCTTCGAGATATCAAAAATATCCCCAATCGCAGTACCGAGCGCGACGACAAGATTCTTGATTTGCTCGGACGCGAGCATTTTGTCGAGGCGGGCACGCTCGATATTGAGTATCTTGCCGCGCAGCGGCAGAATCGCCTGTATGCGCCTGTCGCGCCCCATTTTTGCAGTGCCGCCGGCGCTGTCACCCTCGACGATAAAGAGTTCCCCTTCCTCTGCACTCTTCGTCTGACAGTCTGCGAGCTTCCCCGGCAATGTCATCCCGTCGAGCGCACCTTTGCGCAATATGGAATCCTTGGCCGCTTTAGCCGCTTTGCGGGCCTTCATCGCGAGTGCGATTTTGCCCATAATGGCGCGCGCATCCTCCGGATTCTCTTCGAGGAAGGTCGAGAACGCTTCGCCGAAAATAGTTTCCGTCGCTCCGCGCGCCTCGACGGAACCGAGTTTCCCCTTGGTCTGTCCTTCAAATTGGATTTCGCGGAGCTTGACGGAGACGACAGCGGTGAGTCCCTCGAGAACATCGTCGCCGGTAAAGTTCTCACTCTCTTTGCCGCCACCGTTCTTAGCATTCAGTGTGCGCGTAAGCGCTGTCTTGAAACCGGTGATGTGCGTGCCGCCTTCAGGGTTGTAGATGTTGTTGGCAAACGCCGAAATGCGTGAACTGATATCGTCGACGTACTGGAGCGCCACTTCCACCTGCACGCCGTCCTGCTCCTTTTCCACGTAGAAAATATTCTTGTGTATGGATTCGAGGTGGCTATTCTGAAATGCGACGAGGGAGCGCAGCCCACCTTCGAAGTAGAAGGTCATGCTCGGCGCGTCGAGCGCAAGGTCGCGTAGATAGAAGACCGATTCCTCGTCGACCACGCCAGCATTTCTGAGATCGAGGATGGAGATGCGCATGCCCTTCACGAGGTACGCCTGCTGACGCATGTGCGCGATGACGCGCTCCCAGTTGTACTCGATGATGGGAAAGATTTCTGTATCTGCTTGGAAACAGATGATGGTGCCGTGCAGATCCGAGTTGCCTGTCTTTTTTACCTTCGCGACCGGCTTGCCTCCCTTTTTGTATTCCTGCGCATGCTTGCCACCATCGCGGTGCACTTCTGCGCGCGCCCATACAGAGAGTGCGTTGACCACGGAGGCGCCGACGCCGTGGAGACCGCCGGAGACCTTGTAGCCTTCGCCGCCGAATTTGCCGCCGGCGTGCAGAGTAGTCATGATGGTCTCAAGTGCCGATACTTTCGTCTTCTGATGGATGTCGACTGGGATGCCGCGGCCGTTGTCGGCGACACGCACTTTGTTCTCCGGCAGAAGCGCTATCTCGATATCGTCCGCAAACCCTCCCATCGCTTCGTCACGAGAGTTGTCGAATATCTCCCAAATGAGGTGATGGAGGCCGTCGGGGCCGGTCGTGCCGATATACATGCCGGGGCGGCGACGCACCGCTTCAAGCCCCTCGAGGACGGTAATGTCAGAGGCTCCATAGGAGCCTGTTTTTTGCACCTTTGCGGTGGCGTTTTTTGCCTTTGTTGTAGCCATGGTTGGTGTTTTTCATTGTACCAAAAAAATTGCGCATGCGCCATGTGATTTCGACACGTTGATGTGCCGCACATAAATTGCTTTTTCCTGATTTCATGATATAATGTATAGAGGTTCATCAAGGGGGAAGAGATGCGCATCCTTGCATATGTCTTTGCGGTCCTCATCGGGGCAGTCGTCGGTACTTTGGGGTATGAGTACTCCATGCCTGTCCATGCGGCACTGCGCTGCACAACACGTACATGCGTCGTCACATACAATGGCGGCGGCGGACTTGGCGTGTTCACGCACGCTGCGGAGTTAATCCGTAAAGAGCGTAGATGGGTGGTCATCGACGGCCGCTGCATATCAGCATGCACCATCCTCGCCGATAAAGCGCGCGACCGCGTGTGTATCACACATCGCGCGACATTCGAGTTCCATTCCGGTCGCGTGACGATTCTCGGCATCATCCCGCTACCTCATACGGATGTCTACGCCCTTCCGTATTCGCCGCCAATCGTGCGGTGGATCAATGGTAAGGGCGGCATGCCGTCGGCCGACACTGGCGAACTGCTCGTGATGAACTATCGCGAAGCAAGCCGATTCTGGCCGACCTGCGTACGCACAGGCGCCCTATTGCCGGACCACTTAGGTGGCCCGGCAGTTCGTTTTTTGCATTTTGCAAATGGTTCATTCGTAGTTACGCTATAGGAAGCACCAAAACGAGGGAGGCGAGAAAAATGCCGCGTCTAGCAATGCTTATTTTTTTCTTCGTGTTCGGCGCTCAGAACGCATCCGCGGAGTATCGGATAACCGAGGACAGAGGAGGGCAGATCGGCGAGTATCTTCGGCTGTTCCAAGAGATCCGCGCAGGAGGTACGGTCGTCGTCATCGATGGGATGTGCCTGTCGGCCTGCACGCTTGCGCTCGGGATATTGCCACGATCCCAGCTCTGCGCGACCGAACAGGCCAAGCTCGGCTTCCATGCAGCGTGGCGTTTCGATGAGCAAAACAAGCCCGTACCGAGCCCCGAGGGTACGAGAGCGCTCTTGCAAATCTATCCGCCGGCCGTGCGCCGATGGATTGCAGGGCGAGGTGGGCTCGGGCCGCGCATGAAGTACCTCGTCGGAAAGCCACTTCGAACGATTGTTCGCTCATGCACCCCCAAGGACATGGGGCAAGTCACGGATCACCGCGCGCAAGCGCGGTGATTTCTACGTAACGGCCGGATCAGCGTATCTCGTACCCTTTTTCCTTGAGTCCTGCGTATATGCTTTCCATTCGCTCAGAAGCTTCAAAGTCGGTGAGCGTTTTATCAAACGATTGGAAGACAATGCGAAACGCGAGCGACACTCTCCCCTCTTTTTCAAATCGATCGAAGAGGTCTATGCGCTTTGCAAGTTCGCCGGCGCGTTCCCTCACAAGTTCGGCGACGTCGGCTGCGTCCGTGCCGCTCGGAGTCCAAAAAGCGACGTCGCGCACGATGAATGGGTAGCGCGAGTACGGCTCGTACCGCGACGCTTCGCTCGATGGGAGTTCATCATATGCAGATGGTAGCTGGAACGCCTCGGCCATGTCTTCAAGCGGCAGTTCGATGACTTCTTCTCCGGCGCCGATTTCCCCGAGACTCACACCGAGGTGCTTCACAAGCACATCTGCCACGTCAGCGGCAGTCTCGGCCTTCTTGATTTTTTCCACTCCAAGCGCGAGCACGCGTGATTCTTTTCCGTCTTTCCAACGAGTCCCTATTTCAAAAATGCGTACCTGCCGCTCGCCGAGCAAGTCTTTGTTGCGCTGATTGCGCTCAAGTGCATCGCGCACACTTGCCAAAAGATCGCGGCGCAAAAAGGGTCGCACGCTGTCCACCTTGTTCGCGACCGCACGTTCACCCTCTTCGGCGAAGACGCTTGTATATACTTCGGAGAACCCACGTTCAATGAGAAATTCGCGGATGCGCTCCGAGAGATAGAAAAATCGATTCACGACCGGCTTTTCGGCAAGTGGCGGCAGCGGCTGTGTCGGCACACTGTCGTAGCCTGTGATGCGCCCGACCTCTTCGACAAGATCCTCCGGTATCACAAGGTCGAGCCGCTCAAAAGGCGCATGCACCTGAAACTCGCTCCCCGTGCTGGTGTGCGCAAGGTCGAGTCTCGTGAGTACATCGACGACATCCTTCTCCCCGAGGGAGGTGCCGAGGAGCGCATTCACGCGCTCAGTTGTGAAGGAAACGGTCGCCCGCGTTTGTGCGACAGGGTACGCATCCACAAAACCTTCGAGCTTTCCTGCCGCAACATTGAGGATGAGGTCGACAACTGCGCGCATGCCTTCTCCCGCAAGCTCCGGTGCGATAACCTGCTCGAATCGAGACGATGCGTCGGTGCGGAGTCTGAGTGCTGCAGCAGTGCGCCGTACTGACACACCGTCGAAATTGGCTGATTCAATGATGATGTCCTTTGTGACCTCGCTGATGCCTGCGGGTTTACCGCCTTTGACTCCCGCGATACCGATTGCGACATCGGCATGTTCATCGGCAATGACCAGCATCGAATCGGTGAGATCGTATTCTTTGTCATCGAGCGCGACCATTGTCTCGCCCACGCGCGCATGCCGCACCGCGATTGCGTACGTTCCCTCCCGCGCTCGCAATTGCCCCGCATCAAAGGCGTGGAGTGGCTGGCCCGTGTGGAACATGATGTAGTTGGTCGCATCGACGACATTGTTGATGGAACGCTGACCAATTGCCTCGAGACTGTCGCGGAGCCATGCAGGCGATGGACCCACCTGTACTCCGCGGATGTATGCGGCGATATAGCGGGGAGAGCGCGCGGGGCTCTCCAGAGCGACTGAGATGCTGTTCGAAATCGGTTCGAGCCGTGGTTCAGTGCGCAATGGGTCAGACATGAGAGGGAGTTTCAAAATCGCCGAGAGTTCCTTGGCGATACCGCGATGAGACAGACAATCGTGTCCTCTGTTCGGTGTCACCTTTACATCGAGCACATCATTTTCAATGCTTTCAATTTCAAATGCATGAAATGTGAGCGCGTCCGCGAGAGTCTTCGCCTCCGGTAGCGGATCCTTGAAAAAAGTCTGAAGCCAGCTGCGCGATATCTTCATATTTAAAACTGATTGATGAAGCGGAGGTCCGCGGAGTGCATGTGGCGCACGTCGTCTATCCCCCATCGCAAAAGCGCCAAACGGTCGAGGCCCATGCCAAAGGCGAAGCCTTGGTACTTGGAGGGGTCGAGACCCGCGTTTTTCAATACGCTCGGATGCACCATGCCTGCTCCCATCATCTCTATCCACTTATCGCGCAATTTCTCCGGCGC
>Ga0209542_10006732_pt1 | contig 22243 bp, 19 predicted proteins | sample RifCSPhighO2_01_FD_184028 | JGI IMG/M metagenome (GOLD analysis project Ga0209542, IMG submission 184028) | Soil microbial communities from Rifle, Colorado - Rifle CSP2_plank highO2_0.1 (SPAdes) (version 2) | ecosystem: Environmental > Terrestrial > Deep subsurface > Rock core/Sediment ... | reverse complement strand
CCCATATTGCTTTGCAGCTTCCTCCAGTTTCCACCAAAAGAACCCTTGCCTTCCTATCTTGTGTGAAGCATGCGCCCAAGGGAACACGGCACCCTCTGCCAAAGAAAGGCGTGGGTTAGGAATAACTAACGCAGGGTCCACTTGAAGCTTTGCTCCCAACCCTTGGCATGCGGAACACGCCCCAAAAGGAGAATTAAAGGAAAACAGGCGGGGCTCAATATCAGGAAGGCTTATATGGCAAGTCTCGCAAGCAAAATGCTCGCTGAAGACAAAGTCTTCAGCTGACTGACGACCTGCGACTGACGACTGACGACCGTCGTTTGTCGTTCGTCGTACAGGTCGTTTGTCGTTAGTCGGTTGTTGTACATGCGCAATCACAATGCCTTTCCCAAGTTTTAAGGCGGTCTCAAGGGAATCTACCAAACGAGGACGATCTAAATCAGTTCCTGCAATAATCCTGTCTACCACTACTTCTAGTGAATGCTTTCTCTTGCGATCAAGGTCTTTTTGCAATGCTTCTTCAACGCGATGCACAATACCGTCAACCCTTACCCTCACGAACCCTCCTTTTTGTATTTCTTCCAAAATGCCTCTGTGTTCTCCTTTTCTATCTCGGATGACAGGACCCAAGATCATAACTTCAGAACCGGGAGACAAGCTGGCAACCTGCGCCGCTATCTGGCTCGGGCTCTGGCGTTTAACCACCTGTTTGCACTTGGGGCAATGAGGAATGCCTATGCGGGAAAACAACAAACGGAGATAATCATATACCTCCGTAATGGTTCCTACTGTGGACCTGGGATTATGCGAACCTTTTCTCTGGTCAATGGCAATGGCAGGAGAAATACCCTCAATGCTGTCTACGTCTGGCTTGTCCATAACCCCCAAGAACTGGCGAGCGTATGCAGATAAGCTCTCAACATATCTCCTCTGCCCTTCTGCATACAAAGTATCAAATGCAAGAGAACTTTTACCAGAACCCGAAAGCCCGGTGATCACCACGAGTTTTCCCTTAGGAATATCCACATCAATGTTCTTTAGATTGTGGACCCTGGCTCCGCGGATTTTGATAACTTCCTTGTTCATAAAATTGAGCCGGTGCATTTTCACGCTCACCACGGAGGGTTCGCTAAAATGCCCGCCAAAGCAAAGCAGTTTGCTTTGGCTCATGCATTAGGACGTTATTATACACATAAAAACAAAGGCAATCAAGAGAATGCGCAAATCCTCAAAAATCTTGACAAGCTCATCTTAAAACAGTATACTGAAACTAATCTCAGGGAGGTGATATCATGGTTCGATTACTGCGAAAGCTCTTTTGGCACAGACGGACCAAGAAGCGGCGGCTGGACGTTTCCGGTACCCTCGAGTTCTTCGGATGAACCGCGTCTGTTTCGGCCCCAGGTACGCATCGCGCGCACCTGGGGCTCTTGTTATTTTCCCTCTAAAATATATATATTGAGTTTACCTGAATATGATGCGCAAATTTACCTTCCTGCAGAAAGAAAATCTTGATCGAATCCCCAGAACGCCTGGCATTTACGCCCTAAGCTCTCCCAAAGAGATTTTATACGTTGGCAAAGCACTCAGTTTACGAGACCGAGTAGAGAATCATTTTCAGCAACCCTCGTACAGAGATAACCTATTCATCTCAAAGATAACAAAGATTGGATTTCTAGAAACAGTTTCAGATATTGACGCCCTTCTTCTTGAATCTCAGGTTATAAAAAAACTACAACCAAAGTACAACGTTGTATGGAAAGACGATAAGAAATACCTGTCTGTTGCCATCACTCCTTCGACTACGCTCAGTGCAGGCAAAGAAAAACTGCCACGGGTATTCCTTACGCATCAGCCCTTCGTCGCTTCCGCTCCTCAGGGCCTTCGGCCCTCTTTGCCTAAACCGAGTTTAGGCAAAACTAAACTCGGTTTAGGCACTGAATACATTGGCCCCTTTGTGAAAGGAAGAGATATAAAACAGGTCTTACGTCTCTTGAGGAAAGCATTCCCCTACTACACCGCCAAGAAGCACCCCGTACTCCCTTGCCCGTATTGCCACATTGGTTTATGCCCTGGGCCCAAACCCGATGTGAAAATATACAAACAAAACATCAAGAACCTTACTGCGGTTCTTAGGGGAGGCAGGGTCTCTGTTCTCAAGAACCTAAGAACGTCAATGGAACGAGCCAGTAAACGGCAGGACTTTGAGAAAGCAGCAATACTGCGAGACCAAGTATTCTCCTTAGAAAACATTGCATCTCATGCATCCTTAGGCTCCCTAAGTTATCCACACCTTAGGGAACCTAAGTTGCAGAAGATGCCAAAGCCGTGGTCAGAGTACAAAAGGATAGAAGCGTATGACATCTCCAATATCCAAGGCAAACAATCTACAGGATCCATGGTGACATTCCTAAACGGAAAACCTGCAAAAGAATGGTACCGAAAGTTTAAGATCCATATCACGGGCAAACCTAATGATTTTGCTATGATGCAAGAACTTATCTTCCGAAGACTTAAACATATAGAATGGCCCTATCCTGACCTTATGCTTATTGACGGAGGCAAAGGCCAGCTTTCCTCTGCCATCAAAGCCATCTCAAACTTAGGGAACCTAAGTTTTGGAAAACTTAGGTTCCCTAAGTTACGAGAAATTAGGGTTGTGGCTTTGGCAAAACGGAATAATGAGCTTTTTTATCCAAACAAAACAAAGCCCGTATTACTCAAGAACCTTCCCCAGGAGGATGCCAACCTGCTTTTGCACGTGCGAGACGAGGCTCACCGCTTTGCAGTCACGTACCACAGAAAGTTGAGGCGGGTTGACGCCCTTAAATCCTCGTGATACCATTGAATAATGCTTCAGACTATAATTCTCTCCCTTGCTGCAGGGATAGGAGGGCTCTGGATTGCAACGCAATTCATTCCAGGGGTTTCTTTTGAAGGATCCTGGCAGACCTTTCTCATGGCGGCAGGCGTGCTCGGCATCATCCTTATCATTATCAAGCCGATTCTCGGTTTCCTATCGTTTATTGTGCGGATCGTTGTTCTGGGGGCTCTCCTATTCGGAGTAGTATGGGGCCTGGATATCGCATTTCCTGCATTGAATATCATAGGCCTTATCCCCCTAGCCTGGACAGTTCTCGCAGTAGGAGGAGCAAGCATAATACTTTCTTTTCTGGGACGCGGAAAATTATGAATCCTTATCTTCTTTACGGTCAAATCGGTGTTGCCGTTCTTCTCGTAGCATGCATACTTTTGCAGCAGCGAGGCACGGCTTTGGGATCTTCATTCGGCGGGGGCGAAAGCACGTTCTTTGCTACCAGAAGGGGCATACAGCAAAAACTGTACGTGGCAACCATTGTTCTTGGCATTCTTTTTATCGGACTTTCCCTCTCTAACCTTTTGTTCTAAACTCTAAGCAACTCATGCGTTTTCCTTCATTTTCTCAATGGAAAAAACTTCCTGGAGTTCTTTCTCGCACAGAGAAAATAGCGGCTGTTATCGCTCTTGCAGCGCTCCTTGTAAGCTCTGGGAATCTTGTGCAAGGATCTTACCTTAAGCTTACCAAAGAAGTTGCAGCGTACGGAGGACTCCTGCAAGAGCATATCGTAGGATCCCCCAGATTTTTGAATCCCGTGTATGCCGACGTGAACGATGCTGACCGAGACTTGATACAGTTCCTGTTTTCGGGGCTCTTGGAATATACCGCAGAGGGAACGCTGGTGCCCGACCTTGCAAAAGATTACGAGATACAGGAAGGCGGCAAGGTATTTGTGTTCAACCTGAAAGAGAACGTACAATGGCATGACGGATACCCATTTGGCGCAGATGATGTGGTATTTACCGTTAAAACCATACAAGACCCAAAGTACAAAAGCCCTATTAGGGCAAACTGGGTAGGGGTTGACGTAGAAAAAATTGATTCTCTGAAGGTGCGGTTCTCGCTCTCCCAGCCCTACGCGGCATTTCCCGAACGATTGACGCTTAAGATAATCCCAGCGCATATTTGGGAAAATATTGATCCTGAAAACTTTGCCCTTTCTTTTTACAACCTCCAGCCCATAGGCACAGGGCCCTACAAACTAGAAAAAGTCTCCCAGGACAAATCAGGCAGAGTAAAAGAGATACGGCTGGAACGGTGGCGGCTGTATCATAGAGAAGATCCTTTCATCAGTTCAGTCCTTTTTACCTTCTCTGACAAAGAGGAGAATTCCATTACGACGCAATTCGCCAAACGCACCGCAACCTACCAATTTTCCATACCCAGATATTTTGCCCTGTTCTTCAATCTTGATGCTCCCAAAGACCAGGCGGTTATAAAAGAAAAGAACATACGGGAAGCGCTCGGCCTCGCCATTGATAAAAACCTTCTCAACGAACGAGTGTTCAAGGGAAACGCCGTTGTCGTAGATTCTCCGGTGCGATCCGATCTCTTTGGGCTCCAAGCGCCTGAACAATCTCAAAGGAAGGATACCGAAAAGGCCCTTTCTCTCTTTGCAAAAGAGGGATACGTGCAGAAAGAAGGAAAGCTTGTGCGCCAGCAAAACCCCATAGGAGAATTCCGCGCAGATCTTGCGAAAGGAAGCCAGGGAACAGAGGTGAGAAAACTTCAAGAATGCTTGGCGCGAGACCACGACGTGTATCCTGAAGGGAACATTACGGGGATGTTCGGATCCCTCACCCAAGCAGCGGTCATACGGTTCCAAGAAAAGTATAGGGCGGAGATCTTAACGCCTTCAGGGCTGGCAAAAGGCACAGGATCGGTAAAGGCGGGAACGAGGGCAAAACTCAATGAGCTGTGCGGGCCGCAACCCGAAGAAGATGTTCCCCTGACCCTCACCGTAACAACGCTTGACCAAGCTCCCCTCACCGATGTTGCAAAATTCTTGCAAGAACAATGGAAAGAGCTGGGCATTGAAACCATTGTTCAAACCTATCCGCAGGTGGAGCTGGAACGGGACGTGATAAAACCAAGAAACTACCAAACCCTGCTTTTTGGAGAGATCATTGGCAAAATACCCGATCCCTTCCCATTCTGGCATTCTTCCCAAAAGAAAGACCCAGGATTAAATCTCTCTTCTTATGAATCAAAAGAAGCAGACCAGCTTTTAGGATCAATTCGAAAAGAACTCGATGAAAAATCGAGGGCTGCAAAGTATGAAGAGCTTCAGGCATTGCTCTTGAAAGATGCTCCTGCGTTGTTTTTATACGACATGCCGTACACGTATGAAACGGCACAAGAAGTAAAAGGGATCAAAGAGCATATGATAGGCGATCCGTCATGGCGCTATGCGGGGATGAAAAACTGGTATATAAAGACGAAAAGGGTGCTGAAATAAACCTGCCCTCGTGGCGGAATTGGCTATACGCGTACGCTTCAGGAGCGTATGCCGCAAGGCTTGTGGGTTCGACTCCCACCGAGGGCACTCATGTAATTCTCATTACATCATAATCATTTAATCTACTCACTCTCTATGGAGCAGAAAGCGCAGCGAAGAAGCCAGGGCACGCGCGTTCAGAAAACTGAACCGGTGCTTGGCAGCAGAACACCTCAAGACGGAGTTGTAACCCTTACCCCCCTGGGGGGCCTGGGAGAGGTCGGCAGGAACATGATGACCCTGGAATACGGAGGCAAGATCCTTATCGTAGACATGGGATTCCGCATGCCAGAAGAAGATATGCCCGGCATTGACTACATTATTCCCAATATTGCTTCTCTCAAGGGAAGAGAAAGGGATATCGTAGGAATTATCATCACCCATGGGCACTACGACCACATAGGCGCAATACCCTATCTCGTGCCCCAGCTGGGCAATCCCCCGCTTTTTGCGGGAGAGATAGCAAAAGCAATCATTCTGCGCCGGCAAGAAGACTTCCCCAACAAAGGGAAGCTCAACATTTCTCTTATTCAAGACAAAAAGCGTTTCCGCTTGGGCCCTTTTGACATAGAGCCATTCCGCCAGAACCATAACATACCGGACAATTTCGGCTTTATCATCTCGACTCCGGTAGGAAATATCGTCCATACGTCAGACTTTAAGTTTGACGACGCCCCGGTCAACGAACCCTCTACCGACTATGAACGGCTGCAACAAATAGGGAACGCAGGGGTCCTCTTACTTATGTCAGACTCTACGGGCGCTGAAACCCCGAACCATTCGCTTTCAGAAAAAGTCATCATGGCAAGCCTGGACGAGGTGTTTAGGAAGGCGCCGGGAAGAATCATCACCGCAACTTTCGCTTCCCTGCTCAACCGGGTGCAGCAAATAATCACCCTTTCTGAAAAGTACGGAAGAAGGGTTGCCTTGGAAGGATTCTCCATGAAGACGAACGTAGAAATAGCAAAGCAGGTAGGATACATCAAGGCAAAGAAAGGAACCTTGGTAACCACCAAGGAGATCTTAAACTCCCAAGACCCAAAGATAACCATTGCGTGCACCGGAGCCCAGGGAGAAGAGCGGGCTGTCTTAATGCGCATTGTCAACGGGGAGCACAAACTATTGAAGATCCAAAAAGGAGACACAACCATATTCTCTTCTTCGGTTATTCCGGGAAACGAGCGCACCGTGCAGTTCCTCAAAGACGGGCTGTACCGCCAAGGAGCAAACGTGTTCCACTACAAAATGATGGACATTCACGCTTCAGGACACGCATATCAAGAAGAGCTCAAAGAACTCATAGGATTCGTCAAACCCAAGTTCTTCTTCCCTATTCACGGACAATTCTCCATGCTGGTGAACCACGCTATACTCGCTACAAGCGCGGGCATGCCCGAGAAAAATGTTATCGTCCCTGAAAACGGGAATATCGTTACCCTTTCCAAGAACGACATACGCATTGAAAAGAAAACGGTGCCTTCCAACTACATCATGGTGGACGGCCTAGGAGTTGGAGACGTGGGAGAAGTGGTGCTGCGCGACCGCCAAAGCTTGGCAAAAGACGGCATGTTCGTGATCATTGCCGTTGTAGACCGCCAGAAAGGGCAGGTGAAAGGGTCTCCGGACATTATCTCTAGGGGCTTTGTCTATCTGCGAGAGTCAAAAGACCTCCTGCACCAGGTACGGAGGCAGGTGATTGATATTGTGCATAAATCCGTAGGAACAGGAGGAGCCGTAAACTGGGTGTATGTAAGGGACAACGTGCGCAACAAGATAACGGACTTTCTCTTCCTCAAGACCGAACGCAGGCCTATGGTGCTGCCAGTCATCATTGAAGTATAATAAAAAAGCTTATTAGGCGATTAGCTTCCTAGCTTATTAGGGCTAAGAAGCTAATATCCTAGGAAGCTAAAAAGCTGAACATATGAGAATACTAAGCGGCATACAACCTACAGGAGAGCTCCATATAGGGAACTACCTAGGCGCGGTGCGCCAGTGGCTGGATCTTCAAACAAAGCACGAGTGCCTATTCTGCGTGGTTGATCTGCACGCGCTCACCCAATCTCAAAGCCCGGAAGAGTTCAGAAAAGCAACTCTCCAAAAAGTCATTGAACTTCTTGCGGTAGGGCTAAATCCAGAGAAATGCACCCTCTTCATTCAATCTCACGTACGGGAGCACACCGAATTGGCGTGGATCTTAAATACGCTCACCCCGATGGCAGAGCTGGAGCGCATGACCCAGTATAAAGACAAGTCCCAGAAGAATCCAGAAAACATCAACGCAGGGCTTTTTGATTATCCTGTTTTGATGGCTGCCGACATACTGCTGTATGGCACTGAAGCTGTGCCTGTGGGGCAAGACCAAACACAGCACCTAGAGCTTACACGCACCTTGGCCAAAAAATTCAACTCAAAGTTCGGAGAAACATTCAAGGAACCCAAAACCCTTCTCTCAACTGAAGGAGCGAAAATAATGTCATTGCAGAACCCCGCAAAGAAAATGTCCAAGTCCGACCCCGCCAATACTGTTATTGGTTTGTTTGAAGAAGCAGATTCTATCAAAGGAAAGATCATGGCTGCGGTCACCGACACAGGCAAGGAAGTAAAGTACGATATTAAAAGAAAACCAGGAGTCTCCAATCTTCTCATTGTCTACTCTTTGTTTTCAGAACAGCCCATGAAAACAGTGGAGAAACGTTTCAAAGGCAAGGGATATGCTTCTTTCAAGAAATCTCTGGGAGAACTCCTTGCAGAAAAACTAGCACCCATGCGTCTCAAGAAAAAAGAGCTTGAGGCGCGAGAAGTATATGTGAAAGAAATACTGCGCCAAGGAGCAAGTCACGCAAGAACCCTTGCGCAGTCAACCATGGAAGAAGTCCGAGAAAAGATAGGGCTCTTGAACCTCAACTAGGCTAAACCTAGTTCTTCATAGTGTTTTTGTTCAACGGGAACTCCAAGCTTTTTGAATAGTTCCATGGACTCTTTTTCTATTGCAATGAGGTCTTCTTTTGTTTTTCCCTCAAAACGGCATTTGATGTATGGCGAGGTGTTTGCGGCGCGCGCCAAAGCCCAGCCGTTCTTGAATTGAATGCGCGCTCCGTCCACATCAACAACATCATATCCGTGTTCTTTCAAATACGAAGTAAGCTGGGTAATGATTAAAAACTTTGTGTCGTCTGGAGTTGCAATAAACAGTTCGGGGCTCGCAATGTATTGCGGCAGAGAATCCACAAAATCAGCAAAGTCTCTTTCTCTAGAGACAATCTCGGCAAGTTTCAAAGAAGCGAACAGCGCGTCATCGCACAGGTAATAGTCTGCGGGAAAGAGAAAGTGAAGGGTCACTTCCCCTCCAAACACCCCATTCACCTCCCTTAATTTTCGTATGATGGCGCTGTGATGGGATATGGAAAAATATGTTTGCACGCCATGCTGCTGCATTGCATCTAGAAACGCCTGCGACACGCGCATATCGTGCACCACTGGACCCTTCTGCTTTTCTATTGCCTGCAAGGCAAGCATAAGAAGGCACAGATCCCCTGGAACAACCCTGCCTTTATTGTCAATAATGGCAACGCGGTCCCCGTCTGCGTCGTATGCAAACCCAGCGTCTGCGCGCTCTTGCAGAACCGCATGCTTTAACGCCTGCAGGTTTTCTTCAATATAGGGGTCTGGGATATGGTTAGGATACGTTCCGTCAAACTCTCCGTAGAGCGTTAAAACCTCGCACCCTAAAGCCGTGAACACGCGTTCTGGCAAAAATCCCATGGCTCCGTTGCCGCAGTCAAAAACAATCTTCATGGGGCGCTTGCAATGGATCCGTGAAGACACGTACTCTTGGTATTCTGCCCTGGGATCGAACACAATGGTGTTTCCGGAAAACGCCGTGGATTCCTCGGCTCCTGCTCCTCCAAGAACCAGTTCTTGTATCTTTTCGAGCTCGTCTTCCACAACATCCTCCACCTCCAAAGACCCCAGCTTTCTCACGCTTAGGGTAAAACCGCTGAACTCCACCATATGGGAGCTGGAAACCATGACCCCTCCGTCGTACCCGTAATGAAAGAGGGAAAAGTAATACAGAGGGTCTGGGGCCAGTCCAAGATCAATCACCTCCCTGCCCTGGCGCAGGAATACTTCCTTGACAGCCTCTGCGAGCTGGAGGGAATGAGGAGCCGCATCGCGCGCAACCGCTATCTTTTTCATGTGCGGGTACAGAACCAAAAAAGCGTGCGCAAGGCGTGCCGCAAACTCCTCTGAAATGTCCTCTCCGTACTTTCCTCTGATGTCGTATGCACGGAATACGGCAGGGTTGACTTTCATTGCAATATCAATTATACATAAAGATATGAGAAATTACGAGCTTACGTGCATTCTTGACGCAAACCTTGCCAATGAGGAGCTTGCCCGGGCCCTAGAAAGCATCATTGCCTTTATACAGGGCAAGGGCGGCATTCTGTTAAGCCAAGATGTCAAGGGGAAGAAGGCGCTCTTAGCTCCCATCAAAAGCCACAGAGAGGGCACCGTTGCAGTATTACGGTTCACCATGGACGCCTCTCATGTGGGGGACATGGAAAAACACCTCAAAGAGAATACGAAGGTTCTGCGTTCCCTCTGTTTGATTGCGCGAACCAGAAGAACCAAAGATAAAACTCCCCACCTTGTTCCCTCTTTAGGATCGAGCGCGCCAACTCTGCGAGAGCAATCCTTCGGCTCTGAAGCTCAGGATCGAAGAGAAAACACAGAAACAAAGCCCATGGACCTTGGAGAAATAGATAAGAAGCTGGAGGAAATATTCAAACAGCCATGAATCCCGATAGTGATCTAATACAATGTTTATCAAAAACGAGAATATCAATGCGCACATGCATCAGAGTATAACAAAAATTATCAATCTAACATCACTATCGGGATGAATGTCAATATTGTCATCTTAGTGGGAAGGCTGACGGACAATCCGGAAAGCCGCACCACGCCAGGAGGCCAGCAAGTATGCTCTTTTCGCATGGCAACCAATAGAACGTGGACCGACCGCCAAGGAACAAAGCAAGAACGGGTAGAATACCATACCGTGATAGCGTGGCGCAGACTGGCGGAAATAGCATCCCAGTATCTTACCAAGGGAGGCCTCGTATTCGTAGAAGGGCACCTGGAAACCCGTTCATGGCAAGGAGCAGACGGCCAAAAGAAATATAGGACAGAGATCATTGCAGACCGCTTGCAGCTGGGCCCGAGATCAAGCGGAGGAGCTGCGCCTTCCCAGCCAAAGGAAGAGCCCGCTCAAGAACCTTCCTCAACCAAGGATTCTGCGAACGAGGAAGAAATACCCATTATTGAGGAGAACCAAGAGATAGACGTAAAAGATATACCCTTCTAGCTTATTAGCTTACTAGGAAATTAGCTTTCTAGGGAGAATTAAGCCCTAAAGCCTAATGAGCTAGTGAGTTAATCACCTAAACACATGGACTGCTACCTGTGCAAAAAAAACATAAAAGACATAGATTTTAAGGATACCTACCTATTGAGAAACTACGTCTCCGGACTAGGCAAGATACGCTCAAAGCAGAAAACGGGACTCTGTTCTTCCCATCAGAGGCACGCGGCCCGCGCAATCAAAAGAGCCAGGCATATTGGCCTGCTCTCTGCTACCTCAAAGTAAGGATTATTTCTGCCCAAGCAAACGGTCTTTTATATCCTTTGCAACTTTTGGATTCTCTCCAAGAAAAGCTCTCGCCTGGTCAAACCCCTGCCCTAGCTTTACAGCTTCAAATTGAAGCCAGTTGCCTTGTTTTTTAATAACGCCCGTGCGTATCCCCGCGTTCACAATGTCTGCGTTGTACGCAATGCCTTCATTGTAATAAATGTCAAACTCGCAGGTTTTGAAGGGAGCCGCCACCTTATTCTTCACGATCTTTGCCCGAACCCTGTTGCCCGTAATCTCGTCTCCGTGCTTTAACTGCGCTATCCTGCGCAGTTCAATGCGGCACGAAGCGTAAAATTTAAGAGCCAGCCCTCCCGGAGTCGTTTCCGGGTTCCCGAATAAAATCCCTATCTTCATGCGGATCTGATTGATAAAGATAACGCATGTTTTTGTTTTAGAAACAATAGAAGACAGCTTGCGGAGAGCGGCAGACATTAACCGTGCCTGGAGCCCTATTTGGAATTCTCCCATTTCTCCTGCAATTTCTGTTTTGGGAGTGAGGGCAGCCACCGAGTCTATGACAATAACATCAACCTCTCCTGAGCGCACCAAGGTCTCTAAGATTTGCAGGGCCTGCTCTCCAGAATCTGGCTGGGAGATGAGAAGATCGTCTACGTTGACCCCAATGCGCTTGGCATACTCAGGGTCTAGAGCGTGCTCAGCGTCAATAAAGGCGCCAACTCCTCCGAGCTTCTGGGCTTCGGCTATGATATGCAAAGCCAGGGTCGTTTTGCCGGAGGCCTCGGGACCGTAGATCTCAATAACCCTGCCCCTTGGCACTCCTCCCGCACCCAACGCAATATCCAAAGACACAGAGCCCGTGGGAATAACTTCTACGTCCATTGCTTTGGCTTCCGACAGCTTCATAATTGCCCCCTCCCCAAAACGCTGCTTTATCTCTTCAATAGCTTCTTTCAAGTCTCCTGCGTATTGTTTTTCTTCTTTTTTCTTTGCCATATGCATTCAGTATACCCTATCGATTCTCTTTATGCGACTATGCTGTTATTGTTTTGCTAGCTGGTATCTTGGCGACTGTTCGGCATACAGCTTCTGGATCTGGGCTGTAGTAAGAGCTTGACCATATATCCGGACATCATCAATAGACCCCTTCCATCCCAAACTTCCCCCCTGTCCTCCTATGTAATAGGTGCCTGTTTTGGCAGAGCCGCCAGAATACGCTATTGATTTTATCAATACACCATCAATATACGTACTGATGGTGCCCGCTCCAGAATCAATAGTGCCTACAACATGGTGCCATTTATCATCTGTTATATTCTTAACGCCGCTGGCAGTTGGGCTTCCTGTGGCAGTATTATCCTTCATGATAAGATTACCTGTATTGTTATATACTCCAAACTCAACTTCGTGGTTGGTTTGTACAAGGATATATGCCCAGTTGCTTGGAGTTTGATCATTGTTTCCTTTCACCCAAGCTGAAACCGTAACGTCAACTCCACTAATGGTCACTGGCGCAAGCAATCCTAAGTATTGAGAGGTTCCATTAAAAACATACGCGCTCACATTTCCCTTTCTATCTGCAACTGGAGCAGCACCAGCAAATGCTGTCGCAGTATTGCCATATCCTGAAGTGTCGTTAAGATTGCCATTAAGATCCCAAATCCCTACGGCACTTATCCCAAGAATATGCTGAATGGAAGAAGAAAACTGCTCGCCTCCTGCAAGGCGCGCTTTGTCGCGAGAACCGCCCAAACTCACCAACACAATAGAGGCCAGCATGCCAATGACGGCAATCACTACAAGAAGCTCAATGAGGGTAAAACCTTTTTTCATTAGAGCTCTGAAGCCAGCTGATATTTGTTTACACTCTCTGCATACAGCTGCTGGATCTGGCTGACAGATAAATTAGTACTATATATGCGCACATCGTCAATTTTTCCATTGAACCAGTTGACATCCCCTGGCGCTGTAGCAGCTAAAGCCCCTATTCTTATTCCACCAGGAGCACCTGTGCCAAAAGCAGAATAAGCAGTCGTGCTATTAACATCTTGGACTCCATCCAAATAGATAGCATGGCTGTCGTTTACGCTGTCAAAAACAGCAGCAACATGATACCAGATCCCAGTTGAAAGAGTTGTATTTCCCGCATAGCCAGTAGCGCCGCCGCCTTCCATGGCGCTGTCTCGTATAGATACAGACAGCTTGCCAGCTGTATTTACGGAAAAGCCAAAACGATTATTGCCAACAGAAGGCGTTGTTTCTGCATAAATGGCCTCTGAGGCAGACCCATTTATAGTGGTTACATTAATCCAGGCTGAAATAGTAGCCTGTGTTTTTCCCTTTATACTAGCTCCTGTGGGAATCGTTATCTTGGCGCTGCTTCCGTTAAAACCATACGCCTTATTGCTCTGGTTGTTGCGGTCGGCAACTGGGGTGGCGCCGTTCACCGTGCCATTGTTATTATACCCGGAAGAATCTAACGCAGTGCCTGCGGCTGCGTCGTCAAAGCTCCAAATCCCTACTGCCTCACTCCCCAATACATGGGCTATTTGCGATGCAAAACTCTCTGCTTTTGCCATTCTTGCCTTATCCCTTGAGGGCCCCAAAGCTACCAACACAATGGAAGCTAGCATGCCGATGACGGCAACCACTACAAGGAGCTCAATGAGGGTAAATCCTTTTTTCATAAACGTATGGACTAGCTGTTTGACCCTGCTGGGCTAATTGATACTTTGGGGATTGTTCAGCATAGAGCTTTTGGATCTCTGCCGTATTAAAGGCACTGCTGTAAATCCGAATATCATCTACATAAACATTGAGGGCCCTGCTGTTATCTAGAAGATTTCCTATAAGCAGCTGATTGGTGTTCGTTGCAAAAGTGAACGTAAGAGCATCGCTCCTATCTAAAACCCCGTCAATATAGATTTTTGCATTCGCGCCATCATACGTAAACGCCATAAAGCTCCATACCTGGCTTCCTATCTTTCCAGTACTGGTTCTAGAGTAAGTAACGTTACCATTGTAGCGATACGAGATTGTTCTGTCATCGTTTATGAAAACCATGTAACCAGCGCCGGCGACTTCCTTATCAATAAATCTTCCATTCCCGCCGCCTCCTCCCGCGTTTCCCCTCCAGTTTATCCATCCCGTGATAGTGATCGCGGTTCCTGAAATTTTTAGACTTGAACTGTCGGCAACGATGATTTTATTCGTTCCTCCTGTAAAACTGTACGCTGAACTGCTATTTCCTCTTCTGTCGGCAATCAAGGTTGCGTCGGTTGTGATTGCATTGTTTCCATTCCCAGAAGAATCATTGGCATTGCCATTAAAATCCCAAATGCCTACGGCATCTACTCCAATAACATGGTGGATAGAAGAGGAAAGCTGATCGCCTCTGGCAACACGCGCCTTGTCACGAGAACCGCCCAAACTCACCAACACAATAGAAGCCAGTAATCCAATCACGGCTATCACTACAAGCAATTCAATAAGGGTAAACCCTTTTTTCATAACATTAAGGGCTAAACCAATTGGATGCCTCTCCGCCTTCCTCCTGGGAGATACCATACACTTCCCTGGGTTTAGCTCCTTCGCCAGGGCCCACAACGCCGCGTTCCTCCAAAATATCAAGAAGCCGCGCGGCACGCGCGTACCCAACCTTCAATCTCCGCTGAAGCAGAGATGCAGACGCCTTTTTCGCCTCAATCACCACTTTCTTTGCCTCTTCATACAAAGGATCATCTGACTCGCTCGTCTCTGAAACGCCTGGAGCCAAAACACCTTCTTTTGCGCTCTGGCTTAATTCATCTTCTCCGATATGGTCTGCAACAAAATCCTTTGATTCTTTTGAGATCCAACCCGCCACCTTTTTTACATCTTTATCTGATACATACGCTCCCTGAATTCTTTTAGGTCTGGAAAAATCAGACGAGATAAATAGCAAGTCTCCCTGGCCCAGAAGTTTTTCTGCTCCCGCAGAATCAAGAATGGTCCTGGAATCGATCTGCGAAGCAACCTGGAATGCAACCCTGCTCGTAACGTTTGCCTTGATAAGGCCGGTGATGACTTCCACAGAAGGCCTCTGGGTTGCAAGCACAAGATGAATGCCCACGGCTCTTGCCATTTGTGCCAAACGCACGATCATGCCTTCCAGCTCCTTGCCGCGGGCAGCCATTAAATCTGCTAATTCGTCTATGATAAGGACAATGTAAGGCATGGGCTCAAACTCGTCAGTATCTTTTGGGGCAGTCTGGCTTATCTGATGGTACGACCCAATGTCGCGGCACCTCGCCTGGGAAAGCACCTGGAACCTCCTCTCCATTTCTTTTACCAGCCACTTTAACGCGTTAATGGCGCGCTGGGTATCAAGAATAACAGGGGTCAGCAAATGCGGAAGCTCGTTGTATACGGGAAATTCCACGCGCTTTGGGTCTACCAGGATAAATCTCAAACGGGAAGGAGGATTGCGGTAGATCAAACTTAAAATAATGTTATTCAAACCTATGGTCTTTCCTGTGCCCGTAGCTCCTGCAATAAGCAGGTGGGGCATGCGAGCCAGGTCTGCAAACACATGGTTCCCTGCCACATCTTTGCCCAACCCCAACAGCAAAGGAGATACGGAATCCCTAAACTGCGTATTCTCCATGATATTGCGCAGCCGCACAACAGTCCTTACGCGGTTAGGTATTTCAATTCCTACCAAAGAACGCCCTGGAATAGGGGCTTCAATGCGTATGGGATGGGCTGCCAAAGCCAAGGATAAATCATTGGACAACGCAACTATGCGAGACAGCTTAATGCCCTCTGCGGGCTTAAAGGCGTACTGCGTTACCGCAGGGCCAATGTTCACCTCCGAGATCTCCACAGGGATATCAAAGTTTGCAAGAGTCTTCTTGATAATCGCAGAATAAATTTTAACATCTCCTGCGTTTGGCGTTCCGTGTTCCGCCTCCAAAAGGTCCAAGGGAGGAAATTGGTAATCCCCTACGACTGGAAGAGGCTCAAAGGGTTTTTGATTCTTTGAAGATTTTTCTTCTTTCACGCCTGCGCTCGCATTTGCGTTCCCGTTGATGATCTTGGGTTCGTCCACTATTCCCTTGACTTCGATCCTAGGATCTTCTTCAACCTTCTTTACCTTTACAGAAGGAGCGGCTAAAAACGCTGGCTGCGCTGCAAGACTATGGTCTAGCAATTGCCATAGTATAGAAGCCGCAGCCACAGCTAAGCTGGAAAAGATTATTTCAGAAACCCAAAACCCAAACGCGCCGAACACGGGCCAGGAAAGGATAAGGCCAAGAACTCCTGCGGTTGCCTCCACATTTAAGCTGTTTGCCCGCGCCGCGCTTGCCACCATGCCCTCTACGCCTACGCCAAGCAAAACCATGGCAAAAAGTATGGGGCCTGGCTTTATGCCTTTCATGCCCAAGAACACGAGGCCGGCCAGCACAAACAGCAAAGGGACCAAAAATACCGTTTTTCCCATGAGAAAAGAAAAAAGAGAAAAAAACAGCTGGCCTGCTCCCCCGGCTTTCCCAAAGAAAGAGAATAAAAATATGCCGGCTGCCGCAAGCATGCCAACGCCAAACATGGTGCGCTGCGCATATGCTGAAATAGAGAACAGTTTTCTTGCAGAGCGCTGGCTATTGTTTTTTTGCTTGTTCTTTTTCGCCACGGTATTTGTACATTATAGAAGAAACAGGACACAAAAACAAATATGCTTATGCACTGCCATACAAAAAACCGCCTCGTTGGCGATTCCCTATCTAATGGAAACTCAAACTCAGCTCTTTGCCAATAGCTTGCGCAATGCGATATAAAGTTTCTAAAGTTACATTATGCCTACCACTTTCTATCCGAGAGATAAATTCCCTTTTGACCGATATCTTTTTTGCGAGTGCTTCTTGGGAAAGATGAAGCTGTTTGCGCAACTTTCGAAGCTCCATGGCTGCCTTCAGATATCGAGCTTGTTCTAAAATTTCCTCTCGATCCCTACGAGAATAAGTACCCAAAACCTTCTCATAAGAGATGAGTTCTCCCATCGCAAGCGCTTTTTGTATGCCTTGAGGAAGTTTCTTATTCATAGTTTTGTAATCTCTGCTGAGCTAACTTTATATTTTTCAATGGCGTTTTTTGAGTTTTTTTCTGAAAAAAGTGGAGTATCACGACATATTGTCCTCTCAAATATGCATAGAATCCTCTATATATTCCATTCTGTGCCACTCGAATTTCAAATAGTTCCCGGGCTACCTTTCTAGCCTCGGGAAACTCAAGTTTTCCCGTAGAAGCAAGAATGGCAATATATGCTTGAAATTCTTTCTGAACACCGATAGTGAATCCGCGTAATTCCTTTAATGCGTTTCTGTCGTAGAAAACCTCTTTTTCCATTTTGATTGTAACTTATAAGTTACTCTCTTGTCAAGCCCCTCAAAGCCCATATCATCCATCCTAACCCAGTCTATACAATAATGTTAGAACTTACCTCAACGAAACTTTTTGATGTATTCGCTTCTGTCAAGAAGTTTCTTCGTGTCAGCAACCTTATCTATGAACACAAGGCCGTCAAGATGATCTAACTCATGCTGGATCACCCGGGCAAGCAGATCTTTTGCTTCAAGAATAAATACCCTCCCTTTTTCATCTTTGGCTCTTACAACAACCTTTTCTGGCCGCCGTACAGGACCAAATAGCTGGCCTGACGCGACACTACCACATCCTTCATAACCAAGGGTGTGTTTCTTTGAGTACGACACAATAGAAGGATTGATATACACTCGGAGTGGGTCTGCGTTTTTTTGTTTCCTGCGTGTTTTAGTCGCTCTAATCTCGGTCACAAATATACGGATATTCAAGTCAATCTGAGGAGCCGCCATTCCTACGAGTTCATGAAAACGCATAGAATCAATTAAATTCTGGATGATTCTTTTGATCTTCCTGGAAGAAATATCCTTCACCTTTCTTGAACTACTCCGGATGATAGGATTCCCTATTTGAGTGGCTTTACGCTGAATCATATTTACTTATACCAAAAAATCGCCTCCATGGCGATTCTTTGTTCCCTTATACCGATGGCCTGAACCCTCGGCCTGCGGGAATAAGCTTCCCTATAATGACATTTTCCTTTAATCCTCGCAGCTTGTCTTCTTTTGCCTCAAGAGATGCTCGGATAAGCACGCGGGACGTTTCCTGGAAGGAAGCAGAAGAAAGGAAGCTCTCGGTGGTAAGCGCTATCTTGGAAACTCCCAGGAGCATCTGCACTGCCGTGGCAGATTTCTTTTCCTGTTTCTTTAACTTTCTGTTCTCTTCCACAAAGGTGGGGCGCTCCACAACTTCTCCCTCGGTAAATCTGCTGTCTCCAGCGTCTTTGACGCGAACCCGAGAGAACATCTGGCGGCATATCACCTCAATATGCTTGTCGTGTATAGAGGCTCCTTGGGAGGTATAGATGCGCTGAACTTCCTGCACAATGTATTTCTCGGTGAGCTCCTTTCCTGCGCTCTTAAAAAGCTCGGCTAGATCCACATGCCCTTCGCAGAGCTGCTGCCCTGCCTGCACGAGATCGCCAACCTTCACCCAAACAGCGCGTTTGAGAGGAACGGCATACTCTTGTATTTCCTTTTCTGGCGCGGTTTTAGCGCCGGCAGGCTTCTTTGGCTCCGTAGAGAGTATCCTGATAACTCCCTCTGGAGATATTTCCTGAACAATTCCCTCAGCCTCTGCGATCATAGCCTTGCCCGAAGGAACCCTGCCTTCAAAGATCTCTTCTACGCGAGGCAAACCCTGCGTGATGTCTCCTCCTCCTGCAACGCCTCCTGTGTGGAAAGTTCTCATGGTGAGCTGGGTTCCTGGCTCTCCAATGGACTGTGCCGCTACAATGCCTACCGCAGACCCAAGCGCAACCTCGGCATTCAAGCCAAGGTCCCAGCCATAGCATTTCTGGCACATGCCCCGGGCAGTCTTGCAAGACAGCGGAGAACGGATCCGCATTTCTTTTACTGCGTCTGTTTCCGCTATTTTCTGCGCCGATTCTGAATCGATAACTTCTCCTTTTTTCACGATTCCTCCAATATCTTCAAGGGCAAACCTGCTCGCTATTTTAAACCCGAGGTTCTGCCCCAAGGCAGAGGCCGAAGCCTTTGTGATCACAATGCCTTTATCATCCTTGCAGTCTTCTTCGGTAATAAGCACGTCATGCGAAACGTCAATAAGGCGGCGGGTCAGGTATCCTGCAGTAGACGTTCTCAAGGCGGTGTCTGCGGTTCCCTTTCTTGCGCCGTGCGTAGAGATAAAGTACTCCAACACGTTAAACCCTTCTTTAAAAGAACTCTTTACAGGCAGTTCAATGATCCTGCCCGCAGGATTTATCACAAGGCCTTTCATGCCTGCCATTTGAACGGGCTGGGACCACGAAGCGCGGGACCCTGAGTCAATAATAGAGAAAACCGAACCCCCATGGGGCAAGATCTTTGGCACCAGCTTTTCAATGGCAGACTTGACCCCCTGCCAAATTTCAATAACCTTCACGCCCCGCTCTTCCTTAGACAGCAGGCCCCTCTTCCAATGCGAATCTATAACCTCGATCTCCTTTTCTGCCTGATCTAAAAGGCCTGCCTTTTCTGGAGGAACCAGCAAATCGTCCATGCCCCATGTAATGCCGGACTTTGTGGCGTATTCAAATCCCAGCGTCTTGATCTTGTCTAACACTTCGTGGGCGCTGTCTTTCTCATAGCGGCGCAGGATAAGGCCAACCAGACCCTCCATTTTCTTTGCGTTTATCTGGTCGTTGATGAACGGCATGCCTTCTGGAAGAAAACTATTGAAAATGATGCGGCCCAATGTTGTTTCTGCCAGTTCTCCCTTGTACAGCACCCGTATCTTTTCTCTCAGAGAAAGATCATACAATTCATGGGCAAGGGTCGCCTCCTGCACAGAGCTGAATACTTTCAAGGGAGTTCCTTCTTTCATGTCGTCCAAGCCAGTAAGATAATAGCATCCCAAAACCATGTCCTGCCTGGGGCCTACCACAGGATTTCCTGTTGCAGGCTTCAATAGGTTTAAAGAAGAGAGCATAAGCTCTTTTGCCTCGTCCTGCGCCTCTTTTGAAAGGGGAACGTGGACCGCCATTTGGTCTCCGTCAAAGTCCGCGTTAAATGCGCTGCACACCAAGGGATGCAGCCGTATTGCTTCTCCCTCAACTAAAATGGGGTAAAAACCCTGTATGCCCAAGCGGTGAAGCGTGGGAGCGCGGTTCAGCAGCACAACCTTGTTTGCAACCACTTCTTCCACAATGGCCCAGATGTCGTCTGTTTCCTGTTCAATCAAACGGTTCGCTCCCCTCACGTTGAACGCAAGCTCCTTTTCCAATACCTTCTGTATGACAAAGGGTTTGAACAATTCCAAAGCCATGTGCTTTGGAAGCCCGCACTGGTTGAGCTTAAGCTCCGGGCCTACCACGATGACCGAACGTCCGGAATAGTCCACGCGCTTGCCCAGAAGGTTCTGGCGAAATCTGCCCTGTTTCCCTTTGAGCATATCTGCCAAAGATTTTAGCAAACGCTTGCCTCCGGTGGTTGCCTGCGTCATAGTTCCCTTTCTCATGGAATTGTCTATCAAGGCGTCCACTGACTCTTGGAGCATGCGCTTTTCGTTGCGCACAATAACATCAGGAGCTCCTATCTCAAGAAGATATTTCAATCTGTTATTTCTATTGATAACTCTGCGGTACAGATCATTCAGATCGGAAGACGCGTAGCGGCCTCCGTCCAACTGCACCATAGGCCGCAAATCAGGAGGCAATATAGGAAGCATGGTCCAGAACATCCATTCTGGCCGAATGCCGGCCTGCACCATGCCCTGGAACACGCGCAAGCGGGAAAGAATCTTCTTTCTATTCAGGGGAGATGCTTCTTGAAGCTGTACTTTCATCTCCGCTATTGCTTTTTTCATATCCACCTGGGTAAATATCTGGCGCAGCACTTCAGCGCCGGTTCCAGCTTCAAACACTTCCCCAAATTTCATAGATAAGGCCTGGTACTCGACTTCAGACAGCACCGATCTTAACTCTAGAGACATCACCTCTTGGCGCGCGCGCTCTTTCGCTTCCTTGAGCTGCTGCCTTTCCTTGTCTGCCATGCCCTTGGACTTCTGCTTAAATTCAGCTTCGATCTCCTCTTGCGCCTTCGCCTTCGCCTTCTCGTCAACCTTGGTAATGATGTACGAAGCAAAATAGATGACGCGCTCTAATGATTGGGCAGGAATATCCAATATCAGCCCCATGCGGGAAGGAACTCCCCGAAGGAACCAGATATGGGAACAGGGAACAGCAAGCTTAATATGGCCCATGCGCTCCCTTCTCACAGAAGACTTGGTCACCTCAACCCCGCACCGGTCGCACACCACGCCCTTGTAGCGTATCTTGCGGTACTTTCCGCAGTAGCACTCAAAGTCCTTTTCAGGGCCGAAAATGCGCTCGTCAAAAAGACCGTCCTTTTCCGCTTTCTGCGTGCGGTAGTTTATGGTTTCGGGCTTGGTCACTTCTCCATGGGACCACGACAAAATATCGTCTGGGGAAGCAAGCTTAATGCGTATTGACTCTAGGTCTGTGACTCTCATATTTTCTTCTCTTTTACTTCCACGTTCAACCCTAATGACCTCATTTCAGCCAGCAGCAAATTAAAAGACGCTGGAAGATTAGGGGTCTGTATGGGCTGGCCTCGCAGAATACTCTCATACGTTGCCGCTCTCCCGGGAACATCGTCTGACTTTATGGTAAGCATTTCCTGCAGGGTATGCGCTGCTCCGTATCCTTCCAAGGCCCACACCTCCATTTCTCCGAATCTCTGGCCCCCGAACTGAGCCTTTCCTCCGAGGGGCTGCTGGGTGATCAACGAATACGGCCCAATAGACCTCATATGTATCTTGTCCTCCACCATGTGGATAAGCTTCATCATGTAAATAATGCCTACGGTGATCTTCTGAGGGAATATCTTGCCGTCTCTTCCGTCATACAGAGGAACCTTTCCGTCCTCTGGAAGGCCGGCTTTCTTGAGCTCTTCTTTGATGTCTGCTTCTGTTGCTCCGGCTAACCCTGGGGTCTGCGCCAAGTACCCCAGTTTTTGCGCGGCCCAGCCCAAGTGAGTTTCCAGTATCTGCCCTATGTTCATGCGGGACGCGACTCCCAATGGATTCAAAACAATATCAACGGGAGTGCCGTCTT
>Ga0209542_10006728_pt1 | contig 22246 bp, 18 predicted proteins | sample RifCSPhighO2_01_FD_184028 | JGI IMG/M metagenome (GOLD analysis project Ga0209542, IMG submission 184028) | Soil microbial communities from Rifle, Colorado - Rifle CSP2_plank highO2_0.1 (SPAdes) (version 2) | ecosystem: Environmental > Terrestrial > Deep subsurface > Rock core/Sediment ... | reverse complement strand
AATGGAAGTTTTTCTGACGCCGTTGCTCTTTAATTGAAAGATTTATATAACGTCGTAAACCTTTAGAAACATGGAGGCTATGTGCACTTATTGCAGTTATCGATGCCATGCATCAGCCGGCAAGACGGAATGCCCTTACTGCGGAAAGAAGGGGGCGCTGAATATACTGATGACTGCGGAATCGCTTATTGAAGATGACGACAGAAGCCCAGCTGGTTGAGGAACGCACTAAATATATATTTGGCCTGTTCAAGAAGTCTTCTGGCGCTAGTTTTTCAGGGGTTCTTGCGCTGATTGCATTGGCAACAGCATTCGCCGGATATGGAAGAATAATTCCGCTGCCCGCGCCTTTTGTTTTTGTTGTTTTGGGCGTGGCTGCTGGCATTTCTGCCGCATTGTTTGCTTGGAAAAAAGAAAGATTTGCTTTCTACCCTCTATTAGCTTGGATTGTGTACCTAGCAACTTATATCAGAACGCGCAATCTTCCAGGACTACGAGACGTAACAACAGGTCAGTGGACATTGGGACCAGATTTGGATCCATTCCTTTTCCTGCGATGGGCGAAAGATATTGTACAGCACGGAAGCCTTCCTGCCATTGACGTGATGCGCTATGTGCCTCTTGGTTTTGATACTAATTCTGAAACTCTGCTGCTCCCTTATTTGATTGCCTGGTTCCATAATATAGCCTCGGTGATTGGGCTTACGGGCAGTGTGGAACATTCGGCCGTACTATTCCCTGTGTTCATGTTCGGACTTACTATAGTGGCCTTTTTCTTCTTCGTGAAAGAGGTCTTTGCCGGACAGGGGAAAAATAAGTCTAGCATGACAGCCCTGATTGCATCACTTTTCCTATCCATTATACCAATTCTGCTCCCGCGTACAATTGCGGGCATTCCTGAAAAGGAATCTGCTGCGTTTTTCTTTATGTTTGCTGCGCTTTACTTTTTCTTTGTGAGCTGGAAAAAGAATAACTTATACCCCAAGATTGCATTCGCGGCTCTTGCCGGCGTAGCGAGCGCGCTCATGGCTCTTGTTTGGGGAGGATACATTTATCTTTTCGTTCTGATTGGATTCACGACATTAGCCGCGTTTCTTGCTGGTATGACGAACGAACGCCACACCTATGCTTATGCTGCCTGGTTTATTATCACTTCAGGAATTATGCTTGTGTCTTCCTCACGATACAACCTGCAGGACATCCTTAGCTCAACGACAACTGGTCTTGCATTTGGGGTTTTGGTTATTCTGATTATTGACGCCATATATTCCCAGCTCATAAAAACCGGCAAGATAAAGCAGTTGTGGACAGACAAACTTCCGCGCCAGATTATTTCAACAGTTGCCGCGATTATAATTGGCATTGTTCTTGGCTCAATTATTCTTGGTCCTAGTTTTATCGGAGAGAGTTTATCTGACGTAAAAAATACTCTTATCAAACCGGTACAGGACCGCATCGGTGTTACTGTTGCGGAAAATAAACAGCCTTATTTGACCGAGTGGATATCTAACTTTGGACCTCATCTTTCAGAAATAAGTTCAATGCTGGGAATATCTAATGTGCAGTCAAGTTCGTTCGGCAGGATACCGCTCTTCTTTTTGCTTTTTGTGACTGGAGCAGTTTATCTTTTCGCGCACGGAACAAAAGTACTGCCGCGCAAGTATCGTATTTATATGGTTGCGAGTTACGCTCTACTTATTATCGCTGTGCTCTTCAGCAGAACATCGCAGAACAGCACCTTAAATGGCGTGAATTTCGTGAGTGTTGCGCTGTATGCTGGAGGCATCCTATTATTTTTCCTCGTGTCTACCTATGTTTATTACAAAGATTTCAAAATGCGCGGACTTGAATCGGTCAAATCGCTGCCACTGCCTGTAATGTTTATTGCAATATTTTTCTTAGTCATGCTGGTTTCGGCGCGCGGCGCCATTCGCCTCGTAATGATGCTTGTGCCTGTTACTGCGATGATTGCGGGAGCATTTATCAGCGAAGTCTCTGGGCGCTACCTGCAAAGACGACGCGAGAACCAAAGAGCTTTTTTCTCTGCCGCAGTTGCTATCGTAATGATTGTTCTAATCGGTTTATCCGCGTTATACTTTTACAACGCAAGCTCTGCTTCGGCACAGGGATATGTGCCTTCATCGTATACGCAGCAATGGCAATATGCCATGGGATGGGTGCGCGAAAATACTCCTGCCAATGCTGTGTTTGCTCACTGGTGGGATTATGGATATTGGGTGCAGACCATGGGCGAACGTGCAACTATTGTCGACGGAGGCAATCTAATAGGCTATTGGAACTATCTCGTTGGGAGACACGCATTGACAGGACCGAGTGAACGTGAAGCGCTTAATTTTCTGTATAGTCATAATGTGACGCATTTCCTGATTGACTCCAGCGACATCGGAAAATATCCTGCTTTTTCCAGTATTGGTTCGGACAGACTGTATGACCGAAGAAGCTGGATTGACACATTCCTGCGCAATGACCAGGGCACTTATGAGGGCAAGAACTCAACATTCTACATCTATCAGGGGCAGAGCATTCTCGACGCAGACGTTAGCTATCAGAGCAATGGCAGCCGCATCTTTTTGCCTGGCATAAATGATATTGCACTTTCAGACATTAGCAATGTTGCGGGCGTTGGCGCGCTCATGGTTGAAGTGCGTGGCGACGGTATCTTGAATGGCGCCGAAGCAATAGTTGTTTATCAAGGCCGGCAATATCGCGTGCCTCTTCGATATGCTTTCTTCAAGGGAAGATTCTACGACTTCGGAACGGGAATTGACGCGGGACTATTTATTTTCCCGTCCATACAATTGGTTCAGGATGGGCAGCAAGCCATAGCTGATGATAAGGGGGCAGCCATGTTCCTTAGCTCGAAAACAGTGCATTCGCAATTTGCGAAACTATACTTATATGAAGAACCTCAAGCAGGATTCAAACTGGTTCATAGCGAAGACGGCTTCTTTGTGAAAGCTCTGAAAGAGCGCGGGGCGCAGATAGATGATTTCGTGTTTTATCAGGGCGTGCAAGGACCAATTAAAATATGGGGAGTGAATTACCCTGAAGATATGGCGGTTAATCAGACATATCTTCAACGCTCATTTCCCGAGGGTCAACTCTGGGCAGCCTGAAATGGACCTTATTCTTTTTATTCCGCTGGTTGTTTCATTTTTGATTAGCCTGTTCTTTGTACCTTACTGGATCAAAAAAGCCAAACAAACAGGGCTTATATGGAAAGATATGAACAAACTAAATCGGCAGCCTGTTGCGGGTTCGGGCGGAATTATCGTGGTGCTTGCTTTTATAGTCGGAGTCTTCATCTTTGTCGCTTATCGAACGTTTTATTTAGATACAGATATATATGCGGTGGAGATTTTTGCAACAATTAGCTCTGTTCTTCTACTTGCGGGCATTGGGCTCGTGGACGATTTGCTTGGCTGGAGAAGCGGCGGCCTTACCATACGTTCACGTATTATCTTGATTATACTTGCGTCTGTGCCTCTGATTGTAATTAATGCCGGGCGCTCTGAGATTTCTCTGCCTCTTGTGGGAGCCATAAGTCTGGGACAGATTTACCCGCTTATTTTGATTCCGCTAGGCATTGTTGGAGCGACCACCACATTTAACATCCTCGCAGGATTCAACGGGTTGGAAGCAGGGCAAGGAGTCATTCTGTTAAGTGCGCTGAGTCTTGTAGCGTTCCTGACAGGAAACAGCTGGCTCGCCATTGTTGCACTGTGCATGATTGCCGCACTTCTTGGTTTCATGGCCTACAATTTCTATCCTGCGCGCGTATTCCCCGGAGATTCGCTCACCTACGCGGTCGGAGGACTAATTGCAATCATGGCAATTCTAGGAAATTTTGAAAAACTTGCGGTGGCCTTCTATATACCCTATATAATTGAAGCAGTTCTCAAGTCCAGAGGAAGATTAGTAAAATATTCGTTCGGCAAGCCGAATGAAAATGGCGCGCTTGATTTGCGATATGACCAGATATATAGTTTGAATCATGCTGGAATTTATCTTCTTAAGAAAATGGGTCTTCCTGCGATGGAAAAGAATGTAGTCTACCTTATTTGGGCATTTCAGATTGTGGTAATTGCACTTGCCTTCCTGCTCTTCGGAAGAAGTGTTCTTCCATGATTCGGAAAATTGTGAATGACCCCTTGGTGAGGGGCAGTATTGTGCTTATGCTTGCATTTGGCGCGTTCAATGTGTTGAATTTTGTCTTTCATATTGCAATGGCGCGCGCGCTTACTACAGTCGACTATGGCATTCTGGCAACTCTCTTTTCAATCATGTATGTGATGTATTTCTTCGCAGAGTCTATCCAGACCATAATCGCCAAATACAGCTCAGCACAGAATAGCGACGGCAAAATAGCAGCCTTGCTTAGAAAATCGCTCTATAAGGCGCGGTACCCTTCTGTGATTGCATTTCTGGCGTATCTTGCTATTTCCCTTGTCTTGGCTTCGATTCTTGAAATACCGCTCGGTCTTTTGGCGCTGAACGGGCTGATGATTTTCGGAGCGTTTTATCTTCCAATAACACGTGGAATCCTGCAGGGGCGGCGCAAGTTTAGAGCATTGGGTGGGAGCATGATTGTTGAAGCAGGCATCAAAATTATTTTAGCGGTAGTGCTCGTATGGGCGGGATGGCACGTTTACGGCGCGCTAGTCGGCATAATTCTTGGCGCACTCGGTGCCTACATTATTTCAGTCCTCACCTTGCGCAGTCTATCACGCACTCCTGAAGAGCCTGCGGATACAGCCCATATTTACACTTATAGCAAATCTACGTTCGTCATCATTATGGGCCTTACCTTGTTCTATGGATTAGACATTATCCTGGCAAGGGCTCTGTTTGACAGCACGCAAGCAGGCATTTATTCTATTGCTTCGGTTTTGGCAAAAACAATATTTTTAGGAACGCAGCCTATCAGCAAGGCCATGTTTCCCCTCACTGCAGAATCTTCCTCGCAAGACCATAATAAGAAACGCCTGCTGATAAAATCTATGAGTTTGCTCGTGCCGGTTATGGTAATCGCGCTTCTTATCTTTTATTTCTTCCCGCACTTCATTCTGTCTATTTTCTCTGGCAGGGAAATTCCAGATGCGGCTAAAATTCTTTTTCTTCTTGGCATTGGCGCGTCATTAATTTCTCTCTCAAATCTTCTTCTCCTTTATCAGATATCCAGAAATGCTGTGCGTGGTTCGATTCTTATATTTATTCCGGTTGCACTGCAGTTTATTGTGCTACCTTTATTTTCCGATAACATTATTCGCTTTTCCATAGCATTTGTCATGACATGCCTGACTCTCTTTGTTATTTCAGTGATAATGACGGCAATTAATCCGTCTGCTCGGTAACATGAACAAGCCAGTTGTTGTAACCGGTGCAGGGGGGTTTATAGGAAAGCATGTGGTGCAAAAGCTTATTGATAAAGGCTTGCGCGTTAGAGCGCTCATACGCAATCCTGAACAGAAGAAATATTTTTCGCACTCTGCACGATTAGAAATACAGGTTGGCGACATACGCAATAAGCAATTTATCCTAAACGCTGTCCGCGGGGCAGAAATCGTGGTTCATCTTGCAGCTGCAAAATCCGACGAAGCTGACAGCGGCGACATCAATATAATCGGCAGCAGCAATCTAATCACTGCGTGCGAACGCGGGAAAGTTAAACTTATTATACATATGAGCACGATGTCAACAAAAATTGCGCGCAAGGGCATGTATGCAAGCACCAAGGCAGCTTCTGACGAATTGATGCGCAATAGTAAAATTCTGGCGACTATTCTACGGCCAAGCATTGTGTATGGTCGGGAATTGAGCGGTGTTTTTGGGGCGCTTGTAAAATTCTCACGTTGCCCGTTTGTTCCTGTGTTTGGAAATGGAAAAGAGATATTTAGACCTATACACGTGGACGATCTTGCCGAGATAGTTTATCGCGTAATCAGCCGACCGATTAGCTGGGGCAGAGAATATGATGTTTGCGGTCCAGACCCTATTTCTTTTGACAAACTCATTGAGCTGATTAATCTGAAATTTGCAGGGAACAAAAGGACGCGAATTTTACACTTGCCTGTATCAACCGGAATAATCTGCGCGCAAATGCTCAGAATATTTATGGACAAGCCACCCATAACTGAAAGCAATATTTTGGGCTCTACTCAAAAAGCAGAGATGAATCTTAGCCCGCTTTTTGATGACTTTGATTTTGTGCCACGCCCTATTGCTAAAGGACTTGAAGAAATCAAGAGAGATTCTGTTTACACGGAAGAGTTGGGTATGCTTTATCATTATATATGCCCCGGCACGCTCGATTCTACTCCGCTAAGTGAAGGTGAAATTGAACGCTATATTCGCGCAATTAAGAACAAAAATCTTCACATGAACCCCTTGTCTTCATTACTAATACGCAATCATTGGGTGCTCGGTCCAGTTGATGCGGCTTCTCGATTGTTTTATGCATCCAGCAGATTGCAGAAAAAACTTTATATCGCCTTTGTGCTGTTTGAATGCAGTCCGCGGAGCGCGGATTTTTTGCTTCCCCGCAAAGCAAGACTCATATCTGTTATGATGGAATTTTTAAGAATCGGTTTCACAAGCAGCGTAAAAATAATAATTGGATTATTGCTCATGCTTGTACCGGGTTTTGTCAAACATCATGCCAACTAAACCAATCTTCGACGTAATCATCGTGGGTAGCGGTGCGGCAGGCACGCATAGCGCTTACCCCTTAGTTCAGAAAGGGCTGCGCGTGGCCATGGTCGATGGGGGTCAGAAACCCGGCCCTATTTTCGTACCAGGCAAGCAGGATACATTTGATTCTGTGAGAAATAAAATGGAGACGCAGTATAAACTGTTCCTTGGCGAAGAACTGCAGGGCATTTCTCTTCCTAGAGAGAAAACGCATAGTAATATGATGACTAGTGGGCAAAAGAGCCATGTCGCACGCTATACTGAAGAGCTTTTCATTCAAAATAAGGATTTAAGCATCATCCAAAGTCTGGCTCGCGGAGGACTTCTTGAAAGCTGGGGCGGAGCGTGTGACTTTTTTAGCCTCGACGAGCTTAAGGCTGCCGGCTTGCCTGACCTTAGAAAATATTACCAGGATGTTATAGACTTGATTGGAGTTTCTGGAGAGAGCGATACCTATCGGCTTCAGCCGCCCGTAGCCATAGACCATATGGGACGCTATATCCTCGCCAGTTACAAAAAAAAGCACAAGAAATCCGACAGGTTCTGCGTCGAAAAACCAACTCTCGCCCTGTTGACTGAGAAGAAAAATTTTAGAAGAGCGACTAACTACAACGACTTAGATTATTGGAGTGACCTTGGCGGTTCTGTCTATCGGGCGCGTTACACTCTTGATGAACTTGAGAAGCACCCAAATTTCTCGTATTTTCCAGACTGTCTTGTTGAAGGATTTATTGAGCGAAATGGAATTGTTGAGGTTGTGTCGCGCAGAATTTCTGCAAATGCCGCTAAAAAAACAGAAAATTTTAGAGCGAAAAAGCTCATCCTTGCCGCCGGTGCTCCAAGCACCCTGCGCATTTTTCTTCGAAGCAAGAATGCTTACGATGTAGGTCTTCCTCTGCTCATAAAGCATCACATACTAATTCCGTGCGTTGTTCCCAACTTTTTAGGCAAGGAAGGAGACCTGCGTAAACACAGCCTCTGCCAGCTCTTTATAAAAGACAAGAACAAAATGGCTGGTCTGGACCAGACTTTTGTACAAATTTATAGCTATAAATCCCTGCTGCTTCATAAACTGATTAGTCTCTCGCCTCTGCCATTGCCTGAAACCGCAAAGATGTTTGCCCTAATGACTCCTGCCACTATTATCGCAGATATGCGATTCGTTACGCTTCCGTCCGAGAAATGCATGCTTTACTTACGAAAGGATGGTGTAAGGGACTATCTTGAAATCAAAGTTCTGCATGGACAAGAAGAGACCGCACACGCTCGGCAGATTAAAGAAGTTAAGAAATTCTTGTTCTCATTGGGCTTAATTCCTCTAAAAGTAGTTGTTAATCCTCTTGGCTCAACTGCGCATTATGCAGGAGGACTGCCCCTCGTCAGAGGTGGAGAGAGTCGGGGAACTGGCTGTGACGGTAAAATAACTGGAACAGAAAACATATACGTAGCTGACGCGAGCGGCTGGCGGATGCTGCCTCCAAAACCGCCTGCGCTCACGATTATGGCTAATGCGCGCAGAATCGGGCTTGAAGTTGCTAGCACATTAGAATAACTAAAAGCTTATAAGGTGCAGCTAACAAAAAAAACCATGAAATCTATTTCGTTTGTAATGCCTGCGCTCAATGAACGGGAGGGCATTGTGGCAACGATTGAATCAATCCCCTTAGAGAAACTTGAACAAATGGGATATGAAGTTGAGATTATTGTGGTTGATGGGGGCAGTGAAGATGAAACTGCACATTTGGCTAGAAAAGCAGGAGCCCGGATAATATTCTCTCCAAGAGGCTACGGCAGACAATATAAGAATGGGTTTAAAGAGGCAAGGGGAGAAATTATTATTACGGGCGATTCTGACGGAACATACCCGTTTGACCATGTGCCATTTTATATAAAACAACTGGAGTCCCGCGGTCTGGATTTTGTTACAGTGAATAGGTTTGCGCATATGGAGCCTGGGGCTATGCATTTTACCAATAAAATAGGCAATTTCGGGCTAACTCTTTTTACCAATATTCTTTTTGGTCTTAGACTGAAAGACTCTCAGAGTGGCATGTGGATATTCAAGAGAGAAGCTCTTTCCAAGATAAAACTGCGGTCTGATGGAATGCCCTTTAGTCAGGAACTTAAAATAGAAAGTTTTGCAAAATTAAGAAGCCTGGAGATAGATGGAAGTTATCGAGAGAGACTTGGCAATACAAAATTGATGAAACTACGGGATGGGTGGGGGAATCTCAAGGCACTTTTTGAAAAGAGATTTATAGTAAAGGACGCTGAATTTTGACCACTCTATGCGCCTTTACTATCAGTGAAAGACATACGATTTGGTCAATTAGCAATGTCTTTCACTATAACAGGCATTAGAGGGGCGGAGTAGATTTAAAAAGTTCTTTCGTGTTCGTTTCCAGTGAACAACACTAAAGAGAAAAATTCCGAGGAAACTGTGATAAGGAAGTTATTCTCCTCGAGAAGTGAGGGTAAATGGCTTATTCTAATTTTGCTTTTGGGATTTATTTTGAGATTCCTGGTCGCATCAAACGTCCCAATCGTGGCAGACGAGCCTGTTCACGGAATGCATGCAATAGGAGTTCTTGCCCTTCATCCGCTAAGTACGCTTTCTCAATCGCCACTTTGGTTTTATATCACAGACATAGCGTATAACCTATTCGGAATAACCCTTTTTTCATCGCGATTCCTTTCCTTCTTTTTTGGGTCGCTTACTATCTTAGTCGTGTATCTTTTGGCAAAACTATTGTTTAATTCGCGGGTGGCTCTTATTGCCGCGTTTCTTCTTGCCATATCATCTTATCATATTGTGTGGGCTGCGGCCTATATGGATGAAGGCATGATGTTTTTCGTGCTCCTAGGGATGTATTTATTCATGAAAGAATATCAAACTAAAAAGACAATTTCTCTTTGGTGCGCAGTAGCTTTCGGCATCGCTCTTCTTGTCAAGATAATAGCGGCGGTTTTTATCGTGGCGCTATTGCCGTTTATTTTGGGCATATTGTACCAAAATTATAAGCATGACAAAAAACTCTTTAGGAAAAATCTAAAACGAACAATTATCTTTGGAGCAATATTATTCTTATCTTTCCTTCCTGCACTTTCTTATAATTACTTTCTTTATACTCAGAAGGGAATTGTGGACCTGCCATTTGCGCTCTATTTTGGAATTAATCGAGAGTATTATCTTGGACCAGGGCTTGCGCATGAAAAGGGATTTGATATTAGCCAGTTAGGAAGAAGCCTTCACACAATGTTTTTCGAAGCGTTCCCTAAATTTGACCCAATTTTCTCTCTTCTGGCATTATTAGGCTTGCCATTTATTTACGCAGAATACAAAAAGAAAAAATTCCAACATGGTCTGATTGTGTGGACTTTTGTATTTTCTGTTATCCTTGTTACTCTTGCTGTGGAACTTCCAAATCATTATACCAATTTTATTCCGTTTGCAGCCCTTTGGGGAGGTTTGTTCCTAGAAAAAGCAGGAGAGAAGATTTCCCGAAAAGATACGCGCAATAAAATTATAGCCTTGGTCTGCATAGCTGTTTTGATTTTTAACGCATATCATATGTGGGGAAGCTTATCTTCAAAGAGCGGATATGATAAACTGCGGAGATTTGCATCATCGTCAATTCAGGATAATGAGCTTGTAATAGCAGACTCGAGGATTTATCGGGGAGTTATAGCCTGGACATTTAACGATAAACATTATATTGAATCGTCTTTACTCAATAAATTACTTCGGACCTCTGAGCAGTTGCCTGGCGAAAAATATCCTACTCGCGCTCGTTTTATTGAATGTGTGACTGACGATTGCGGCTGGGGAACTGTGCAAGATAATCCAGCATTAAACGAGAGCTCTGAACAATTAGTGGCGCTGTTTAAGAATATATCACGCAACCCGATAGATATAACTGGCGGGGGGTCGGCGCGCGGCATCAAGGGCAATGAAGTCATTGGAGCCCCACTATTCAGAATATATTCTGCAGATTTATCGCTCAAGGCAGGCACAGTGCAACTTGCTGACCAGACACATTCTTTTTTCTTTTATCCTGTAAGAAGAAATCTCAATCCCAAGGCGGCTTTTGATTACTATGAAGTCAAAGGTCCATTTGAAACTGTTCTCAATTGGATGTCCTATCTTTCTCTATTTACATTGCTTGCTGCGGCATTAATTTCCCCCCTATTCCTCGCATATCTCGTGCATAAAGAGCTTTCTGCATCGAAGAAGCAAATTACTTTATCGCGGCGAAAAGCATAACGCTTGAACGGCGATTAGTATTCAAAAATCTTATTGCCCTCAGCAGATGAAAAATAGGAAGGTTTGCCAGATAAAACAGCCAAAGCTGAAGTTTAGCCACTTCTTTCTGGTTCGTCATCGCCTGAATATTTCGCCTGGCCAAGCGAATAGCAAGCCAGCTCAGCTTTCTTTCCAACCAATTTCCAATCGGCTTTTGCAGTATAACCTTTAACCCCGAGGATTCAATTTCCCGAACTAAAGAAGAGGGGTTAAATCTCCTAAAGTGGCCAACGAATCCGTCGTCATCCATCCAATAGGACATATGGACTGGGACAGTTATAATTACTCCGCCATTTATCTTAAGTATGCGCGAGATATCTTTTAAAGCCGCCTTGTAATCTGGGATATGCTCCAGTACTTCTGAACAAAATATAAGGTCGACTGAGCTATCTGGAAGAGGAATATCTGTGATGTCCCCTGTTATCGCATTTAACCCGCGACTCCTGAGAAATTTAATGGCCTCATCTTCAATGTCAATAAAGAGAGTTCTGGCAGGCAGAGGAGTTATGGGAGATATTCCTGAACCTATGTCAACTATCTGCACATTCTTGTCGGTGGCAACATGCGGAAAGAATCTTAAAAAACAATCGGAGACCATTGTTTTTCTCAAGCGATAATTAAACAGAAAGTTCTTCAGAGCAACATACATCGGAGAATAGAAGAATCTTCCGAATTCGTTGTCTTTCTTATATAGCACGTTCATCAAATTTTGAATCGGCTGCCTTTTATAAAGATAATGTTTAATCCCCTCGCGATTATGGGGGCGATACTCGGCAGATTTAAAACGCCACATTCTTAGAAAAACTATGCAAAGGCTCTCAATTATCATTCCAGCCCATAACGAAGAAAGACGCATTGGTGCGACCTTGGAGGCCTACACTTCGTTCTTTGATAGTCTGGTAAAGATAGACATGTTAGATTATGAAATCATCGTAGTGTTAAATGCGTGCAAGGATAAAACAAAAGATGTGGTGAAAAAGCATCAAACTGCCCGCATAAAGATTCTTGAATTTGTCCAGGCGGGAAAGGGATTTGCAGTCATAGAGGGATTTAAGGACGCACTCACACGCGATAATACTATTATCGGTTTTGTTGACGCAGATATGGCAACTCCTCCGGAGGAATACATGAAGCTTGTTCGAGGAGTTGAAGGACATGATATTGCTATTGCGGACAGGTATCTGCCCGCATCACGCATTATTCCGCGACCGACTATCGCAAGATTATTCGCGAAGCGGCTGTTTAACTTTCTCACGCGGGTGCTTTTATTTCTGCCATATCGCGATACCCAGTGCGGAGCTAAAGTCTTCAGACAAAAAGTGCTGCGCGAAATTATTCCAAGCCTCAGCATGTCGCAGTGGGCGTTCGATGTAGAATTATTGTATGTTGCGCGCAAGCATGGCTATCTTGCAAATCCAATTCCAACGCGATGGTTTGATAAAGAATATTCAAAGATAAATTTCTGGAAAGCTGGTCCCGGCATGGCTCTTGGCGTTGTTAGGCTTAGAATTGTCAACTCACCATTTAGGCGCGTTATGAAGATTTATCATCATTTTATCATGAGAAGCTCTAAAACTTTATAAAGAGAGTTATTGTAAAAAACTTATGAAGCTTGGACCGCTCATCAGCATTAACCTCCCAACTTATAATGGCGCGCAGACGATTCGACAGGCGCTTGATTCAGTAAAGAAGCAGACGTACAAGAATTATGAAATTGTCATAGTTGACCATTATTCAACCGATGGCACTATTGAAATTGCGAAGAGTTATACTGACAAAGTTTATCTCGACAAAGGAAGACTGCTTAGTTCCCGTAAAATTGGGCTTTTAAAAAGCAAGGGCGAGCTTATTTTATATTTGAGCTGCGACCAGATTCTCGAGCCCAATGCCCTGCAACGCATTGCCGACACATTCATGCAACAGGATATTGACATGGCGATTACGGAAGAACGCTCGTACAACCCGAAGACTTGGGTTGAAAAACTAACTGACATTGACCGCAAAACATTCCATGAAGAATTTGAGCTGGACCCATGCAAGAGCGTGCTCTTGCCCAGCGTCTTCAAGAAAGAGCTTTTAATGAAGATATATCCCAAGTTTAGACAAGAGTTGCTTGATACAGTAACGATTCATGACCATGCCATTACCTATTATGAAGCCTGGAAGCTGTCTCATAAAGTGGGCGTGGTGCCGCGCGTGTACTTTCATCAGGAGCCAAAAACCGCACGAGAGCTGTTCGAGCATTATATATCGTGGGGCAAGCGCTCGCGTGCTGTGGATGAAATTCTGGGGGATGAATACAAGAAGATGTTTGCCAGCAAAATGCGTTACCGCCTCAAGAATATACGCTGGTTTCACGGCGATTCTATCAGGCGACTGCCAATTATTTTCATTAAGGGACTTGGATTTACCATAGGCCAGCATCTGCCGCAGAAGAAATAAATAAAGCGAATTTTTATTTGTCATTGATATATTTTGTCTTTTTGCATAAAATGTTAAATAACAGACTGAAATTAATTATCTGCAATTATTTTGGTCATCTGCTATAACTTCGATTAATTGATAAAGAAATTGCCTCAATCTATTCTTAGCTTATAGGATGATATCTTAAAGGAATGAAATCTCTCGGATTTCCGATTATTGCCACCGCTTCATCCGTGACGTGATTCTTCCAGTCTAGACCATACATCTTTTCCCATGCATTTGCTACTGCGTTCAGAACGTAGGGATGCAAGTCTCTGCCAATCAGGGTGGCGACTCTCCAAGCTGGATCGTGACCATCTGCGGGATGTACCTTTTCTCTTACACGGTCAGTCAGGGGAACTGCTGTCGCAAAACACAAGTTGCCTGTTGATACAGTGTAATCTCGCACGTTTGTTTCCTTCGAATCTGGCGGGAATATAGTTGTTCCAAAACCAATAACATCTTTTGGAGAAAGAGCGACCTTCAATCCTATTTCACTTTCTGTCTTTGTTTCACCAACTCTCACATAATCCAATCCTTTATCAACACGTCCCCCGAATATCCATTCTTGACCAGGAGCCACTGCGTTAAGCCCCCTTTTGGCAAGAATAACTGAAGGCTTATCTCCTTCTGGCACGAGAACTACGTCCACGCACAGAGTTGGACAATATCTGCGACAGAATTCGTATAGGGAAGAAGGCAGACTACCATTCAGTTCGGGACCTATTGCATCTGTTGCAGTCCGCAAGACCTTAGCAATTTCTTCTATTGATGGCGCCATAAAAAATGGTTTAGAGAAGGGTATTTAAAGATTTCCATGATAGTTTTTTATGCGAAAACTAGTCATACCGCTTGGTTCAACACTTTCTGAGAAACAGTATAGACAATTCTTGAAACACGCTTATTCTATAATGTGGGAGCGCGGGTGTATCAGTTCGAGCGAGGATGAAGATGCGCTTGAACTTGTTCATCTTATTCCTTCTGTGCCTGAGACCATTCTGGCATTGCATATAGGTATCAATGATAGCGTATGCACAAAGAGCATTGTATCTCCTTTTTTACCAAGGCATGCACACCACACAATTTTTGCGTTTGACCCGAACAGATATTCTGGAGGAAACTCGGTTCCAGCAGGCACACAGGATATTAAAACTGCTCTTCGGGGATTTGAACCGCCTGCTGCCGAATGGTCTCCTGGATGGACTTACGTTTACATTACAGACCCTTCGCGCACACCACGAAGCCTCTGGAGCGAGGGTGGCTATATTGACCTCATACCGGGCAAACACGAGGATTTTCAACTTGCAACTAATCCTGCCAGACATCCTATCTGTTTCTTCGTGGATAAACGGGCGCTGGAGCATCCTGTTAACCGACAGAGAGCTTACCTGAAAGATGCTATCAGAAGAGCTGAACGTCAGAGGACTCGTTTTGAGATTCCGCGCAGGTTAGAAAAAAGTATCGAGGGGCTTGTTCCAGTTGTTCTCGAACAAGGAGAACGTCTTTATATTGCATCGACTGACCATATGCCTTGCGCTCATGCGTGGAGCGCTGTTCCTGCCGCGCGAGATGATTCTTTGGCGCTCGTTTATGAAAGTTCAGCTGTTCCTGCCGAGCTTCTCTATAATCGTCCTGCGCGCCAAAAAAAATATGCACCGAAACTTTCTCCACCACGCGGCAGTTCTGACATGACAACTGATGTGTTTTTTGATAAAGTGAATAGAAAACCACTATTGCAGGGCGCGATTTCTGGCTAATTGAGCACGCGACTAATTTCTGCGAGAAATTGCTTCTTAACTTCTGGATAAGAAAACTTTTTAGCTGAAGCGATTATTTTCAGGTGGTTTTTCTTCTTGATATTAGACGCAATACATTTATCTATTTTTGCACCGAAGTCTTTCTTATCGTAGGGTTTTGCCAGAAATCCATTCAGCCCGTCGATAATCTGCTCTGTTGGACCTGCGCCATCGCCCCAAACGACTACGGGCGTGCCGCACGCTAAACTCTCTGCTGGCACCAAACCAAAGTCTTCGCCAGGTGTGGGGAACGCAAACACGGCGGCACTCGAGTAATAGGGCATTATTTCATCTGTTGTGAGCCTGCCGAGAAATTTAAGCAGGATATTGCACTCTTTTGCATAGGCGAGGAGTTTCTTTTTGTAATTTTCTTCTACTGAACCTGCAAGGTAAAGCGGGAGCTTATATTTGGAGTAGGAAAGCGCCTCAATCAGCCATTCGTATTTCTTGTCTGGGATGATGCGACTTGAGCTGAAAATGAATTTTTCTTTGATGGTTTGAGGAACTGGCTTAAAACGGCGATCGAGAGGAGGGTAACTCACGATTGAATTCATGTTATAAAGCAAATCAAGATTTTTCTTAGTAAATTGGCTATTGATGAAGATGAGCTTGTTCTTCTTGATGAGTTTCTTATCAACTTTCTTGAGATGGTTGCCCACTAGGCGCGATAGCCATACTGCGATTGTGCGCTTGATGCCCTGCGTGCCTTCGGACCACTCCTTTTTCTCTTCGTCTGAGAGATAAAGAAAGTGAGGGTAATGGTTAACGTAATTTATTTTTGGAGTTTTCTTATTGCGTATCATGTAGTTGGCAGGAAAACTGTAAGTTAGAAATGCGTCGGGGTTGATTGTGCCTAGTTTGTTTAGACCGAGCATGCACAAAGCGAGATTTAGCCATTCCCATTTGGTGTTAAAGATTCCGAGAGTTTTAATATTAAGATTGTCAAAGGGCAAAAGCTTCAGAATTTTTTTATCTAAGTGGCATGTAAGAATAGTTACTTTAAAACCTGCCTCTTTGAGAAAGTTAGCATGAATAATGATTTCGCGTTCAAGTCCGCCCTGTTCTGAAAGAAATTCGTAAACTAGGCAGATGTGTTTTTGATGGTTTTTTCGGTCCATTTGTATAAATCAGTCAGTCCCTTATCAAGACCGACTTGGGGCACCCAGCCAAGCAGGCTTTTTGCCTTGGCGATATCGCAATAAAAGACTTTTTGGTCTGCAGGTCTCCATGGTCCAAAAGAGGGTTTGATATTCCATCGCTCGCATAATTCCAGAAGGGAGATAGTATTTTCATAACCGCCACCCACATTGAAAACTTCTCCAGCGATTGAAGGCTGTGAATTATCTAAGAGGCGCTTGCCCTGCATCTCAAGCAGGCGCACGACATCTTCTGCATGCAAGGCGTCACGCACTTGCTTACCATCGCCATAGATGATTGCTGGCTTGCCAGATATCTTATTAATTGCAAAATATGAAAGCCAGCCTTGGTCGAGAATGCCAAATTGGTTAGGTCCGTACATACAGGAGCATCTGTTAACTACGCCTCCAAATTCGCGCACATAAATATCTCCAACGAGTTTTGAACATCCATACGGTGTGTGATGGTTCGCGTCAATTGAAAATTCTTCGTGGATGCCTTTTTCTTTGAGCTCGCCATCGAAGTCGTAACGCGTTTCCATCTCTCTTATGGGAACTTTATTCACGTTGTCTCCGAAAACCTTGTTAGTTGAAGTGTACACGATGGGCGCGCCTACTTTTTTTGCTGCAAGTGCCACCTCAAAGGTGCCGACGGCATTAATCATGAAGTCTCTACGGGGATTTTGCAGACTCGTTGTGACAGCTACCTGTGCGGCAAAATGATAAACAAGTTCGGGTTTAACCATATGCACCACAGATGGCAAGTCTTCTATCTCTACCTGAATGAATTCGAATTCAGGAAATTGTTCCTTGAGATACTTAAGATTTAATTCAGAACCTTTTCGCGAAAGGGAATCTGCACCAATGACTTGATGTCCGCGCTTCAACAGATGAAGCGCCAAGTTAGTTCCGACGAATCCGCACGCTCCTGTTATTAAACATCTCATATTGTTAGATAAAGAGACGGTTTTTAAGGTTTACTGCAATTAATCGTCCTATAGTTTAGACTATCGGGAGGTAGTTACTATATGAGTGTTTTTTCTTCGGGACCAAGAAAGTCTTCCTCCGGCGCTCCTATTCTGGCTTGCACTAATCAGCCGAATATTATCTGGATTAAATGCCAATTTAACCTGCGCAGTTAAAGTTAAATCAAACTTAACTAAGGGTTTTATATGGTCGATATCGTAACCCTTCAAGCTTGCAGGTAACGGCGAAAGTTTCTTGATTATTTTATTAACATCTATATCATAAGACTTCAGAAGGCTTCTGGAAGATACCTTGCCAGTGCCGTGATATTTTTTTACTATCTGCCACAGCTCAGACCTAAGACGCCTGCGCAGAGCGAATTCCGGATCGACCCGGGTCCTTTTTTTAATCTGCTCCAGCTTTCTAAGATTATTTTTTCGGTAGTAATCTCTTTCATATTTGGCTATTTTCTCCTTATTTTTTGTTCGATAATCTGGATTATTCTTTCTCCATCCAGCGTTATAATTTAATCTCTTCTGTCTATTTTTCCAGTAATAATTTCTACCATCGGTTCTTAACTTATCTAAATTTCTTTCCTTGTATTTGGCTTGGGAGAGTTTTATTATTTGTGGATTATTCAGCCTATATTCACGCATCCGTTCCAGACGCACTTCCCTGTTTTTGCGGTAATAGTCGAGTGATTTGATTCTCTTTATTGCTTGGTATTTTTTATTAAAAAATATCTGTGAACATCCTTGACTGCAGTACTTTGCCCAATTATTACGACTTTTATCAACAAATTGGTTGCTACAAATAGGACATATCTTTATTTTGTTCTTAGACTTCAATTCTTGTGCGGTCATAATCCTATTTTTTACGCGCAAGCAAAACGAGTTGCGGCGCAAGTGTGGGAAATGGTTTGAAAAGGCGGTCTACGGGAAGAAGCCATGCTGGCAGACCCTCTTCATAACTGGCGCCGCGCACACTTATGATATCAAAACCGTACATCTCTAATATGTCCTTGAGCGCTGCAAGCGTGAAGATGCGCACGTGGCCGACCGGATTTACGCCGCCCTTAAGTTTTTTCAGTATGCCTGCGCCTACAAGCCGCGACTTGATAGACATTTCAACGAAGAGAGGCTGGATGCCTAACGGGAACAGTATTCTGTTGAACCATGCGTGAAGATTTGGAGTGGATATAATAAGATGACCGTTCTTCTTAATGATGCGGTGCATTTCAGTCAGAAAGATGTCTGGGTTATAGAGATGTTCGATAAGCTCTCCCGCATAAGCAATATCAAATTGGTTTGACTTAAGACCAATGCCTTCTTCAAAGTTACTCTGAACCACGTCAAAACCGCTGCGGCGCGCTTCAGCAACTTCCTTCTTCGAGTAATCGAGCCCCTTTAACTTAAGCTCTGAAAAATATTTTTTCACATATCTCAAAAAATCTCCGTGGCCGCAGCCAGCATCAAGGAAATACGCGTTCTTCTTTGCGACGCGCGAGAGCAGATGCAGAGAGAGCTTCTCGCGGTCATACAAATGTTTTTTCACATTGCGATGATTGTTCCAGTAATCGTAGTGGTCAATGGTTTTAGTCATAGTTTATCTCGTAAATGATTAATGCGGGCTGTTTTTGTTCTGCGTCTGCAAAATAGATTTGCACTACCTTCAGGCGGTTTTGATTGGCTTGAATCCAGCTATTTATTGCGGGAGGGTGCGGTTCGAAAATAGAAAGCTGAAGGAAACGCGGGTGCTCTTTTTCAAGCAGCACGTCGAAATCTGAGGCGTTTTTTATCGAGGAGTAAGAACGCGTGGGGCGTTCTGAATAATATGCTGTTTGCGGAATGGAAATGGAAAATACCCTATCCTGCGGAGCTGAGTTGTCGCGCATCCAGATGCCTGCATATTTAACCGGCGCATAAGAATCTTTCTTAAGATTTATAATGGAATCTGCATGGGTAATCTGTTTGTAGCTGGCAAAAGCGAGCAGGAGGATTACCAGACCTAATGCCAGATATTTACTGTATTTTCTTGCGAAGTCATATATCTTCGTCAGCGCTTCCCCAATCATGAAGAACATGAAGGGCAGCCAAAGAAATACCCAACGGTCTTCAGCCCCGCGAACGTAAAAGACATAAAACAAAAGCACAACAGCCAGCACAATCACTGAAAAGATGTGCGAATCAAAACATCGATTTTTATCTTTGACCAGCATATCGAGATAGAGCAGGAATTTAAGGGAAATGATGAGGCCTGCAAGGAACAGGATGAATAAAATATTTTCAGTCAGGCTATGAAAGAACTTGAATACATACCATCCGAAAGGCTTTTCTTCCAACACGACTGAAGCATAGCCTGAATCAAACAGAAAAGAAGTAACGCTGCCAAATTCTATATGTGAATAAATAAACTGTGGTATGAGAACTACGAGAAAGGCGGCAAGGAAAATCCAGTAATCTTTATTCTTAAGAAAGGCCATGCGATCCTTAAAGAGAATAAATATGAAAAGCGACATTGGAACAAGAAGTCCAGAAACTTTAAAGTTGAATCCGAGAGATGCGAGCACGCCTGCCCAGACCATGAGAGAGGTCTTGGGTTTTTTCCAATAACGCCAAATGAAAAACATAGAAAGCACCTGAAATACCATGGAAAGCGAATCCGGCTGCAGCCTTGACGACCAAAATATAAGCGACCAGTTGATTGCTGTCAAAATGGCTGCGATTAGGCCAACTTTCTGATTGAACATTTCCCTGCCGAGCAAATAAACGGCAAACACCAACGCGGTTGAAGGAATAATCACAAGCAAGAATTTTATAGTGGGTTCAAGCACGCCCGCACTGAAGAACAACGACATAATCCAGGGGAACATGAATGGGCGTTGGTTATTGAGTATGTAATCAAGACCCATCGCAAAATGTTTGGCCATTGTGCCGTATTCTGCCTCGTCCCACCAAAGCGGCTGTCCAGCCGCAACATTAAAATAGTATAGGCGTATAATAAAAGCACAGAGAATTATCGCGATGAGTAAAATATATGATTTGTTTTTAAACCATTTGCCTGCGCGTTCTGAATAAGCCAAGGTCATTGATGAAATAGTTATGCGGGCTTTTTATGCTTGCCTATTGCATTTTATTATTCAAGAGGCGACAATAAATAAACTCCAATTGCGGAGCAATCTTCTCCCAAGTAAACTGCTTAGCTTTTGAGAGATTTGCATGCTGTATGCGCTTCAAAAGAGAAGCGTGATTAGATAGCTGCAAAAGTGATTTTTTCAGTTGTGCTAAATTGCCGTAAGGAAAGATAAAACCATTTACGCGTTCCTTGATAAGATATCGTCCGCCTTCTGTTGCGCTTGATACAACTGCATTAGCCCGCGCCATGGCTTCAAGTGTAGCGATGCCAAACGCTTCCCACTCACTTGGAAAGACAAAAAGTTCTGATTCGTCAAGCAGAGCATACTTGTCTATCTCGGAAATTTCACCTGTGAAGACAATATGACGTGTAACGCCGTGTTCCTCAGCCAATCTCTGTAAGCGTTGTTTATCCCCTACGTCTTTTCCCATGGCAAGAAATACAATGTTTGGGTTTTTTTTGATTAAGGCAGACATAACTCTGATAACCTGGTCCAACCCCTTGTATTTCTGAATTCGACCGACGTAAGAAATAATAAACTTGTTTTCGAGAGCGTATTTCCTTCTTAGAGCAGATCGTGTCTTCGCAGGCACTGGCTTAAATGCTGAGGCCGGGACGCCATTTGGAACGAAGTGTATTTTTCTTAAAGGAACTCTGTATTCTGCGACAAGCCACTTCTTTTGAAATGGATTGACCTGAATAACCGCGTCGTAATCCTTAAGAGATTTTCTAATAAGAGGAGTGTAGGTGTTTTTGAAGAGGCTTCCAAGAAGTGAATATTTTTTGAGAGCCATGAACGGACCATGAGGAGTACATACGAGCTTGAGCGAAGGATATTTTTTTTTGATGCATGCCACGGCCTTATCATGCTGCATGAAACCAAAACCATGCACGTGCAAGACGTCCAGATTATAGCGTGCCAGCGAGGGGATAATCGAGGGGTAGTAAGCAAGATAATACTTTATCCTGAACAATTCCTTGCTGCGGTGAACATGCATGCCATCAAGAATTTCCTCGTTTTCTTTCTCTCCAGAACAAAAGACGTGAACCTCATGTCTTTTTGCGAGTTCGCGTGCGAGATAGTAGCAGTTTGCCTCTGCTCCGCCCATTTTTGGGTAAAAATAGGTTATAAGAAAGCCGATTTTCATGCACAAATGTGAGCAGCAAGGCTTATATAAATTACCTGCTGACCAGCCATATGCCTTTTGACAAACCGAAATTAAAGGTGATTGTTTTTGTTGATACAGAAGCAGATTTTTACTATACTGCGCCGAGTCCGCATTTTAAAGGAACAGACGTACTCAAATGGCGATTGAACAAGATTGCGGGCAGGCTGTTTCGATATCCATGGCCCTCGCGCAAAGGGTTTGAAGTCCTTCTGGAAACATTTAAACGCCGTAATCAGAAAGCAGTCTTCTGCGTCAGCGGACATCTTTATCTCAAGGAATGCGACGGCCCTTATCATTTTGGGGTAAGGAAACCTGAAAACCCCTGGTACTATCCGATTATTGGAAAAGACTGGTATCATTGGGACAAGGGAGGCGATTATAAGACGCGACCAGGATTTTATCTCGGAGATATTATTGAAAAAGAAAATAAGAATCCGTTGTTTGAGTTCGGATTGCACGGATTTGCGCATGAAGCACTTACGCTTGAATCGCGGGAAGTGATTGATTCGATTGTAAAAACAGCGAAGCATGCTGCGTCTTTAGTGGGAATTACGCCGACTTGGTTTG
>Ga0209542_10006727_pt1 | contig 22251 bp, 23 predicted proteins | sample RifCSPhighO2_01_FD_184028 | JGI IMG/M metagenome (GOLD analysis project Ga0209542, IMG submission 184028) | Soil microbial communities from Rifle, Colorado - Rifle CSP2_plank highO2_0.1 (SPAdes) (version 2) | ecosystem: Environmental > Terrestrial > Deep subsurface > Rock core/Sediment ... | reverse complement strand
TATGGTTCAGTGCTAAGGTGCAGATCTAATTCAACCCAAAGGGTTGAATTAATAAGCAAACTTATTGCTTATAATTTAGACAGGAAGTTAAATTATTTTTTGCTTATTAGAGGATTGCACCAGAGCCACTATTCGTTAAATTTAAATAGTTTTGTTAAAGTTTTAGTCTTATGAAGATCATTGCAATACACTCAGATTCTATTAAGTTTAAGCCTATTAAAAAAGCCATTAAAAGTGCTGAAGATGTAAAAATGGAAGAGACTGAAGTAAAGGAATGCTTAGTCTGCTTAACAGCAGTTGAAAAAAAAGATGAAAATCTTGTCAAAGAAAGTGCCAAAAGACTAGCTGAAGAAACAAGCAAGATAGCAGAGCAGGTTAAAACAAAAAACATTGTGTTATATCCTTATGCCCATTTAAGCTCTGATTTAAGCCATCCTGAAAAAGCAATAGAAATAATGATTGAAGCTGAAAAGCTGTTGAAAAAGAATTATAAAGTTGTGAGAGCTCCTTTTGGATGGTACAAATCATTCTCATTGGAATGCAAAGGGCATCCGTTGTCTGAGTTATCAAGAGCTTTTAATGCAGAAAAACTGGATAAAACTAAAATCAAAGAAGTTTCACCTGAAATTAAAGGTATAGAACTTAAAGATCAAAAGTTTGATGACAAAGACAAGCTTAATTACAGCCACAGCCTTTTGCTAGCTGCAGCAGTTAAAGAATTATTTCCAGAAGCTGTTTTTGGCTTTTGCGAACTGGAAAATGAAAAATTTTATTGCAATTTTGGAAATGTCAAAATTCACAAGGGCGATTTAAGCAGAATTCAGAAGAAAATGGAAGAAATAAAGTCAAAAGTAAAAATAAACAAGAAATCTGTTTCTAAAGAGGATGCCAAAAGATTATTTAAGAACTCTAAGTATTTTTTGGATGCTTTGAAATATTTCAAAAAAGAGAATGTTGAAGTTTATGATTTAAATGGATTGTATTTTTTAAGCCCTTATGCAAAATCAGATTACTCAAAAATTTTTGGATCTTTTGAAGTTGTTGATTTAGGGGGCGCTTACTGGAGAAATGACTCTACACAAGATATGCTTGACAGAGTTTATGGTGTGGCTTTTTCAAGCCAAAAAGAATTAAAAGATTACAAAGATAGAATATTGGCTGCTGAAAAAAGAGATCACAGAAAAATAGGCCAGCAGCAGGAATTACTTATGTTTCATGAATGGAGTCCGGGAAGCGCTTTTCTTCTGCCAAAAGGGGCTATCATTTATAATGAATTAGCTAATTTCATCAGAGAGCAATACAAAAAAAGAGGCTATCAGGAGGTTATAACTCCTCAGTTATTCAACAAGAAACTTTGGGAAACCTCGGGCCATTGGGAGCATTTTAAAGATGATATGTTTTTATTGGAAGTTGACAAAGAGGAATTTTCCTTAAAACCAATGAACTGCCCAAGCCATCTGCTGATATTTAAAAACCGGCTTAGAAGCTACAAGGAGCTTCCTTTAAGGCTGGCTGATTTTTGTTATTTATACAGAAATGAGCTAAAAGGCGTTCTTTCCGGAATGACAAGAGTCAGAAAATTATCACAGGATGATGCACATATCTTCTGCACTGAAGAACAATTAAAAGAAGAGATTGAAAAATTAATTGATTTTGTTAAATATGTTTATAGAGATATTTTCAAGATGGAATTTGTGATGAACCTAAGCACAATGCCAAAAGAGGCTATGGGTGATAAAAAATTATGGGACAAGGCTGAAAAGCTTCTTGAAGATACTTTAAAAAAGAGCAAAATGAACTATCAAATAAAAAAAGGAGAAGGCGCTTTTTATGGTCCTAAAATAGATATTGATGTTAAGGATGCTTTAGGAAGAATGTGGCAGCTGGCAACAATACAATTAGATTTTCAGATGCCTTTAAGATTTAATGCAGAGTATGAAGGAAAAGACAACAAAAAACATCCAGTTATAATGATTCACAGGGCAATTCTTGGAAGTTTAGAAAGGTTCATGGGTGTGATGATAGAGCATTTTGCAGGCAAGTTCCCATTGTGGCTTAGCCCAGTACAAATTAAAGTTTTGACAGTAACTGAGAGAAATGAAAAATTTGCATTAGAAATATTAAACAAGCTAAAAGACAAAGGGATAAGGGCAGAATTAGATGATAGGTCTGAAACAATACCTAAAAAAGTCAGGGATGCTGAACTAGAAAATGTTCCAATAACATTGACTGTTGGGGACAATGAAAGTGACAATAAAACTTTGGCTGTAAGAAACAGGAGCGGAAAAGTCAAGTTTGGAGTTAAAGCAGATGAGTTCATCCAGTCTGTTCTAAACAAAATAGAAACCAGGTCTATGGATTAATAATGGAGAGGCTTAAAAAATTCCTTAGTAATATTAAAAAATCTCATGAGTTTAAAGAATGGCATAAAGAAAATAAAGATTCTTATCTATCTGATTGTTTTGCCCTCTTAAATGATAGATATGACATAAATAAGATAGACTGGCAGGTGGATTATTATAATCCTCACAATGATGAGATGACCAGTTTCTCGGAAAAAGATAATAAAGTGAGCATAAAGAAAGACCAGAAGATACTTAAAGACAAGAGGGATATTGTTAAAGAGCTGGATGTTTCCAAAGTCAAAACCAATGCTGATGATGTAATAAAAAAAATAAAGGAAAAATATCCTGATCAAATTCCAAACAAAATTATTGTTATTCTCCAAAATATTGATATTACAGTATGGAATATCACTTTTGTAACAAGATCTTTTAATGTTTTAAATGTTAAAATTGATGCAGAAAATGGGGATGTAATTGATGAATCCTTGAAGCCTGTTTTTGAAATTAAAAAATAACTTATACAAAAAATACCAATCCTATGAAAAAGGCGATATATGAAAGAAGTAGAATAATGCCTTGAAATCTTTTTATAAATTCTCCGCTCTTAATAAATATTAACAGGAATATAGTCATTAATAACATAAAAGGCATTGTATAAAACAGCTCCAAATTAGATGTGCTTATAGGAGTTATTAAAGATGATATCCCTAATATCAGCAAAAGGTTTGCTATATTGCTCCCAATTATATTCCCCAATAATATATTTCCATAGTGTTTTTTTATTGATGTTATGGTTACTGTCAATTCCGGAAGGGAAGTTCCTATAGCTATCATTGTCAATCCAATGAATGTTGATGATATTTCAAAAAAAGCAGCAATATTAATAGCTGAAACTACTAAAAAATGCGATCCAACAGCTATTGCTATGATGCTTAAAATAGAAATTAAAGAGTAAACAAGTATCTGCCCTGCCCTAATCTTCTCTTCTGTTTTTAATCCTTTATTTATAGAATAGTTAAAATGGTTATGGTTAAAAAAATCCCTGGATTTACTTACTAATTTTATATAAGTATCCAAGACAAAAAGATGCTTTATAGAATAAAAGTAACCAAGATATTTTTCATATCTTGCTTTTTTCTCTTCTCTTTCCTTAAACAGATTCACTATAAATATTAAAAAGAAAAATAGGAGTATAATACCTTCAACAAAACTTATTTTTTTATCTATTGAGAATATAAAAGTTAATAGAGACATGACTAGCAAAAAAGTCCCTTCCCTGTAAAATATGCTTTTGTCAATTGCCAGCTGGGAAAATATTGCTGCTACTGCCAAAACTATCCCTATATTTGCAATATTGCTGCCAACTACATTTCCTATAACAATATCAGTGTTATTCTGAATAATTGCTGCTATAGATGTTGCCAATTCAGGGATAGATGTTCCTATCGCAACCAGGCTTAAGCCAATTGCAAATTCAGATATATTGAATGCCTTTGCTATTTTTGCTGCAGACTCAACAAGATAATCTGATCCTTTTAATAAGAAAATAAGAGAAACTCCAAACATGATAAAATCTATATAAACCATAGAAATTTTATTATAATGCAAATTTATAATTGTTTCTAAAAGCTATTCAAAATATTTCCATTATTTTTTCCCTGCTTTTTAACCCTTTAATAATCCTTGCTCTTTTCTTAGTTTTCTTCTTTATTAGCTTTATTAAGGCTAAGTTGGCTCTGTTTTCAACTGCAGGTGCTTTAACACTTATTATAAGTGCGTTTTTCATTCCATCATATTTAATAATTTCATCTTCATTAGAATTTGGCTTGAGCACTACTTTTAATTTATTTTTTTTTATGTAATTATCTATTTCCATTCTTCCATAGCTTCTTCTTCCATAAAATGCAATTTTGAAGGTATTATTAAACAGGAAGGATATTTTTTAATGCTGTAAGAAAGAATCTCTTTTGTTGTGCCAAATTTAATTATTTGATCCTTGCTTTGCAGTCTTGAACATGCTATAACTAATGTTGTGTCTGTGAATACTTTCTCATTTCTTTTTAACTCTGTCTTCTTAAGATAATTTATAGCCTCATTTATTGTCATGAATTTGCTTTCTTCCGGATTTAAGTCTAATAGTATCAGAGTGTGCGCGTTTATTTTTTTATTATTTTTTATTATATCGTAAGGAGTTTCTACCTTCTCATTTTCAAATGGAATTGATGTAATCTTACCAAATTTGTACAAAGACAGTCCTAATGAGCTAACTGCATTTAAGATAGAAGCATTATGAATCAGATTTACTTTGATTCCTAATTTTTTAGCTCTTAACATCAAATCAATATGGGTTGTGGCTGAAAAAATATCTCCTACAATTAGCAAAGCCACTTCTGAATCTTTAGCTTCCTTTAAGATTTCCTCTCCTTTTTCAACTAATTTTCTGTCTGCTAGTACTATTTTTTTATTATAAAATTTTTCAAGGTCTTCTTTAGAGCAGTTTAATGTTGAAGTGTAATTTTCCAGATACACTTTATTGCATTTCTTAACTATTTCTAATCCTTTAATTGTAATATCTTTCTCGTTGTTTAATCCTAATCCTATAAGATTTAATGCCATTCTAATCAAGAATTGATTTCTTCTTCAGTTATATTTTCTTCAGTAAGGTTTTCCTTTTCCATCCTATCCTTAGCTTTTTCTATTACTTTATCCCCTATTTCTTCGCCCCGCTCTTTTGTTTTCTCTCCTACTTTTGTCAATATCTTCTTTGTGGCATCAGTATAAAACCATAAGCCTAAGATGACTAAAAGCAATACAACTATTATTACATTCTTCATTTTCATGGAGTTTATCAGAATTTGGCATATAAAAAATTAACTATAACCCCAGGAATAGTCAACCTATTCCTAGGGAAAATAGAGGTGATTTATGTTGACTAGAATATTTATCTTTAAGTAACACCCCAATTATATCATTTTATAGTGGTGATTATTTATAAATATTTGTATATTATATAACATATTTTACATTAATACCTAATTAAGTATAATAAAGAGCCTGCTGTGAAAGCCAGAGGAAAAATTAGGTTATAAACAAACAAATCCTGAACAAAAAGCAGCAATAAAGGGGCTAAAAAGAACAGTAGGTTGAATAAAACTAAAAAATAAATGTCTTTTCTTTTTTTGAGTTCCATGTTTATTAAAGAGCCTAAAGGAAGGCCAAAAATAAAGATTAATGATGAAACAAGCAAAGTAAAATTTGGATTAAATGTCAGAAAAGACAGCAATAAAGCGAGGCCTAAGAAAAAATATACTCTTTTTAATAATAAAGCAGAGATATAACCTATAATCAAGCCAAGCAAAACATACCATGAAAAAGGAGCAGTCAAAAATATCAAGCTTATTACTAAAACTGCTAAAGCAATTTTTTTCAGGTAATTAAAATATTTCTTTCCAGACTTCATTTCTTCAGGAGAAATTTTAGACAGCAATATTCCAAATATCAATCCTGAGAAAGCTATTAATGGAATAAGGAATTCTAGCATAAAAATTTGAAAGAAGGAAGGTTTAAATATATTATGATTGTTTTAAGCTTATGGAAGTTAAAAAACAATGCATGTTATGTGATAAATTAGCTTCCCAAAGCTGCAAGTTATGCGGAAGGTTAGTTTGCAATAATCATTATAAATCGAGCAAAGGAATTTGTTCTAAATGCAAAGAAGGTCCTATTGCTTAAAAAATTTTAAAACTTTCTTTAAAGGCAATGTATTCAAGATGTCTTTTTTCTCTGCCCATCCTCTTCTGGCCTGAAAAACTCCAAATTCGATTAATTTTAAACTTTCTTTAGAATGCGCATCTGAATCAATAACTAATTTTACTTTGTTTTCAACTGCTTTTTTAATGTAAATATCTTTTAAGTCTAATCTTTCCGGCTGTGAATTTATTTCCAAAGCGACATTATTAGCTTTAGCAGCCTGAAATACTTTGTCCAAGTCAAATTCATAAGGCTCTCTCTTAGTTATTAATCTTCCAGTTGGATGCCCTATAATATTGACATAAGGATTTTCTATAGCTTTAATCAATCTTTTAGTCATAGATTCCTTATCCTGCTTAAATCTAGAATGCACTGAGCATAAAACAATATCCATCTCTTTCAATATGCTGTTTTTATAATCCAAAGAGCCGTCTTTTAGTATGTCAGTTTCTGCTGATTTTAATATTTTAATCCCTCTTATTTTTTTATTTATTTTATCTATTTTTTTAAAATTATTAGATAATCTTTTTTCATCCAGGCCATTTGCAACTGCAGTTGATTTTGAATGGTCACTTATAGACAAATATTCATAATTTAATTTTTTAGCATATAAAACCATTTCATCTATTGGATTTGAACCATCAGAAGCTTCTGTATGGGAATGAAAATCCCCTTTAATATCTTTCAAAGAAATTAATTTTGGCAGTTTTTTATTAATTTTAATATCTAATTCTCCTGTATCTTCCCTTAATTCAGGCTCTACATAATTTAATCCTAATTTTTTGTAAACCTCTTCCTCAGTTCTTCCAGCAATATACTTGTTTGTCTTCCTGTTGAATAATCCATATTCGCTGAACTTATAGCCTTTTTTGATTGCAATCTGCCTTAATTTTATATTATGCTCTTTGCTTCCTGTAAAATAATTTAAAGCAGCTCCATAATTCTTTTCATCCAAAACCCTTAGATCTGCCTGCATGTCGTTTTTTAATATTACTGATGATTTTGTAGGACCTTTTGCCAAAACTCTAACAACCATAGGCAGTTTTGTAAAATAATCTATTATTTTTTCCTTGTTTTTTCCTATAGCAAGAATATCAATGTCTTTTATGGTTTCTTTTCTTCTTCTTAATGAACCTGCTATATCTATCTTTTTTATTTCTTTTAATTTATTCAGTTCTTCTTTTAATTCCTCTGCTACAGGAAGTGCATAAGCTAAAAGCCTTCTTTCTTTTCCTTTTTTAAACAATTCAAGGCCTTTTTTTATATTCTCCTGCGACTTAACACCAAAGGTAGCTAATTTTGAAATCTTATTTTTTTCAATTGCTTTTTCCAAATCTTTAATGTTCTTAATATTTAATTTTTTAAATAAAAGATGCGCTCTTTTTGGACCTAAACCGCCAATAGCCGATAATTCAGTTAGATGGAAAGGAATTGATTTTTTTAATTCCTCATACTCTTTTATTTTTCCAGTATTAATATATTCTGCTATTTTCTTTGCTATCGCATCACCTACACCAGAAATTTCCTTTAATCCATCTATTCCATTTTCTTTGTATATATCTTCAACATTATCTGATAAAGAGAGGATAGACCTTGCTGCTTTCCTATATGCTACGGGCTTCCATTCTACTTTTTTAATTTCCAGAATTTCTGCAATGTCATAAAATATGCTAGCTATTTCCTGGTTTTTCATTGTTCGTCTTTGTGATATAAATCTAAGATAATCACTTTATCCTCATTCTTTATATATGAATAAGATAATCTAAATGGCTTTATATAGAGCTCCCTTGTATTTTTTCTTACATTTCTCATAGGCTTTCCAACTTCCGGATTAATTCTTATCTTAGAAATCTGTTTTAAAATTTTTTCCTTTAAATATTTATCTTTAATTTTAGAAAAAATTTTCTGAAAAGAAGGATGAAAGGCTATCCTTGCCATTTTTCGGCTTTTTCCATGAATTCATCAAAATCCATTTCTATAAATTCGCCTTTTTCATATTTCTTCCATGCTTCTTCTGTTCTCTTTGCAAATTTTAAATCATCTTCTATATTTTTATCAAAGTGCTTTGCTTTTTTTAATATTATTTGTCTTCCACTTTTAATAATTACTAAAGTCTCTCCTTCTGAAATACCTTTTCTCATCTCTCTCGGAATTACAACCTGTCCTTTTGAGCTTAATTTAGTTATGTTGATTTCTGCCATATTTATCACAAAGTAAGACACATCTTACTTAATATATAAACCTTTCTATTGTTAATTATTTTTAACATATGTTAAATTTTTAGAATATGTATATCATTGATTTCGTTATATAATTTCATGTAATCATATGGCTCTGTTGTTGATTTTAACTTATTTGTTTTTTCTATTAATTTGCTTATAAAGAATGATATTTTTTTCTCGCTTTTCTCATCATTTTCTATTGTTACTGTGACATTTCTTGAGAAAATTGAATCTTCTTCAGGAACTGTATTTATTTTTACATTCTCTTTTGTCTCATTCAGAATCTGTTTTGTTATTGTCTCTGAATTTGTCAAAGTCAGGCTTTTTTCAAAGGGAGAGTGGGTGTCTGTATATATCTTGACCTGAATTTTTTTGTTTCTCGTATCCAGTCTTGGCACCTCTAATTTTGTAATATTTGTTTTTACTATAGCCATTTGTTATTTTCATATATTTTAAGTATATAAAGTTTATCAGAGTTTTATTCTTATTATTTTATCATCATTTTCTCTTGGAAGCCCTCTTCCATCTTTGTTAGATGTAGATATATAGAGATACCCATCATGCTCAACAACATCCCTAATTCTTCCTAAGTCTTCAAATAAAGCCTCTTCATTAACAATCTTTTCTCCGTCAAAAGTTATCTTTCTTAACTGTGTTCCTCTTAATCCAGAGACATATAAGTAATTTTCAGAAAATGCTATGCCAGAGGGTGCTAAAGTAAATTCAGCATAGCATCTTATTGGCTGGATAAATTCAGAAGTTTTATCACATTCAGTTGGCCAGCCGTAATTTCCTCCTTTGATTATTTTATTTATTTCATCATTTCTGGTAGGTCCATGCTCGGACGAGTATAATTCGTTAGTAATGGGGTGCCAGACTATTCCCTGAGGATTTCTGTGACCATAAGAATAAACATAATTTTCAAAAGGATTATCTTCTGGAACAGAACCATCTTTGTTAATTCTTAATATTTTGCCCGCCAAAGAATTAATATTCTGAGATGCAGATGGAATTGTGGCATCTCCTGTTGTGATGTAAAGCTTTCCATCAGGCCCAAATTTTATTCTTCCTCCGTCATGAAACCTTGCATTTGGGATGTTGTCCAATAAAATAACTTCATCTTCTAATTTTTCATTTAAAATGAATCTAGAAACTCTGTTTCCATCATCATGAGTATAATAGAGATAAATGAAATTATTATCTTCAAATTCAGGGTCTACTGCAATCCCCAATAATCCAGATTCACTTACCTCACTAACATCAATAGTTCCAACAACATTTGCTTTTTCATTTTTTAGAATACTTACTCTTCCTGACCTTTCTGTGAATATCAGCCTATCATCCGGAAGAAAATCAATTGCCCATGGAGTATCTAAGTTTTCTGCTAATATTTTTATTTCAATTTTCGCCTTTTCTATCTGGATATCATCAATAGACTTATTTGACTGATAAGCAAAAAAAGTTAAAATGATAACTAAAAATACAACTGATGCTATTATTCCCTTGACCATTTTAAACTATTTTTAATTTTTTAAAAAAATGATGCCATACTGGCTCTAATTTCAGTTTTTTTATTTGTTCTTTTGAATACCATCCTATTGATTTTGTCTCTCTATGATTTTCTTTTATTTCTCCAAAAGCATCTGCCTCAAACACGTACCAGTAATGAATATTAATTCCGTGATGGCATTTGTTTTCATGGACTTCTTCCTCTAAAACCTGCTTATAGCTCAATATTTTTAATCCAGATTCCTCTTCAACTTCCCTCTTTACTGCTTCTATTTCTGTTTCTTCCTCATCAATATGACCTGCTAGTGAAGCAAAGCCAAAAGGCTCATGAACTCTGTCAATCAGAAGATACTTGTCATCTTTTTTTATTATAGCTCCAACTGAGGAATGCATGGGCTTTCCTTTTCTTGAGGTACTTAGTTTTGGAGTTGCCATGATTAGGAACGCCGCGACTGAGATTTGAACTCAGATATCCGTTAGGAAACAGGATTAGCAATCCTGCGCAATACCAGGTTATGCGATCGCGGCTTAATGAAAAATAGATGCTAAAGTTCTTTTAAAGGTTTCTGTAATATTTTTAAGGTGTATAGAAAGGTTTTTAAAGAAAATTCTGGGTTTTTATGTTATAGCGGGATGGGGCAGAATCACATTAGTGATGCCTAATCAGGAGTGCCCGTAAACTTAAATCCAATATAGGATTTTAGACGGAGGGCTCATAACCTTAAGGTCGGAGGTTCAAATCCTTCTCCCGCTATACTTTACTTTTCTAAAATCTCTTTAAATTCTTTTAATGTTAGTAATTTTATTTTTTTATCTAAAAACTTAGCATATTTTTCCTTATAAGCCCTATTTGCAGTAACTACATAAAATCTGCAGTCTGGAAAATTTTTATTTAAAAACCCCCATTTAATTTCAAGACTTCTTGCTTTTTCTTCGAATTTATCCCAGCAAGTTACCTCTATGAAGTATTTTTCATTATTTAATTTGAAGTAAAAATCGAAACTAAAAAATCCATTTAGAGCTTCAGATTTTGTTATTTTTTCATAAGTGTAGTCTATATTTTTTGATTCTAAAATTTTGGCTGAATCCCTTTCAAGTTTATTATACATTAATTCTTCATTAGGTCCTCTAATCTTCCTCCCAGTATTTTTTAATCCTTTTATAGACCACTCTTTACGTTTTTTTAAATTCTCTGGAGAGAATGCTCCTAGTTTATTTCTAAAACTTTTCTTACCCCCTTTAGCACAATTAGAAACCCATTTTCTCCTAAAAGAATTATCAGATAACAATAACTCTTTTGCCCTTTCCTGCCCTTTTATAGAAGCCTTTTTTGATTTCAGTAACCATTCTTGTTTGAACTTAAGCTCTTTTAGCTTTTTATGAAGTCCATCCCTTCTAATCTTAGATATTCTTTCAAAAAATTTTCTATCATTTTTAGCTCTCTGATTTATTTTGTTTGCTCCTATCCTCCTAGAAACTTTAAGATACTCATTCTTTCCAAGTTTAGAAATTAGATAAGTTTTCACATGTTTTATGTCTGTTGACCATTCCTTAGCTATTTCAGATGTTGATTTTAGGTCTTCTTGAAAAGCTTTTATCATAGAACTTTATAGTAATCTATCCTTTATATACCTCATGCATACAAGACGCGTAGACACGTAAATCATATAAACTATTAAATTGCTTTAAGCGGGTGGTTAAAGTTCTAGGCGTTGATGAGGCTGGCAGAGGCCCAGTAATAGGAAGTTTGTTCATAGTTGGCAGTATGTTTAAAGAAGAAGACATAGAAAAGCTGAAAAAATTAGGCGTTAAGGATTCTAAATTGTTAACTCATAAAAAAAGAGAAGAATTAAGAAAAAAAATAGAGAAAATAGCTGTAAAATACAAAATAATCCAGATTAAACCACAAGAGATTGATGAAGCTGTAGAATCAGAAGATCATATGAACTTAAACTGGTTGGAAGCTCATAAAACAGCTGAGATACTCAATGAGCTAAAGCCTGATAAAGCAATAATAGACTGCCCAAGCCCAAATATAGAAAAATACAAAGGGTATTTAAAAAAATTATTAGATAATCAGGATATTGTCTTAATTGTTGAGCACAAAGCTGATTTAAATTTTTTTCCATGCGCTGCTAGCTCAATAATAGCAAAATGCGCAAGAGAGGATGAAATGGATAAAATAAAGAAAAAATACGGAAATACAGGCCCTGGATATATGTCTAATGAAATAACTCAAAGGTTTCTTGAAGAAAACTGGGATAAATATCCTGAAATATTCAGAAAATCATGGGTAAGCTGGAAAAACCATAAGAATAAAAAATCGCAAAAAAATTTAGAGGATTTTGAAAATTAAAAAGGAAAAAATAGAGAAGTTTGTAAACAAAGCAATACCTTATGTCTTAATATTTTTAGCTGTATTAATCATATTAGAGAACCCTTTTTGGACTTTGGTTCATCTGGAAGATTATGAGCCATATGTAACAATTCTGGATTTTATCATAATTGGATTTTTTGTTGTTGAGCTGTATTTTAAATGGATTAGAACCAAAAACCTAAAGAAATTTGTAAAGCTTTACTGGATTGAAATTTTGGCTGTATTCCCTATATATTTAATTAGCAGGGTTTTTATTCTAACATCCGAAATATTAAGAACAGGAGAAGAAGTGCAAAAAGTCCTGCATGAAGCTATATTATTTAGGGAGGCAAGACTAATTGAAGAAGGAATGATACTAACAAGAGCTGAAAGAGTTGTCAGAGAAGCAAAGCCTTTGTTAAGGGGATTTAGGTCTGGAACAAGGCTTTTAAGGTTATTAATTTGGAGGTTTAAAGTAGCTCATTTTCATTTAATAAAGCATAGCTTAAAATAATATTTTGCAGGTAAAGCTTATAAATGAAAAATCCTTAATCAGAGGGTAAATATGACAGTGATCCAAAAAATAAGGATGAAGGGTTTTAAGAGCTTTGCAAGACCATTAGAACTGCCTTTTGGCAATGGTTTTAATATAATTATTGGAGCGAATGGCTCTGGAAAATCCTTAAAAGGGGATAGTAAAGTAATTCTTGAAACTGGAGAAGAAATAGAAATAGAAAGTTTAGTTAATTCCAAATTAAGAGAAGCAGAAGAAATAAAAAAGCTAGAAGATGGAGTTTATTGTGATAATAAAGAAAACATAAAAATTCTTTCTCTAAATCCAAAATTTATGAGATTAGAAGAGAAGAAAATTTCTAAATTTGTAAGAAGAGGGGGTGATCCTTATTTATTTGAGATAAAAACTAGGTCTGGTAAAAAGGTTAGTTGTACTGGTTGCCATCCTGTTATGGTCTTTAAAAATGGGGCTATTGTCAGCTCTTTAGTTAAAGATTTGAAAAAAGAAGATTTAATAGCCTCTCCAAGGGTTATTCACACTAATTCAACTTTTAAAGATAAAGATTTTGCCAGATTATTTGGATATGTTTTGGGAGATGGCTATATTACACACAATAGAGTAGAATTTGTAAATAAAGATGAGGAATTAATAAAAGATTTTAAAAATTTATTATTAGAGCTTTTTAATGCAGAATGTAAGTATGAGAAAAAATTTAATTCTATTACAAGGCTCATCTACTGGAATAAAAATATTGTCAATCGAATAACAAGTCTGCTGTCCAACAAGAGTAATAAGTATACATCAGAATATAAGTATATACCAAACTATTTTATGACTAAAGATAGGGAAACAATCGCCAATTTATTAGCTGGATTGTATGACACAGATGGAACTATCGATAAAAATAAAGATGTTATAGAGTTTTGTTCTAAAAGCGAGAATTTAGCTGATCAAATTCAAAGGCTATTGTTGAGATTTGATATAATAGCAAGAAAAAAAGGAAGATTATGCTCCGCTTCAAATACTGAAAAGAAAATAAAAAGGGAATATTTTTATCTTTATATAGAAGGACAGAAAAACTTAGAGCAATTTTACAAGAATATCCCCTTAAAATGTAAATATAAGAAAAAAAGAATGGAAGAAAAATTGTTCAATAAAAAATCATCAAATCCAAATATAGACCTTCTTCCAAGAGAAACTAATAAATTAATAAAAAAAGCTATCAATTTATTAGGCATTAAAGTAAAACCAACTGTTAAAGAATATCCTAAATTAAGGGCTTATTTGGATAATCGATGTAGTCCTACAAGGGGTGGTTTAAAAGAAATTCTTCCTTTGTTAAATAATAAATTATTAGAAATATATATCTCTGGATTAAAATTAAAGCATGATCAAAGTGAGTTAGTAGAAGTAATGGATCAACTTTTTATATCTGGAAGAAAAGCCAGCCAAGCTTTAGGCTTAAACCAAGGAATTATAAGAGACTCCTGGGCAACAAATAAATTTAAAGCCAAACCGGAAAATTTAGACAAATTCTTTGATTTTATCCAGTCTGCAATAACTGGGAGGTTAACAGAGTTAAGGAGTGTATTGAATACTTTACATAGCTTAGCATATTCTGATATATTTTGGGATGAAATAGCTGAAATTAAAAAAGTTAAAGGAGAAAGTTATGTCTATGATTTAACTGTAGAGGGAAATCATAATTTTGTTGGCAATGGTTTGTTTGTTCATAATTCGAACGTTATGGATGCATTATGCTTTGTTTTTGGAAAGATTTCTGCAAAATCAATGAGAGCTGAGAAATCGGCAAATTTACTTTACAATGGTGGAAAGACAGGAACTCCTGCTAAACTGGCAGAGGTATGCATTACCTTGGATAATTCAAAAAAAACATTTCCTATTGAAACCCAGGCTGTTGAAATCTCAAGAATTGTTAACCAAAAAGGAAACTCTTTGTATAGAATAAATGGTGAGAAAAGAACAAGGCAGCAGGTTTTAGACCTTTTATACTCTGGAAAAATAGATCCAGACGGTCATAATATTGTCATGCAGGGAGACATCATCAGATTTATGGAGATGGCTTCTGAAGAAAGAAGGGAAGTTATTGAGGAGATTTCTGGAATCGGAATTTATGAGGACAAAAAGCACAAAGCTATGAATGAATTGGAGAAAGTAGAAGTTAAACTATCAGAAGCAAATATAATCTTAAAGGAAAGAGAAGCTCATTTAAGGGAATTAAAAAAAGACAGAGACCATGCTTTGAAGTTTAAAGAGATTCAAGAGAAAATAAAATCCACAAAAGCAACCCATCTTAATTTGCAGATTAAGGAAAGAGAAAACAAAAGAGATGACATAGACAAAAAGATAGGAAAAACCCAGGATGAGATTAACAAAATCAATGAAAAGATCAATGAATTAAAGAAAAAAATAGACGGGCAAAAAGAAGAAATCGGCATGATTAATGCTGATATAGAGGAAAAAAGCGAAAAGGAGCAGATAAAGCTTCAGAAAGATGTAAGCGATTTAAAAACAGATATTGTAAAGAATGAAGAAAGATTAAACTCCTGCAAAAATGAAATAACCAAGATAAAATCCAGAAAAGAGCAATTGGAAATAACTTTGGATGAAAATAATTCTAAAATAAAAGACTTGGAAAATGAAAGGAATGAGATCCAGAAGAAGATTAATTTTAATAAAAATCAGTTAGATAAGATTGAAAATGATATGAAAAAGTTCATGAAAGAGCATAATATCAAAGACGCTGATTCTATGGAGAAAACTTTAGAGGAAATAGACAATAAAATTGATGATTCTCAGAGAGAAATTCAAGGAATTCTGGAGAAAAAACAGGAATTAATAAGAGAAAAAGACAGGATAGAGATAAAAGTAAACAATATTGATGAGGAACTTAATAAAATAAATGATGTGCAAAAGCAAAACCAGGGAAAGCTAAATGAATTAAGTGATAAAAAACAGGAATTTAAAAAAATTACCTTAGAACTTAACAAAACTTTAAATGAATTTAATGCTATATCTTCGCAATTGAATAAAAGCAGAAGAGAATTAGTTGTTAAGCAAGAAGATTATGCAAAAGAAAGGGCAAAACAGGCTGGATTAGAAGAAAGCTTGAGAGGGGATTCTGCTTTAAGAAAAGTTCTGGAGTTAAAGAAAAGCATCAAAGGAATCTATGGAACTATTTATGAATTGGGCAAGGTAGAGAAAAAATACGCTTTGGCTCTTGAAATTGCAGCCGGCATGAGAATGAAAAGCGTTGTTGTTGACAATGAAATAACAGCAGCAAAATGCATTAATATTTTAAAGGAAAATAAGCTTGGAGTTGCAACTTTTCTTCCGTTAAATAAAATAAAAACAAGAATAATTTCTGAAGATGAAAAGAAACTGGCAAAAGAAACACATGGATTTGCTTTGGGTTTGATTAAGTTCGACAACAAGTATTCTAATGCATTTAATTATGTTTTTGGAGGAACAATTATTGTTAATGACCTACAAGAAGCAAGAAAGCTTGGCGTAGGAAGAGGAAGATTTGTTACTCTTGACGGAGATTTGGTTGAGCCAAGCGGAGCAATGGTTGGAGGTTATAGAAGAAGCAACCTTGGAATAAGCTTCAAAGAAAAAGATGACAATTTAAAATATGTTGAACTGGAATTTAACAAGCTTAAAGGCTTAGTTGATGATTTAGAGCAGAGAAAAATTGAAAATGAAGAGAAAATAAGCTCTATGAGAGAGCAAAAGTCCATATTTGAGTCTGATATATTAAGAATTGAAGCTGGTCTAGGATTAAAATTCGATCCTTCTGAATTAAAAGAAAAGAAAAAAGAACTATTTAACAGATTAAAAGAATTTGACTCTGACTTAAACAAAGTTGAAAATGAGATAAAGGCTAAAAACAAGGAATTTTATGATTTCAAAGTCAAGAGAGACCAAATTATAGAAAATATAACCAAATCCAGGGGGAAAGGCAAAGGAGCTTTAGGAAAATTTGAAGAGCAAAAGAGCCTAATCAGAGAGGAATTGATAAGGTTAGAAGGTGAATTTAAAAATATAAATAATCAATTAGGACTGGTAAATCCAGAAAAAGAAAGTGTAAACAAGATCCTAAAAGAGCAGGAAAAAGAGATAAAGGAATTCTCTGAGGAAATTAACAGGCTTGAGAAAGAATTAGGGGAACAAGGAAATTCTTTGAAAGACAAAGAAAGGAAAGAAAAATTATTTTATTCTGATTATAAGAATTTATTTGTCAAAAGAAATAAGATAAATGAGGAAATGCAGAAAAGAGAGATTATTGCTGCAAAGAAAGGAGAGGAAATAAAGGTTTTTGAGAATAAAGTTAATACTTTTAATTTAGACAGGGCAAAAATTATTGCTGAATTGGAAGGGCTGCAGTACGAGTTTAAAAACTTTGAGGATGTTCCTTTAAGAAAAGGAATTAATTCTGAGGAACTGAAGAACCAGATAAGAGATTTTGAAAACATGATTAATAGAATGGGCAATATCAATATGAGAGCTTTAGAGATTTATGAGGGCATTGAAAAGGAATATCATGAACTTACAAAAAAATCATCTAAATTAAACGAGGAAAAAGAAGACATACTGAAATTAATGAATGAGATAGAGGGAAACAAAAAATCACTTTTTTTAAAATCATTTAATGATGTGAATGACAGCTTTAAAGGAATATTTTCCCAAATATCAACAAAAGGGGATGCGTTCTTGCAGATAGAGAATGAGGAAAATCCTTTTGAAGGCGGTGTAATGATTAAAGTAAGGTTAAGCGGAAATAAATTCATGGACATACACAGCTTATCTGGAGGAGAGAAAACATTAACAGCACTGGCATTTATATTTGCTATTCAGGAACATCAGCCAGCCTCATTTTACTTGTTTGATGAGGTTGATGCTGCCTTAGACAAAAGGAATTCCGCGAAATTATCAGAATATATAAGAAAATATTCTGACAAGGCCCAGTATATTGTAATAAGCCACAATGATGCTGTTATAACAGATGCAGACCAGATTTATGGTGTAAGCATGCAGCAGGATGGAATAAGCAAGGTTGTTAGCTTGAAGATTTGATCTGTATGTAGAGAAATAAATTGGGTTCAATCATATTGATATTTATTTATGAAATTTTATAAACTTTCTGGTTATCATATTGTAACATATAGAGCAATATGGTTTCTTTTAGAACCAAATATATAGGTATGAATAAGGTGAGAAAGGTTAAAGATTTAGATATGTACTAATTCCAATTCATTTATATTCTCAAAATGTTTTTTGTTAAATGTAGCTAATTTAGAATTATTGACTATACAGATAGATGCTATAAAAATATCCCTAAAGTCTATTAATCTTCCTTTTTTTCTTAAATCCTTGAAAATCAAACTTGCTTTTCTTGAAGCTTGCTCATTAAAATCAATTATTTTAACTCTTTGCCTAAATAGCTCTATTTTTTCGAGATTAGTCTCTCTCAGCAATAATTCAAATAATGTAACAACAGAAATAAAAACATCCGTACTTTCTATTACTTCTACTAATTTTTCAGCTCTCTCTTCTCCATTTAGAATAGATATAGCAACATCTGTGTCTAAACATACTTTTTGCTCCAATTCTTCCAGCCCCTTTTAGTTATTTTTTCCACAACTTTCCATTCATTATCTTTTTTTAGTGATCCAAAGCATGTCCTTAATCCAGAACCTTTTCTTGATTTTCCAGAATCCAATAAATCTTTAATTAGCTCGCTGAAGCTCCTGTCGTACTTTAATTTTTTAAGATTGTGATAAATCTCATTGGATACCATTATAGTTTTAGCCATATATTCATATGTATATACATATATATAAAGTTTACTATTTAAATTAATGACTTCAAGATTTAAATTCTTCTTAAGATATCCTTTATCTTACTCTTTCCTTTTTCATAAGCTCTTCTAGGAAGAGATTTTTCTTCTTTTTTAAAGATTTTTTTCTTATCAAGCTCTCTGTACATCTTTTCCATTTCATCTTTATGGGTTTTTTCTATTTCCTCTAATTTCTTTCTGTGGCTTGTCTGTAATTTCTTCAGCTTCCTTCTGTGATGCAAATATAGCACATTAAACAATATTAACAAGGCTATTATTATTGCCAAGGATAATAACTGGATTAAAGTCAGATATTTTTCAGGTATCCTGAATGGAATTTCCACTTTCTTAGCAACAATCCCAAATAAATCTCCGCTGACTGCAGTATAGGATTGGAAGCTTATTTTTGAATAGAAAACATAATCCCCTTCAAGAGCAGAGCCAACATTTAAAGACCTTAAAAATGATATTCCTTCCGATATCTTAATTATTTCTTTCTTTTCATTTATTACATTATCATTTAAGTCTTTTATTCCATATGTCAGCTCAGCCTCTTTTGGAAGCCCAATAAAGTTGAATATTGTTATTTTAGCCCATGCATCTGCGCCCGGATCTATCGCTTTATATTCTTCTGGGATTATTGTCATTATGTCAAAGAGAATTTTTTTAGACTCAACTTCTAGGATTATTGGGACTTTTTTTGATACTGAAGGTGTTTCAACTAATAGATATCCTGTGTACACATCCGGCTCTTTATTTTTAGGTATTTTAATATCCAAAACTAAAGTCTCTGATTCTTTTGTTGGAAGGGCAAAGTCATTTTTATCCAATGAGATGAATTCTTCTAAACCAACAATTTTTGCTTTAAATGGAAGGTAGACAGACCCTATGTTAGTTACAACAACATTTGCTCTCTGGAACTGACCTTGCTTTGATAGTATATGTATAGGAGTTGGAGTAACCTCAAAATCAGGATTTATTGTTGCTCCTCCTTTAGAGCCTCTTCCTCCACCTCCGCCTCCAGCCCCTCCTGATGCTGGGGTTGGAACCGGCGTTGGTGCTGCTACCTGCTCTGGAAGGCCTACATTGAGGCTTATCTGACCTGCAGTTGATTTTCCTGTTAACTGCAGTTGATAATTTTCTAATTTATTTATAATTGTTAAAGAGCCTAATGTCAAAGAGATTGTAAAGAATAGAACAAATATTGCCAACATCGTATTTGATAATCTCATCTCTGTCTCTTTTTCAGTATATACTGCTATTAGATATTATTTAAACATTTCTTAATATTATAATCAGTCTTCCTGAATAATTGCCAAATCCTGCATCTGCTGGAACATTTAGATGTGCTGATAATCTCTTTATTTCATCCTTTGGAAGGAAAAAATTATTTTCTGAAAATGTTATGAAGTTAGAGGCATTGCCTTTTGCAATCATTAAAACATCAGCATCCTTATTAGAGGTAATATTAAATGTTCTCGTAGAAGAGCTTCCTCTTGGAGCAATGCCGAAATTTAGCTCATTTCCATCAAATAATCCGATTCCAAGCTTGTTTTTAACTTCAAAAATTATAGGAACTTCTCTTACCTGATGTATTCTGCTGTTAAAATAAAGAACAAAGGTAGCATATGATATGAGTATAATCAGCAATCCTATGAAGAATATAAGCTTTTTTTTATTCATTTTTCTTTTTCTTCCTTTTTGAGATTATCAGCCAGATTATGTCTAGCAACACTATTAGGATTATTACAGCTGTCAAAACCATAGTCATGCTTATTTTGAATTCTTCTACAATCTTAACCTGTGAAATTTTTGATGTTATTCTGTTTTTGTCATAAAAAACACTGACGTTAACTTCATGAACTCCTTTTTCCAATCCAGCCGTATCAAAGAATGTTGTTAATGTTTCTTTTGCAAACCTGTCTAGTTTTGTAGTAGGTGTTTCTGATTGCTTGTTATCTATAATTATCTTACCATAAACATTATCTATAATATCATTCCAATTGCTCTGTATTTCTATATTAAACTTGTTTATAGTGTCTTTTTTTAATTCTCTAGTATGGTTTAAGATATCTATATTCAATGTTCCTATTCTGAAAGAATCCTCTAATTCTTGTGTTTCTCCATCATAATGTACTTTTGCTATTGCTTTGTAAGTTCCTCCTCCCAAAAGATTGCTGCTGTTATATTTTAATAAAAAATCCTTTGATTCTCCAGATTTTATGAATGTTCTTTCAGTTTCTAATGTTTTTAACTTAACATCTCTGCTGTCATATATATCAATTGTAGAATAAACTGTATTAAGATCTTGAGAACCTCTGTTAATCAAATTTATTATGAAATTTATTTCCTCTCCTAAATTTACATTATCAACATTAAAATGTGATTCTACATATTTTCCAGGGTAAGGAACAAAAATTGTAAAGGGAATTTGCGCTTTTTCAGATGGTGTTATTGGCCCTAAAAATCCTGGAGAAGTTTGAACTGAAATGAATAATTTATGCGGACCTGGCTTTTCTATCCTGTCCGGAAGCTTTAAAGTTGCTTTTAGTATATAACCATTTTCAGAAGTGATTCTATCTTTATCAAAAGTTATTGTTTCATTTAAATCTCCCTCTGAATAAACTAAAATATCTGTTGTTGCAGTAGCACCATATATTTTATAGGTATATTCTATTTCAAGCCCTGGCTGAAAATTTATATATTGTGGGTCAGTTGGAGATATGCCAATTAAAGCACTAGCAGATGGAATTAAAGCGCTTAATAAAATTAATACTATTAAATATTTACACCTCATTTTGTAAAAAATATAGAAGAATAGTATATATAGATTTCTATTTAAGTTGCCTCTGTATAGATTTCTATTTAAGTTGCCTCTGAGATAGTTGCTGTTATTACATCAATTAAATCTCCTGTTTTTGAATCTGAGGGAAGACCTATATATATTCCCATCAGTATTTCATCTGCAGCACCCTGGAATGTGAGATTACCGCATAAAGTTACAGATGAATTTACATTGAATGTTGAATTTTCCCAGAAGCTACCTGCTAACTTTGTAAGGTTTAAATTATATTCTGAGTTTGTTGTGTTTAAACAAGATGAAACTTCTTGTTCGCTAAAATTCCATCTGTATATCGGAGCTGTTCCTCCTGCGAAAGTAGCTGCGCTTCCGTTTGCAGAGCTTATAACTAATTTAACTCCCCTATTTCCTGTGTTTTCTATATTCATAGAACCAGTAACAGATGAGCCATTCCAATTATCTGTTGTACCTCTTGAACTTAAATTAGCATAACTTGCACCACCTGTTACAGAGCCAGTTCCCCAACTAAAATTACCTGCCCCCACTTTAGCTCCTGCTTCATTCTGAAATGTGAAATTAATAGATAATAACTTTTCTACTGTTAAGTTAACTATACCTGTTGAAGAAGCGCCAGTTACTAAAGGAGATAACTCTCCAAGCTTCGATAATGATGCAATTGTTCCAAAAACAGAGATTACCATAGCTGCTATTACTAAAAAAGCCAGCATCTTATTTGATAATTCAGCCATTCTTGTCATCACTTCCTTTTTCTACTGTCAATCCGACAACATTTCCTGTTGGTGCTGCATCAGATTCCTGATAAACTGCCCTTGATGTCTGAGAATTGGAAAATACATCATCTATTGTTGTTAGAACAGTCCATGTTCCTAATATA
>Ga0209542_10006725_pt1 | contig 22256 bp, 16 predicted proteins | sample RifCSPhighO2_01_FD_184028 | JGI IMG/M metagenome (GOLD analysis project Ga0209542, IMG submission 184028) | Soil microbial communities from Rifle, Colorado - Rifle CSP2_plank highO2_0.1 (SPAdes) (version 2) | ecosystem: Environmental > Terrestrial > Deep subsurface > Rock core/Sediment ... | reverse complement strand
CTTCAACTACGATGGCGCGGTTCGTGGGGTAAGTCGTGTCGCCGAAGGCGACGCGCGATAAAATAAATCTTTCATGCAGGATACATTTATAAAACTTTAAAAATTCTTGATTATCATGGCCTTCATCAATAGTTCTCTGAAATCAGCAAGGAATCATCTTCCAGCTGCGCTACTGGCATCCTCATTTCTTTTTAATGGCGCGAATGCTGCCGCAGCAGAAGACTGCCATGGCATATGCCACGAGAAGAAAGTCAGCGAGAATGTCTCTTGCAGCGAGAGGGAATCATTATCTGACAGGCTTGTGTGCAATGCAGAGAGTTATCTCAATGTTCCTTATGCGCAGGGCGGCAGGGGCACAGCGGAACATCCAGGCCTTGATGGGTTAGGGCTCATACTGAGAGCGTATGCTTCAACTGTCGGTAAAGATTGGACAACGCTTCCGCAAACTCCTAGAGAGATGGTTTCAAGCGAGGCTTATGGTCGTCCTGTAGAGAATCTTGCAGGGACTCTTTACGCGCATACTGATTACTCAAAGCTCGTTCGTGGAGATATTCTCTTATTCCTTATCCCCGTAACTGAAGGAGTCCTTAAATCAAAATATGCCCATATCTCAGCAGCAGCTTCTGAAGCAGGAGCTTTGCTTATAGACAGCCAGCAATTCCTTCCCTGGCAGTACGGCATTGTGAGCAAGGAAGGCGATAGATTAGAGCAGATAGAGATTGTGCATTCTGACCCTGACTCTTTCGTCAGGCATGACTCTCTCAATGATATCTATATCCATCGGTTGTTTGTCCTGAGGCCTTCTGAAAACTTTCAGAAATGATTGAGATAGGAATTTTCGACAGTTCTGTCCCGAAAGCTTTATATATTCTGAAAGCTATATGATACTATTGCAAGAAGGGGTGTGAATGCGCGGTAAGGCATATCAATGCTGTACTTCTTGTCGGGGGGAGATCATGGAGCGGTGCGGAGAGTGCGGCAATAATCTCAGGACTATAGGCAATGAGCTTTATTACTGCGATGACTGCGACAGGATAATCACGCGGCAGGATGGCATGTTAGTCAACAGCAAGTGAGCTTCAGCGCACGACAGGATTGTTGCTGCCAATAGCAACATTTAAAAATATCGTTCTATATTTCTGATTTATGAAACTTCTCGCTTTCGCGGACATGCACGGCAATCTTAAATCTCTTGAAGGGATTGCCAAGCGCGCCAGCAGCGAGAAAGCTGAAGTCATAGTCTGCGCTGGAGACTTCACAGTCTTCGAGCGCGATATTGAGAGGATACTCAAGAAGCTCAACAGCATAGGCCTTCCTGTGCTCGTCATCCCTGGCAATCATGAGTCTTCAGAGCACATCTCTCTCGCTTCAAAAGCGCTGCCGAACGTGCTGAATTTTGACAATAGCATGCTAGAACGGGAAGAATTCATATTTGTAGGCAGGGAAGGCAATGGCTTCTCACATGATGATCCTCGCTTCCGCGCATGGGGGGAGAGAATCCTTAAGGATCTCAAGAAAAAGAAAGGCAAGAAAGTGATCCTTATCACTCATGCTCCTCCTTATGGCACTGCAATCGACAAGATCAGTGGGCAGCACTGCGGAAATAAGGATATCAGGAGATTCATAGAGAAAGCTCAGCCTGTCCTCGCTATCTCCGGGCATCTGCATGAATGCGCAGGCAAAGAGGACAGGGTCGGCAAGTGCAGAGTCATCAATCCGGGGCCTTACGGGAAGATCATCAGCGTATGAAAAAGCAAAGATTTAATAACAAATCTTTATTGCGTGCAATAATTCAAGGAATCAACTTAGGGGGTGTGGTCTGTCAGCAAAAAAAGATAAATTTCCTCATAAGGCATCTGAGGCGAGACCTTCAGGCAAAAGAATCCCCCGTTTCCTGATTAATCTTTTCATCTTCGCGATAATCATCTGCGGCGGCCTGTTCTATATCTATACTTATCAGCCTGACAAGTGGGATGCGGGCATGGGCTGGGCAAGAGAGAGATTCGGGATTGGTGGTGACGATGGCGCTGAATCATTTGTCATTGACACTGGACAAGTCATCATAGATCCTGCTCTGCAGATCCCTGAAGAATATTACGGAGGCCATGAATCTGTCAGTGGAGAGATCTCTCAGGCAGAAGCCGAGAAAAAGATGCGCGCAAATTTCACGATCTCAAATGAAGTTCTGATCATGTCCTGGCCTGAGAAATTAACTGCAGGATCCTGGATTGATGAGTCAGAGACAGTCATAGGCTCTGTTGGGAAATTATCCTCTGATGGTTGGCTGTTCTGGATCGACAGGCAGTACGGCAGCTCTTATCCGCATCCAACTTATTATGTGATGATCTATGGCGATGGCTTTGTTGATATCTTTGTCGGAAGCTTCACTCCTAAGATAGGCGATGATGATTGGCTGCAGGCAGGCACTAGAGCGAATGTTGTGCAGGGCAGCCTGCAATTGGGAGAGATCCCTGAAGAGCTAGCGAGCGTCGAATGATAAACAATTGAGGGAAAAATGAAGAGAATATCAAAGAATCTGTTGGTTCCTGCGCTCATAGTCCTGGCTCTGCTCATTCTTCCTTCAGTCTTTGCCGCGAATGAATACTACAAGGCGAGATGCGCTGATCTTGGAGGATCCTGGGGAAGCCAGAACGCCTGCAATAATATCTGCGGAAGGTCGAATTCTGCGTGTGAGAATCTTATCAATGACCCTGAGAATCCTTCACAGCCTTATCTTGATGAGTACAGCCTCATGTGCTACAAATGCGGCGAAGCCTCGACTCTTGGAAGCTTGAGCGCAACCGATGAATGGGCTGCGAGCTGCGCGATGCAGTCTGGCAAGGAAGGGACGCAGGAACAGTGCAGGCAGGAATGCGAGATCACGCAGAAGAAACAATGCGTCTATCAGGTCACTGAAGGCAATGGCGCTCCTAAGGCAAAACCAGGAACAACAAATACTTATTGCTATCAGTGCGGAGCTTCTCTCTCGACAAGCGCTTCTGCGATAACAACTCCAGGGCTTACTTCTGTTGACGAATGGAGCGCTTCATGCGCGATGCTCGGCGGTCAGGCAGGCTCAAGGACTCTTTGCGATACCAAATGCAGGAGCGAGAACAAGATATGCAATATAGAGATGGCGACAACAAAGCCGGGGACGCAGGATATCTGTTTCACCTGTAAAGGTCAAGTGATTGTTCCTCCTCCTTCAACAACCCCTCAGATAACTACTCCTCAGACAACGCCCCAAACAAATATCCCTCCATCAACTGCTTCTCAGACAACCCCAGCAACTACTCCTCCTTCAACAACTCCTTCGGCAACTGCTCCTCAAACAGGACAGGCATCCTCTCCACAGCCAACAGCTCAGGCTCCTCCAGGGATTCCTGGGGCTCCAGGATTCAGGCCAGCGAATCCTCCGCAGCCAAGAGCTGATCCTACGAATAGTCAAGGACAGGATGAGCGCACAAATATAGATAGCACCCCAGGACAGCCAGTGGAGAAATCCAGTCCTGCAACCCCTACAGGAGAGGATTGGATATTGGACTGCCCTTCACGACCTCCAAGAGCTTACGCTTATGTCTGGAATTATCTTCACGCCGACAGTAATTTCAGGGCAGGGGAGGTAGATCGCGCTTGGGGAGTCACTGAGCGCGCCATGGGTGGTGATGGAAGGATCGATGTGGCGCGTGACATAGGCATCAATACGCAGCAATTCAACCGGCAAGTGAGGGAGCTTGTCAGCCAGAACGGCAGGCAGAACATGCCTCAGATAAGCGACCAGATCTCTCAGCAGGTGAGCAGAAAGTTCCAGGCAGACCAGGAAGCTTTCTTTGAAGGTGAATCCTCGACTAAAGATATCCAGTGCAAGGATAAGGTTGTTATCGCTCTTGAAGCTCATGGAGTCCCGAAATACACAAATGTAAAGATACGATTGCGGAACGGAAGGGAAGGAATTATCCCTCTCTATATAGGAGATCCTGTCGATAGCGCGACTGGATTGAACGGAGCGGGGATCCCGAGAGATGCGACAGTGATAGAGAAGACTCATTCAGGATGGTATTTTGGATACAAGAGCTCAGGGATGTCGACAGCAGCGCTGATAAACGGAGAAGTCCTTGACCCGATTCTCAAGAAGATAAAATCCTGCAATGTCATATTCATTACTGATGCCTGTTTCTCAGGATCAATCAAGTATCACCAGATGATAAAAAGGCCTGGAGTGAGCGTGTTCATGAGCGCTGACGCTTTCCATCCAGCAGTAGCGGTACAGGGCATACCTCTTTACAGCAGAGGATTCCAGCAGAGCATAACCCGCGGAGGGACAGCTGCTGATGCCCATACAAGAGGATCAGGAGTCGGCGCGCAGATGCGTGAGCGCATGAATGACGAGTACAAGAAGCGCATTGACAATCAGAATCCTCAGTCTTATCATACGCAGAGGAGCTGCACTTGTCCTTGCGCGAATGAGACTATCACGATTGTCACAGAGAACATCACTCTCCCTCCTCCGACAGTGGGAGTCATCCCTGGCAATACTGGCCAGAGACTATGCACTGAAGACAGCTATAGCGAAGCCGCTGACTGCATGCAGAGATGTTATGGTGGCAGTTGCATCGACAGCGCGACAGGCTCAAGATATTATCAGGGATATTCCTCAAAACCTGAATCTTGCTACAGCTGTGAGTTCGGCCCTAAATGCGCTGAGGGAACATTCACCAAAGCGCAATGCGACGCGCTCTGCAAGAGCACAGGGACATCATCACAGTGCGTCTATGCTGAATCAGCGAATGAACGCGATGACAAGACTCCCTGCTATAAATGCGAAGCTATCAAGCAATGTCCTTCAGGAACCACAAAGAACTCCTGTCCTGAAGGATGCGATCTCTGCCAGAAATACTCGACGCTTCCTGACGGGACTAACTGCATGCAGTGCAAGACAGTAACATGCAGCGGCTCCTGGAAGACTGAGGCGGAGTGCAGGCAGAATTGTCCGTCATATTATTCTTCCTGCAAGGTTGTCGCAAGCCAGGGAGAGGTCCAATGCTGGGATTGCTCAGGGATGGTATGCGAGTCTTACTGCCAGAGCGAAGGATTGGTAGTCTCGCAAGCCGGAGCTTACAGTGATTATATCGTCAATTATCTGAATCAGAACGGTTATTGCAAAGAGCGCGCGACTATCCATTACAGCACTGTCGGTAAAGATAGCTGCACTTGCGCGAGGCAGCCTACGATTGATATCTCAGGAGAGGCAGTCTGCAGAGGGACTGTCTGCGGTGATGTGGCTTGCGGCGGCAGCGCTTCCTGCGAAACAGCGCAAGGGACAACCACTGTATCATGCAGTTGGGGCGGATGGAAATGGGAAGGCGCTAATACTTACAGGCCGCAAATAGGGACGGCATAGAGATTGTCTTTTATTCTCAACCCATTCCCTAAACGTCAGATAAATTCTTAATCATTCAATCGCTACGAGGATAATCCTTTGTTATACCATGCCGAAACCTTTATAAATGTTCATGCAGGAACGCAATCCTAATGCAGCAGTAGTCTAGTGGTTAGGATATGACCTTGCCAAGGTCGTGACCCGGGTTCAAATCCCGGCTGCTGCATAAAGGCCACTGTAATGGGCCTGTAGCTTAGCCCGGTGGAGCGCCAGTCTTATATGACTACGGTTCAGTCGAGGAGAGCTGGTGGTCGTGGGTTCAAAAACAGCAGCGCTGTATGGAAGTCCCGCCAGGCCCAGTTTTTTCACGCAAGAGATAAATAATAAATAAAAAGTAAGAAAGTCAAGAATGATAAGAACAGCATTATTGCCCCTGTAGTGTAGCGGCCAAGCATTCCGGATTTTCGTGACGAGGATCGATCCCTGATTCTGTCAAAAACATCCGAAGACCCGGGTTCAAATCCCGGCGGGGGCGTGAGCGAAGCGAACGCGCCCGACGGTTCCGGAAATCAGCAATCCTGATTTCTGTTACCGGCGGGGCGTTATTTCTTATCTATTATTCATGGCAGCGCTAATTTTTTATATCCTTAGTTCTGCGTCATCCTCATGGCTGATCACTGTCATAATGTCAATCTGATCCTTGGCGCGATAAAGGAGAATTTCGGGCAGGCGAGAGTGGGTGATGTGGCAAGGATATTGCATGATGGGCTGATGACTGAGCTTGATATAGGCAACAGATTCACTTCTCTAAGGAATGAAGGGGTTCTAGTCCGCGATAGCATTTCCGGCCTTTATCTTATCAGAGACGACCCGACACCGAGAGAAGCCTATTATCTCAGGAAGATAGATTCTAATTATGAACGTATCGGCGAATTATTGGAACGGATATCAAAGTCAGATATTGATCGCATCCGCAGAGATAATTCCGCTGTCGGAATGCATGTCGAGAATCTCATAGCTGATTATGGCACTTCAAGGCTGATGGGCAAGGTCATCGATCTTGACAATGATCTCAGGAGGAGGGACATACCTGCGAATCTCAAAGTGCCTTATGAGGATCTTGACGATATCGCCAATAATGTTGTCTTCGCTATTAAGGCGCATCTCAATCGCGCCCCCAAGCAAAGGATTTACGGTTATTTGGGCGAGCATAGGTCCTCTGTCAAGCGCTGTGTGATAGACTTGAGGCTTAAGGTATTGTCTGGGAAGGCATTCCTGTCAAAAGAAGGCAATACTAAAATGAAGAGTTACAGCATAATGCGCTATGGCAGTTCAGACGAGTGCCTTCTTCTGATTGCGCGCGGACTGCTTTATGAACAGGAAGATATCGTGGAAGCATTGAGCGCCAATAAGGTCCCTAAGATCGGTAAATTGAGGAAAGAGAATTCGGGTCTCATAGCGGGCGTTGAGGATGTACTGGATCGGCTTTGAATGCCACTCTTGTTACTGTCAATAAAACCCAAACATTTATAAACAGTGACATATGTCACTACTTATTCACGACGGCGTTAAGAAATGGTTTTTAACAGCGCTACTACGGCCGCGTGCGGGGACAGCTCAGGCTGCCGCTTGCACGACAATGCAACTGGCTTGGCCTAAGGGTTACTGCTGATTCTCATTTCTTCAGTTCCAGCGCGTAATGCGCGCGGGATTGTTTCGTTCGTGGAAAAACTACGAGCAAGAAACTAAAGGTTTTCTGCATCGACGAACAGAGGAAATATGATGAATTTTGAAGAGATAGGAACCCATAAAGAGATAGTTGAAGCACTGAAAGAGATGGGCATTGATCAGCCGACAGATATACAGGTCAAGACTATCCCTCACGCGATTGAGGGTAAAGATATCATAGGCATATCAAAGACAGGGTCTGGCAAGACTCTCGCGTTCTCGATACCTATATTGCAGGTTGTGCAGAAAGGGTATGGCGTACAAGCGCTTGTGCTTGTCCCTACAAGAGAGCTCGCTGAACAGGTCATGAAAGAGATGCGCAAGTTCGGAAAGCATATGCATCTTCATATCGCTGCAGTCTATGGTGGTGTAGGGATGCATCCTCAGATTGAGGCATTGCGCAGGTGCGAAGTCATAGTCGCAACTCCGGGAAGGATGCTTGATCATCTCCAGAGCGGCGCTGCTGATCTCTCAAGAGTGAGATTCATGGTCCTTGATGAGGCTGACAGGATGGTCAGCATGGGATTCATCGAGGATGTCGAGACTATAATGAACCAGACACCTGTCCAGAGACAGACGTTCCTTTTCGGAGCGACTATCGGTCTGGAGATTGAGGCGTTAAAGGAAAGGCAGATGAAGAATACGATAACTCTCACTGCTGATGTTCAAGTCGAGAAGAACTATCTCGCGCAGCAGTATTATGATGTCGATGACAGGAGCAAGTTCTCATTGTTCGTCCATATCTTCAGGAAGGAGAAGCCTCAGCGCGCGATAGCGTTCTGCGGAACAAGGATCACTGCTGAGATAGTGGCGCGCAACCTGAGAAGGTTCGGTTTTGACGCTGATGTCCTGCACGGCAAGATGTCGCAGAGCAAGCGCCTTAAAGTCATCGAGACTTTCCATAAGGGAAGGCCTCAGCTCCTTGTAGCGACTGATGTCGCGGGCAGAGGGCTGCACATAGAGCAGGTCTCCCACATATTCAATTATGATGTGCCTGGCAATCCTGAGGATTATATCCATCGCATCGGCAGGACCGCGCGCGCAGGAGAGAGCGGCAAGGCGATAACTCTTCTCGCTCCGAGAGACCATGATAATTTCAACGCTATACTCTCACGCTATACTCTTCAGATAGAGAAAGGCCCAGATGAGAGGTTTGAGCAGCTGAGATTCGACGCTCGCCGCAATATGGAAGACAGTTCCAGTGATCGGCGTGATGGAGGGTTCGGTCAGAGAAGGCAGGGCGGTTATGGCCATCCTGAGCACAGGAGGCATGAAGGCCCTAGCAGACAGGGAGGATACAGCCATTCAGGTCACAGAAGCCATGATCCAGGCAGTTCAGGGCATAGCGGCCATGAGCACAGCGGTCAGGGTCAGGGGTATAGCGGCAATGGCGAGCATTCACATTCCGAGAAGCAGCATTGGATAATCAGGAAGGCTGAATAAAATCTCTACTGTTCCTATATATTTTCTTATTCTTTTCAGATCCTATGATGAACATCCTAATTCTTCTCAATTGAATCCTGCGCTGAGATGGGTAGCTCTTTCTCGATGCGCGTTTCAAGCGGCGCTTGAGCAGCTTGGGCTGCCCGCATGGATATGCTTTCATTCTTCTTTCTTTCAGCGTCTTCCTTATCCGCTATTGTCCAGAGGCAATCATATTCTTCATCCATTGTCTGATAGGTGAAGGACAGAAATCTGCGGTGTTTCAGCGTCAGGTTGATCCTGAATATCCCGTTAAGCCTGTCCTCTTCGTTGTAAACCAGCCGTAGGAGGGAGCTGCCCTTCTTATTGATTTCGGAGCGAGAGAATGATATATTGATATCATTTATCCATAAGCTTAATAGTCTCTCGCCGCATTCGCGGTCGTAAGTCTTTTTTATTACATATCTTCCGGCTTTAAGTTCATCATGTTTTCTGTTTCCTTTCAAGGAGAAGAAATTGTCAATGTCCCCTATGCCGAATATGAAATCTCTGTAAAGCCTGCGTTGAGGGATGAGCAGCGGATTGAGTTGAGTGAATATGTATTCCGCAGCCTTGCAGTGCCGTTCTTCTCTGAAGTTGTCTTCTGTCAATTGCCCTATCTCATTGACTGATGAGACAAGAAAGAGCCTTTCATTGTATGAAGCCGCTGCCATGATCTCAGAGAAAAGCGGCCACAATATAAATATTACTGTGGGGTAGTATCCTATTCTTAGTTGAATCTGTCAGAATCTGGATAATCTGCTCTTTTTTGGGTCATATATCCTGTACATAGCCGCGAAACCATAATATTTATTAATGCTCGGTAATTCTTGATGCTAAATAAGTGAGGTGTGATATGAAAATTCTTGGAATATTATTGTTGATAGGCGCTATTCTGCTTGCTGGATGCTCTTTAGCGAGTCAGGAAGCCCCGAAATGCAGCCCTCCATACATCATTGTGGGAGATGACTGCTGTCTCGATGAGAACGCTGATGACATCTGTGATTCTGACCAGGCAGCCGCGGCTGCTCCTGAAGAGATAGCTCCTGAGCCTGAAGAGGAGGCCATCCTTCAGCCTGAAGCTCAGGTTCCTCTTGCTGAGATCGCTCCAGGCACAGTCACAGCGCCTGTGAACAAAGGGACTGTCCCTGAGATTGTCAAAGGCTGCGGAGACAATGTCTGCGGAGAGAGCGAAAGCTGCAGTACCTGTCAGATTGATTGCGGATGCGGTACAGGAGCGGTATGCCTGACAACCGGAATTCCCAAGAAAGAGTATTCCTGTGTCCCGTATGTCCTCTCTTCAAAGCATATAGAGACGAGGCTCACTGATATGGCTGGCTTAGGCATCGGCACTTCTTCAGCGTCAAGATCAGGCGCGCCGGTAAGCTTTAAGTATTTCGCAATCAATAAAGAGCCTGAATTCTATCAATGCACTTATTGGGTGCTGAGAGAGGGCAAGCAAGCTGTCAAGAAGACCCTCTCATTATCAGGCTACACGTCACAGTATATGACTTTCTCTGAATCAGGTTCAGAGTTCATCTTTGATGATAAGGAGAACAAGGTCAAGCTTCTGTTCGCTGTCAATTGCGTCTCGAAAGCGGCAGGAGTCAATGAGACCCAGTATGCCGCGCACACTGTGACTTTCAACGGCTGATCGTCTTTTTATTGTTTTTTTATTTGTGCATATTACTATAGTTCGGCTCTGTCCTGAATCACCATTGAAAATCAACATATATCGATCTTCAATTCCGAGAATCCCCTTCTGGTGATTCTCGTTATTTTTTTGCCGTCGCCCCTATATATCGAGTTTTTAACTAAGATATGATCGATTGTCTCGCAATGTCAAAAAGAAAGTCTTTTCATCGCATATTCAGGACATCGCACTCTCATGCCTCGCTTCGTGATACATAAACATAATGCTACCCATCTCCATTGGGATCTCCGTCTTGAGTTGGATAAAGTCCTGAAATCCTGGGCAATACCTAAAGAGCCCTCCATGGTTCCTGGAATGAAAAGGCTTGCAGTGCAGGTCAATGATCATCCTTTGTCTTACATAAACTTCTCTGGAATAATCCCTGAAGACAGTTATGGTGCCGGAAAAGTCATTATTTGGGATAAAGGAGGTTTTGATGTCATATCTCGCAAAGATTCAAAGCTGGTCATCACGATGCATGGCTCAAAGCTGAAAGGAGATTTCGCGCTCCTGAACTTCAAGGGAAAGAATTGGCTGTTCTTCAAGATGAAAGAATCTGCTGCAGGACAGGAAAAAGCGGTTAAAAACATTAAATTGGCCAATAAAAAGCATAATAAATAGTCAATTCGCGCTATAACCTCTAGAAACCCATAATCCGGGGGTTATACGTTCTGAGGCAGACTTTTCACTACTCCTGAAATAACCCAAAGGTATATAAATAAGCTCGATTTCTTTACCCTCAGCAGTTTGAGGGGTTTTATGGGACAGCAAGACATTTATGACTACCTTAAGAGGCATCCTCGCAAGTGGCATACCTCTAAAGAGCTCAGCGAGAAATTAGGGATTTCTATAGGTTCAGTCACTATGAGCCTGAAGAAGCTGCGCGAGAGCAAATCAGTGAGGTTCAAGGTCACAAAACGGAATATGTTCAAGTACATGTTCAAGAAGTGATTTCTTGTGAAGGCTGCATCGATCGGCTATCCTAATCATTTGTCTACCTTTGACATCTCTTTATACCACCAATGTATTCATTGGTGGTCTAGTGGTATAAAGAGATGCTCGAAAACGAGCACTCCGAGCCCCGAAATACCAAAAATCAGCAGGGCGATTTTCGGAACCTCAAGACGCCTTTAGCGTCTTAGGTGGCGAGCATGCCATCGGTCTGTGACCGATGGCGGGTGCGAGTTTTTGACATCTCGTTCTTCTCGAATGGCAATGATCGCAAGACTCAGTTCATCTTTCGCGTCATTCTTTCAGGGGATTCCTGAGCAGCATGACGTATTTGCCGGATTCCCTGTCAGTGGGGAAATATCTTCTAGCGGCAGCCTGGATCATCTCAGGTGTGACGCTTTTTGCTCTTTGCCTGAGCATCTCAGGAGTCATCCCTGTATCGAGTTCATGTTCAAGCAGCGTGCACTGGCCGGCATTGCTCTCCTGAAACTTCGCAATAAAATAGTCATTCTTCCTGTTCATGTTATTAAGGGCTTCGGGATCTATCGGTTCTTCCTTCAATATGTCCATCTCTTCAAATATTGCGTCTATCGCTTTATCTTTCTTCTTCGCTTGGACTTTTCCATGGATATTGAACGATCCTGTCTTTTCTCTATTCTCATATTGGCTGTGTATCGCGTAAGTCAGCCCCATCTCCTGGCTTATTCGCTTGAATAATCTTGAGTTGGTATCAAAATCGCTTCCAAGGATATTTGCCAGTTTGGACACCACATAAGCGTCTTCTGATTCTATTGGCGGAGCTAAGAAACACATGGCTAAAGAGGCGCTGCTTTCTTCAGGATCGCTCTTGTTGTATAAATCAGGGTCATATCTCTGCAGGACTGTCTGTCTCTTCACTCCAGGATCTTCTGGAAGATCATACCTTTCTATATGTCCTTTCTTCTCATCTTTGAAATATCTGGTCACCAAGTCTTCAAAATTCTCCGGCAGGCCTCCAACAAGTATCAGATCCATATTATTTGGGTTGTACCCTCTGCTGTGGAATGCGCGCAGTTCTCTTGATGATGCATTCTTTATGACGCTGATTTTCCCAAGGGTATCATAACTGAAAGGAGAATTGATGCCGTAGCGAGCCTTGACAAAATCTCTTTGATGCTTATAATATGGGCTGTTTCGTCTATCCATCATCTCGCGCAATATCCTTCTTCTCTCCTGTTCTATGGCTGTCTTGTCAAGCCTTGGATGGAACACTATGTCTGAGATGATAATTAGGAAGGATTCTAGATCCTCTGCGATGATATCTGTTGTGAATTGGGTTGATATAGGTGATGTGTTCGCATTTATCATGGCAAAAGTCTCGTATCTCTTTCTTGCTTCTTCAGGGGAATGATTCCTTCCGCCCCCACACATTATTGAATGCTCCAAGAAATGCGCCAGCCCTTCTTCGCCAGCTCTCTCGTTAAGCCCCCCATGGTATACCCTCAATCTGCCAGTGATTGTCTGTGTAGGGGTGTTCAGAAACATCACAGTCATGCCATTATCAAGCACAATCTTCCTTTTCCCTCTGCTTCGGTTTCTCATCTCTCAGAGAGAAAGACAGGAAGTCTTTATAAATATTTATTTATCGCAGAGTGGTGAACTATACTGGCTTGAGGTATTCACCTGGAATAGCGGGTTTTATGAGTCTCACCGGGATTCCCGGTAAAGATTGAGATATATAAATAGTTGAATGAATTCCCGGTAAATCACAGATATTGACAGGTTTCACGAGCAGCTGGCATATCAATAAGATTTATTAGAATCATTTAATGAGAATAAAAAAATAATAAAACTTGTTGTTAGCCTTCAGGCAATCATTTCTTGCAGTTCCTGACCGCTCTGCAGTCCTTGCAGGCGCTAGTGCCCAGGCAGGAGAAAGCGGCTATCAGGAAAGCCAATGTGTACCAATTAAGACCCCAGATATCCCATCTGCCTAGATCCTGCAGCAGTAACGCTATGCCCGCCAGGCCCATGACTATTCCGCCTATCTTCATGCATTTTTCACACATGCAACACATAATCTCGCCTCCTTTCAAGGGATTCTTCCCTCTGCAGCTCTTTAATGGGGTATTGTTTTTAAATCTTTGCTGGATTTAATCAGAATCCTTAACCGCTTATCTCCCCTTGATAGTTGTACCATCCGAAAACTATTTAAATGCTTCATCTGCTGAGACATTTTCAGGATAAAGGGTTGGTGGAGAATATTCAATAGTGCAAATGATGAATCAATGCAGTCAATACCACAATCTGTCAGATTTTGTATTCACTAACGCTGTAGTCATTGGAGAGAGAATGGATTCTTTGATCGTGAACGATATGAGCTATCCTGCATTGATAGCTTACAGGAACAGCCGCGCACTCTCTCCGAATAAGGAATCTCGCTTCATAGGTTCACGCATGAGAGAGATAGCCGATGCCATAATGGCTCTCACTTATTTAAAAGTGCAGAAGGACATCAATTCCGTATTGCATGAAGGAAGAATGATAATCTTCAATTCTGAGGAAGGATTCAGCGGCAATGGTCTTGAGCGGCTTTTGCGTTCGTCTAATATGGCTTATGAATTCCTTGACTCATGGCAGAAAGATTATTTCAAGGGGAGGAATGATATGAAAAGGCTTCTTATGTGTGATTCTCCTCTATCTGAAGATGCTTTAGGGGCGGCTATAGTTTTCGGCAAAGACAGCATCAAACGCGGATTCAAATGCCCTCCTGCGGTGGAATTCTGGATCAATGACTGCAATACCTCCGCAGAATACCTGAATCGGCTTTATGACTCAGTGGCGAATCCTTATCCAACCCAAGATAGATTCAGGCCGAAAGTGAACGGAGTCTGAATAATCTCTTGAGGGGAGTTCTTTGCCATTAGATTTAAATACTTATGTCCTTTCTGCGATAACTCAATGGAGTGATTGAATCTCTCCCGCAGGTGCAATAATTCCGTATATCCTAACTTATATCTTTGTCAGTGTGATCCTGATCAGCCTGGCCTCTCTCATCGGCCTGTCCACTCTTTCGCTTAGCGAGCGGCGCCTGAAGAAGATCGTGCTCTATCTTGTCAGCTTCTCAGCGGGCAGCCTTTTCGGCGATGCGTTCTTCCATCTGCTCCCTGAGGCCTCAAGCAAGTCAGGATTCACTCTCTCTGTCTCGCTCTCTTTGATAGGGGGGATAGCGTTCTCATTCATTGTCGAGAAAGTCATCCATTGGAGGCACTGCCATCTCCCTATAACCAGGCATCATATCCATCCTTTGGCGCTCATGAACCTTTTCGGAGACGCTGTCCATAATTTCATTGACGGGATGATCATCGCGGCAAGCTTTCTCGCGAGCGTTCCTATCGGGATAGCGACTGCTGTGGCTGTATTCTTTCACGAAGTGCCACAGGAGATAGGCGATTTCGGAGTGCTTATGCACGGCGGATTCTCGCGCATGAAGGCTCTCTCTTACAATTTTGTGACTGCTCTCACTGCGCTCGTAGGCGCAGCTGTGGCGTTTGTTCTTAGCGGCTATATCGATAACCTAAATCATTTCATCCTCCCTTTTGCCGCAGGGACGTTCATCTACATAGCCGGCTCTGACCTCATCCCTGAACTTCATAGAGAAGTCGAGGCGCACAAGTCTTTATTGCAGTTCTTCGCGTTCGCCGCGGGCGTAGGGATCATGCTTGCGCTGCTGGTTTTCGGATGAGTATTCTGTGAAGTCTACTTATTTAAGCACTATAATTCTAATAGCAATCTCTGTCTTGAATTAGATCACATCGTTTATTTAAAGCGTTTTGTTCTACTCTATAATGGATATGTATATATTACTCCAAAGTAGTTAATATAGAAAGATTTAAATAGGGATAAGTGATTTATCGACGTTTATTAATATATAGTCTGGGGAGGGCTTTTATGGATTTAGATGAATCAGTGGCATCAAATATGCAGGATGCGCAATCTCATGCTGATACTGCAGGCCTTATTGTAGGGCGTCTTCGCAGTCCTTTGGCGTCCCTTCTCGATGAAGAGTGCAGCCATGTTGTCATGCGGCGTACACGCGAGCTTTATTATCTCTTAAACAAGTTTTTGGCAATGGAAGAGTTAGGATTCATGCGCTCTGTATTTGGCGAAAGGTGGTATCAAAATTTATACTTGCCTGATATTGAATTCAGTGATGATACAAGTTCTTATCTTGAACAAAGGCTTCCTGCCTTAAAGGAGCGTATTGGTATCCTTCTGGATCATGGTGTTTCTTCTAGGGGAAAAGCCCTTGCTTTTGCTACTGTCCCTCATTTTTTGACAACCGAAGAAGAAACGCTGAAGATTTATCAGTCTGTCCTCATCAATGATCATCCTTTTCCTGACGGATTCTTTCGCCATGACAATAATCGGAAAGCTGGGATTGTGACCCGCTATATGTGCGAAGATCTTCTTGATTTGACGCCTGAAGCGGCGTTTGCTCAGGTCATCCGTCAGACTTTCCACGACCATGATCTTGGGTATATGCTCGCATCTAACTTTAGCGGGTCTGTTCCAGGCGCTATCCAGAATGCATATCCTCAAAAGAGCTATTCTCATCTTTATCGGTCTTTATCCCCTTGTGTGAAATCAGGTGCGCGTGATCATCTTGTCAATATGCTCGCATCTAACTTTAGCGGGTCTGTCCCGGGCGCTATCCAGGATGCGTATCTTAAAAACAGTTATCCTCATCAGTCTTCATCCATCGCTCCGGTGGAATTAGGGGCACTTGACCATCTTGTCAACTCATTGGATGCGCTTTTTGATGGAGAGAACCATGGCTGATGATGATCATGAGCGGATCTCTCGCAGATTGAAATCTCTAAAAAACCATCTTAATGATATCGGGGATCATATCAATATTCTTAAGAGTGAACATGGTGATGGCTTTTATGACCGTCCTGATCCAGATATGGGCCGATTTCCATATCATGACGTCTTGCGTCAGCATCCTTCGTTCAAGAAGAAGCTTTCTCGCCATCAGCGCCGTCAAGGGCACGCGCCCACAAAGACATGGGCAAAAAAACTCGGCCTTCACCTATATCAGCCCTCTTTCAGTGGTCCTTTCAGGAAGGATTTTGAAGGCATCCTTGAGCAGGACTCTTTTAACATGTCCTCACGGCCAAAGACGTCACTCTCTTCTGAGATTCTCACTCTTATAGACCCCATTGTACATGATTACTTGCGCGGCGTCAATTCCGACGAAGAACTGGTTAGGGTTATCACCATTGCGCATGAGGCCGCCTCAAGAGCGATGAGAGAGCGGCATCTTTCATCTGATTTACGCAATCATGGCCTTCTCATCCAGAATTACGTGCAGTATAGCCTTTTTCTTGGAATGCTATTTGGCGAAGGAAAGCATTTCCCATTCAGTGAGGTCGATCTTGAAGGGGTTGTCAGTGATCATGGCACTATTCGTCTCGTTGACGCATTCAAGCGGGAAGGGCGCTATTTTGGCATTGATGCTTCCCTTGAGAGCGATTGTTTTGCCTCTCGTAAAATCATAGAGCAAGAAGCCACTACGCTCATACTCTCTGGAGATTACTCTCGCCCTCATGGCATCTATTTCTTGACTGATGCGCTTAGGGATGCGATTCATGCGCCTTGGATATCGCCTTCTCTTGTCTACGCGGTCATCGATGAGTCTGTCTCTCTTGAATCTTCTCACTTTGAGAGGCCAAGAGTATCATTAGAGCTTGCCAATGCGGTCAGAGATATCTTAAATGATGCTGATGCGCAGGCTTTGTCTGAATATGGTTCGCCTTCTGGCGTTTATGCCCTTGCCAAGAGCGTTGAAGGCATCACTGGTGAAGATGTCTCATTAAGCGACTTATTCTCGCTCATCGCCACAAAAGAAAAGGTCTCTTCTCTCATGGATTCGCCATCTGCTTGGGAGAGATTAGCTTCTTTAAAGTGGAGTCCTTTCGATCTTAATCTTTCTTATGATCAGCTGCATGAAATTCTTGATTATCTAAAATCCCGTTATTCTCAGAATGGTCCTGAATTCATCAGGAGATACGGCGCGATCGAAGGAGATTATAATCTCGCGTATGATCTTGAGGCAGCGAATATTTCTATCGGGGATATCGCTTCTCTTCATGCATTGACAGGTTCGCCTTCTCTTCTTGAGACTCTGCTCTGCGTCAAAGATGAGCATCTTCTGGAGTCATGGCATCCTCAACCTATCTCAGGATCGTTTAGGGATGTCCATCGGCTTATAGCGCAGCTTATGGAACGCTATGCGCAGAATCCAGATCTTTTCTTCTCCCTTTATGGCAATCCTGCATCTTCTTTGCTTCTTTCAAAGGAACTGAAGTTTGTCTCCAATACTGATATGAGTCCAAGTGATATTTCCAGCATCCTTTCTGACAAAGCTCTAGCGGGAAGATTGCTTGGCATCTCCGAGGATCCTCGTCTCTCATCCTTCTGGAATATCACCTATACTAATATAACCCTTGATGATGGTGAGAAATTCGCGTCTTTCCTGCAGTCCCTTTATCGTTCTAACAGGAAGTCATTCTTCAATCATCTTTCTCAACCATCCCCTCTTGCTGATTATGCCTCATCTCAGCTCGGTCTTGAGCCTCATCTTCCCTTGCTTGAAGAGGTTCTTTCAGATGGCCGTATTGTCTCTCTATTCATCGGCATCAATGACAAGAAATTCGCGAAATTCATGAAACCGCTCCCTTCTGAATCATTGGGTCTTCCTATTGATGGGTTTGCTTATCGTAAAGAAGCGAACATCAGCGTCCTTGATGAGCCTTCTCGTTACATAGCGCAGATCAAGAGAAACGGCACTCTTGTGAAGCAGCTTGCGGTCCTAAAGCGGGAAGGGCTTACTGCGGCTGTTGTTCAGCGTACGTTAAGTTCTGATATCACTGCGGGAAAGTATGATGGCGACCTTACTAAAACTTATGATGCGCAGCGGAGGCACCATGGTTAAGCGGAAAGGGACCGCAGGGCATTCTTCTCTATCTTTGCAGTCTTTAGATGGCGCTGCTGTTGAATCTGGTCTGGAAAGGCGCATTCTTGAGCTGGCATCAGACAATCCTGCCACAGAGAATCTTCTCCCTTACCGCATCGCTGAGCAATTACATGCCGAAGGGCGTTCTTTCTCCATTAATGATATCCTTAAGCCATTATTCGCTACAGGAAAATACTTCACTCAATTCTCAAGTCTTTATTCCTTGAGACCATCGTATCCGTCCTTAGAGGATTTCTCAATCATTAAGGAACACCTTTCTCATTCTTCCACAGAAAAGCTTTCTCTGTATGGGAGCGCGCCAGGATCGTATCTTCTTCTGAAAGATATCCGGGCAGAGCATGATGTTGATATCACTGGTCTTTCATTGATATCTAAATATTTGAGATTAAAAGATACCCTCGCTGGCATCATCGGGCCTGAGAAGGCCTCTTCAGTCCAAAGATGGGATCCCCGATACTTAGATCTGACTCTTTCTGATGCAGATCGCATATTATCTATTCTCAAGAAAACGTATGATTCTTCTCCTGAGATCTTTTTTGAGAGATATGGCGCTTCTGAAGGTGTCGTTAACATGATGCAGGAGCTTGAAAAGGAAGGAAGATCTTTGCATGGAAAGAAGATTGCCAGCCTCATGACTGATCCGCAGGTCATTTCAGCGCTTCTTCATATTCCTGACTCCCGGTTCAAGACACACTGGAACCCCCGTGTTATATACACTCATGGCGATCAATGCCAGACCATCATATCTCATCTTAAGCAAAGATATCTCCAGAATCCTGACGCTTTCTTTGCCACTTACGGTGCCTCGATAGGGACTGCTCTATTGATGACAGAACTTATGCAGCGTTATAGTCTAGATGTGCCTCCTTTATATATCAGTTCCCTCATCTGTGATGGGGACGCGCTTTCACATATGCTCGCGCTTGAAGACGCGCGATTCCAGCAAGAATGGAATCCTCGAAATATTCAGATCAGTTCTCAAGACTTATTGTCTCTTGTCCGATTCTTGAAGGAAAAGCATAATCAGGATTCAGACCTTTTCTTTAGTCGTTATAGCTCTGATATAGGCGCTGTGCATCTTTCTGAAGATCTAAAGAAGGAGCAAAATATCGATCTGCTTGCTGAGAATATAGTCTCCATCGCTTCTCATGGACGGGATATCTCCCTGCTGCTTGGGATTGAGGATGGGAGGTTCAAGGATTGGCGCCAGCGGAAGATATATCAGCGCGGTGGCAAGCTTGATGACCTCATCTCTCTGCTCAAGAGAAGATATTCAGAAGATAATGGCCTTTTCTTTGAAAGATATGGTTGTGAAGAGGGATGCTATAATGCCGCTCGGGATCTGCGGGATGAATCTGGCTTCAGTAAAAGAATAAATCTCCAAGAAGTGGCGCAGGCAATGTCGTCTTCTTCAACTCTACAGTCTTTAATCGGAATTAATGATGCGCGTTTTGCAGCCTCCTGGACTCCGCGACAGTTCTCCCTTCATCTTGACACGATGGAATCTCTGCTCGAATTCTTAGGGCGGCAATATCATAAAGATGCTGACTCTTTTTTTGCAGTTTATGGCTCAACGACTGGAGCCTATGTCCTCGCGAGAGAGATGGCTGAGAAAGGAGTTCCGATTCATCTCATAAGACTCGGCACTCTCATCAACAAAGGGAATATTCTCGCAAGATTGCTGGGATTATCCGATCAGCGTTTCGAATCTTCATGGAAACCTAGGGCGATACAGATGTCCCTGCGTGATGTGGATGTCGCTGTTGATTTCCTGAAGGAAGCCTATAATCGGGATAGTGACGCGTTCTTCTCACGTTATGGCTCTGTCGATGGCCAGCTTGTCCTTTCAAGAGATATTGAAGAGAAGGCAGGCATCTCCGTATCCAACCTCAAGAGCATAGTCTCTGACGGAGAAGCGCTCTCTTCTTTTCTGGGGATAGAAGATTCCCGTTTCTCAACAGGATGGAATGTCAATATATTGAATTACTCCAATAATGATAGGATTGAATTCCTCCTTGACTTCTTCAGGTCAAAATATGAGCTGAATCCGGGGGAATTCTTCCAACAATACGGGAAGATGAGCGGCATACTTGACATGGCGAGAGATATCCACTCTGAGAAAGAAAAAGATTCGCAACTTATTAATTTATCGACTCTTTTCGCCAATGGAAAAAAGGCAGCTAATCTTTTAGGGATTGAAGATGGGCGATTTGAAACTCTCTGGAGAACACAGCAATGTAAAGGGAAGTTTACTGTTGTTGAGAAATCTCTTGATTATCTGCGTTCCCAATTCGCTGAGGATCCTGAATCTTTTGGCTATAGATATATGGGGAAAGAAGGCGTCGCTACTCTGGCAAATGAACTTTCATCCTTAGGAATTGAATTCAAAGACATTATCGCTCTTTCATTCTTGTTGACTCCACAAGTATTGCGGGAGCAAGCGGTGCCTATTGACCAGGCAGAAGAGGGGCGTCAGTCCCAGCATCTTAAGTCTCTCTCTACTTCTGATATGCAGCGCATGCTTGAGCATCTTAAGTGGAAATACGCCGATGATCCTTCCTTCTTCTTTGATCTTTATGGATCATCGATAGGTCGTCTCGCGCTTGGTCTTGAGCTTGGATTCTCTAGCCAGAGAGGATGGGGAAGCATTATGTCGAATGGGACCGCGCTCGGACAGATGCTCCAGCTCAATGATCCGCGATTCTCAACACATTGGAAGATGAAGCTTGGAGAGCCTCTCGAGCAATTGACTTCACGGGGAATCGGATACTTAGCGAGAGGGATGGATCTTCCCGCTCTTTCTGACCCCATCACTGATGACATGAAAGATTATCTCGCTTTCAGATACAAGATACAACGCGGGCATAGCGTTAGAGGAAGCCTTAGGGGAGGTCTTGGGAAAAGAGCTTTATTATATCTTACCAGGTTAATCTCTCCGGAATCACATGATCAATTAGACTCGCTCATTCAAGATACTATCGCACGTGACGCTCTCTTATTGGAAGAGATCCTCGCTTCTCCAGTGCCCGCGATGGACTGCGGGGTCTATCATCAGAGACTGTCTCCAAATGCGATTGAGGCGCGAAAACTCCATGATGATGAGCATATGTCTACTGAAGATATTGCATCACGCTTGGGGCTTTCTCCTGTGACTGTGCAACTTTATGTGTCTCGGTCGTCGAAAGAAGAAGGATCACCTCATCGTAAGCATTATACTAAGAATAATCTTATCCGTATCGGTCAGAAGTCAGGAATCACAACGAGCAGTCAATGGAGGGACACGCCTAATCTTCCGACTCTCGTCACCATCTCGAAACACTTTGGAAACTGGAAGAACTTTAAAGCCGCAATCGAAGACAGCGCTGATAATCCTTTGACAGATATTGAAGAGTTACCTCTTGATTATGTCTCATCTGATTCACCCCTATTGGCAGATCCTTCTTCATCAAGGGATTTCGAATTCAGAGTCGGAAGGCTTCTGTACAGCTTTGAGCCTGATATCAGGCAGCGGGCATATAGCCATCTTCTTGAGTACGCTTCATCATATCCTTATTATCAGCGTCTCATAAGATCAAAGGATAAGGCTGCGGATATCGCGCAGGAGGTCTTCTTGAAAGCTGTCGCCTCCTATAATCCTTATGCGCTCTTCAATGAGGATAAGAATGAAGTTCTTGAATTGTCAAGATTGTTAGGCGGCAATCTTAAATGGGTACCTCATCTAGCGCGGGCAGAGCCATATAAGAATGGCCTTCATATCTCTATCCAGACTGGAGGTCCTCGAAGTGGCAGGTTAGGCCAAGATACAACGTCTCTCGAAGAGTTTTCTTGATCATCAGTTAAATAATTCTTTCCTATTCACTTCTCAACAAACGCTTTCGCAGCGATGAGGGGGAAAAGCAGGATGGCGTCGCCGAAGACTTTCACAGATTTCCCTTTCTGCGCGATCTTGCCCCAGCTGACAGCTTCCTCAGGCCCAGCTCCCGCGTTGCTGCCGTCGAATTCTGAAGCGTTGTTGATATAGA
>Ga0209542_10006723_pt1 | contig 22259 bp, 17 predicted proteins | sample RifCSPhighO2_01_FD_184028 | JGI IMG/M metagenome (GOLD analysis project Ga0209542, IMG submission 184028) | Soil microbial communities from Rifle, Colorado - Rifle CSP2_plank highO2_0.1 (SPAdes) (version 2) | ecosystem: Environmental > Terrestrial > Deep subsurface > Rock core/Sediment ... | reverse complement strand
TTCTCCCATCAGTGACTACTCTACAAAAAAGTTTCAACTTGAATTCACTTCTTTTTCACTTGGTGAGTGCAAGTACGATGAGAATCACGCAAAAATAAATAAACTCTCATATCAAGGTTTACTCAAGGCTCGAGTAAAGTTAACAAATAAAATTTTGGGTACTGTAAAGGAACAGGAGATTTTTATGTCGGAATTGCCTTTAATGACTCCTCACGGGACTTTTATTATAAACGGTGTAGAGCGCGTTATCGTACCGCAACTTGCTAGAAGTTTCGGGGTTTTCTTCACAGAATCAGAGAGTAAAGGAAATATATATTTTGGCGCTAAAATTATTCCAGCTCGTGGCGTCTGGATCGAGTTAGAATCCGAAGCTGACGGTGGCATTTATATAAGAATAGATAAAAAAAGAAAATTTCCAGCGACCGCATTGCTTCGCGCTATGGGTTATGAGACCAATGAAATGATTCTCAAGGCTTTTTCAAAGCCTGCCCGCCCTCACGATGGTTTGGGAGCAGGCGGGGATAAAATCTATGAAGAAACTATAAAAAATTGTTTAGAAAAAGATGGAGTCAAAAGTTTAAATGATTCTTATATTGAGATTTACAAGCGTTTAAGGGATGGTGATATGGCCACAGCTGACAATGCCAAAGAGTTCATTAATTCTTTGTTTACCGCAGAGCGGTATGATCTTTCTCCAGTCGGACGTTTTAGATTCAACAAGCGTTTTGAAAAGCCTATGGATGAGGTAGCGCTTCTTCGCAGGACTATTTCCAAAGAAGATTTGGTGACTGTGATTATGAATATCATTACCTTGAATAATACAGAAGGTGCAAAGTCTGACGACATAGACCATTTGGGTCAAAGGCGTGTGAGGTTTGTCGGCGAAATACTTCAACAGAAAGTACGCACTGGTATGATGCAAATAAAGAGAAATATTCAAGACAGAATGTCTATTGTGGACGTGGATACTGCTATGCCTATTGCTATTATCAATCAACGTCCATTGCAAGCTCGCATAAAAGAATTTTTTACTACAAACCAACTTTCTCAATTTATGGCGCAAGAGAATGTGCTTTATGAAATAGAACATTTACGAACTCTTTCCGCACTAGGACCTGGAGGTCTCACTCGTGAGCGCGCTGGGCTTGAAGTTCGTGATGTGCACCCCTCTCACTATGGAAGAGTTTGCCCTATTCACACTCCCGAAGGCCCGAACATTGGTCTTATTCTGCACCTTTCTACTTATGCGAAAATAAATGAATTTGGAATTATTGAAACTCCATATATTAAGGTCAAAAATGGCAAGTTAACTGATGAGGTAGTTTATCTTAATGCATTAGAAGAGGAAAAATATAACATCGCGCACGCCGGAATTCCTTATGATGCAAATGGAAAAATAACGGAAGAAAAAGTGGAAGCAAGAATTAAAACAGAGCCAGGCACAGTCGGGAAAAATGAAGTTGATTTTATTGACGTCTCTCCCAACCAAGCTTTTTCTATAGCAACTTCAATGATTCCATTTTTGGAACATAATAATGCCAATAGAGCACTCATGGGATCTAATATGCAGAAGCAGGCAGTACCTTGCGTATTGCCTGAAGCGCCACTTGTGGCTACTGGTGTAGAGGAATTAGCAGCACGGGATTCTGGTAGACTAATTGTAGCCGAAGGCGACGGCGTTGTTTCTTATTTAGATGCAAAAAAAATAGTTGTTAAGGGGAAGAGCGAAAAAACTTATAGTCTCATCAATTTTATGAGAAATAATAACTTTGCCGTATTTCACCAGCGTCCACTCGTTAACCTTGGTGACAAAATAAAAAAAGGTGATGTATTGGCAGACACTAGCAGTACTGTAGGCGGGCAAATTTCTCTCGGGCAAAACATTTTCGTGGCTTTTTTATCTTGGTCTGGATCAACCTATGAGGATGCAATAATAGTCTCAGAGCGTTTAGTTAAAAAAAGTAAATTCACGAGTGTGTATGTTGAAGAGTTTACATGTGTCGTTCGTGATACCAAACTAGGACCTGAAATTACTACTCGCGATATACCAAATGTTGGAGAACTTAAACTCAAAGACCTTGACGAAGATGGTATTGTTCGTATCGGGGCAGAAGTTAGAGAAAATGATATTTTGGTTGGTAAAATTACTCCAAAAGGAGAAACAGAACTGACTCCAGAAGAGCGACTCTTGCGTTCAATCTTTGCTGAAAAGGCTCGTGATGTGAAAGATACATCGCTACGAGTAGAGCACGGTAAACGTGGACGTATCATTGGTGTAAAGATTTTTTCTCGCGACTTAGGTCATACTCTTGAAGCAGGAATTATTAAAAAAATCGTAATTGAATTTGCTCAGATCAGAAATATTTCCGTGGGAGATAAGCTTTCTGGACGACATGGAAACAAAGGAGTTATTTCAACAATTCTTCCAGAGGAAGACATGCCTTATACAGCAGATGGTACGCCAGTTGACATCATTCTCTCTCCACTCGGCGTTCCTTCTCGTATGAACTTGGGACAAATTTTAGAAATGCACCTTGGTATGGCAGCAAACAGTCTAAATTATCAAGCTATTGTTCCACCGTTTTTAGGAGCTAAACATGAAGAGATCAGTCAAGAATTAGTAAAAGCAGGATTACCACCAAATGGAAAAATGAAACTTTTTGATGGACGCACTGGAGAAGCTTTTGAACAAGACGTAGCCGTTGGTTATATGTATATGCTAAAACTTCACCACATGGTAGAAGATAAGATTCATATGCGTTCAATTGGACCTTATTCACTTATTACTCAACAGCCTCTCGGCGGAAAAGCGCAAGGCGGTGGACAGAGATTCGGAGAAATGGAAGTATGGGCACTTGAAGGTTACGGTGCAGCATACACACTGCGTGAAATGCTCACAATTAAGTCTGACGATATACTCGGTAGGTCAGCGACATTTGATTCTATTATTAAAAATGAAACAATCCGACCGCCAAATTCTCCAGCATCATTCAATGTGCTCTTAAATTATTTAAGAGGTCTAGCGCTTGATGTGAATTTAAAAAAAGGTATAGATAAATAAGAATAAAGAATAAAAAAATATATGAAAACTTTAAACACAACTGAATTTGATTCTATCGCGCTACGACTCGCTTCACCTGAACAAATCAAGGAGTGGTCATTCGGGGAGGTGACGAAGCCCGAGACTATAAATTATCGAACAGGCAGAAGTGAACGCGGAGGTCTATTTGATGAAAAAATATTTGGACCCGAAAAAGATTACGAATGTTATTGCGGAAAATATCGTCGAATTCGATATAAAGATATTATTTGCGAGAAATGTGGAGTTGAAGTTACTCGCTCTATAGTTAGACGTGAAAGAATGGGGCACATAGAATTAGGAACCCCTGTATCTCATATTTGGTTTTTGCGCGGAGTACCTTCCAGAATGAGTATCTTGCTGAATATATCTGTTTCTGACCTTGAAAAAGTGATATATTTTGCTGGCTACATAATTACTAAAGTTCATGAAGAAGAGAAAGAATCTGTTATCACGGGTCTAGATAAAGAATATAAAGCTAAATTAAAAAATGCAGCTGATGATGACACAAAAGAGAAATTAAAAAATCTACTTTCTGTCACAAAAAAAGAAATTGGAGAAATTTATGAAGGAAAAGTTTTAAATGAAATTTCTTTTCATCACTATTCCTTGAAATATGGAACGTGTTTTGAAGCGAATATAGGCGCTGAGGCCATCTACTCTATTTTCAAAAATCTCGACTTGGGTAAATTAAAAGCTCACACCGAAAAAATGGCTGAAAAAGCAAGTGTGGCTGAAAAAGAAAAATTACAGAAAAGACTCTCCTTGATTCGTGCTATGACATACGCGGGTATTCGTCCTGAATGGATGTTTTTGACTGTTATTCCAGTTATTCCACCAGTGCTTCGTCCAATGGTTGCATTAGATGGAGGCAGGCACGCAACTTCTGACTTAAACGATCTTTATCGTCGAGTTATAAATAGAAATAATCGTTTAAAAAAGTTAAAAGAGATTAACGCACCTGACGTAATATTGAGAAATGAAAAAAGAATTATTCAGGAAGCAGTTGATGCGCTAATTGATAATTCAATTGCCAAACAAAATGATTCTGCTGCCATGAGTCAATCTCAAAAGCGTCCCCTCAAATCTCTATCAGATAATTTGAAATCTAAACAAGGTCTTTTCCGCCAAAATTTACTTGGAAAGCGAGTGGACTATTCAGGACGTTCAGTTATCGTTGTCGGTCCTGAGCTTAAGCTTAATCAATGTGGTTTGCCGAAACACATGGCTCTAGAACTTTTTAGACCATTTGTAATTTCCAAAATTTTACAGGCTGAACTAGCATTTAATATTCGTGGAGCTAATAAACTTATAGAAGAACGTACTCCTGATGTTTGGGCAATGCTAGAAGAGGTTATTACTGGAAAATATGTTCTTTTAAACCGCGCACCAACCCTTCATCGCTTGGGTATTCAAGCTTTCAATCCGATTCTAATTGAAGGCAACGCTATTCAAGTTCACCCCCTTGTTTGTCAGGCTTTTAATGCCGATTTCGATGGAGACCAAATGGCAGTCTATGTTCCTTTACTTGAAGAAGCGCAATCTGAAGCTAAAGAATTAATGGCGGCAAATAAGAATCTATTAAAGCCTCAAAATGGCGATCCTATAGTGCATCCTCGTATGGATATGGTGCTTGGAAGTTATTGGATGACGAAATCAGTTGACGGAGAAGTTGGCGAAGGTAAGTATTTTTCACGTCCCAACACCGCTATTGCTGCTTATGAATATGGGATTGTTTCTTTGCGCGCAAAAGTGAAAGTTATGGCAGATCCTGAGAAACAAAAATATAAAAAATTTGACGGAGGTATTTTTGATACCACTGTTGGTAAACTTCTTTTCAATAGTATTTTGCCAAACGACTTTTCTTATGTGAATGATGAAATGACCCAAGACAGACTTTCTGCTCTTTTAGACGAACTTATCGTGCATTCTGGTGTGGATAGTACTCCAGCAATTCTGGATAAAATTAAAGCATTTGGTTTTAAATATGCAACAATTTCTGGTACTACTTGGGGATTGGACAACGTTTCCGTATCTGCTGATAAACCTAAAATTATAGCTCAAGATAAAAAACTCGAAGAAGAAATAATATCACAATGGCGTGAAGGTCTTTTGTCTGAAGAAGAAAAATATCAGAAAGTTATTGAAATTTGGACACACACGAAGAAAGATTTGGAAAAAGTTTTACCTAAAACTCTTGACAAGATGAGTTCCACTTATGATTTGTTTACCTCCAAAGCTCGCGGTACTATGTCCAGTCTCATGCAAATGACTGGGATGATCGGGCTTATCCAGAATAACCAAGGCAAGACTTTGGAATTTCCTATTATTCCTTGTTATCAAGAAGGTCTTTCTCCAATTGAATATTTCGTTATTACCCACGGTGCTCGTAAAGGTGCATCGGACACTGCTCTCAACACTGCTAAAGCTGGATATTTAACTAGAAGATTAGTTGATGTCGCGCAGGATGTAGTTATTACTGAAGTTGATTGTGGCACCAAAGAAGGTAGGATAGTTACTAAAGAGGATATTTCTGGCATTGAAATTCCACTTTCAAAAAATATTCGTGGACGTGTATTAGCTGGAGATATTAAAGACAAAAATGGCAAAGTGGTTTATAAGAGAGGGTTTCTAATTACCAAGGAGGAAGCTTACAATATTGAGGGAGCAGGTTTTACTGAAGTTTTCGTCCGCTCTCCCTTGACATGTCGTACTGTGCATGGTCTTTGTGTTAATTGTTACGGACTCGATTTAGGACGAAATCGTTTGATAGAGCTGGGTGAGGCTGTCGGTATTGTTGCGGCTCAAGCTATCGGAGAACCAGGTACACAGCTTACGCTTCGTACGTTTCATGCTGGAGGCGTGGCTGGTACTGACATTACTACGGGGTTGCCACGCGTTGAAGAAATATTTGAAAGAAGAATTCCTAAAAATCCAGCGATTGTATCACAAACGGATGGAGAAGTAATTTCTATTACAGCAAAAGATGGAAAGTCTGCTCGTAATTTGGCGGTCGTCGGAGAAAAAATAATTAAAGTGCTCTCTGATACAAAACTTGATGGTAAACCAAATGAAATAGAGTATCTTGTGGCTTTTCACAGAATACCGATGGTTAAAGTTGGTGACAAAGTTAAAAAAGGAGACCTTTTAACTAACGGGTCAGCTGATATTGCTGAAATATTTAAGTTTGGCAACAAGGAATTAGTTGAAAAGTACATAATTCGAGAAATAAATAAAGTTTACGAACTGCAAAGCGCTTCAATTTCCAGAAAGCACACAGAAATAATTATTCGTCAGATGTTTTCTCGCCGAAAAATAAAAGATGCCGGCGAGACCAATTTTTCTATTGGTGACATTGTGGAAAATACTGCATTTATAGAAGAAAATACAAGAGTTGGGGAAGAAAAAGGAGCAAAAGCGGAAACAGTAGTGCTCGGCATTACGGAAGTTTCCCTTCGCACCAAGAGCTGGCTCTCTGCAGCGTCATTCCAAAATACGAACCGTGTGCTTATAGAAAACGCAGTCAAAGGCGGAGTGGACTCTCTCCGAGGTTTAAAAGAGAATGTTATAATTGGTAGATTAATCCCAGCGGGTACTGGGTTCAAGAGTAAAATAAAAGTTGAAGTGGAGAAATAATTTATAATTTATTATAAATTAGGTCAATAAGAATTTATGTCCTTATCTGTTGATCAAATAAAATCAAGAATAGATATACTCACGCTTGCCAGTTCTTATATGAAGCTGGATAAAGCGGGGGCAAGTTGGAAAGGCAAGTGTCCATTTCACAATGAAAAGACGCCTTCGTTTTTCGTATCGCCGGAGCGGGGGAGTTACTATTGTTTTGGTTGTGGAGCTTCCGGAGACATTTTCACCTTTGTGGAAGAATTTGAAGGGCTTGATTTTAAAGGAGCGCTAAAACTTTTAGCAGACAAAGCCGGAGTCGTTCTAGAAACTTACAGTAAAGAAGCTAAAGAGACAAAGAGTGAAAAAGAAAAACTATATGAAGTGATGGAGGAAGCTACAAAATTCTTTGAAGAGAATTTAAAAAGTAGCAAAGAAGCGTTAGAATATTTAAAATCTCGCGGATTAACGGATAAAACTATTAAAGATTTTAGAATAGGCTACGCGATATTAGATTGGAGGAAATTGTACGAGTACTTAAAGTCTAAAAATTTTACCGATCCTGAAATAGAAAAAGCAGGGCTGGCAAAAAAGCCAGACGATAAAAGTAAGGCAATGTATGACCGGTTTCGCGGACGTATAATTTTTCCCATGAGTGATTCAAGCGGTCGCATTATTGCTTTTTCAGGTAGAATCCTTATTGATGATGGCAAGTCGGCCAAATATTTGAATAGTCCAGAAACTTTAATATTTAATAAATCTTCTGTACTTTTTGGCATAGACAAAGCCAAAGATTCTATTCGCAAAAATAATTTTTCTATTTTAGTTGAAGGGCAGATGGATCTAGTTTTGTCTCATCAGGCAGGATTTAAAAATACTGTGGCGTCTTCTGGTACTGCCATGACTGATTCCGTAATTTCTAAAGAGAATATTATAAATAATCTAGGGCTTGTGTACAGATTATCCAAAAACATTGTTCTTGGTTTTGATGCGGACAAGGCGGGAGTTAATGCTTCAAATCGTTTTGCAAAAATTGCATTGTCTCTCGGTATGGACGTAAAAGTAGCAAGTATGAAAGATGGTCTAGACCCAGCGGATATCATTTCAAAAAATGGATCTGATGCGTGGCGTGAAGCGATACGAAATTCTAAACATTTTATTACATTTATGCTGGAAAGAATTTTGAAAGATGCCTCCGGTGATGGAAGAAAAGCTGGCTTCGGAATTAAAGAACGCCTTTTGCCTTTCGTGAATGATTTAGAAAGTTCTATAGAAAAATCTCATTTTATTAAGCTTATTAGTGATGCCTCTGGCATAGCTGAAAAGGCTCTCATGGATGATTTAAAGAAAGTTGAATCTGAATTGAAATATGATAGAGATGAAACAGAGACTGCTCGGGTTAATGTTGAGAAAAAATTAAGAAAAGATCCAATTGAACGCAGACTCTTGGGAATAGCTTTTTGGCAGAAAAGTGTGAAAAATAGAACCATAGAACCAGAGTCGATTTTTGTAAAACTAAATAAAGCGAAAGAAATATATAAAGATATAAAAGAAGATTTAATTTATGAAGCAGAAGAGTTTTATTCAAATAGCGAGAATTTACAAAAAGATGTAGATGAGATGTTGCTCAATATTGAAGAGGAATATCTTAATGAAGAACTTGTGAGGTGTATGATAGATATGAAGAATTTAAAAAACAAAAAAGAAGAAATAGAAATTTTGAAAAAAATTAACGAAATAAATAAGAGAAAAGAAGAAATTAAAAATAGTCGCTTGAAGAAATAAAATATATGAAAAAAACAAAAAACAAAAAGAAAAAATTAAATAAGAAAATTAAAAGACCTAAAGTAAAGAAAACAAATAAGGTTAAATTTAGAGCAAAAAAGGTTTTGAAAAAGAAAGTTGTTAAATTATCTTCAGCTGAAAAGAAGGCAGATAATTTGAATCGTATTTCAAATGAGCTAGTAGGGAAGGGACGCAAGAGGGGATTTATTACTTACGACGAAATATTAAAAACTTTTCCAGACATTGAAAATAATATTTTATTTTTAGACGAACTTTATGAAAAATTTGCAATTGCTGGAATTGATGTTCTAGAAGGGGGGAACTTACTTAATCTAAATACGGACTTAACTGACAAAGATTTAAATAAGTCCACTATGCATGATTCTATTCAAATGTATTTGAAAGAAATAGGTCAATATCCGCTTATTCATGCAAGTGATGAAAAAACTCTCGCTAAACGAATTGAGCACGGTGACCTCGAGGCAAAGAATCTGCTTGCTCGTGCGAACCTACGTCTCGTGGTTTCCATTGCTAAAAAGTATGTGGGAAGATCTGCCAATTTAACTTTGCTTGATTTAATTCAGGAGGGAAATTTGGGTTTGTTTAAGGCAGTTGAAAAATTTGATTGGACTAAGGGATATAAATTTTCCACTTATGCGACCTGGTGGATTCGTCAGTCCATTACTCGCGCGCTCGCTGACCAGTCTCGCACTATTCGTATACCGGTGCATATGGTGGAAACAATTTCCAAATACAAACAAACACATCGCCGACTTTCTCAAGATTTAGGCAGGGAACCACTGGCAGAGGAAATTGCTACTGAAATGGGTATTCCAGTGGAAAAAATACATGTCATTGAAAATATTAGTCAAGAAACAGTATCGCTTGAACAACCCGTTGGCGATGATGACGATAAATCAACACTTGAAAATTTCATTCCAGATGATAAAATTTTACGTCCAGATCAAGAATCTTCTCGTAGAATCTTATCAGATCAGATTAGAGAAGTCCTAAGCGAGCTTAATCCAAAGGAACGGAAAATACTTGAGATGCGTTATGGATTATTAGATGGTATTCAACATACTCTTGAGCGGGTAGGGGAAGAATTTGGCGTTACTCGTGAACGCATTCGTCAAATCGAAGCAAAAGTTCACGAAAAACTTCGCCAGCATGATAAAATTTCCAGATTAAAAAACTATTTTGATTAAACTATTTTGAGGTAAACTCAAAAAGTTTATCGGTATATTTCCAGAAAGCGTCATTTCCTTTTTGCTCCCAAGCACACTCCGTTTCCTCTGCTTTTTTGAAAGCGTTAGGATGAAGTTGGGGAATCGGATAGTGTCTATATACCCAAGCGACATCTTTACCGTTTTTTTCTATCACTTGATGCATTGTATTATGAAAAACTTTACAAAATGGGCAATCAAGGTCTGAGTATTCTATTATAATTATTTTAGCATCTAAGCTTCCTATAATGTGGTCGTCAGATGTTACCGGCTTGATTTGCACGGTCACTGGATTTCTTCCATCTTTTAATATATCTGCAATATTTTGCATTATTAAATCAAAAGATTGAGCGCCATTTATATTATTTGATGATTCACCATTTTCTGAAATAAAAGGAATAACCTTACCATCTTTTAGTATAAAAGAAGACGGAGTTCCACTTACGCCAGCTTTTATTCCATCGTCAATGTCGGCCTGTATTTTATCTTTGAATTTTCCGCTAGCAAGGCAGGTATTGAAGGATTTTACGTTTAGACCAACTAATTTAGAAATTGGCACATTGGCTACTGTCATATCATTAGTAGTTCCTTTTAGTAAAATAGCTCCTGCTATGATGATTCCCGCGATAATTATCGCTCCTGCTATTTGTTGTTGACTGTTGTTACTCTTTTTCTCAATGTTACTTTCATCCATCCCGTTTAGAAATCATCCCATCCATACATATAATTTTATATATAAAGATAAACAATTATTGTTAATTTATAATATTTTTCCCATTTTGTAAATTTCTAACGGGATCCATTTGTTCAGTATAGCACTTTTTTAAAATAGTGCTATACTTATGGTATTATTAATAGTTTATTAAAAAATATGTGTGATTCAAAATGTTGTTGCGGAGGAGGTGATTGGAGAGGATGCAGTACCTCTAAAATTGGCAAAATATTGCTAATAGTGGGAGGTATCAACTGGGGTTTGGTTGGCATAGGAATGCTAATGAATAGTGATTGGAATGTTGTTTATATGCTTCTGGGTTCTATGCCAACTCTTGAGGCAATAGTTTACGTATTGGTAGGTGTTGCAGCCGTTATGAAAATTTTTGGTTGCAAGTGTAAAAAGTGCATGGGTGCATGTAGTTGTGGTACTGATGGTAAAGTTGAGGGTAGTATGTAATATTGTTAGGCAAGTGATATGATTTCAATTTTAAACATAACATTTTATGTATTGATTTTTTTATCTGTTTACGTGCAGGTGTTTTTTTTCGTTACTTTTCTTGAGAATAGAAAAAGAATAATTGTTCGAAATAGTAAGATTAAGCTAAGGTCTTATCCGTCAGTGACAATTGCTGTATCATGTTTCAATGAAGAGGCGACAGTTGGGAAGACAATACAGTCGATATTTTCCTTGAACTATCCGAAAGATAAAATTGAAATTCTTATTGTAGATGATGGGTCACTAGATAATACTTGGAATATAATTTCTAAATTTGCACAATATTCAAATGTCAAAATTTTTCGTAAAGAAAATGGAGGGAAATATACTGCACTTAACTTGGCTCTAGAGCACACTAAAACTGATTTTTTTGGTGGTCTTGATGCTGATTCGTTTGCAGATCCGGAATCTCTGGTCCGTATCATGAGTTATTTTGAAAAAGATTCTAACATTATGGCCGTTGTTCCTTCTGTTACCGTTTATGATTTTAAAAATACTATTCAAAATACACAGAAAGTTGAATATCATATGGGTGTTTATCTTAAAAAAATGCTTGGCTTTTTAGGGGGCATCAATGTTACTCCAGGACCTATGACAATTTTTCGCAAATGTGTTTTTGACGATTTAGGTCCATATAAACATGGGCACAATACAGAAGATATGGAGATTGCTTTTCGGATGCAGAAAAATCTGTATAAAATAGAACATTGTAACGATGCATATGTTTATACTACTACGCCAACAACATTGGGTAAACTTTACCGACAAAGGTTGCGTTGGATTTACGGTTTTATTAATAATACTCTCGATTACAAGAGTGTAATACTGAGAAAAAAATACGGCAATTTTTCTATTTTTACTCTGCCCATGGGAATCATTTCTATTATTTCCGTTACGTATCTTTTTTGTAGAATAATTTATAATTTAGTTAGTTTTATATATTCAAAAATTATAGTTTTGAAAACTGTAGGTTTTAATTTTACGAATACGAATTTTAATTTTGATCCATTTTTCCTAAACATACGGTTCTTTATATTTTTAGTTGTCTTGGTTTATTTTTTAGTAATTTTTGCAATGATTTCAGGGAGGAAAATGGCTGAAGGAAAATGGAGAATTTCTCTGAGCATGGTGTATTTCTTTCCCATCTTTAGTATTATTGCTCCACTTTGGATAATTTCTGCAGTTTATAGTACTCTCCTAAGGAGGCTTCCAGCTTGGAGATAAATGATATATGAATAATAATATTGACTGGAAAAAATATTTTATTGTATTTTTAATTACTATTGGTCTTTTTCTGACCGCTGGTTATTTGAGCAATTATTTAGGTAATAAGAAAATTGACCAATTAAAATCAATTCAAGATAAAATAGCTATTGATATTCTTTCTTCAGAAACTCAGTTTTCGTTACTTTCAGAACTTTCTTGTAAAAATGTTTCCGGGTCTCTTCTTTCAGGTGAACTTGAAGAACTTGGACGCAAATTAGACTGGGGGCAGGATAATTTAGGTTCTACAGAAGAAGTTTCTTATTTGAAAAAATATTATTCTCTTCTTCAAATAAAAGATTATCTTCTAATGAAAAAAATTTCTTCAAGCTGTGGAGTAAAATCTGCATTTATTCTTTATTTTTACACAACAGCTGAAAATTGTAGTCTTTGCGAAGAGGAAAGTCTAGTTTTAACGAGTCTTCGCAATAAATATGAGGAACTGCGTGTCTATTCTTTTGATTACAGTACTGATCTTTCGGCTGTAAAAGCTTTACTTAAGATTTATAAAATAAAGGATACCGAGCTTCCCGCTCTTATTTTAGATGATGATTTGTTAACTGGTTTTCATACTCTAGAAGATCTTGAATCTCGTGTTAAAAAATCTTTTAAACTTCAAGAAACAAAACCACCGGCAGGAGAGAATCAGAGTGATAAAAAAAGTTCCTAGTTATTTGGAGCCACCTCTCGGATTTGAACCGAGGACCTTCGCTTTACAAAAGCGTTGCTCTACCAACTGAGCTAAGGTGGCTTATAAACACATTATCACATTTCCTATAAATTCTCTTCTTTTTTTATTTTATGCTTTATTTCTCTAATTCTATTTTTATAATCTCCTATAATTTTTAGAAATTTAGAAATTTCTTGTTTATCGTTGTTTATATCGTTTTTTATAATTTTATTTCTTATTTTTATTTTTAATTCTTGATATTTATTTTTTAATAAATTAGCAAATCGTACATAAAACCGGAGTATCTCTACTAATATGATATGTTCATATTTTTTTATATTTTTGAGAGTGAAATGTTTTACTTTTTCTAGATGAGGAATTTCAAAGGGGACATCTGTATTACTTACGGTTTGTCCATCCTGTAATAAAAACAATTTCCTACCTATCATAAAGATGATGGAAGTGAGTGATGTAAAGAATAAAATTAAAAGAATATACATCATATTGAATAACGTTTTACTTCTCTTATCTTCGCTTTATTTTTTTTGAGAAGTTCATCTATCGTATCTTCTCCTTTTATAAATATTTGATCCAGCAAAGTTTTCTCTTTAAAGTATGTTGCCATCTTGCCGTCTAACATTTTTTTCTTTATTTCTTCCGTTTTGTCTATTAGGGCGATTTCTTTTTGAAAAACTTCGGCAATTGTTCTTCTAGCATCCTCGCTAATTTCTGCTTCCGTTATATATTCTGGCTTCATTGCAGCTATGTGCATTGCTATGTCTTTTGCCAACTCTGCACTTCCGCCAACTAAACTTACAATCACACCTATTTTATTATTATGTACATAACTTCCCAAGACATCACTTGATACTTCATATATTTCACCTAACTGGATATTTTCCCCAGTTTTTTGGATTATAGGGTCTATCATGTCTTTTGCCTCTTTTTTTATTTTTTCTATTCCTCCTAAAAGAGCTATATCTCCTAACTTGCTAAGTAGGGTTGTAAAATCCTCGTTTCTAGATACGAAATCAGTCTCACAATGCAAAGATACAAGAACAGCTTTTTTGTTTGCTGTTTTTATAGTTACTGCACCGTCTTTAACCTCACGGTTAACTTTTTTAAGAGCAATGTCAGAACTTGTCTTTTTTAGAATAGCCAACGCTTTTTTCATATCTCCCTCCGCCTCTTCCAAGGCACGTTTACACTGCATCACCGAGATACCAGTAGCATCCCTAAGTTCTTTTATTAACTCAGTTGTTATTAGGAGTGGCATATTTTTATTATTCTTTCGTAGATACAGACGAAATGGTGCCTATTTTATAAGCATTTGCGATAGCTTCGGTGAAAAATTTTATAGAAGGCATACTAGAGTCATTACCAACGATAGGGTAGGCAATACTTTTGATATTTGAATCAGAATTAACTACAGCAACAATAGGTACATCTCTCTTCTCGGCTTCAGTGGCAGCAATATGTTCTGCCCTGCTATCTATTATAAATAAGGCATCTGGAGTTTTTTTTAGACCAATAAGTCCGGCATAATATCTCTCCAATTTTTCCATTTTTTTCGCCATTACTACCCGTTCTTTTTTGGTATATTTATCAAGTCCACCTTCCGCGATGTCTTTACGATAATTTTCAAGTTCAGTGATTCTCTTTTTTATTTCTGTGAAATTACTCAAAGTGCCTCCTATCCAGCGTTCACTTACATAAGGCATATTTAAAGACAAAGCGATATTTTTAGTTATATCTTTAGCTTCAGGTTTTGTGCCAACAAAAAGAATAACTTTTCCGCTAGCCGCTAGACTTTTTACAAATATAGTAGCATTCTCCAACATAATACTTGTTTTTTCAAGATCAATTATGTCTGTTTTATTTTTGGTAGAGTATATATACTTTGAAAGACTCGGGTGTCTCCTGGTTTTTGAATAGCCATAATGCGCTCCAACTCGGAACATCTTTTCTATGACCGTATCAGAATTTTCTTTAATATCCTTTGTTTTTTGCATCTGAATAATATAGCAGAAAGCTCCGACTTTTGCAAATTTAACTCTTATTCCCTAAAAATATTTCTTTAGCATTTTTTCCTTTGACCAAAAGACTTTTTTCGGGTAAGATGGGCTGATGAGACAATCTAAACTTTTTACTAAAACGAGGAAAGAAGCTCCTGCAGATGAAGTGTCAAAGAATGCAGAATTTCTTATACGTGGCGGTTTTATTCATAAGGAAATGGCTGGAGTTTACAGCTATTTGCCTTTAGGACTTCGAGTGCTTAAAAAAATTGAAAATATAATTAGAGAAGAAATGAATAAAATTGGCGGACAGGAAGTTTTGATGTCTTCTTTTCAGCCAAAAGAAAATTGGGAAAAAACTGGCAGATGGGAAACTATGGATGATTTATATAAAGTGAGCGACACCTCTGATCGAGAAGTTGCCCTTGGACCTACACATGAAGAAATTGTTGTTCCCATTTTAAAAAATTATGTTTCATCACATAAAGATCTTCCTTTGGCTATTTATCAAATTCAAAATAAGTTTAGAATGGAACTTCGCGCTAAGAGTGGAATCTTGCGAGGCCGTGAATTTATGATGAAAGATATGTATTCTTTTCACACAGCCACAGGGGATTTTGAAGGTTTTTATAATAAAATGAAAGATGTTTATAAGGCTATTTTTGATAAAGTTGGTATTGGTCACTTAACTTATATGACTTTCGCTTCTGGTGGAACTTTTTCAAAATATTCACATGAATTTCAGACCATCACATCCGTAGGCGAGGATACTATCTATGTTGATGAAAAAAGTGGCATTGCCGTTAATAAAGAGGTTTTTAATGATGAAGTTTTAAGTCAACTCAATTTAAAAAAAGAAAATTTTGTTGAACAAAGGTCTATTGAAGTTGGGAACATTTTTGATTTAAAAACCAAATATTCTAAACCCTTCGATTTATCGTTTACAGACGAAAAAGAACAAAAACGCACTGTTTTAATGGGTTGCTATGGTATCGGGCTCTCACGGCTTCTAGGGACTGTCGTAGAGGTTACTTCTGACGATAAGGGTATAATTTGGCCGGAGTCCATTGCACCGTTTGCTATCCATTTACTTGCCTTAGGAGAAGATGAAACTGTTAAAAAAGAAGCGGATAAAATTTATGAGAGTTTGAATAAAAATAATATTGAAGTTTTATTTGATGATCGTGAGAGCATATCTGCCGGAGAAAAATTTTCCGATGCTGATTTGCTCGGTATTCCCTTACGGGCAGTGGTGTCTACGAGAAGTATAAAAGAAGGCGGAATAGAAATAAAAAAGCGGAACGAAGAAAAAGGAAAAGTTATTCCACTCAACGAATTATTGAAAATACTTGTCCCGTAGTAAATTTTTGATTACGCGACATTACAAATTATTATTATAAATAAAATTTTACTACTGGGATGTTCGAAAAACTTTACAAATTAATTTCAAATGACATCGGCATAGACTTAGGTACATCAAATACCTTGGTGTATTTGAAAGGTCACGGCATTGTAATAAATGAACCTTCAGTCGTGGCAGTTAACATCAAGACAAATCAAATTCTAGCTGTCGGCGCGAAAGCCAAAGAGATGCTCGGACGTACTCCGGGGCATATCAAAGCTATTCGTCCGCTTGTTGATGGAGTTATATCGGACTTTGAAGTTACCGAAGAGATGCTCTCATATTTAATAAATAAAGCAGATAAAATGTCTAAAAAATTGGCTCGGCCAAGAGTTTTGGTCGGTGTACCGACTGGTACGACAAATGTGGAGACGCGTGCTGTATATGATGCGGCACGTTCTGCTGGCGCGAGAGAAGTTTTCTTGGTAGAAGAACCTATGGCAGCTGCTATTGGTGTCAGACTTCCTATTAAAGATCCTGTTGGTTCTATGATTATAGATATCGGCGGAGGAACGACGGATATTGCCGTGATTTCTTTGGGTGGAGTTGTAAAGTCAAAGAATTTGAAAATAGCCGGCGATAGATTAAATAATGACATTATTACTTATATGCGTGATGAGTTTAAAATACTTATTGGCGAGAGAACGGCTGAAATGGTAAAGATTGCTATTGGTTCTGTATTGCCTTCTTCCGAATATATGGAAACAGAAGTTCATGGACGCGATATTCTGACTGGATTGCCTCATGCTGTGGTAGTGACCGATTCTGATATCCGCGAAGCGCTTGCATTATCAATTAGAGAATTATGCGAAGGTGTTAAAGATATGCTTGAAACTACACCACCTGAAATTTTATCCGATATAATGCATAAAGGTATAACTTTATCTGGTGGTGGCGCTTTGTTGCCTGGACTTGATCAACTTTTAGGGCGTGTTCTTAAAATACCAGTTTATGTGGTAGAAGATCCGCTTTCAGCTGTTGCGAGAGGCACTGGAGTAATTTTGGACGATATGTCATTTTATAAAGAAGTTCTGATCGGGAATCAAGATGAATTACCTCCTAGATAAAAAAATAAAGAGAAATAAGTTTTTCTTTATTGTATTTTTCGTTATTATTTTATTCGTCCTGTTTTATTTTAGATTAGGTATTTGGAATGGTATTTCTTCATTAAGTCACACCATCTTTCGCCCTGCTTTAGTTTCTGGAAACAGTATTGGTGAAAAATTTAATAAGACTTTTTCATATTTTCTTTCAAAAAATTATCTTCTGGAAGAAAATGAAAATTTAAAATTAAAACTAAGCGAAAACGAAGCGCAGATGTCTAATTATAATTCTCTTTTATCTGAAAATATCAGTCTAAAGGAAATTTTAGGGAGGAAGGATGTAAAGACAGATATGATTTTGTCTGCCATTTTATCTAAACCTAATCAAAGTCTCTATGATACTATCGTTATCGATATAGGCCAAAGGCAAGGGTTGCAAATAGGGGATACAGTTTTTGCTCTCGGCTATGGTCCTACGGGCGAGGCGTTAGGGACTGTGCCCCTTGGTCGTGTAGCAAATATTTATGCGAATTCATCAAAGGTTATTTTATTTTCAAATGCCGGAGAAGAAACGCAGGTGGTATTATCCATCGGTCATGGTTCTATAGGTGAAGCGGGTAAGGATATTTTTATGAAAGTCGTTGGACGTGGGGGAGGAAATTTTGAAATGATAATACCCCGAGATTTAACAGTTTCAAAAGGAGATCAAGTAGTTTTGCCTGGTATTAGTCCGTATGTTGTAGGTATTGTTGAAACAATAATTTCGGATCCACGTGATCCTTTTATTAAGGCACTCCTCGTCTCTCCAGTGAATATACAGGAGTTGAAATTTGTAGAAGTGAAATTGCAAAAATAATGGATTTCAAAATAGAAAAAAAATTAAAGCAGGGCTTGGGAAGAGCAGGTGTTTTAAGGACTGCGCATGGGGAGATACAGACTCCAGCTTTTGTGGCAGTAGGGACTAAGGCAACCGTTAAATCTTTGAATCCTGAACAAGTTAAGGATGTTGGCACCGAAGTAGTGCTCGGCAATACATATCATTTATATTTACAACCGGGAGATGAAATTGTTCGCCAAGCAGGCGGTATCGGGAAATTTATGAATTGGAAAGGACCTACAATGACTGACTCCGGAGGTTTTCAGGTTTTTTCTTTGGGCGCTGCTTATGGTAAGGAAATTTCAAAGCTAATTCATCTTGCAAAAATTACTGACCTCTCTTTACTCATTCCAGAACGTTTTGATGATGCCGATGCTCCTCGTTTAGCTAAAATTAGGCAAGATGGGGTCTCTTTCAAGTCGCATTTGGATGGCTCTATTCATTACATTACTCCAGAAAAATCAATTCAAATTCAACACAACCTAGGTGCAGATATAATTTTTGCCTTTGATGAGTGCACCAGTCCGACTGAAGATTTAAAGTATCAAGAAGAAGCACTTGAGCGGACGCATAGATGGGCAGAGCGAAGTTTGGAAGAACATAAAAGATTAAGCGCGGAAGAAAAAGCTTCCCTTGCAGGGTCGCTATCTGGGCTTGCTAGCCCAGCGCTGCCTCTCGGCTCGTCAGCCTGCGAGACACCCCGCAATGAAACTTTTTCTTCCGCGCTTTTTGGTATTGTGCAAGGCGGGCGAGATGAAAATCTTCGCAAAAAGTCTGCGAAATTTTTAGCAAATTTAGATTTTGATGGATATGGGATTGGGGGATCATTCGCAAAAGAAGATATGTCTACTGCCGTAAAATGGGTGAACGAAATTTTGCCAGAAGAAAAGCCTCGACACTTGCTCGGCATTGGCGAACCAGAGGATTTATTTATGGGTGTTGAAAATGGGGTAGATTTATTTGATTGTGTTGCTCCTACTAGACTTGGGAGAAACGGAACCCTCTACACCAAGGAGGGAAAAATAATTATAATGAATACAAAATTTAGAAATGATTTTGCTCCAGTTGAAGAAGATTGTGGATGTTATACTTGCAGAAACTACACTAAAGCTTACATAGCGCATCTTTTTCACGGAAAAGAAATGCTTGCAGGCACTCTTGCTTCCGCACACAATTTACATTTTATTGTTAATTTAGTGAAAAAAATAAGGCAATCCATTCTAGGTGACAATTTTTTTGAGTTTAAAAAGGATTTCTTGAAAAAGTATCAAAAGTAGCTTTACATTTAGATGACACTTGATATACTGACTTTACTCAAATGGGAAAACAGAAAATGAAGAAGCCCAAAAAACTTAATAAGAATTGGAGAAAATTTTGGAAGTTAGGAGTAAATGATTTTAACACTCAATATTTTGACATCACTAAAAATGGTGAACTTGTCGTCCAAGAGGGGAACTATATTTATAATCTAAATGATATTGTTAATAAGTACGGATCGCCGACCGAGATTGTTTTCCCCTTTATTCTGGAAGAACGTTTAGAAGATTTGCACGACTATTTTAGTGCTTATATGAAGATACAAGGATACAAAGGTAAGTTTTACTACCATTATCCGATGAAGGTAAATCAGAATAAGGAATTTATCATGCCTCTTATTTCTGAAGGGGCGCATATGGAAGTCGGATCGGTCAATGAACTTTGGTTGGTCAAAAAACTTTGGGAAGGTGAAAAATTTAATGCCAAGCTTCGTGTGTTGTGCAATGGTCCAAAAACTGATGCTTATATAAAATTAATTGATGAGCTTAGAAACAAAGGCTTGGGCATAATTCCAATTATTGAAGACAAGCATGAATTGGACAAGCTGTACAAATACAAGGGAGATGTGGGAATTAGAGTAAATCTGAATACAAAGGCGGATACCCATTGGGATAAAAAAATTGATCGCTTCGGATTTACTGCAAGAGAAATCTTGGATTTACCAAAAATGAAAAATCTAAAGTTACTGCACTACCATATCGGTTCCCAAGTTACAACCACTTCGAGTGTCTTGAAACCAATAGTGGAGGCTATGGATTTATACATTAAACTACTAAAAATTCATTCTAACTTAGATACCTTAGATATCGGCGGAGGTTTTGGAGTGCCTTATGAAAAAAAACCATTTTATAATGCAAAAGAAGTTTCAGAAAAAATTATTAAGCTTTTAAAAAAAATTAGCGATAAATCCAGAATCAAGCATCCGAACTTAGTTGTAGAATGGGGTAGGTATATTGTCGCTCCTGCTCAAGTTACGATTTATAATGTAATTGCCGAAAAACCAATACCCAAAGCTAATGCAAAATCATGGTATGTGATTGATGGAAGTTTTATGAATGATCTTTTGGACACATGGGCTATCCACCAAAAATGGCATATTGTACCAGTAAACAATGCAAACACTGATGCGCTTAAGAGTGTGTGGTTCGCTGGATCTTCTTGTGACTCGGATGATAAATACACAGCTGGAGGTAGCTATATCTTGATGCCGAAATTAAAAGAAGACGAAAAACAATATTTTGCGGTCTTTGATTCTGGAGCATATCAAGATGCCTTGGCGTCTCATCATTGTTTATTATCTTCACCCGCGAAATTAATTGCTCAAGACGGCACAATAAAAATCGCTCGTAAACGTGAAACTGCCGATTCCATAGGAAAACTTTTTGGTTGGAATGGGGATCATAAATAATTTTATGAAAAAAAACAAAATTTACAGAAGTTTTGCTTTAATAGTTATTTTTTTTCTAGCAGGGTTTTTATTAATTAATCAGTCTTCTAAAAATTTAAAGTTACAAAATAATCCAGAAAATATTAAATATGTACAAATAGCTGGGCAAAGTATTAAAGTTGATTTAGCTTTGACTTCTCTAGAACAAACACAAGGACTTTCTGGAAGAAATGAGTTGAAAGAAGGTGAAGGAATGTTATTTGTTTTTGAACATCTAGACAACTATACTTTTTGGATGAAAGATATGAATTTTCCGATAGATATAATTTGGCTTGCCCCGTCCGAAGGCGGGGATGCTTCAAAAGCGAAAGTAATTTACATAAAAAAAGATGCTCGACCAGAATCCTATCCGGAAACTTATGGGCCCCCTAATGTCCCGACCCCCGTCGGGATCTCGACATCGGTCGGGGCCAAATATGTTTTAGAAGTTGTTTCAGGTTTTTTAGATAAAAATAATTTAAAAGTAGGGGATGGGGTAGAGTTTATTTACAGATAATAATTTAGCAATAACAAGCGGTCGTCCACTAATGCTAAATTAATTCCTTAATATATCATATATGATAGTCTAAGGCGTGGAGGTTTTCAGATAAAGTTGAACTTATTCCATAAATGTTAAAGCCCAGGAATTTCCCAGGCTTTCAATGTGCGACGATTTTTCCATGATGGAAAGAGGAAGCCGCGATTCCTTTGTTGTTACAAACTAAAACCCAACTAGAAGTTTACTCACTTTTAATAAACTTTCCGTAACCCACATTCTCGATGAGTTTTAGTTCCAAACAGAAACCATATAAATCTTCAAAGTTTTTTTTGGCTTTAAGTCTGTCTGGATGATAAGGTTCCTGTTGATGTTTATATTCTACTGATAAAAGTGCATTACCATGCCAACAAAGACTTCGTGTTGCAACAGATTTAAGCTCAGACCATACAAAGGTCTTAAGCTTGTACTTATCCACTTCCAAACAATTACAGAGACGAGACATCCCCGATTCAAAACTTTCAAACATGAAACCGGACGGACCTAATAATAAGGTGACCATCATAGAACCCATCGTCAAGAGCATTGGGATTAGAGCTAAGGTTTCATGGGTTTCAAAATTAACTTTACCCAAAAAGATACTCAATAAACTGATAATAAGGATAAAGATGGCCACCAGTGTTGTCACACGCATAGAGTTTTGAACTGCGGGGTCCAAACGATATTTGTCTAAATCTCTCCAATTTTTTCGGAGAGGATGTGACCACGATAAACCAAGGTTGTTAATGAACATATGTACTTTCTCCTAACATGCCTCTAGGTTTTTAAG
>Ga0209542_10006722_pt1 | contig 22259 bp, 26 predicted proteins | sample RifCSPhighO2_01_FD_184028 | JGI IMG/M metagenome (GOLD analysis project Ga0209542, IMG submission 184028) | Soil microbial communities from Rifle, Colorado - Rifle CSP2_plank highO2_0.1 (SPAdes) (version 2) | ecosystem: Environmental > Terrestrial > Deep subsurface > Rock core/Sediment ... | reverse complement strand
TGCCATTCACAAGACCTGTAGGATCAGAGGCAAGCGGAGTTAACATCATAGCGCCGTTGACATGGAGTTTTGTTGCCGGCGCCGCTGTCCCGATGCCGACGTTGCCACCGGTTGCAGTCAGTGTCTGAGTCCCTCCATTGGCTCCGCTCCAAAGTTCGACGCTATAACTTCCTGCTGGTTGTCCGTGAACCGCTGTCGCTTCTCTTTGTAAGGCAAGTATTCCTCCGCCGCTCGCACCAGCCGAAGTTATTCTTGTAAGGTCAGTGTATTGAGATATCTTTAATGACCCTATATTATTTGAGGTTAAACGAAATTGACCGCCAGCAACATCCAATTTCACTCCTGGATTCGTCGTCCCGATGCCGATGTTGGTACCTGAATCATAGATTATAGAATCCCCTATCTGATTGGAAGGATTTGCCGCACCTGCAAAACGTGAAAGGTAATTAATCGTGCCTTCACCGGTAATACCGGTAACGGCCGCTAATGTCTTTTGAATAAGCTCTAATCCGCCAGGGCTAAATGTGCCTACCGCCAGCAAAACCGCTATAAATAACAGGGTGATATTAAGATAAAAAATTCTTCTATTCATGTAATTATCGTATCAATTTTAGTAATCTTCTAAAAGTATAGCTGTTAATAACATAATTAATTATACCACCTTCTTTATGGAAGCAGGCAGAGGGCTTTTACTCCACCATAGGTTTGGATACGCATTTTTGAGGCATTGGCATCAGTCGGATTAACCAATACCACTCCATAAATACCATTTCTATAAACCCTCAAGAACGAGGTCGGGGCCCCAGATTCTGCCGCGACTTTGCGTACAACCCCGCCTTCATAGATTCGCAACCCGACATCTATCCCGCCACTGCATACACCACCTACCAGAGGCAAATCGAGTCCGAAATTGAGGTCGTGATTAACCCAACCAGTACTTATATTATTTACTGTGTCCTGTGCGTTACCAGAAATATCATTATTTGAAACTGGGGTTGTGAAAACGATTTCAAATTCTACATTGAAGACTACGGTACGAAGATTACCTGAAATTGTTGAGCTACAAGACAGAAGATGGATATACTGGTCACCATAAGCATTATCAACAGCGGCATATCCTCCGCCAGTACAGCTCATATTATCTTTATACCCAGGCCAAGGATTGCCACCGTAATACCAAAGCAGAAGACCTCGATACTGACCAGTATTAGTACCACGATTATAAGGATCAATACCACCCCCGTTTATAAGAGCATATAGGTGACTTATATTTGTACCCCCAGAAGTGTCGTTACTGGCTACTGTAATGGAGTAAGGGGTAGAACTATCGGGCTTTACGAGAGCAGAACTGATGCTAACGCTGTTTGAGATTGTGGGAGCTGATATTGGGGCGGTGCAATCTGCTTCTGCCTGAGTGGCGAAATCTCTTGTGTGAGCCCTTGCAGTTGCGGGGCCTGAATAACTGCAAACGTCAGGAAATACGACTGGACTCCAATTAACATACTGTGCTTGCACATCGTAAGAACCGTCATTGGTGCAATCAATATTTATCTCACTACCAGCAGAATTACCGCCACCGATATCAACACTCATATCCACATTATTCATCGGGAATACTCCGATTGCAGGAGTGGGGGTTAGAGCACATGACCCAGGACTCGGAGATGGTGGAGGAGTAGGTGTTCCGCCGATTTCTACTTGTCTTATTTGCTCTACCACCTTCGCCGCGTTAGTGTTACTTACAGACGGACCCGAGGCCTGCAGAGTTAGTGTGGCTGTTCCAGGAGAGGTGCCTGTGCACTGTGTGCTGCCATTTTTAATTGGAAAAGTGCCAGTTTGATTAGGAATGTATCCTGTCTGATTGCATGTTATCGGACCACTTATAATTAACTTAGGATAGTTAGGTACGGTAGACCAGTCTGTTGTCCAACCGACAGAGAAAGGTACGCCAACATCGGCACTTGCTGGAGCAATGAATGAATCTATTGATACAAGCCTGTAACTACTTGAAAGATTGACATAGTCCGTATCACCTAATTCTTGGGAATTATTGTCATACACAACATTGGCCATAAGCCCGACATAATTTGTGTAGGTAGTATTTGAGATATTCCCTTCTTCATCTAAAGATATATTTTGACCAGGTGAATTACTAGGATAATTCTGGGAACCAGACCAGCAAAGAGTACTAGAGATTCCAGGATTACCATTCAGACACATCATCCAATTAAGATCCCCTCCTGAATTGTGGTTAGACTGATCTGTATTACAACTAGGCCAACCGGAAGTAGGCGGATAATCATTAGCATAACCATACCAACAATTCGTGTGGCCACCGACCTCAAGTCTGATGTAATAAGGCTGCATATATGGATTAAGTCCACTAAGAGTGATGGTTGTTTCCACTCTGTCTGGCCCAGTAGATGGTATCGCAGGCCATGTCACATTTTTCGAACCACTACCAGTACTACCACACGATGCATACCCATTAGTGCCCACTGCGCTACAAGAAATATTACTAATTCCGTCAGATCTGACATATCCAGCAACACCAAATATCAATAAACAAGTAAGTAGCAGGAAACTCGGAAGGATTTTTCTATTCAGGTTTGTTTTCATAGCTAAAATTTATATAACTTATCTCTTCAGCCACTACTTTTGTTTTCTTGTACATGTTATCTAAGCTTTTGAGCATATTGATATGTGTCCCGACTCTTAAATCAGCTATATTACCCTTTTCAGTCCTCCTTTGTGGAGTGTAGGGTTGATCTTCTGGAGATATACTTAAATCCGCAACCAAAGTTGTCTTGGTTATCGCTGTCTCCTCTGTAACCACAACTTCAATTTGTTTTTTAATTTTCTCTCCGGAAGAAAGCGTGAGCATCCCTTCAACCAAAATAGTGTTGTCCTTCACCTCAATTACCGAGGCACTCATCATCTCATATGCCGACAATGAATCTTGATTTCGAGAAAAAAACCATACACCGCCAATTACTACAATTACTATGAAAACGATGCTTGCGAAAAGTTTAGATTTATTGAAAGAGTGTTCCTCAGGCATTACTTATTTATTCTACTACAAATAACTCTCTTAGACTTTGATCTTATCAACAGATAAAAAGAGAGCCGGCCTCGATCCGAAGATCAAAGCCGGAATGTGTGCGTCCGCTATGGGTTGGAGATATTACTATAACCCACGTAGACAGCTCCCCAGATTGGTGACCCCATTGTCGTCTTGCCAGTACCAGGCTCGAAAAAGATCTCAGTGGTTTCAAACACCAAGTACAACCACTTCCCACTGGGGAACAATACAGAACCGTTCCTTAGAGTAGCCCGGGACATGTCAAGTGTGGAACAGGCAGCACCGTCACCATCCATGCCAGTGCCAGCATCACTGATGTAACCCGTCGATTGTCTTGGTGAAAGCGATTTGGGCGTTTCGCTCAAATATACCAAGATGGAATCGATGTATTTGCCAGCAGTCTTGCAGAACTTCACCTTAACGTTAAAGCACCGAGGTGCTCCGGTGTTGTATTCACAAGGATCTGGTCCAGCCAGAAATGGGCCTCCATGCCCATTGATCTGGCTCTGTGCCTTGGGTAACAGATCTTCGACCTCAGCTGTAAAACCGATATCGACAGTCCAGTTCCCGTCGGCATCCTGCATCTTGAGGTCTACAGGAGGTGTCGCGTTGGGGTTACGATTCCCGTTGGAATCGAAGGTTGGTACCACTGCTGTCCACCCAGGTGGTGGAGGCGGTGGCACAAAGACGTTTGGCACTACCGGCGGAACCGGGGATGGTCCTGTTGGAGGGGCCTCACTGCAAGCGCTAGTCAAGACCAGCGCCGCAAAGAGCATTACGACGAGGGTCCTTTTGGCCATGCGGCCTCCTTAATGTAGAAAAGCGTGAAAACGAACGAACAGTGTCTATAATTAGTATAACATGTAGAATAAGACGCAATGTCAAGAAACATCATTTCTTGGAATGTCAATGGTCTAGCTTTGAAACTTTATAAACTTTACTAATTTTGACAAACTTTATAAAGTTTGATAGTCTTCTACGCATGAATGTTATAAAAAAATTACAGGTTATCAAGCAAACCACCGGGCTAACCCAAACAAAACTAGCCGAGAAACTCGGAGTATCTTTTGTAACCTTCAATAGTTGGTGGACGGGTAAGTCACTCCCCAGACCCAGGATACAAGTCCTCATCGACGAGCTTTTTTTGGAAGTGACAGGTCAGAAAATTATTCCGACAGAGCAACTGACTGCTAAAAAACAAGTCCTGAGTAAAAAATCAAAAGAACATAAGAATGTGATGCTTGAAATACTAAATAATCCGGATATTCGTAACACATTTTTGCTCAAACTAACATATAACAGCAACAAGATTGAAGGAAGCACCTTGACTGAATCGGACACTGCCTCCATTCTTTTTGATAATATCTCCTTACCAAACAAAAGTCTGATTGAACAACTGGAAGCCAAAAATCACCAAACAGCCCTCAATTATCTTTTTGAATACATCTCTAAAGACGGAAAACTGGATGGAGAATTAATATTGAAACTACATGGCATCTTGATGAACAGCATTCGTCCAGATGCCGGTGGGTATCGCAACCATGCAGTTAGAATTTTGGGGGTTAATTTGCCTGTTGCCAATTACAATAAAATTCCTGACTTGATTCCAGATATCACTAGAGAAATGAACAGAGAAACGAAAGATGTGATCGCTTTGACAGCGTCCGTCCACAGTCGTTTTGAACAAATTCATCCTTTTTCCGATGGTAATGGTCGTATTGGTAGAATTTTGATGTCTGCCATGCTTCTCAAGGCTAATATGACACCGGCCATTGTCAGGCAAGAAAATAAACAATTGTATTACGCATATCTCTATAAAGCTCAAACCAAAGATGACTACAGTCAACTAGAGGATTTTCTCTGTGATTCGGTACTTGACGGATTCAAGATTTTGGAAAGAAAAGAAACTGTATGAAAAGTATTATCTCTTGGAACGTCAAGTACGAAATTGGCGGATGAGTAGATTTCTGAAATTTGAGTAGATTTACTAAATATGGTAATCTGGGCTTATGGCTCCTCAAAATCAGGACTTAATTGCTATCGGAGAAGCGGCTGAACTCTTGGGTATTTCTATCAATACGCTACGCAGATGGGATGAGAACGGCCGTCTGCGAGCTATAAAATCGGCCGGTGGCCATCGCCTGTACTCCCGATTCCAAATCGAGCTATTTTTGAGCGACCTTCAAATTTTGGCAAAGGAGTGGGTGGAGTCCGGAACCGAAATTCCTTCCAAGCTTTACTGTTCCAACAGCGCGGTATTCCAGGCGCGCCTGCACAAGATGCAAGAGCTCTTATCGCAAACTAAGGAGGTGGAAAAGATTTTTCCTCTAATCGTCGCAGTCACGGGAGAGATCGGCAACAATTCATTCGACCACAACCTGGGCAATTGGATAGATATTCCCGGAGTCTTCTTCGGATATGATGTGAGGAAGAAAATAATTGTGCTTGCCGACAGAGGCCAAGGGGTACTTAAAACCTTGCAAAGAGTGCGACCCTCGCTTCAGGCGCACAACGAGGCTTTGCGCGTAGCTTTTTCCGAAATTATTTCCGGCCGCGCCCCAGAGAACCGGGGCAATGGACTCAAGTTCGTACGGCAAGTCATAGCTGACAACCCGATCGGTCTTGTTTTCCGCACCGGAGACGCAGAGTTGATATTGAAAAAAGACGAAGCAGATCTTGATATTCACCAGTCGATAGTTGAATTCCGAGGGTGTTTAGCTTTTATAACATTTTAACTATGAAAATACACTTGGGGAAATTTGGGACCACTCTTACATCCAGACAAGCGGGCAAGGAAGCCTTTTTGGCGTTCCGACCGTTAGTCACGGATATCGGAACTAACGAGCCGCTTGAGATAGACTTTGGAGAAGTAGTTACTTTTTCACCATCTTGGGGTGATGAATTTTTAACCATGCTTCACAAAGAGTTTGGGAAACGCCTCATTCTCAAAAATACGGACAACCCATCGGTAAAAGCTACCCTGAAATTATTGGAAAAAATTCATAAGATAAAGTTCAAGTTGGACTAAATCCATGAAAACCATCATCTCCTGGAACGTAAACCCTGCAAGGTCTTGCCTTGCATTGCCGGTTTAATATACCTATCGGCTTTTTTCAAATATGACTCCAGCGATTCCATTCCGGCTAATTTTCTTAGTTTGTTTACGTTTTTGATATTTTTGAGTGGCCTTAGCACGCGACGGCCGTCTTTTATTACGAACTGAGTTGCGTAAAGCTGCTTCTTTCCTTCCGCCAGAAGCACCCGGTCCATAAGATACGCTTTTTCCACCGGAGCGAAATCGCAATTGGCAAGACACTCCTGTTGGAGCTTTAGGTCCTCGTCTTGGTGCTGAACAAGTAGCCAAAAATCTTTCAAGCCCGTCTTACCAAGTAATTTTTGTGTTGGATAACCGCACTCTTTAATGATTTCTTTGATCCGGAGATTGTTTATCGCATCAATCAGATAAACCATGTAGTTATATACCCCGGTTTTATGATTTTTGGCAAAATCCTTCCCTGCCTGAAAACGTAACTTTTGTTCAAATTCTTTCCACCTTTTTATATTATTGGCTAAGTTTTTATTCATCTTATGTCGTTATAATACATAAATTATAAAAGTTGAACAAAGTACCACTGCCCACTCGGGTTGATTTCAAGAAACACATACTTCCCTTCCGCTGTCACGATCATAATATCCTGCAAGGCAAGACCTTGCAGGTTACATATTCAACGATCGTATATTTTGTATAGAAAACAATAGCGATATATCGCTATTTTCTACTCCAATGTTCTTGAGAACATGAGAATAGAATTTCAGTCATCTTTTATAAACCCGCCAGCTTGATGGGCCCAGAAGGATGTTCACGATTCTATAAGCTCTAGTAATTTTTTCCGATACAGTCCTTTGATTTCATGATCTGCACCAGGAATAATAATGATTTCGTGGTTTACCGATACTTCTGGGATATTTTTAATAAGATATTTTTCCTTTGAGCCGAACATAAAAACAACCTCGTCGGCTTTTATCTTACCTAATTTTTCACAAGGTGGAAGTGAACATAGTATAAGTTTTTTAACTCTGTGTTTTTCAATATAATCTAGCGCCAAAAGACAACCCATAGAAAAACCTGCAGCTATATCGCATCTGGGAGATTTTACTTTTTCTGGATTATTCCAATCTATTTTTACAATATTAAAATATTTTGAAAGGGCTTTATAGTTAGAAGTCTTATCACCTAAACCGTAATAAAAATTTATCTTTTTCATAGTTAAGGGGAGGATATTGAGTCCTCCCCTTGTTTTACCCGAGATCGAACTCTCCGCCCTTCGCTCCCCGAAGAAAAGCGTCCCATTCGTCGTTCGTGAAATAGAGAACGGGACCTTTGGTGTCTTTGCTGTCTCTGACAGCGACACCTTCAGGCTTTCGAGCGACCTCGACGCACTTGTTGTGCTTGCCCGTCCACATAGACTTGACGAAGTCGCTGTTCTGCACTGGGAACTTAAATAGCTTCCTCACGATTTTCACCTCCCTTCTATATGAATTCCGACAGCCATTTTCTAACCGAATCATACAGTAATTACGGTACTTTATCAAACCTAGATACATGGCTGAAAGCCCTGAAATAAGCTAAAATTAAGTTATGAAAACCATCATCTCTTGGAACGTAAATGGACTAAGGGCAGTGCATAAAAAGGGCAACTTGGAACCAGTGTTCCATATGAAACCTGATATTCTCTGCCTCCAAGAGACTAAGTCACTCCCAGAACAACTACCCCCAGAATTACAGGCTCCAGATGGTTACCATTCATACTTCCACTTCCCTACTGTCAAGAAGGGTTATAGTGGCGTAGGCATATATTCCAAAGAAGAGCCTAAAAAAGTTTCACGTGACATAGGTATTGAAGTTATGGATCAAGAAGGGCGCCTAATCATAGCCGAATATCAAGGTTTAACCTTGATAAATTGTTATTTCCCGAATGGCGGGGGCCCTCCTGAACGGCTTCAATACAAGCTTGATTTCTACGATCATTTCCTCAAATTTATAAATAAGTTACACAAGAAACATTCTAATATCATCTTGTGCGGTGATATCAACGTCGCTCATAAGGCTATAGATCTAGCTAGACCGAAAGAAAATGAGACTCACGTTGGTTTCCTCCCCATAGAAAGAGCTTGGATGGACAAATTTGTCTCTGACGGTTGGGTGGACATTTTTCGACATTTCTATCCCAACAAAACAGAAGCTTATACTTATTGGGATATGAAAACTTTTGCTAGAGAAAGGAATGTAGGTTGGCGCATAGACTATTTTTTCTGTTCACCAGAAATGCTACCTAAGATCAAATCTATGGCTATACTAGAGAACATTTTAGGCTCTGACCACTGCCCTATTCAACTCGTTATAAAGTAAAGGACATAGTTATCCCCCACACCTATATTTTTTATAACAGACTTCTAGTGATTCTTCGTCTGAGCTGGGCAAGTGCTCTACCATCTTTCTTTAACGAATGTTCTCTAGTCCTAGCATCATGTTCACTAAAATAGGCTTCGTAATAACATAGTTTGAGCGGTCTTCTACTTTTGGTAGATCTAACTTTACCAGTATTATGTTCAAGAAGTCTGCGTCGTAAATCATTTGTATAACCATAATACAAATTATCATCTATCTGGCTCTTAAGGACATATACATAATTCATGGCTTATATTATATATGATTTACGATAATAAAAATATAGGTGTGGGGGTTATCCACAGATTCTACTAGTATTATGTCCTTTATCATATACAATGATTCTAGACGCTCGGATGATTTTTTCTACCCTCTGTGTGGAGATTGGATTCTGAGCTTTGTGTCGGAAGACGTTCCGAAACCGGAAGATAATTCTGGTTTGGGAGTCTGGGCGAAGATGACGATCCCTCAACTTTATTATTTTTGGATTCAGTGCATCTGTGGACCCTGCTCTCTTTCTGGAGTGATCTTTCACGTTCCGCTTAAGCTGTCTAAGACAGGCCGAGCGGGACAACCGCTGCGGAGAACCCGTGGCGGTTTTTTGTCTCTAATTAAGAAGTTCTTATTTCTAGGGTCAACTAGACAACAAATTTGCATAACTGGGGATAATTATGTGGAGAATGTGTACTAAAAGACATAAATTTAAGACTAAATGTCCTTTCTCCTCAAGAATATAAGTTTCATATGAAACATTATGGATAAAAGAACTGACAAAAGAAAGTTAGGAGATATAGGAGAAAATATAGCTTGTGAATTCTTAAAGAGAAGAGGATTTGAGATTGTAGACAGAAATTATCTTAGAAAATGGGGCGAAATAGATATCGTGGCTAGAAAAGAGGGAATTATTAGATTTGTTGAAGTGAAAACTGTTTCAGGTGTAACATCCGGTTATAGGGCGGAAGATAATATGCACCCATGGAAATTGAAGCGCCTCTCGAGAGTCATGCAGACTTACATGTTAGATAAGAGATTAGACTGTGATTGGCAGTTAGATCTCGTAACGGTCAAAATGGACCAGGTTAAACGACAAGCTAGAGTGGAGATAACAGAGAATATCATTATATAGCTTGTATGCTTGATATAATCAAGATTTTGGAGAATGGGGGAGTAGGAGTTATCCCCACAGATACACTCTATGGCCTAGTTGCACAAGCATTGAACAAGCAGGCTGTATCTAGGGTTTATAGATTAAAGCAGAGAAGTGTTCACAAACCTTTCATTATTTTGATCTCTTCGTATGAAGATTTAGCAGTATTTGGTATAAAAATGGATCGTAATACTGAATCACTACTAAAGAAATACTGGCCCGGCCCAGTGAGCATCATTTTGCTTTCTACCTTGGAAAAGTTTAGATATCTAGACAGAGGTAGTGAAGGATTAGCTTTCCGACTACCCAAAAAGAAAAAACTCTTAGAAATACTAAAGAAAACAGGCCCATTGATTGCCCCTAGTGCTAATCCTGAAAATAAACCACCAGCCAAGAATATAGGTGTGGCTAGAAAATACTTTGGAGACAAAGTAGATTTCTATCTAAGTGGCGGAACGCTCAATAGCAAACCTTCGTCTCTTATCAGAATTAAAGGTGAGAACATAGAAATACTTCGCAAGTAATGTGTGTTTATTGTACCAAGCTCGAACCTATTTTCAAAACAAATGATGTCGCACGCGCGGAGCGCGTGGTGGCTTGAAACTGAATCGTACGCTCGGAGAAAGCCCCACGCACTGGCGAGTACGCCAGCAACCCCGAAAGAAAAAACACTCCTTGCATTTCTGATTTGGCGGGGGTGAAATTTCTTTTGAAAAAGGAAGGGTGTTTTTCTTTCGGGGTTCTGTCCAAGAAGTTTCTGGGCAGTGTGGCGGGGCTACCCTTGTGCTAAAACAATAATTGTGGTAGATTCCACACCAGACCAGAAGAAATCCGTAGTGGGTTTCTCGAAAATCAGTACCTTCAAAACAGAAAGGAGGTTGTCAATGAAATCTTTGTTTAATAGCGTCATCCTCCAACCAACGTCCCTCTGTAACCTCAACTGCAAGTATTGCTATCTTGCCGATAGAGACAAGAACTTGAAAATGGTACCGGCGGTGGTTGAGAAGGTTGTTGATGCAATGGAAGCCTGCGGCCACTTATTCAAAGTCACGTGGCACGGTGGAGAACCCATGAGTTCAGGGCTTAAGCACTTTGGGTCACTAGTGTATCCCATGCAGGGTCTCATGTCACGCAACCTCATCCAGCAAGTAATCCAGACGAACGCCACACTCATTAATAAGCGTTGGTGTGAGTTTTTTTCGCAGAACGCGTTTAATGTAGGTGTAAGCGTTGATGGACCAGAGTGGGCCAACAGAAACAGGGTTAACTGGAATGGTGTGGAGTCCTACGAAAAGATTCTTGTAGGGATTCGGTTTCTCCGAGAGGCAGACATCAAGTTCAGTGCCATTTGTGTGGTGACAAACTCCACAATAACAAGGCCAGAAGAGCTTTACGAGTTCTTCTGTAATCTCGGGTGCTTTTCTTTGGGAATCAATTTCGAGGAAAAGATCGGCATCAACTCTACTGCTGTTGACTCAAATGAGCTTGTTGTTGATTTCTGGCAGAGACTCTTCCGTGCATGGAGACAAAATCCACAGATCGAGATCCAACCATTCAGGAGAACACTGTCGCGGCTTGAGGATATCTCTTACAGCAGACCGACAGTGGTAGAGCGTGCGGTTGACGAGGTTGATCTCTTTCCGAGCATCTCGTATTCTGGAGATGTCGTTCTACTGTCTCCAGAATTCTTGAACACTAAATCAGTGGAGCACGCAGATTTCATCGTAGGAAACATATTGCGTGAGCCGCTTCTTGACATCCTAGATAGGTGGCGTAGTGTACGCTACGTAACAGGCTTTGTAGAAGGAGTGAAAAAGTGTCGAGAAGCCTGTCAGTACTTTTCAGTTTGTGGAGGCGGACAAGCGAGTAACAAGTTCTTTGAGCATGGAGCCGTAAATGTTACGGAGACCAGCTTCTGCAGAAACGCCTACCAACATCTCGCAGAGGTTGTAATAGGCGAACTCTAATCCTCATTAAACGAAAGGAGGTGAACAAGATGACGACGCAAACCGCAACGCTTCAGGAACGCGCCACGGAGAAGAAAGACTCTCTCAAGAGTCTGAAAACTTCCGTCGGCCAACGCCACTTCAACGGTCCCGTGGCTGGCCCGAAGGATTTCGACAAGAACTGGGACAAGGGCTGGAACAAGGACGGCCACTAGGCTCCCAGAATCTGGGACACAGAATGGCACGACCAACAGGCAGATACCCATGTGTCTGCCTGTTTTTTAAAAAATGAAAAAGAAACTTTTAATGCCATATAAGAAATACCGTGCGCTTGAGCATTCAACCCCGTATATTTTTCATATACAAAAAAATGGACAGCATATTTTCTATTTCGGTGCCAAACATACTTTTAATCCAAGAGATCCTCAATATAAAAGAATAACAGCGTATTGGAATACCTTTCTAAGGGTTACACGTAAAAATAATTGCATTGCATTGATCGAAGGTGGAGAAAGAACAGTATCGAAGACAAAAAAACAGGCAATTAGAGACGGCGGTGAAATGCATTATGTTGTATATCTTGCAAGTAAAAATGGTATCCAAACCATATCACCAGAACCGCTGGCACAATATAGATATAAAAAACTCCTCAAAAAATTCTCGAAAAAAGAAATAGCTTATTATGACTTTGCTCTCGTGTGTTATCAATGGAATAGATATAAGAAAAAGCCTAATTTTAAAAAATATGTAAACCGGTTTTTAGAATCTGATAAAAGAAATAGTGGTTGGAAGAATTTTGATTTTAGTTTAAAGAATATGCTTAAAATCCATACGGAAATATTTGGAACAGAATTCGACAAAAACAACAATCAGTTCTTTTCTGATATTTTAGATCCCATAAGCAATAAGAGCATCATAAACAAAGTCTCTTTTTTTGAGGAATCTGGATTAAGGGATGAATATATCGCTCGGGAAATTGAGAAATTCTGGGAAAAAGGTATGAATATTTTTGTAATATACGGCACAAGCCATGCGGTTATACAAGAAGCTACTATCAAAGATTTTGTTTCTAGCTAAAATTAAGAGGCGGGGACGGCGCGTGGTTCCTCTCCTTGAACCACTCCATTTTTGCCCGCGAGCACCACATTTCGCCCCGCCACACTGCCCAGAAACTTCTTGGACAGAACCCCGAAAGAAAAACACCCTTCCTTTTTCAAAAGAAATTTCACCCCCGCCAAATTATAAATGCAAGGAGTGTTTTTTCTTTCGGGGTTGCTGAGTGAAGCGAGGCGGTGGCGGGGCTTTCGTGGAGCGTACGATTTAATTCAGAGCCACCACGCGCGTAGCGCGTGCGATACATTACCGATTTTGAAAATAGGTTCGGATTTGGTAAAATAAACGCACCACAAACGAACTAAACGGCTTCCAAAAAGCAGTTTAGTTCGTTTGTGGTGCGGGATGGGGGAATCGAACTCCCACCAATAGATTGGAAATCTATTGTTCTACCATTAAACTAATCCCGCAATATTCTTTCGGGCTGCCGGGAATCGAACCCGGGCCTTACCCACCCCATGGGCAAATACTACCGCTATACTACAGCCCGTCCTTCTTTCGGGGCGCCGAGAATCGAACTCGGACCTTGCGCTCCCAAAGCGCATATACTACCACTATACTACGCCCCGCCTTCACCAAACTTCATAACTACACTGTCGGGCTGCCGAGAATCGAACTCGGGTCTCACACTCCCGAAGCGTGTATACTACCGCTGTACTACAGCCCGAAAATTTCAATCTGGAGCGTGTATATTTACCCCGTAGCAAACTCTGCTTTGCTACCGGGGCTACCGCTGTACTACACTCCGCGAATTTCTACTCTAGCATTTTCACTTTATTTAGGCTAATATTTTCTCACTTGCGGCCATGGTTTAGTGGTAGGACGGCTCCTTGCCAAGGAGCAGGCGCGGTTTCGATTACCGCTGGCCGCACTCTGATAGAATATGTAAATGCTCCCGTGGTGAAATGGATATCACGACGCGCTTCGGACGCGTTATTGTGGGTTCGAGTCCTGCCGGGAGCACACTTCGACCCGCTTCGCCGGAGCTTTAGCGAGGCGAGCAAGCTCAGTGTAAACCAAGATGGAAAAGGTAAAAAATAAATTTGAGATTCCAGAAGAGGTGAAGGATATTTCACGCAGACTTACTGTGGCTGGATTTGAGAATTTTCTCGTTGGTGGATGTGTCAGAGACTTGCTGATGAGTAGGGAACCAAAAGATTGGGACATTGCGACGAGAGCCAGACCAGAAGATATTCAAAAAGTTTTTCCCGATTCATTTTATGAAAATGATTTCGGCACTGTGGGGGTCAAAACAAGTTCGGAAGTTCAAAGTTTAAAAGTTGTAGAAGTAACACCATTTAGACTCGAGTCTGGATATTCTGACTTCCGTCGACCAGACAAAGTGGAGTGGGGCAAGACTATCGAAGACGACTTGGCCCGCAGAGACTTCACCATGAATGCTATAGCACTTGACTTACGACCGACGACCGACGACCGACGACTAATTGACCCATTCCGAGGGCAGAAAGATATTGAGAAGAAACTTATTCGCACAGTAGGGAAGCCGGAAGAAAGATTCGGTGAAGATGCTCTGCGTATATTCCGAGCGCTTCGACTCGCTAGCGAACTTAACTTCGCTATAGAGAGCGAAACTCAAGAAGCGATAACGAAAAACGCACAACTGATGGAATATATCTCGCGAGAACGAGTGTGCGATGAGTTCACGAAAATTGTCATGTCTGATAATCCAGCTATAGCCCTCGAAATGTCTAGTCGCCTCGGACTCTTAAAATTTATTTCACCTGAATTTGAGAAGGGGATAGGGGTGGAACAGAACAAAGCCCATGCTTACACCGTCTGGGAACATTTATTGCGTAGCCTCAACCACGCCGCCAAAAAGAAGCTGCCCCTGCACGTGCGCCTGGCCGCGCTCTGCCACGACATCGCCAAACCACATACCAGGGTTTGGAAAAATAATCAGTGGACCTTCTACGGTCACGAAGTTGTGGGAGCGCGACTGGCTAGGAAGATTCTCGAAGATCTACGATTCTCGAAAGAGATTGTTGAGAAGACAGTCCGACTAGTGCGTTGGCACATGTTCTTCTCTGACACTGAAGAAATTTCTCTTAGCGCTGTCCGACGTATTGTGAGAAATGTCACTCCAGAATTAATTTGGGATCTTATTGACGTTCGTACTGCTGATCGCATTGGTACCGGCCGACCCAAGGAGACACCTTATCGGCTGCGCAAATATAAGTCGATGATCGAAGAAGTGCTCCGTGATCCCATTTCAGTTAGACAACTTAAGATCGGAGGTCAAGAGATCATGAGTCTGACCGAAACGAAACCGGGTCCTCATATCGGTTTCATTCTCGAGATTCTACTATCGGAAGTATTGGAAGATCCTAAACTTAACACTAGAGAATATCTTGATAAGAGAGTGAGTGAGTTACATTCTCTCAAACCGGCAGAGTTAGAAAAACTCGGCAAACTCGCTCGTACCAAAAATGAAGGTGAGGAAGAAAAAGAGGTGGGAAAGATTCGTGAGGAGTACAGAGTCCAGTAGTTTCATACAATCCAACAGAACATACTCAAAATCACATCACTTAAGATTAAACTCCTACATTTATACATCCAACTCACGCTATAGCGGACTATAGATGTATTAATAGAATATCGATTATCATCAGAACTATAGAAGATTGAACTCCTTTCGTAGGTGTTTATCGTTTTCAATCTCGTCAACAATCATGTACAGAACGTCTTTCCCTACTCCAAAATCTGTTTTTAAAAGTCCCATGATATCCTCACAATCATATGGATAGACCCATACGCTGTCCTGTAAACGAGAAAAACCAGCTGAAATAAAGAGGTTACGTATTTGGTCACGCACTTTTTTCTTCTTTTCCGGGATATCGAAGATGATAACTCGCCATTTCTTATCCCATTTGAGTGGACGTTTGATTTGATAATCTTGCAGTTCCCATTGCCTTAATTTTCTTTCTCCTTCTTGAGTCAAGCTATACTTGCCATCCTTGTATTCAAGTAGTCCTTTTCTCACTAATTTACTAGCAGAAGACCGCACAACCTCTACTTGACGTTTGCCTTGGATGAGCCCGAGTTTAGCCATGGCTCCAATTACTTGAGGCGCAACCAGGCCAACACTTAAAACTCCGACCAGTTTGACTGATTCTAAGACTAACTTCTGTATCTCTCCTCGTTTCACCTTTCTCTTATTTTCTTCTTCCAATATGCCCATACATCTATAATACGCTATAGCGTATTATAGATGTAGTAGTCTATTAAAGAATTACTATCAAGGCCAGAGAGGGTGGCAAACAAAAAACCCAGGGCGCTCGCGCGCCATGGGTTTTTTGTTTACTTGACTGCCTCTTTCAAGGCTTTGGCTGGACGAAACTTGGGCACTCGCATGGAGGGCACCGAGATAGCTTGGCCAGTACGAGGATTTCGAGCCTGGCGAGCTGCACGGATTTTGGTCGAGAAGATACCGAGACCAGCAATAGAGACTTCACCACCCTTTTTCAGAGTAGAGACGATTGAATCAATGACTGTGTCTACAACTTCTTCCGCCTGCACCTTCGTGCCATTCAGCTTCTCATGCACTGCATTTGCAATATCTACCTTATTCATTATCTTAGTTTATTTGATGATAAAACTGCACTTATAACACATTTGATTATATACTAAGCCACTTTATCGAGCAAACTCGATAGAACGGGCCTCGCGGATGACATTGACCTTGATCTCACCGGGATATTTGAGTTCATTTTCAATACGAATAGCTATATCTCTAGCCATATTTTTGGCCTCTAGGTCGGAGACCTTCTCTGGTGTGACGAAGATACGGATCTCACGGCCAGCTTGCAGAGCATAAGCCTTTTCCACACCGTCAAAAGAAGTAGCGATGGCCTCAAGGTCTCCAAGACGTTTGAGATAATGTTCTAGATTGTCCCGGCGGGCGCCCGGGCGGGCGCCCGAGATGGCATCCGCTGTCTGGACGATGACAGACTCGATAGTCTCATAAGGATACTCCCCATGATGCGCTTGCATAGCCTTGATAATATCTTCGGAGACATTGAACTTTTGTAAAATTTTGCGACCAATCTCCACATGAGTACCAGAAACTTCGTGGTCCAGAGCCTTACCGATATCGTGTAGAAGCGCGCCAGCCCTAGCTGTGGCCACATTGGCCCCAAGTTCTGTGGCAATCATACCGGCTAGATAACTCATTTCTACAGAGTGGTTCAGTACATTCTGGCTGTAACTGGAGCGGAAATAGAGACGACCCAAGATAGAAAGTAGTTTTGAATCTAGATTATAGACTTCGCACTCTAGAGCCGCTTGTTCACCCTTTTCTTTGATAATTTTATTGGTCTCAGCGACAGCTTTCTCCACGAAGTCTTCAATCCTGGCTGGTTGAATTCTGCCGTCAGCTATTAAGTTATCAAGCGCCAGTTTGGCCACAGCTCTACGAACTGGATCATAAGAAGAGAGAGTAATGGAATTCGGAGTATCATCCACAATCACTTCCACACCAGTAGCACGTTCAAAGGCTTTGATATTCCTGCCCTCTTTGCCAATAATTTTGCCTTTCAATTCATCTGATGGTAAGGAAACGGTTGTAGACATCATCTCTCCTGATGTAGATACGGCCAACCTTTGGATAGCAGTGGCCAATATCTCTTTAGCCCGCCCTTCGAGACGTTCCTGCCCTTCGGTCTCAAGTTTCTGCATGCGGATCAAGAGATCCTCTTCTGATTCTTTCTCAACATTTTTCAAAAGTTCTTTCTTGGCCTCGATGGTAGAGAGGCCGGAGACTTTAGCCAGCTCTGCCGAACGAGCTCCGAGAAGCTCTTCTGCTTTGTCTCTTAGAGTACGAACTTCCAGGACCTTACTCTTCACGTATTCTGCTTCTTTGTCCACATCAGTCTGACGTTTATCGAGAAATTCTTCTTTCTTTATAAGACGATCCTCGGCACTTTTGGCCCGATTCTCGCGTTCTCTAATCTCTGTCTGCACCTTCTGAATGATCTCCTCGGCCCGAGTCTCGGCCTCTGATATAACGCGTTGAGCCTCCTCTTTTGAGGAGAGTTCCATCTGCTTGATATCAAGCTCCATCGAGCCCTTCCTGCCAAAAGAGATTAAGAGACGCAGCAAATAACCGAAGCCGATACCGGCAGATGCAGCAAGTAATGCGAACAGTAACGCTAACTTTAGGGACATATTCGGTATTTCTCTGTCGTAACAGAGGGGTCAGCCAGCCGTAACCGTAAATCAGCAATTAAGAAACGTTTTAAATTTAATTTTTAGTGAACAACCGAAGTCTACTAGAACTACAAAATCTTGTCAATTATGCCGTACTTTTTGGCCTCTTCAGCGGACATGAAGTAATCTCGATCTTCATCTTTTTCTATCCTAGATAGAGGTTGACCTGTGACTTCAGACATCATCTTCGAGAGACGTTTCTTGATTTTAAGATACCATTCAGCACGAATAGTAATATCGGATGTTTGACCTTCAACCCCGCCGAGTGGTTGATGAATCATAATTTCTGAATTAGGTAGAGCGAAGCGTTTACCCTTTTTACCCGCTGCCAATATATGTGACCCCATAGAAGCTGCCATACCCACACAAACTGTCGAAATATCTGGTTTAAGATGATTCATAGTATCGATGATGGCAAGCCCTGATGTAACTGAACCCCCAGGAGAGTTGATGTAAAGAGAAATATCTTTCTTGGGATCTTCAGATTGGAGGAAGAGCAGTTGAGCAATGATAATGTTGGCGGTATCATCATCAATGTGGCCACCCAAGAAAATAATGCGTTCACGCAAAAGGCGCGAGTAAATGTCATAGGCTCGCTCCCCGAACTGCGATTTCTCTATAACTGTAGGAATAAGATAACCCATCCCGTTAGAAACAGGTCGCGGTCAGCGAACCTTGCTTAAAGATATTAGTGGTAAATATCCGACAAATTTTCATATTTAATCATTGCTCCGTATTGAAACCGTGACCGCGGCTTCTAACGGGACCCATGGGCATTAGATTATACGAGTAGTCGAACTAAATCAAGTTAAGTGCGCTGTTTGTATTTTATAAGTATTCCCATGCTTCAAAAGTCCAAGGTACGAAGCCACGGTCTCCCTACTCGGATTCTTAGCTAAGTTCTTCACCATTCTTCTTTTGGTCACAGTTCTCAATACTCTGTGGTCTGGAAAGTGCACCCAACCGAGGAAGTCCACTCCGGAAGAGAGGGTTTTGATGAAAACTTTGTCAGGATGAAGTGAGAGTTTCAGCTCCTGATTCAGATAACATTCGATATATCGAATGTTATCTAGTAAGTGGAACTTGGATGGGGAGAGTAACACGAAGTCGTCAGCATATCTGATGTAATATTTCACTTTGAGTTTGTGTTTAACGTACTGGTCGAACTCATTCATGTAGACATTCACTAGAAGTTGAGAGGTGAGGTTTCCTAGAGGTAGGCCCTTACCTGGAGAAGTATGGAAACTGGAGATAATCTGATTTAGGAGCCAGTTAGTATCAGGGTCATCAATGTAATTTGTAACGATATATCGTAGTAGATTGTGGTCTATGCTGGCAAAGAACTTCTTGATATCACACTTTAATATCCAGCATTGTTTGGTGTTGTTCTTACTGACTTTCCTAGAGTACTTTCTAAACTGATTGATAGCTTTATGAGTACCTTTGTTCAATCTGCAAGAATAAGAATCGGAGATGAATTTTTTATCGAAGTAGGGGTAGAGCACTCTGTGTATAGCATGGTGCAGGAGTCTGTCTCGGACACTAGCTTTGTGGATGTTTCTAGGCTTGGGGTCTTGGATATTGAAGGGGTGATAGGGACCGTGAGTGTAGGTTTTGTTTGCCAAATCTAGGTGGAGACTATAAATATGATTAGAAAGACTTTCAGAAAACTCCTGTACGTCTTTGCGCTTCCTCTTGCCTTTTAGAAATTCCTTCCACGCATTAAATAAGTTTTCTAAAGATATGATATCCTCGTACATTATGAATAAGCCTACCAATTTACCCCCCCCGCAAAAGCACCTACGGTGCTTTTTAAGGTAAAGCAGATTTATTCGTATTGGCTGAAACTTTATAGGAAAATTGCCAAACCGGAACGCTTCGGTATTGGAGAAAAAATTGACTTTTTGTTTCTTGAAATTTTGGAATTAGCTCATTCCAGCCGCTATGCTTCCTTAGTAGACAAACTTCCTTATCTCGAAAAAGCGATATTAAAAATAGACAAAATAAAAACTCCCCGAGACGCGATGTCTGGAGAGAAAACTAAAGAGTAGCGAGAGACGACCTGGTTGCTAGCGTTCCACCTGTTCGGATTCGTGACCTCGTTGGCGTTGACGTTCCAGCCACCGTTGTCGGAGTTCCAGTTCGCGTTTGTTTTTTAGATCAGTTTTAATGATCTTCTCTATCACTCCAAACCTTGATCTGGAATGCCAATAGATTATCTAAAGTATAAACTAAAAGGGCGCCACGATCTTTCGACCGAGCGCCCATGACCTTCTTAGGGTCTTCCGATTCGCTAGCGAATCGGAGTCAAAGAGTCTAGTTGCGAGAGACGACCTGGTGGCCAGCGAACCACCTGTCCGGATTCGTGACCTCGTCGGCGTTGACGTGCCAGCCACCGTAGTCGGAGTACCAGTACGCGTACACGGCCCAGAGGTTTCCATCCTTACCACGGAGGTAGAAGATGAACCACTCCTGGCTCTTGCGGTTCTCGGCGAGGAACGCTTTGAACTGGGAAACCGACGTTTCCGCCTTCTCTCCCAGCTCAGCGAGGATGGGGGCATCGAGTGACCCTTCCTCAAGCTTGCGAACGGCAAGCTCGACCTCGTCGGTTGCGGGGACTTCCAGACCCAAGAACTGGGCCTTGAAGTTGTCCCACATCACAACCACTCCCGCTTCCTTGAAGTAATCTTCGGAAGTGGTCACGGCTGGTTGGGCCGCGATGCGAACGGTGCGGAGGAGGGTGAGAATCGTCTCGAAGACAACCTTGCCCTGTCCACCGATGAACCGAAGGAAGTTGTCCCAACCGCCCATGCGGTTGATGCACGCTTCCGACTGCCCGACGGTGAGATCGCTGTACTTTGCCATGTGTCCTCCTCCGGCTGAAAGCCGAAGTCATCCCTCTACCCGAGGTTATAGGGGCCAGGCTGGTTCGATAGCCGTAGCCAGGAATCCCGAGTATTCTCGAGGGACTCTTGGCTATGGCTATTTCTCACAACTAACTCTCAATGAACTAACTATATACAGTATACACCCTATTAAGCCTCTTGTCAAGGACTTTCTGTAGTCTTAATTTAGGGCTCTAAACAAGGCTAGAAACCAAACCTTAGGAAGCGTTCAATTCGGCGTCCACGTAGTCTACGTCAGTGGAGTTGAGGTCGGCTTCGATAGAAGAAGTGTCATCGGCTTGGCTCTGTGTGTTGACGGAATCGATATTATTATCTTCTATCTTACTGACATTATTCTGTTTCCAGAAATAGAGACCGCCCAAGATGATAATCACGATTATAACTATAATACCGATGATTAGTCCGGCTGAACTGCCGTTTGAAGCGCTACCGATATTTACATTACTTTGTTCGTCCATATTGATAATTATTTAACAATAATTATATGTGATAACCCTCTAATTATACCAGATTTAAGAGAGGAAGCTGACGATGAGCAGGGCCACAATATTGACCACTTTAATCATAGGATTGATGGCCGGACCAGCGGTATCTTTGTAAGGATCGCCAACAGTGTCACCAGTGACAGCCGCGTGGTGAGCGTGCCCACCCTTACCACCATAGTTGCCATCTTCTATATATTTCTTGGCATTGTCCCAAGCCGCACCACCCGACGTCATCGAGATAGCGACGAAAAGACCTGTAACAATTACTCCCACAAGCAACCCTCCAAGTGCTTCTAGACCGAGAAAGAGCCACACAAGGATGGGCGATAGTACAGGCAAGAGTGCGGGAACGACCATAAGCTTTTGTGCCACCGCAGTGACAATTTCTACCGCCTTGCCGTAATCCGGCTTAGCCTTGCCTTCCATAATGCCTGGGATTTCTTTAAATTGTCTCCTGACTTCCTCGACGACAGCATGAGCTGCTTTACCCACCGCTTCCATAGCCATGGAACCAAAAAGGTAGGGAAGTAGTCCTCCGATAAGAAGCCCGACTAAAACTTTTGGATTACTTAGATCAAACGAAAGACTACTAAGCCCGAGCTTATCAAGTTCTTGAGTGTAAGAAGCGAAGAGTACTGTGGCCGCAAGACCGGCAGAAGCAATGGCGTAACCCTTGGTCACTGCTTTGGTAGTATTACCAACGGCATCGAGAGAATCTGTAACCTTACGCACATCTTGAGAGAGACCGGACATCTCGGCAATACCACCAGCGTTATCAGTAATAGGACCGAAGGCATCAATGGCGATAACTACGGCAGCCAGTGAGAGCATGGACATCACGGCGATAGCCACACCATAGAGACCGGCGAAGTAGTGAGAAGTTAAAATACCGGCGACAATCAGAA
>Ga0209542_10006721_pt1 | contig 22262 bp, 21 predicted proteins | sample RifCSPhighO2_01_FD_184028 | JGI IMG/M metagenome (GOLD analysis project Ga0209542, IMG submission 184028) | Soil microbial communities from Rifle, Colorado - Rifle CSP2_plank highO2_0.1 (SPAdes) (version 2) | ecosystem: Environmental > Terrestrial > Deep subsurface > Rock core/Sediment ... | reverse complement strand
TCCAAACTTTTCTTCAAGAGCGGCTACACCTCAAAATCCATCCGAAAAAGATAACACTTGAACCCTACGCAACCGGAATCGATTATCTTGGTTATGTGTGTTTCCCCTATCATCGTGTTTTAAGAACAAAAACCAAAAAGCGGATGTTTAGAAAAGTTAACAAAAAGAACTTTTCTTCCTACAGCGGGATTCTGAAACATTGCAGATCGCGCAATTTGGGGCAGTCGTTACTGAAAGTTGTCGAGGGAAGAAACTGACCAAAATGCCACTACTATTGACATTGTAAACCGCGTGCGCTATACTGGACTTCATTGAGTTGTAGGGAGGTCTGCCTACAAAGCAAACATTAATAGATAGCGCACATTTCAATGGCTAAGAAGCTTTATGTAGGAAGTCTTTCCTACAGCACCACTGATGCCAGCTTGCGAGATTTTTTTGCAAGCGCAGGAGCAGTGGAAAGTGCTACGGTGCTGATGGATCGCATGACGGGACGCTCGCGCGGATTCGGCTTTGTCGAGATGACAAATGACGAAGAAGCGGCGCGCGCAGTCGAGACGCTCAACGGGCAAGAGCTCGATGGACGAAAAATCATCGTCAACGAGGCGCGCCCATTGGCTGATCGTCCTCCGCGCCGCATGGGCGGCGGGGGCAGTGGCGGATTCCGCAGGGAACGCTACGATACAGTGCGGTAATACGCATCACAAATACCAAAAACACGACAATCAATTGTCGTGTTTTTGGTATTTGACACAAAACAAACAAAATGCTTAACTCTGAATAGGATTTCTCGTCAGGAGGCGATGCATGGACATTATTACCGGAAAGGCAGTCAGGGAACTTCGTAATCGTTTGAATCTTGATTGTGCCGAGTTTGCAAAGGAATTGGGTACGACCGCAACAGTTGTGGCTCGATGGGAAGACGGGGCCGAACTTGATTGCGAAGACCAGTATTGTATTGCGGCGCTTGCCGAGTCGTATGGTATCACCAGCGAATACCTTCTCGCGTGGAGCGATTAATGTTGATAACCCCACACCAAAGTTGGTGTGGGGTCGTTTTATATTCTAGTTGTGGATGATTTACGGAGTTGTGCTACACTAAAGCTATGTGGCGATATTGGACTATTGGAATAGGCGGCATAGTTGTTGCTATAATACAGCAACTCGGGTTCCCAGCGTCTTTTAAGCAGCTGATTGCTGCCGCCGGAGGTATTGGGCTTGCTCTTTTGGGTTTTTGGCTTCTTGCGGAAGAAAGAGAAAAAAGAAATAATAGCAATTCGACTGTATAGGATTTTTCTATGCAATCCGTTGACTATCTCATTGTGGGTGGCGGCATTGCGGGGACCACTGCCGCAGAAACAATCCGCGCGCACGACGCATCTTCCTCAATCGTTATTTTGGAGCGTGAGCCGCATCCGCTCTATTCGCGCGTTTTGATTCCGCTCTATCTTAAAAAAAAGATTGAGCGCGAACAGCTCTTTTTGCGTACAACCGCTGATTATGAAAGACAGCGCATAGGTTTTTATCCCGACGCGGTGATGGCGGGATGTGATAGAGAGCGCCATGAGATTTCGGCGCTCTTGGGTAGGAATGGGAGCACGGAGGTGTTTTCATACAAAAAACTTCTTTTGGCAACGGGGGGCGCGCCGAGACCCCTTCCTGCTTCGCTGTCTTTTGGCGATGTGGTCCCTCTACTTCGCATGCAAACTCTTGCGGATGCCGATGCTATTGGTGATGTAATGGCAAAAGCCCCCGCGAAAGAGGCGGCGGTTCTCGGCGAAGGATTTATTGCGATGGAATTTATTGAAACGTTTTTCATAAACGGTTTTCGGGTTCACGTGCTCTGCAGAGGCGGATTTTTTGGAGAAGAGAAGCTCGGCGTTCACGGCGCGCGACTTCTTGAAGAAATATACCAAAAGCACGGCATTCGCTTTTACAAAAACATAAAAGATGATGAAATCGTGCGCCGCGAAACATGGCTCGCCGAGCGCAACAAGCCATTTCCTATAGCTATGGTTGGCGTTGGCGTAGGTCTCGAGCGGTCACTTGAGATATTTGTCGGGCTTGCTACAAATCACGGCGTTGTAACAGACGAATATTTACAAACAAGCAACGCCGATATCTATGCGGCAGGAGACATTGCCGAGTGGTATGATGCGCTCAATGAACGCCACACGCTGGTAGGGAATTGGACGAACGCGTTTTTACAAGGAAAAACGGCAGCGCTGAATATGATGGGACAAAAAACACCTTTGCGGGTGGTGCCCACGTACCATATTGTTAATTTTGGCGTTGATTGTGCGCTGGTGGGCGATGTTGAAGGGGGCGATGATGTGTGGGAAGAAGTTGGGACCGTGGTGAATCCGTTTTTACGGCGGGTTGTATTTCGCAGCGGCAAAACAATCGGCGGTGTTTTGATTAATCGATTTGAAGATAAAACGCGTCTTGCTTCTTTTGTTGAAGCGGGCGCATCACGCAACGATGTGGAAAAAATATTTCAATCAACTTAGTGTAGCGGCCTTTTTTTTGGCGGGCGCCGCGTTTTTATTTTTCTGGTCGCCGGTGGCTGATCAAGCGCGCATCGCGGGTGTTTTGCCATTTGTTGCACCGCATACAACAGGCGCTCCTGAAGCGCCGCCGAAACCGCGCCATCTTCCGACTCCCGAGCCGCTGCGCGCAATTTATATGACAAGTTGGGTTGCTGGAACCAGTGATTGGCGGGCAGGATTGGTTGATTTTGTTTCAAAAACAGAATTAAACGCCATTGTCATTGATATCAAGGATTATAGCGGCTATGTGGCGTTTGATACCGGAGATGAGTTGATTAAATCGCTGGGCGCGGAAGAAATTCGTATAAAAGACCTTAAAGAATTTATTGATCATTTGCACGATAAAGGCATTTACTCCATCGCGCGTATTACGGTTTTTCAGGACCCGGTGTATGCCAAAAATCATCTGGACCAAGCTGTTCAGAAAAAAGATGGAACGCTATGGAAAGACCGCAAGGGGCTTTCGTTTGCGGACCCTGCGTCTGTGCGGCATCGCGAGTACATAGTGCGTCTTGCGCGCGCGGCAGAGCGCGTTGGGTTTGATGAACTCAATTTTGACTACATCCGTTTTCCATCCGACGGCAATATGCAAAATATTTCTTTTCCGCTTTCTGGTAATCGGCCGAAAGCCGAGGTGCTGGAAGATTTTTTTCGCGCTCTGCGGTCCGACCTTTCCGACATCGGCATTCCGCTCTCGGCCGATCTTTTTGGTATGACGATGACCAATACCGACGATCTTAATATCGGCCAGGTGTTGGAGCGCACCGCGCCGTATTTTGATTATATTGCGCCAATGGTATATCCATCGCATTATCCTTCCGGGTGGAATAATTTTAAGAATCCCGCCGAAAAACCCTACGAAGTAGTTAATATTGCGATGTCCGCTGGTGTAGAACGGATGCTAGCCGCAAGTTCCTCTCCATCAAAATTACGGCCATGGTTGCAGGATTTTGATTTGGGCGCCGACTATGATGCAGAAAAAGTACGCGCGCAGATTCAAGCAACGTACGATGCCGGACTTACGAGTTGGATGGTGTGGGACCCAAAAAACGAATATACGAGAGGCGCATATGAACCAAATGATTAGCTTGTGTATAAGTTGATTGACTGGTCTTTGCGCCGCGCGGTATCATGTAAATATCTAAATATCTATGTACAGTACGAATGTATTTGCTTCCGGCGGAAAGACAAAGTTCACCAAGCGGCAGATTGCCGGCATTGTTGTGGTGTGCGTTATTCTCATCGGTTTTATGATAGGTAAAATTTTCTTTCGCCCTTCTCCGGCCGAAGTGCAAGAACAAACAGCGGAAGTTATCAAACAAGGGGATATCGCAAAGTGCGATTCATTTGACGGCAAAATAATTGAGGGCGTTGACTACGGCACCGTATGCAGGAATAATGTTTCCATAAATTTGGCAACGCAAAATCTTGATCCATCGTATTGTGACAAACTTGATGAGACGATGATGAACATAAACGATTGCAAAAGAACAGTAATCCAGAAAAAAGTACAAGAGACCAAGGATGTCGCGACATGCGACTTGTGGAGCGATCAATCAGAGCGGAGCGCGTGTATCAATTTCTATTGGCGTAGCAAGGCAGTACAGTCGGATAATACGACATTTTGTGATAATGCAACGGACAATGATGCAAAAACATTATGCATTGACGATGTCTTTGTAGAAAGGTTGATCAGCAAATCAGATAGCGTTCAATGCACAAGTTTCCCAACGACATTGAGAAACGATTGCGTTGCGTATAAAGAAGCACAAACGAAACAAACCAAAACAGTATCACAACAATGTGCTTATACGCACCCGCTTTTAGTTAGTCGTTTTTGCTCGTTTGCGTTTTAATACTATGCGGCACTTGATATATAAAAAACAAATAACAATCGTAGCAACAGCAAGCATATTTTTTATGGTGCCAGTCCTTTCATTTGCGGCAGTTGCAATAAAATATATTTCTCCTAACCCAACACTTGGCATCATTGATTCTGGTTCCAACATGGGAGTATTATGGCAACGCGCTTTTACCACTGATACGGCTGGTTACGACACGGATCAAGTAGTTAATATTACAGCCGATTCTTCCGGAAACTCTTATTCTGCTGTTTCGTGGTGGTCTCAAGAAAATATAATAAAATATACTGACACCGGTGCAAGCGGTGGCGATCAAATTAATTCCGCGACAACATCACCTTTGTATATGCGTGGCATTGCGGTATCACCGCTCAATGGCGATCGGTGGGTAACATACACACGTTGTTTAACTAACTGTCCAACATATGATTTTGTGACTATACGACATCGTTCTTCGGCTGATGTGCGCCTTTTTCAAGCAAGCGGATTTGGTAAAGATGCCGCATACGCCGTTGTTATTGATGGTTCCGGCAATGTTATAGTTATGGGAAACTCATCTTTAGATGGTACAAATTTTAGTTTGCGTATTATTAAATATGATTCTGCGGGGAATCCCTTGTTTAATAAACTATATCCGCTTGTTTCGTCAACAAGAACATCGCCATATGCGCGTGATATGGCGCTTGGGCAGTCCGGGAGCGTATATGTGTTAGAGTATGATAGCGGCAAAGCGGTTGTTCGTAAATTTGATTCTTCTTTAAATAATACAGGGTGGCAGGTAACGCAAAATGGTGTTGGGTCAGGAGCCACCGATACAAATCCATCGATAACCGCAGACGCAAATGGCAACATATATGTCGCATGGGTAGATACAACATGGAGCAAGTATTTGACATTTAAATATAATACAGACGGTTCTCCTGGATGGAGTGATATATTTAGTGGTATAGCTCCGTATTATCTTGGACGGCCATTTGATATTGCAGTAGATGGAAATAATAATCTGTACGTTGCCGGGTGGGGTTGGTGTTTACCAAATTGTGATTTAGGAGGAACTGGCGCATCCTATAACAATGCCGTTATAAGATATAATGCAAGTAATGGTGAAAGGATTGGGTATTTTCTATTTGGTGATTATTTAAACAATGCTGGGCCGCGGATTGCGGTAGATAATAGCAATCGTCTTTTCTTGATATCCCCTCTGTATGAAAAAAATTACGTTGCAAAGTTTGAAATTAATTCGCCCCCCTCTCTTTCTCTCTTCAATGATTCGCCCGACCCAATTGTTGTTGGCAATAATATCATGCTGTCAGCGACATGGACTGATCCGGATAGTCCAGAGCAAGGTAAAGTACATTTTTGTAAAACTAATCAGATTACTCCTTCTTCTTCCGGTGGGTCATGTATAGGCACAACCCTTGCAAGCTCCGCGCTTTCCGCTCCCGGCGCAGTAAGTTTGCCATATACAACGCAAAGCGCTGATCTCGGAACAGTGACCTATTACGTTTTTGCCTGCGATGATGGCGGCAAATGCACGGGCACAACAGGAAATTCAGGAACGTTTATTGTTACACAACCCGACCTCTCAATCTCCGCAGGTCCCACAGCATCTCCCGCATCGCCAATGGCAGGGAGCAATGTTACATTCTCGGCAACCGTGAAAAACCTAGGCACTGCAACCGCCAACCAACCAATCGCAAGCAGAATAGAAATAGATACCAACAGCAGTTCGTTTGCTACCGCAGATATGACGGTGAGCGTTCCCAACATCACTACCAACATTGTATCCAATGGCACGGCAAACGTTACTTCTGTCGCATGGACTGCGGTCCAAGGCACGCACGCCGTGCGCATTTGTACCGACACAGCTGGTACAGTTTCGGAATCAAATGAATCCAATAATTGCAGCGGCGCAACAACGCTGGTATTGACAGTTGGCGCTGCGTTTGATTATTCTCTTTCTAACTCCGGAAGTATTTCGGTGGCACAAAGCGGCTCGGGTGCCAACACTATTACACGTACACTCAACTCTGGTACTACCCAGGGCGTGACACTTTCTGCTTCCGGCTTGCCATCAGGCGCTTCAGCAAGTTTTACCACTAATCCATGCAATCCAACATGCTCAAGTGCGCTCACCATTACTACTAACTCTACTCCCACCGGTACCTATCCAATCACTGTTACTGGCTCGCCGTTGAATAAAACAACTTCGTTTAGCCTTGTTGTCAGTGCTTCTCCTTCTTGTAGCAATGGCTCGGATGATGATGGAGATGGAAAAATAGATTATCCAAATGATCCGGGATGTTCTGGCTCGAATGATACCGACGAAACAGATATTGTTGCGTGCTCTGATGGCATTGATAACGATGGGGATGGAAAAATAGATTATGGAGGTGGCCCAACGAATGACCCCGGTTGTATAAGTGCTGGTGATACCAATGAAACACAACCTGACTTAATTCCTTCTCGCCCTGTGCAGATATACAATGCTTCTACCAGCGCCGTCATAACAACCATGGAAGCGGGAAGCAATTTTGGTGTCATATTTTCTTCGATGATGAAAAACCAGGGAGATGCGAGTGCGGTTCCCGGGAGCGGCAATATTACCAGCAGCTTCCGCGTAGTAAATCTTGGTTTGGGTTTTGACGCGAACAATTTTCCGTCTCTCGGTGTGAATACAGAGCGGTGGTTAAGTTCCACAACAACGCCGCCCGCGTCTGCACGCGTTTGGTATAATGTTCCCGCGGGAACGCATACGATTCGCCTTTGTGTAGATACACCGGTTGCTTCGGGCGGAAAAATTGCAGAGATAGATGAAAATAACAACTGTACAAGTGGTGCCGCGGATGCAACTTTGACGGTAACCGCTCCTGCGATTCCTGATCTTGTCGTATCAAGTCTGGTGGCGCAAGGTACATTGGAGCCGGGCCAACCCATTACATTTAGCGCTAATGTACAAAATCAAGGCAATGCACAGGCATCAAATTTCACCAACTCATTTTATGTGGATCTTAATAACGACAACGCTGGTTCCATTGATTTAGGCAATGGCATTTATGTTGATACGGCGTTGACGAGCAGTCCAACAAATATGACGCTTGCGGCAACAGAAGTGCAGCTCGCGACCTCGCAATCATGGAATGGTGTAAGCGGTACTCACCGCGTTCTTATATGTGCTGATACGACCAATATAACCACTGAATCCAATGAGTCAAACAATTGTAATGGACTTGGTGCCTCTGGCCCCGCTTTGATTATTAATATCAATGCCTTAAATTTCAATCTTTCGGCGAGTCCGGTATTGTTGACCGCAACCGTTGTTGGAGGCAGCGGTTACGCAACCAGCTCCGCTACGTTTATCACCGTAACGCCTGTCGGCGCTCTCGATAGTCCGGTGACATTAATACTTGATGCCTCGGTACCGCTTACCACATACCCCTTGGGCAGCAGTCCTTCAGAGACGCAAAACTTCCTTTCGCGCTTTACCCGACTTGGTGCTATTGTAGATAGAGTAACGCTTAATTTTTCCGGTTCCTCTCCACAGGCCGTTTCGTTCCGCCTCGGTATTCCACATAATACTGCATTGGGCGAGGAGTATTCACCAATTGTCATTCGCGCCGAAGGAACAACGAAAACCGCAAGCGTAAAACTGCGCGTGCAGGATCCCTCGGGTCGGACAGGGGAACGATAGTGTAACATTATGTACGATTTAATCATCGTTGGCGGCGGACCTGCCGCAGTAGCGGCGGGTGTGTATGCCGCACGGAAAAAATTACAAACACTGGTGGTGACGGAAAGCTTCGAAAGCCAGTCGTTTGTATCGGATAAAATAGAAAACTGGATTGGAGAAATTTCTATTTCCGGCTTTGATCTTGCGCAAAAGCTGGAAGCGCATCTTCGCGCGCAAGAAACCATTGAGGTTAAGACCGGTGAGCGCGTAGAAAAAATAGAAACAAGCAATTGCACTGACGGCCAAAGAGTGTGCGATTTTTTGGTCCTAACAAACAAGGGGAACGAATATAGTGCCAAATCGCTTATTATTGTTTCCGGCGGCAGGCGGCGCACACTTGGGGTTCCCGGAGAAAAAAAATTTATGGGAACCGGCGTAGCATTTTGTGCCACTTGTGACGCGCCGATATTCAAGGACAAAAACGTTGCAGTCATCGGCGGAGGAAACGCTGGGTTGGAGGCGGTGGTTGATCTTTTAGCGTACGCACGAAAGATTTATCTCTTGGCGCGCGGCGATGCTCTCCGCGGGGATCCATTGACGTACGAAGAAATTAAAAAGCACGACAATGTTGAAATCATCCTGAACGCGGAGACGCAGGAAATTGTAGGGGACAAATTTGTTACCGGCCTTTGCTATAAAGACCAAAAAACAAACAAAGAAACAACATTATCAATACAAGGAGTATTTGTGGAGATTGGGTCAGCGCCGAACTCCGAGATGGTCAAGGAATTAGTTGAACTGAATCGGTATGGAGAGATTATTATTGATGCAAAGATCGCGGCAACGTCGCATCCGGGTATTTTTGCGGCAGGCGACGTTACCGACGATATTTATAAGCAAAACAATATTGCAGTAGGTGACGGTGTCCGCGCCGCGCTCTCCGCGTATAATTACATTCTCAACCGCAAAAAAGAATCCCCAGCCTCTGCGTAAAGCTATGGCTTTTTTATATCGCGTTGTGCTTTCCTTGAAGCGTGAAATAGGAGTTGGAATAAACGTATTGCCACACGCGGTTCCATGCCGGCGTGTTTTGCGCGGAAAACAACATTTTTGAGAATTTCTTTTTCGCGGCGCGGCTGATAAACCGGAAGGTTCAGCGTTTTTTTGAGTGCCCCGATCTCGCGCACGATCTTCAGTCGTTGCCCCACCAATGCGATGAGCTTTCGGTCAATGACATCAAGTTGTTTACGCAGTGCGGCTAGGTTTTTCATATGCTCAAGATGGTCACTGCGCCGAAGCGGCGCAGTGATTGTATAACAGCGCTTCTGCGCCGGTCATTGCTCGAAAGGTCTGCTTTAAGATAGAAAATATAAGATCCCAATTTTTCCTGCGATGGACGCGATTCTATTTTTGAAAGATTAATTCCGCCTTTTTTGAAAACGCCAAGAATATCGTAGAGCAGCCCGGGGCGGTCTTTGCGCGGGTGAATTGTTAAAAATAGATACGGCATAGTTGCGGGATATTGCGGCGGTTTTTTTGCGATTGCGACAAAAAGCGTTTTGTTGTTTGGTTTATCTTGAATATCGCGGGCAACCACGGAAAGGCCGTAGATTTCTGCTGCGAGCGCTGGACCTACGGCAAACGCATCAAGGCGCGCCTCGTTTTTTATTTTTTTAAATGCCATCGCGGTGCTCGGCGTGAGCATATGTATTGTGCGAGGATAATGCGCAGCGAGATACTTGCGACACTGACTTAATGCTTGCGGATGAGAGTAAATATATTTGATATTGTGAGGGGAGACACGCGCATCATATCCTGCGAGACACTGTTTGACGGGTAGTACCACTTCGCCTATTATTTTGAGCGTTTTGTGGCGATAGAGACCATCAATGGTCTCGCGCACCGTCCCTTCAAGAGAATTTTCCAAAGGGAGCAACGCCTGGCGAAGTTTGCCGGAATATATGGCGTCAAATGCTTCAGAGATAGTATCAAAAAACGCCGGCTTGCATTCTGGTCTCCATACTATGAGGGCTTCGTGGGAGAATGTTCCCTGTGGGCCGAGTACTGCGACGTGTGTGGCACTAAAATCATGCTTAGTTTCGCGCAATGTTGCAAAAAATGCTTTTGGTTCTTTCTGGTGCCAAAAGGAACGAATTTCTTCAAAAACGTTTTGAAATGCTTTTTGGTTCTTTTGCTGAATAATACGCCCAAGCTCTTTTATGTTTTTTTGATACTGCCCGAGGAGTGGGATAAAGAGAGGGTTGTAAAATTGAATACCAGCCCAAACTTCTGCTGGCTGCTCGGCGATCCGTTCAATAAGTGCTGTGTAAAGGGAAAAGGTGAGGGTTGCGAAATCATCAAGTTCTTTTCGTGTTGCCCCGCTTTCGTGGAGCGTTTTTGCAAGCGCAATAGCACTATGATGCGAAAGCGCCTGCACAAGCGCCATCATTTTGTCGTGCTGGGCATGAGTAGCATATATAATATTTGCGCGCTCTTTGTGCAACGCATTGAGTAGCCGGTGGAAAATCGGCGGCATATTGTTATTGGGAGATACAATAATACGCTGTTCATGCAAATTACCAACATCAGGACCAAAAAGACAATGCAAAAACGCGACGTTTTTTGAGTGTTTTTCAAGAAGTTTTTTGTTTGCCAGCACAAGCGACGAACAGTCAACGAGAAGCTTATTATGAAGCGGCTTTTGCGGGAGGCCACGGAGCGCTGTTTGAAATTCACTAAGCGGTACGGAAAAGAGTATGGCGTGCGAAGATTTTAGCATTCTCGTTTTTTGTTTCGTCGTACGACCGATGATATAAACGCGGATGCCATGTTTGGTAAACACTTTTTTCATCAATTGTCCCATTTTGCCTTCCCCGCCAATGATGCTGATGGTTGATTCCATAGATTGTATTATTATAACACGGAATTGCTAACTAATTTGTACTGCTAAAACAAAAAGCCCGACGTGTGCCGGACTGTTTCTTGACCTTCTTTTTATGGATATTGATAGTTTATCGTGTTTGCCAGATTAATCGCCCATTGCTCAAGTCCGTGTAGCAGTTTTTGCACATCGCTTTCTTCGTAACTTTTTAGTTCAAAAATAACTGGTTTGGTGCGGTGAGCTGCGCGCTCATAATCTCTTCGGGATCCGCTTGATTCTTGCCACCCGGGCAACAAAACATATCCATCACATGCCTTGTCGTAGATTGTATCATCCAATATGTGATAAAACGTTTCCGGGGCTTGTGCTAGTACCTCAAAATGTGCTGTATGGGTATGCGGGATGAAAAATCCAACCGTTCGGCTTTCTCGAAAATGATTCGCAATTTGGATTCCCACATATTGCGCGTTGGCGATGTTGTGATCTATCAAGCGCCGATTTCCTCCACTGAAGTAAGGTCCAATAATGCCGACGATCAACATGCTACGTCTCCATGCAATCTATGTCTACAAAAGCATAGGCATAGATATTTTGCAAGCGTTTGCGAAAAATCTCTTGTGAAGCTAGATTCAACCAAGGCGCTTTTATAACTTAACATTACATGGTAGTATAGAAACATGAAGGATATAAAAATAGCCATTAATGGGTTTGGGAGAATCGGTAGGTCGTTTTTTAGGGTGGCGTATGATTTGCCGGAATTTGACGTAGTTGCGATCAATGATTTAACTGACACCAAAACGCTGGCATATTTGCTCAAGTATGATTCGGTCTATGGGCGCTATGCAAAAAACGTTGAAAGTGCCGCCGATGCCATTGTGGTGGAAGGAAGAAGCATTCGGGTCTTTGCCGAAAAAGACCCAACACATCTTCCGTGGCGTGACTTGGGTGTAGATATTGTGGTGGAATCCACCGGATTTTTTACCGACGGTGCGAAGGCGAAAGCGCACCTTAACGCCGGCGCAAAGCGTGTAGTTATTACTGCTCCTGCGAAAGGTGAAGACGTGACTACTGCGCTTGTAGGTGTAAACGATGATCGATTTCCAAAGGCGCATCCGATTACTTGCAACGCTTCGTGTACCACCAATTCGGTAGCGCCCGTGATGGCAATTTTGCTGGAATCGCTCGGTATTCAAAGGGCGAGCATGGTAACGGTTCACGGATACACCGCGACGCAAAAATTGGTGGATGGACCGGATGCAAAAGATGTTCGCCGAGGACGCGCTGCTGCGGTGAACATTGTGCCGTCCACTACTGGCGCGGCGGAGGCAGTGATTCAAGCAATTCCGGAGCTCGAGGGGAAATTTGATGCATCCGCCATTCGTATTCCCACGATAACAGGGTCGCTGAGTGTGATTACCGCGCTTGTGGACAAAGAAACGACAAAAGATGCATTGAACGCAATTTTTAAAAAGGCGGTTGCCGTTTCTCGTTGGTCAAAAGTAGTTAAAACAACCAACGACCCCATTGTTTCTACTGATATCATTGGCGAGCCATATGGCGCGATTATTGATCTATCGCTTACCAAAGTCATAGGCGGCAATTTGGCGCAAGTGTATTCGTGGTATGATAATGAGGCAGGATATACGGCGACGCTAGTCGAGCACGTTCGCCGCGTTGGGGCAATTTTGGGTTTAAGTTAAAGAAAATGAAAGAATATAAATTATTCGCTCTTTTATTTCTTTTGCTCGTTTCTTTTTTTTCGACAACCCTCATAGTTTCTGCGTCATCGCCACAATCGTTAGTTTCTCGGTCCCAGTCGGTGTATGTTACCAAGGATTGTCCTGTGTTGACAGTTAGTCTCTATCGAGGTATGCGCGACAAGTTTGCCCGCGGAGAGGTAAGCAAGCTACAGAATTTTCTTGCAAAAGATCTAACAATCTACCCAAGTGGTTTAGTTACTGGTTATTTTGGAAGACTTACTGAAGATGCAGTAAAGCGATGGCAGGTAAAATACGAGATTGTTTTTGGGGGAGATCCAGCATCAACTGGTCATGGCGTCGTGGGGCCGAAAACGAGAAAAAAAATTAGAGAAATTTGCAATACAGCGGCGTTTTATTTACAACCAATTATTGAAGACGCTCGCCCCACTACCACAACGGCATCTAGGAGCGTTGAAACAACAACGAAACTCACCGGCACTACAACGGTTTCGCAAGAAAATATCCACGCCACCAAACCGGTGATGCCAAGATTCGGTACCCCAGTTATCAATTCGCCGTTTCTTGGATCTGGCAATACCGCGGTGTTATTGATAAAATTTCCCGATATTAAAGATGACGTGTCTTTTGATAAGAATTATACTGATGCGCTCGTATTTGGTGAGAATAATTCGCTCAGTGATTATATTCAGGAGGTTTCTTATGATAAATATAGGCTTGTTGGAAAATCATATGGGTGGTTCACAATGCCACACGAATTAAATTATTATTGTAAACAACATCCGACACTTAAAGAAAAAAAACAATGCAAATATTATGACAACGGCGATATCACTATTCCTGGCAACATGCTTGAAGACACAATTAAAATTGCCGAATCATCTGTAGATTTTTCGTCAGTAGAAAGAATTATTTTAGTAACCAATACAACGGCTTTAAATTGTGGGACGGAAGCCACTTTATTGACTCATGGAGAAGAATACGTGCCGATTGTACGCGAAAGACCAAACATAAAATCGGTCATACTTACTAATAGAGAAGAAATGCTTGATGGCAACAAGCTCAATACTCCATTACAGATTCTTATTCATGAATTCGGGCACAACTTGGGGATGATGCACGCAGGTGGATGGCATTGTAAGGAAAAGGTTGTTGGAGGAAATATAGAAGACGTGCTTGCTGGCGAGTGTATAATTGACGGCTACGAAGATAAAAGCGACCCTATGGGCTCATCAAATCAACACCACTTTTCTGCTGCGCACAAAGAACTAGCCGGATGGCTTTCCAGTAATCAGGTTTTAGTTGCCAACAATGATGGCGAATATATTCTGGATCAATTAGAGTTGCCGTCGGACGGTTACAAAGCATTAAAAATACCGCTTACAAATGGTAATTATTATTCTCTAGAATATCGTACCACTCAAGGATATGATGCAGACGACACGGATGGCCGAAAAACCGATGGCATTTTTTTAAGACTTCAGATCCCACGACTCAAAGAACCACTCCATCGTCTGACCACGCTTCGCCCATACGAGCCCGTTCCATTGATTATAAACCCCGGAGCTCCATTTGTTGATCTATATCGAGGGATTAAAGTCGAGGTAGTTGAGAAAAACAAAAATTGGGCTAAAGTCAAAATTTTTGGAGTGCTTACTAGTACTACAACACCTCAGCCACAAGAAGTATTAGGTATAAGTAACACAGAACTTGTTACGGCCTCCACCACAGTACAACTTAAAAAAGGAGCAACAAATCTAAAATTAATGACATTTTCAATATACAGCGTAGATATGTCAGCGCCGATTGTTATTAAGAGAATTCAGATTCTTTGCAACGCGTGTGAGAAAGAAACATTCAATACGGCGCATCTTTATAGAAACGATATTCAAATAGGATCCGCTACTCCTGTATTCTATGAACAATGGGGCGGCTTGATCATAGAGTTTGACTTACTATCTGCTGGGGTCGTGGTGGAACCAACGAAAGAAGAAAGATTTGTTTTGGTGGGCGATGTTTCTACAAGCAATTTCCACACCAGCGAATATACACACATCAGAGTTCAGATCGTAGAAGGTGATATGACGGGGACTTTGGTGAGGAACCGGTGGAATGCTTTTTCTGGGAAATTAATTGTTCAATAATAATTATTATGATTAGATTTTGGAAGAAAAAAGAAGAAACCATATCGCGTGAGAATCCCGGCTTTGAGGAAGACGAGCGCAGAACGCCAAAAACCGGGCTTTTATTGTTGTTAGTAATGGTGGTGGCCGGTCTCTTTTTTGGATGGCGCGCGCTTGATGATATTGCGCGTTTGCCGCAAGCACCGGAGGTGTTATCATATTGTAGCGCGGGTTTTCGCGGACAAACGCTCCTTGCTGACCGCATTGTTTTTTCCGTTGAACCGCCAATATTTTACGATGAACGATATTACACAAAATACACAGACGAATCAATACAATGCCAATTTAATGAGTTAGAAAAACAAGCCGGGGTCTCGGTTATTTTTCTTGAGCGCGACGCGGCACTGAAAGAAACAAAACCGCTCCGCGATTCTCTTGATGAGAAAACCGCTCAATTAAATGAAGTGCGCTACCAAATTGAGCGCATCACGCGCGAATATAGCGTTGGCCTTGATGAACGAAGCGCTCAAGTCGAGCAGCCGCTTTTTCCAATTGGTCAAACAGCTCCGTCGCTGCAAGTGCTGCGCAGTCAGGATAGACAGCTTGTGCAAGAAAAACAGGCGCTTGAAAACCAACTCAAGTCATTTGACGGTCAGTTGAAAGCAATAGACGATCGATTAATTGCCGCATACAAGCCCGTTTTGAAGGCATACAATCGCCAGCTTCGCTGGTACGAATTTAAGATTTTTGTGTCCCAGATGGTTTTGGTGCTACCGCTTTTTTGGATTGTTTTTGGTTTGTATGTGCGGTTGCATCGCAAAAACAGCCCTTATACGCTTATTGCAACCGCGATGGTAGTGGTTGCCTCGGTGCTGTTTTTGCGCGTGATGCTTGTTTGGTTCTGGGGACTCTTTTTGCAGTCGCTTCTGGAGACGCTGTGGGAGTGGATCCAGCGATTTAGGATTTTGCAGAGTTTAGTTTTTTATGGCGGCATGATTCTTTCTTTTGTGGTGTTTGGCGGCGCGGTATATTATTTGCAGAAGAAAATCTTTGATCCTCGAAGGGTTGCCATTCGCCGCTTTCGGCAAAAGCAGTGCCCGAAATGCCAAGCAAGTTTGGATTTAGCGGGAGAATTTTGCCCTAACTGCGGATACCAGCTTAAGAAAAAATGCGCATCGTGCGGCAACAGCCGATTCTCCGATTTGCCTATTTGCCCGCACTGCGGCGCAAAAGAATAATTTAAAACAAAAAAGGTCGCTGTATTTTCTGTATTAGGTCGTTTTGCCGTTCTAACAATTTATTTAACCAAGCGTGCGTCTATACAAGAGCATAGCGCCTGCTTTTTTATTGTCAATGAGGTATAATGATGCTTATGAAACTATATTTAGGAGCAGATCATCGTGGGTTTGTGCTCAAAGAAGCACTCAAGCGGGCATTGATGCAAAACGGTTACGATGTTGAGGACGTCGGTGCTTTTGCGCAAGATTCCAACGATGATTACCCCGATTTTGCCTATGCGGCGGCAAAAAAAGTAGCGGAAGATCCAAACGAAAGAAAGGGCGTTTTAATTTGCGGATCAGCCATGGGTATGGATGTAGTAGCAAACAAAGTAAAAGGTATACGCGCAACGGTTGCATACTCCAAAGAATCAGCCGCGCACGCGCGGACAAATGACGATATTAACATTATTACGCTCGCGGGGGATGTTGTTGATTTCAACGAAGCGATGGAAATTGTAACTATATTTTTAACAACACAATTTAGTGGTGAAACGCGGCATCTGCGCCGTCTCAATAAAATTAAAGAAATCGAAGCCAAACATTTGAAATAATAACAACATTGACGCCATTGTGATGTTTTATTACTCTGAATATATATGAAACACATGAATAAAAAGTTTGTTATCAGCGTGTTGTTTGTTATCGGTCTTGTCATGTTGATGGGGAATAGCGCGGTGTCTGCGCAAACGGGAAGCCAAAACTCCAAAACGCTGATTCAGCAGCTTCAAAACCAGATTGCTCAACTTAAAAACCAGATCGAGGCGCTTCGCGCGGCCCAATCTGCTGTTTTGGAAACTCGCGGCGAAATAAAAGATACCGTAACTCTTATCCGCGAGCTTCGCGAGGGAATGATAGGAGACGATGTACGGGTGCTTCAGGCCCTTCTTGCCGCAGATTCGGATGTGTATCCCGAAGGCCTCATTACTGGATATTATGGGCGACTTACAGCACAAGCAGTAAGAAAATTTCAAAAAAAAGCAGGGCTTCCTGCGGTCGGACATGTTGGCCCCAAAACATTGGAAAAAATTAAAGAACAACATACCAAAACTCCAGTGGAGTTAGAGGACTCCGATGATCCATCAGAGGGGAAACGTCTGTGTGCCAAGGTGCCGCCGGGTCACCTTATTGCTCCTGGCTGGCTTCGTAAGAATGATGGGAAGCGGCCTATTGTACCGCAGTGTCAGATACTGCCACATGGAATTCAGAAAAAGCTTGATGGTGGCGGCGTGAGCACTTCGACTCCTCCCGATCTCACCGCTCCTGTTATTTCCGGCCTTGTCGCGTCCAGCACAACAACTTCCAGCGCGCACGTTCTATGGAATACCAATGAGCCGGCGACAAGCGCGGTTTGGTATAGCAGTTCAACCCCTATTGTATCCGACAACGCCCTATCGGCAAGTAACGCGACTCTTACCACGAGCCATGACCTTGCGCTCACGGGTCTTGTTGCAAGTACAACGCACTATTACTATGTGCGCTCGGTTGATTCGTCGGGAAATACTGCAACTACCAGTGAGCAGTCATTTGTTACTTTGCCGTAAAAGTTCAGGACATCAAAATAAAAATACCTCGTTTCATTTTTGGAAGGGGGTATTTTTGGCAGAAAAATATGCGTGGTTTGCGAATAATGTGAGTTTCTTAATTCAAGGTTTATATAGTACACTTAAACACATATGGTTGAAATCATTCCATCTATCAATGTCGATAGCTTCAAAAGACTTGAACAAAGAGTACGGCAGGTGGAACCCTATGTTACCTGGGCGCATATTGATGTTTCCGATGGGGTTTTTACGAAGCACGTTTCGTGGCACGATCCGAAGGAGTTCGTTGGGTTTGAAACGCCGCTCAAGCTCGAAGTGCATTTAATGATCCAAAACCCCGAAAAAAAAATTGACTACTGGACCATTATTCCGGCGGATCGCATCATTTTTCATCAAGAAGCCACACAAGCGCACGCGCTTTTGATTGATAAAATTCACCAGGCAGGCAAAGAGGTTGGGATTGCAATAAAACCAGAAACATCATGGCTCCGGCTATTTCCGTTTTTTGGCAAAGTTGAATTGCTACAGCTTCTTGCGGTAAACCCCGGTCCTTCAGGACAAAAACTTCACGAAGAAGTTCTCCACAAAATCGAACATATACGAATGCTCTGCCCCGAGTGTATAATAGAAGTAGATGGAGGCGTTGATGCCTCTGTAGCGAGACGATGCGCCAAGCGAGGAGCGGAGTTGTTGGTTGCCGGAAACGCTATTTTCAATCCGCCAGCTGGCGGAGACGATATCAAGAAAAATATCGAGCGGCTCCAAGCCGCGGTTACCGAAGAAGGATTTTTAGATCATTTGCCCGGGAAAACATCTATCCATGCATTTACACGACACGAAAATTAAAGAACTAGAAATTAAGGCGAATGCGATTCGCCAGTCCATTATTGAAATGCTGGTTGCTGCGGGGTCCGGGCACACGGCGGGGCCGTTGGGTATGGCGGATATTTTTGTAGCACTCTATTTTCATGTGTTAAGGCACGATCCGAAAAATCCTCTATGGCCAGAACGCGACCGCTTGATACTTTCAAACGGACATATTTGCCCGGTGCAGTACGCGACACTTGCTCACGCTGGGTATTTTCCTGTGGAAGAATTAAAAACGCTCCGAAAATTTGGCACGCGGCTCCAGGGCCATCCGCATCGCGGCGCGCTTCCGGGCATTGAGACCACATCCGGCCCCCTTGGCTCCGGCCTTTCGCAAGCGGCGGGGATGGCAATCGGGCTTAAAATGGACGGCAAAAAAAATCAAGTGTATTGTTTGATGTCGGATGGGGAGCATGATGCAGGAAATTTGTGGGAAGCGGCGATGCTTGCGGGGAAACTCAAACTTGATAATCTAACGGGGATTATTGACCGCAATAATATTCAGATTGATGGCATGACCGAAGATGTTATGCCGCTGGAGTCGTTGCGCGCGAAGTACGAAGCGTTTAACTGGCATGTATTAGAAATCAACGGACACGATTTTCACGAAATTATTAACGCATGCGAAGAAGCGCGCGCGATTTATGAAAAACCGGTCGTGATTATCGCGCACACAATTCCTGGCAATGGAATTTCTAAAATTGAATTTGATTATAAGTGGCACGGCGTTCCGCCCAACAAAGAGCAAGCACAAGAGTTTTTGGCAGAACTGCGGACACTGGGAGGCAAAATCAAAAGCGAACATCAATAATGATTTGAAAGTTTAAAATTTTTTATTCACTAGCCAAGCATTACATGGAAACAAAAAATAATTTAGTTAAGCATGCGATGACGAAAGATGTTATTTCTGTCACCGAGAATACGCCGGTAGGCGAAACGTTTCAAATTATGCGCGAACACGAATTTAACGGCATCCCGGTAGTTAATTCTCGAGAAGAAAATAAACTAATAGGGCTTGTTACGGACTATGATTTAATTAGCAAGCGCACCGCTATTCATCTTCCTACGTTTGAGAAACTATTTTCCGATTTTTATATTGCAGAGCGCCACGGCGCCGCGTATCCTGATTTACAAAAAGCGGGCATGTTCACGGTTCAGGATATCATGAATGCAGACCCCCTGGTGGTAAACGAGAACGCTCCGCTTGATGAGGTTGTTATATTATTTGTTGAACACCATCGGGTAAATCCAATCCCCGTGATTAACAAAGACAATGTACTGGTTGGCATCATCAGCAGATACGATATTGTAAAGTTGTACGCCAAGTCATTGGGGAGTTAGATAAAATGGAAAGCGAATGCCAATGAATTGGTGATGAGTGACAAGTGTCTAGTCACTAGAAACTAGCTGCTAGCAACTCAAAAAATATGTCAATAAATCCAAACGCAAAATTAGTTGAAAATGCGTTAGATCTCAAAACAATTGAGCAAGCTCCGACGCGGAAAGGTTTTGGCGAAGGACTCTTGGAAATTGGCGAAAAGGACCACAGAATAGTTGGTCTTTGCGCGGATTTGACGGAATCCACGCAGATGCATTTGTTTGCCAAAAAATTTCCAGAACGATTTATTGAGATGGGTGTTGCGGAGCAAAATCTAGCAACAGTTGCATCCGGGCTTGCGGCAGTCGGCAAAATTCCTTATATCACTTCATACGCGATGTTTAGTCCAGGAAGAAATTGGGAACAGATTCGTACGACCATTTGCTACAACAATGTCCCTGTTAAAATAATCGGCTCACATTCCGGGATATCGGTGGGACCCGATGGCGCTACACACCAGGCGATTGAGGACATAGCAATCACCCGCACACTGCCAAATATTACGATAATTGCTCCTTGTGATATGCATGAAGGCAAAAAAGCGGCAATCGCCGCGGCATCCACCGATGGCCCTGTTTACATTCGTTATACACGCGAAAAAACACCTATTATGACAACAATAGAGTCGCCATTTGTGGTAGGGAAGGCTCAAATTTTGTTTGGCGCATCATCAGATGAGGTCGGATTTCCAAAGGGAAGTCCGACTTCACGAATGCTCGATGTGGCTATTATTGCCTGTGGGCCGCTGGTACATAATGCGCTTTTGGCAGCAGCGGATCTTGAAAAAGAAGGATTAAAGGTTCGTGTGATAAATAATCACACCATTAAACCAATGGATGAGGAGACCATTATTCAGGCGGCTAAAGATGCTGGAGCTGTGGTGACCGTGGAAGAACATCAAGTGCAAGGGGGCATGGGATCAAGGGTCGCCGAAATTCTCGCGCAAAATTATCCAGTCCCTATTGAATTCATCGGCGTCCAAAACCGCTTTGGCGAATCAGGAGAACCCAATGAACTTATTGAACACTTTATGATGGGTGTCAAACATGTCAAGGACGCAGTTAAGAAAGTAATTAGAAGAAAAAAATAAAATGACAACCGAAAGTAAAATTAGTAAATTTCTTATAGGATTTCTAGTGACATGGTTTATAATTGCGGTAGCCTCTTTAGTTTCGATATTTTTTATTAATTTTTTTGCAAGTGTAATACCAAAAATATTGCTTGTATTATGTATAGCGATTATTGTTTATTCTTTGCCTATTTTTTTGTATTTTCTATATAAAAAAGATCCTTTAATTGGACGAGGCATTTTTGTTGGTATTGTTTCATCCCCAATTATTATAGCATTGGTTATTTTCAATCTTTTTATTTACTCTATGACTCAATTTTTCCATGCAAGCCCTAATTGGTAATATAATTTTATGAAACACAATTACGATTTCATTGCGATAGGGGATATTACGACCGATGCGTTTATCAGGATAAAAGACGCATCGGTTACGTGTGATGTCAATCGAGAGCATTGCATGCTCTGTATGCGGTTTGGCGACAAAATTCCCTATGAAGAAGTATTTATTGTGCGCGCGGTGGGCAATAGTCCCAACGCAGCGGTTTCCGCTTCTCGTTTAGGGCTCAAAAGCGCCATTGTGACGGATCTTGGCGGAGACGAGGCGGGCCGCGAGGCAATAGACAAACTTACTTCCGAGCATGTTGGGACGGAATTTGTTTCGGTTCACAAAAACCAAAAGACCAATTACCACTATGTGTTATGGTACGAGGAAGAGCGAACGATCTTAATCAAGCACGAAGAGTACGATTACGAGTTGCCTAACATTGATGAGCCGCGATGGGTGTATTTGTCGTCGATGGCAGAAAATTCGCTGGCGCTTCATAATAAAATTCAAAAATATCTCGACTCACATCCAGATATTAAATTCGCGTTTCAACCGGGGACCTATCAGATGAAATTCGGAAAAGAAAAATTGGCGTATTTTTACAAGCGCGCGGATGTTTTTGTGTGCAACAAAGAAGAATATCAACGCATTTTGGGCACAGAAGAATCGGATATTAAAAAACTTATGTCTATGATGCGCGATCTCGGCTCAAATATTGTGGTGCTTTCTGACGGAATTAAAGGAGCGTATTCGTATGATGGCAATGAATATTTATTTATGCGCTACTATCCGGATCCGAAACCGCCATTTGAGCGCACCGGAGCAGGGGATGCGTTTACATCAACAGTGGTTTCTGCTTTAGCCCTCGGCCACGATATTCGCACTGCTCTTATGTGGGGGCCGATTAACTCAATGTCGGTAGTCCAGCATGTTGGCGCGCAAGCAGGCCTTCTTACACGCCCCGAGCTTGAGGCGTGGCTTTCCAAAGCCCCGGAGGATTAT
>Ga0209542_10006719_pt1 | contig 22270 bp, 21 predicted proteins | sample RifCSPhighO2_01_FD_184028 | JGI IMG/M metagenome (GOLD analysis project Ga0209542, IMG submission 184028) | Soil microbial communities from Rifle, Colorado - Rifle CSP2_plank highO2_0.1 (SPAdes) (version 2) | ecosystem: Environmental > Terrestrial > Deep subsurface > Rock core/Sediment ... | reverse complement strand
CGGGAGATAAAAGAAAAAGACTCCGAGACTGAACAGAATATTTCCAAAATTTCCCAAATCTTAGGCGCTCAGGAAGTTGACTTGAAAAAATCAATTTTTGAACAGATGGAAAATAATTCTATTTTCTTTATCGCGAAAGATATCAGCAAAGATCAGCTCTTGGCCATGAACTTTTTATCACCAAAAGGATTTTACATCATTCCCACAATGAAAAGGGGTTATATTGATGGACACCAATTCTCTCAAATCATAGGTTACATCGGGAAGGTGAATAAGGAAGATCTACGGGATGCCTATTATAAACACACAGATATTGTAGGCAAGCTGGGGCTGGAGGCACAATATGAGAACTATCTTAGAGGCGAGCATGGCAAAATATATTTTAGCCGGGAAGATATGAGAGGAGAAAATGTCGATCCTGTTTCGGGAAGAAATCTTACTACTAGCATAGAATTCAATCTTCAGAAAAAGTTATACTCCGAATTATTTGAAATTTTAAGATCAGCGGGACTGGACAAAGCTGCGGCTGTTATCCAAAATCCAAAAACAGGTGAAGTTCTGGCTTTAGCAAGCTTTCCGAGTTTCGATAACAATATTTTTAATGAGGGCCTCTCGGAAAAGGAATTCGACAAACTATTTAAAAACACTTCGCGACCCTTATTCAATAGGGTTTCAAGCGGCCTATATAATCCCGGTTCGACAATTAAGCCTTTCTTTGGAATGGCCATTCTGGAAGAAAAGATATTTAATCCCACTGACAATATAAGGGACTGCGTTAGTCTGGTACTACCCAACCCATACGACCCTGATTCGCCGGCAGTATTCAATAATTGGCGAGAAGATTTCGGACTTTTTAATCTAAAGCGAGCGATAGCAAATTCCTGTAACGTGTATTTTTACATCGGCGGAGGCGGGTACAAAAATATAAAAGGATTGGGTGTAGATAATATATTCAAATATTTGCATCTTTCCTTAGCAGACAACAAGCTTGGCTTAGATATTCCCGGAGAAGAAGCCGGCTTTATCCCGACGCAGAATTGGAAGATGAGAGAAAAAGGCGAAGCTTGGTATCAAGGCGATACTTACAATATCTCTATAGGCCAAGGTGATCTTTTGGTAACGCCTCTCTGGATAAATAGTTATGTTTCAGCCGTAGCTAATGGAGGGACGATATATAAGCCGTACATAGTTCAAAAAGTAACCGACCAGAATAAAAATATCATTGCTGAATTTGGCTCCCAAGAATTAACCAAACTGCCCTTTGAAAAAGAAAATATCGAGATAGTCAAAAATGCAATGGAAGAAACAATCCTATCCGGTACGGCCCAAATATTTAAAGATTTGCCGGTTCGAGCCGGAGCAAAAACAGGAACAGCCGAAGTCGTTAAGGGTTCGAGAGTTAATTCACTTTTCACAATATTTGCCCCCTTTGAGAATCCGGAGGTCGCAATGACTGTTTTGGTAGAAGGTTCTGTTACAAACCAAGGCTTAGCCATACGAGCCGCCCATAATGTTTTGAAGTGGTACTTTACAGACGGTAGATAAGATGTTAAAATGCCTCAACTTATGAATAACCAATATTTCTCTAGAGAAGGTTTAGAAAAACTAAAGCAGGAGTTGGAACACAGAATTACTGTTTTGCGTCCAGAAATCGCCAAAAGACTCAAGGAAGCTAAAGAAGAGGGCGATATCAGCGAAAATGCCGCTTTCGATCAAGCTAAAGAAGACCAGTCAATGAACGAAGGCAGAATAGTGGAGATTGAGGGTATCCTTGAAAATGCCGTCATCATAACTGGCGGAACAAACGCTTCCGGAGTAGTTACTGTAGGCTCCTCAATAAAAGTTGAATCTAAAAATGGTACTCAAAATTTCGTAATAGTCGGGGCTTCAGAATCAGATCCCGCAAATGGTTTTATATCGAATGAATCACCTTTGGGCAAAGCTTTTCTTGGCCACAAAAAAGACGACTCTATAGAAGTTAAAACCCCGAAGGGTTTGGCTCAATACAAAATTCTAGAAATAAAATAAGACCCTTCTGGGTCTTATGTTTCTAGTTAATGTTTTGTTGAATCTTTGTTCAGACCGTTTAGCATTCTTCTCAAATCTTCTTCTGACTCCATTGGCGAGTGTTCTTGAGCCGGATGGCCAGGAACCCTGATAAAATCTTTCGTCTTTCTTAAAGTTTCAATCACGTTTAATATTTCTGGGTTACTCTGAAGAAATTCCTCATTAATAAATATAGGACAGCCAGCCAGTAGAGCGACCGCCACGGCATCGCTTGGCCGAGCATCGAATTCGTGATAAATACCATCTCCTTTGGTTTTAACTATTTTTGCGTGATAAACATCTTCTTCGAGTTTATATACTACAATATTATCAATACTGAATCCGAGCTGTTTAAATGAATTGACGTAAAGCTGATGAGTCAATGGGCGCGGTGTTTTAAAATGCTCTAAAGCCATGGAAATCACTTGCCCAACATCATGGCTAATATGAAGTACGCAAATCCTTTCTTTATCTTTTTCTTTTAAAATCAGTAAAATACTTGGCATGCCCAAATCGTCAACATGGACAATCGGATACTCTACAGTAACCTCTACTTTTTGCATATTTTAATAAGTTTTGAAAGAATTGTTTAAAATTATACGTCATGTTATCATAAAAAGCAACAGACCCAACATGGCGCTTGAAGAGATAAGAAAAGTAAAAATAGACAAAGTCAAAGCCCTGCGAGAAGCAGGAATTGATCCGTATCCGACGGTTTCCCAGCGCACCCATTCAATAAAAGAAGTTCTGAACAATTTCGATATTTTAAGCGACTCAAAAAAAGAAATTGTTTTGGCTGGTAGAGTCATGGCCAAACGAGAGCAGGGCGGATTGATATTTTTTGATATAAATGACGGGGACAAAATTCAAGGTCTTTCAAAAGAAGATGTTTTGTCAGACAAGTTCAAGCTATTTCAAGATTTTGTGGATATCGGAGATTTTGTTGAGGTAAAAGGTGCTCTTTTTAAAACAAAACGGGATGAAAAGACAATCGAAGTTAAAGATTGGAAAATACTTGCTAAAGCATTGCTTCCACTTCCCGAAAAATGGCACGGTCTTCAAGATATTGAAGAAAGGTTAAGAAAGAGATATTTAGATATAATTTTTAACTCGGACTCCAAAGAAATAGTTGAGAAACGTGCTGTCTTTTGGAATGCAGTCCGGGAATTTCATAAGAAAAGTGGCTTTTTGGAAGTAGAAACCCCTGTTTTAGAGACCACTGTAGGAGGAGCGGACGCAACCCCGTTTAAAACCCACCATAATGCATTAGATATTGATGTTTACCTTCGAATATCCGCAGGGGAGCTTTGGCAAAAAAGGTTAATGGTTGCTGGGTTCAATAAGACTTTTGAAATCGGCAGAATTTTTAGAAATGAGGGGATGTCGGCCGAGCATTTACAGGATTATAGCCAATGCGAGGCTTACTGGGCTTATGCGGATTACAAGGACATGTATAAGTTTTTGCAGAAATGCTATAGATACGTAGCTAAAAAAACATTCGGGACACTCAAGTTCAAAATTGGAGATTTTGACGTTGATCTGGGTGGAAAATGGCCGATAATAGACTACGCGAAAGAAATAAAAAAACAAACCGGAATGAATATCTGGAAAGCAACTGACGAAGAAATTAAAAATAAGCTAAAAGAATTGAATATAATTTATGAAAGTGAAAACCGTCCACGCCTAATCGACTCGCTTTGGAAGTATTGTCGAAAAAGTATTCCTGGTCCCGCTATTCTCGTCAATGAACCTAAAATAGTCTCCCCGTTGGCAAAAACTTCATCTAAAGACCCGAATGTAACCGAACGTTTTCATTTTATTATTGCAGGCTCAGAAGTCGGCCAAGGATATAGTGAGCTTAATGACCCCTTGGATCAAAGAGAGCGCTTTGAGGCTCAGGAAAAATTACGAGAAGCGGGTGATAAAGAAGCCCAGATGGCAGATTATGATTTCGTTGAGGCTTTAGAATACGGCATGCCCCCTACAGCTGGCCACGGTTTTAGCGAGCGGTTATTTAGCTTTTTAATGAATAAGCCCATAAGAGAAACGCAGATTTTCCCTCTAATGAAACCCAGAGATTAATGACATGTTAGATATTAAGTTTATCCGCCAAAACCCGGATGCAGTTAAAAAAGCTATTCGAGACAAGAACGTTGATTTGGATTTGGACAAGTTGCTTGCTGCCGACGAAAGAAAAAGACATGTAATGACCGAGTTGGAACAACTAAGAGCAGAACAAAACAAAAGATCCAGGCTCGGAGAAGGTTCCCGTGCGAAGCCGGGAATCTCTGTAGGGCCGCAAACACCAGAAGGCTTAGAAGAACTTAGGGGCATGAAAGAAAAAATTAAACTTCTTGAGAAAGAACTGGAGGTAGTCGAGAATGAATTCAATAATCTCATGCTTCAAGTGCCCAATATGCCCAGCGAAGACACTCCGGTCGGCAAAGATGAAACGGAAAACAAAGTTTTAAGGCAAGTCGGCAAAATCCCAAAATTTGATTTCAAGCCAAAAGAACATTGGGAATTGGGGCAAGATTTAGACTTAATTGACATCGAACGGGCAGCTAAAGTTTCTGGAGCAAGATTTGCTTACAGAAAAGGGGATATAGCACTACTAGAAATTGCCATCATTCAATATACATTTTCAATACTGACAAATGAAAAAATACTTAAAAAAATTGCCAAAAAGGCAGGACTGAAAATATCAACAAAACCGTTTAGGCCTATATTGCCTCCCGTAATGATCAAACCGGAAGTTTTTCAAAAGATGGACAGATTGGAGCCAAAGGAAGAACGATACCATATACCCAGTGACGACACGTATCTTGTCGGCAGCGCCGAGCACACGATAGGCTCAATGCACATGGATGAAACTTTCAAGGAAACAGATTTACCAATAAGATATATCGGTTTTTCAACCGCCTTTAGGAGAGAGGCCGGATCCTACGGTAAGGACATGAAGGGCCTTATCAGAATGCATCAATTCGATAAGTTGGAAATAGAATCGTTTACTTTGCCGGAAGATTCCTTAAAGGAACAAGATTTTATCGTGGCCATACTTGAGTATATGGTTCAAGAATTGTCTTTGCCCTATCAGGTTTTAATAATGTGCACTGGCGATATGGGCAAACAAGATGCTCGACATATTGATATTGAGGTATGGATGCCAGGCCAAAATAAATACCGGGAAACCCATACCTCAGATTTAATGACTGACTTCCAAGCAAGACGTCTTAATACACGCGTCAAAAGGAGTAACGGTGAAATTCAATATGTGCACATGAATGATGCTACTGCTTTTGCCCTCAGTCGAGCAGTCGTGGCTATTATGGAGAATTATCAAACCCAGAAAGGCACAATTATTATCCCCAAAGCCCTCCGCAAATACATGGGCGGAATAAAAGAGGTCAGGTAATTAACCCATGAAACCGGCCAACATCAAAAGCGGATACACCGATAATTTAGCTCGCCAAAGACGAGCTCGTATTTTATTAAAATTAGGTTTGATCTCAATAATCCTCATTGTCTCTTTTGCGGGAGTTATTTATTTATTATTTTTTTCAAAAGTTCTGGACGTCAGATCGGTAACCTTAAACGGCCTAGCTCAAGTAGATTCAACCGAACTTCAGAACAAAATAAATGACCGGCTTAGTCAGAAAATATTCAGACTAATACCCAGAAAAAACAACATCGCTTTGATAAGTTCCTACAACTTCGAGAATGAAATTTTGGATATTTACCCAGTTTTAAAATCTCTTAAAATAAGTAGAAATTGGCCGCATGAATTAATATTTGATTTTGTCGAACGTACGGCATTGGGAGTATGGTGCTTCAAGCAAGATTGCGCTTATTTCGATATTGATGGCAATACTTGGGGCCAAGCGGCAAAATCTTCCGGATTTTTGATAACCACCATCGAGGACAATCGGGATATCAATTCAAATAAAATTGACAAAGAATACCTCGAGGCTCTAAAAATATTTTTGACCAAAGAGTCGCCGATCTTGATTAGAAATGTTGTTATCGATAAGAATTCTTTCAGAGACTTCAAAATACTTACCGATAAAAATTATTTCCTTCTATTTTCCATCGATTCTAATATTAAAAAGCAGCTTGAAATGTTGGAAATATTTCTAAATGAGAAGGGCGTTAATTTTAAACCCCAGTATATTGACCTAAGAATAGACGGCAGAATATACTATAAATAGTCTAGATTTTATCATTTGACATTATTTTTGTCGCATGATATAATTAGACAATAAAGTTCTTCAAAAGAGCCTAAAAAGGCTCAGAAAAGCCAGTAAATACTCAATTATCCAGGCATTCAAGTAAGGTAATTATAGGCCTGCGAGATAATATGTCTGAATCTACACTCTTAAGTAAGTTCTCACTTTACTGGTTTTTCCGAGCCCTTTATTAAGCTCAAAATTTGACCGTGCCCCTTGAATGCGGACACCTCCTGACGTCGGCGTTGGCATCGCCACGCATCAGGGGCACGGTCATCAAGATTCCATAGAGACCTTTCAAGGTCTTTTTTTGTCCACAAAGAAATCCTATTAATTTTGCTAGAATATTAATAATGATAAAAAACAAAAAAAGTCTCTTGATTATTGTGGGTATTCTAGTTTTAGCCGCCTTTTTCCGTCTTTATGACATCAATTCTGCTCCACCAGGCCTATATCCCGATGAGGCGATGAACGGCAATAACGTTTTGGTTGCCCTTGAAACTGGAGATTTCCAGCTTTTTTATCCTGACAATAATGGTCGGGAAGGACTGTTTATAAATATCCAGGCTTTATTTATTAAATTTTTGGGTAATCATGCTTGGGTACTGCGCATGGTTTCAGCCATATTCGGCGTCCTTACTGTTTGGGGATTATACTTACTTACCAAAGAATTATTTGATAAAAATATAGCTTATTTTTCTTCTTTTCTATTAGCGATATCATTCTGGCATGTGAATTTTTCCCGTATTGGTTTTAGGGCGATCATGCTTCCTTTTATTTTGGTATTTGGCTTTTACTTTTTATGGAAAGCTCTAAAACATGGCCACCTCAAGTATTTCATTTGGTCAGGTATTTTTTGGGGATTGGGTTTTCATACATACATCTCATATCGAGTGGCTCCTCTTATTGTATTTGTCGTGCTGCTTAATTACTGGGTATATCTTAGAAAAGACTTTTCTCTTTCCAAATATGAACATGCCAAACAACAATTATTCAGAGGCGTTGTTGTAATGTTTGCCTGTGCGGCACTGGTCCTTCTTCCAATGCTCCTTTACTTTCTTGATAATCAAGATGCTTTTTTAACCAGATCAGGAGAAGAACTATTAGTCTTTAGTCAGGAGTCCCCACTTAAAGCCTTAATGTCTAGCATTGTAAGAACCTTAGGAATGTTTAATTTTTATGGAGACACTAACTGGCGACACAATATCTCCGGATCTCCACAATTGATTTGGCCGATCGGCGGACTTTTTGCCATAGGATTCATCAAGGAGTTTGTTCATTGGCTTAGAAAAAAACATGGCCATTTTTCAACCGTCCACACGCTTCTTTTCGCATGGTTTTTTATAATGCTTCTTCCTGGATTCTTATCAACCGAGGCACCCCACGCACTTAGAGCGTTGGGCGCAGTCCCAGTGGTAATGATTTTTGCCGCAAAAGGATTGTGGTGGCTATACGAAAAACTTCATAATTGGTTTATAATATATGACCCGCTACAGTACCGGAGTCACCAGAAACACCTGATATTAAGTTCGGTTCTTATTATATTTTTACTTTCCTTATCGGTAGTGGAGTTCACAAGATATTTCAAAATATGGGCCCCGAGGGTTTCCAGTAATTTTAACCAAGAATATGTTGACATAGCCCAACTGATAAATCTTTTACCGAATGAGCTTAATAAGTATATAATCGTCAAAAGAGGCGGAGTCCCAATCAAAATACCAAGTGATCCTGACGGAAGAACTTTGCCTATGTCGACCCAAACCGTTATGTTCTTGACGGATACGTTCTCATACGATAAACAGATGAGAAAAAACGTTTATTATCTAACCGAGGAGCCTCTCGAAGATTCCATTCGAGACGGGGCAGTTTTCTATATTGAATAAAATAGTTTTAGTTATAATTACAGCGGCCATTGTTCTGGCTATTACTAGCGCTTGGAACGATTCGCTTATAGTAGACGAAATTCCCCACATAGGCGCGGGTTATTCTTATGTTTCGAAAGGCGATTACCGACTAAATCCGGAACACCCTCCTTTGGCAAAAGACGTAGCTGGTTTACCATTAAAATTCTTAAATCTTAAACAAGATGCTTTTGCAACCGAATTTTGGTCAACTGACATCAATGGCCAGTGGGACTTCGGCAGAAGACTGATTTTTAACTCCGGTAATGATGCGATTAAAATTACTCATCTTGCCAAATTGCCATTACTGATATTCTTTGCCCTTTCGGCGGTTTTAATATATATCTGGGCCCGCAAACTTAATGGTAAAATAGCTGCGCTAATCGCATTATTCCTTTTTGTTTTTTCTCCTACTGTTATTGCTCACTCGAGATTAGTTACCACTGACATACCTGCTCTTTTTGGGATACTTTTAGCTTCTTATTTTTTTATTAAATTTCTTAAAAACCGATCTTATAAAAATTTGGCTTTTGCCGGAATAACTTTTGGCGTAGCTCAATTGACCAAGTTTTCTCTCTTTCTCCTTGTCCCATACTTTGTATTACTGGCATTAGTCTACGGCCTTACTTACGAAAACAAAAAATTCCGTAATGCGTTTAAGTGCTTACTGCAAACTATTTTAGTAATTATTATCGGATATGTAGTCGTAGTGTGGCCTGTCTATGGGTTACATACAGTAAATTACCCTCCCGAACTCCAAAAACGAGACACCACTGACCTCATACAGTATCATGCCAATAAAAATCTAGCCGATGCTGTTATAAAATTATCAGACAAACCCATAATCAGGCCCATGGCCCATTACGCTCTTGGCCTCTTAATGGTTAAACAAAGAAGCGTCGGCGGCAATACAACTTACTTTTTGGGAGAAGTAAAAAAGGACGCCTGGAAAAAATATTTCCCCTTCGTCTATTTCATAAAAGAACCGTTGCCTTTTTGGGGCCTAGTCATTATTGCCTTGGGCCTGCTACTAACAAGAATTAAAAGATTAAATATCGTCATCTGGATTAGAAATAATTTCGATAAATTTGCCATGTTACTCTGGTTGGCTATCTACTGGTATACAAGCATTACATCTAATTTGAACATAGGTGTAAGGCATCTGATACCTGTTTACGGATTTACTTACATACTTCTCTCTGGACCGCTAGTTAGTTTTTATAGACACCGCAAAAAACTCGCATTAGTTACATTGCTCATCTTGCTGGGCTGGTACTTAGTCGAAAACCTTAAAGTCTACCCGAATTATTTAACTTACTTTAACCAAACTGTCGGCGGACCCTCAGGCGGCTACAGATATGTTGTCGATTCTAATTTGGATTGGGGCCAAGATGCCAAAAGATTGGCCGACTGGATAAGACAAAATAATATTGAGGAGAAGGTCCACTTGGATTATTTCGGTTGGACGGATCCTTCATATTATTACAGAGACAAGTACTTGTATTTATATGGGGGCAAATATAAGAGCCTGGAAGAATTTTTGAATGACAACCCTCAAGGCGGTTGGGTTGCCGTTTCAGCCACATTCTACATGAACTCCCGAGAAAAAATGGATACCAGTTATGCTTGGCTAGATCCAATTAAACCTATCACAGTCATTGGCAACTCCATATTTGTTTGGCATATCAGGCCTTAGGTAATCTTGACATGTTCCGTAACAAATATTATTTATGTCTTAGCTTACCTTGAAAACAAGTATGGGCGTTACTTTTGCAACTCAGCAAGGACCTCGGGCATATCAAGAAGATAGAGTATATTACCATGATGCGGTAATTGAAAAATGGAAGCTTTTGGCGGTAATGGACGGCCATAATGGCGCAGGAGTTTCCGATTTCTGTGCAAGAAATCTTCATAAATATTTTCCCGCTGAGAATGTTGATCTTGAAGAAAAACTTCGTTTGCTCGCCCTGAATCTCAATCAGGCAACACGTCGTTTAACTGCCGGCTCGACTTTGTCCGCTGTTATTATTCCATATGATAAGAGTGTTGTTTCTGTGGCAATTCTTGGCGACTCACCTGTCATTGTATTGGATGAGGGAGGCAAAATTCATGTCAGTCCGGAGCATAATGTACGGACAAATATCAAAGAACGTAAGGCAGCCGAAAGTCGCGGTGGCTATTATGACTCAAGCGGTTACATATGCTTTGGGGATCACGCCATTCAGCTGTCACGAGCATTAGGAGACTCCGATTTTGGAGATGTTCTTTTGAGAGAACCAGAAATTTACACGGTTAATAATCCAGTTTGGGTTTTAATTGCTAGCGATGGGCTTCTTGATCCAGGCCACAAAAACATGAAGAAACTTTTAAAAGATATTGAAAAATTAGCCAGAGACAATGCTAACGCTGATACGCTAATTGCCTGGGCAGAAAAGAGGGGATTGGAAGACAATGCTACGGCCATAGTTTGGGGAAAATAAAGTAGCCTATAGTGCACAACCGACCATTGGTCGGTTTTTTTAATATGATATACTTGAGTCAGATAATTAATATATTTTATCTGACTTTATGGAAAATGAGGGCGTTGACCAACAAATAGCCGACCTAGAAAGACAACTCCAAGAAAGAAGGGCAGCTTTGGAACAGGGCAATGATTCTGAAGTCTTACCGTCCAACAAAGAAGTCCTACATGAAATGGTTGGCGAAAAAATCCAAGAACACGCGCCTGAATATATCCCCAAACAAGCAACTCCAACTCCTCCTCAAGTCCAAGATGACGGTACATCAAGTTATCTTACCCAGGATTTAAAGGATCAAATACAAGAACTAATCAATATCGTATTTACAAAAAGCCTCGATGAGGGAATTAAAATGGCAGCAAAAAGCAATAATCCGGCCTTAATAGACGCATTCCACGACGTTTTGGTAGATGAGTTGTATAACACTCTTTTAGAGAGACAAAAGGTCAAGGAGGTCAAATAATTATTTAATTTTTAAAATTGACTCTCTATCTAATTATTATCTACGTACTGGTGCTTGTAATATTGGGGATCACCGGTTTCGTATTGGTCAACGCATTAAGATCTAGGGGCAGCATAGCGAGGGCTCTTGGCATGTCGCTTTTTTCGATTACACTGCCCAGGGAAAATCCTCCGACAGGCACCCAGCAAAAATCTGATAAAGAATTGATTTCCGTAATGGAACAGCTCTTGTCATCTTTTACAAGTTTACACTCTAAAGGCTGGAATAAATTTTTATACGGCGAACCGTATATTGCCCTTGAGATCGCTGTGCACCATATCGGTGAAGAAATTAACTTCTACATGGCTGTCCCCAAGACATACGAGGAGATATTCGAGAAGCAGGTACACGGTGTTTTCCCGACAGCAGAAATAGAAAAAACTAAAGACTACAACATTTTCACTTCGGGCGGCGCCTCTTTAGCTGCTTATTACAAGTTGTCGGAACATCCTATTTTACCAATTAGAACTTACCAGAAGATGGAGGCCGACCCTCTGGGCAGTATTGTAACTGCCATGTCTAAGATAGAGAAAGAAGGAGCTGGCGCGGCTTTGCAAATTTTAATCAGACCAAGCCACCTTAAAGCCACGGCTGCCCTTGCCCAAAAAGTGGCAAAAGAAATGCAATCCGGCTACAAATTTTCTCAAGCCTTGTCTCGGGCCAAAAATCCTCCCAAAAAACCCGCTGATCCAAATAAACAAGAACCCCCTAGAGCCGTAACCCCATTCGAAGAGGAAATTATAAAGTGCATACAAAATAAAGCCGTTAAATCTTTATTCGATGTAAATTTAAGAGTGGCCGTTTCGGCTGAAAACGAATTCAGGGCAGAGCAGCTTTTGAACGATATAAATAGCGCCTTCGTCCAATTCGGCGCCAGTGAAATGAATTCGTTAAAACAGACCAAAGCCAAAGGTAGCGCTTTAAAAAATCTTTTATTCAAATTTTCTTTCAGGCTTTTTGAGAACACCCAAGCAATGCTCATGTCTTCCGAGGAAATTACCAGCTTGTATCATTTTCCTTTATCAACTACTTTAGCGCCCAAAATCAAATACCTTAAATCTAAACCAGCCGAACCACCAGCCACTCTTCCGGCTGAAGGCATAGTCTTGGGCAAGAATACTTATAGAGGCATAGAAACAACTGTTAGAATGACAGAAGAAGACAGACGCAGGCATCTATATATCATTGGACAAACTGGTACCGGTAAATCCACCCTGATGAAAGCTCTTTTACGACAAGACATAGAGCAAGGCAAAGGTGTCTGCCTCATAGATCCTCATGGTGAGTTCGCAGAGTTTGTGCTCTCTATCGTCCCCAAAGAAAGGATTGATGATGTTATATATTTCGATCCGGGTGACCTGGAGCGACCTTTGGCTTTGAATATGCTGGAAACAGACCCCAGCATGCCCGAGCAAAAATCTATGGTTATAGATGAGTTATTTGTAATTTTTGATACTTTGTACGATTTAAAGGTCACTGGGGGACCGATGTTTGAAAAATATTTCAAAAACGCCGCTTATCTTTTAATTGATAATTATGAATATGCTTTTAAAAACAAGCTACCAAATCCGGAAAACTATATCCCGACACTGGCTGATATTTCCAGAGTGCTGGTTGATGACAAATTCAGAGCAGACCTACTGAGTCGGGAGACCAACCCCCTAGTATCCCAATTCTGGAAACTAGAAGCAGAAAAGGCGGGTGGCGAACAAAGCCTCCAAAATATGGCTCCCTATATTTCATCAAAAATTACTTCTTTCGTGTACAATGAGTACTTGCGCCCAGTCATAAACCAGCGAAAAAGCGCATTTAACATAAGACAAGTGATGGATAGCAGCAAGATTTTGGTGGTTAATCTTTCCAAAGGTAAAATAGGGGATTTGAATGCAAATCTGCTTGGCATGGTAATAGTAAACAAGCTTCTAATGTCAGCTCTATCCAGAGTAAATATACCTGAAAATGAGCGCAAAGACTTTTATCTTTATATCGACGAGTTCCAGAACTTCACCACCAATAGCATTGCTACAATTTTATCTGAAGCCAGGAAATATAAACTTGATTTAGTCATTGCCCACCAGTTTATCAAACAGCTCAAAGACAACATCCGCGATGCCGTATTCGGCAACGTCGGCTCGATTGTGTCATTTAGAATTGGCGTAGACGATTCGGAATTTATGAAAAACAAGTTCGAACCCGTATTTAACGCTCAGGATCTCATGAATATAGACAATTTAAACGCATATATTAGTATGTTGATTAATGGCAGGACAACTAAGCCATTTAATATTAAAATAGAAACAGACAAAGTATTCGGCATCGGCTCCAAGGACTTGGCCGATAAGCTTAGACAAATATCCAAACTCAAATACGGCCGCCCAAGAGATAAAGTTGAAGCCGAAATACAATCCCGTTTTGCCAATCTTGCCGGTTAGTTACATATGCAAAAATTTACTAAAAAAGATTTATTTTTTTCAATCGTTACCGGTCTGATCACCGGAGTTATTACTTGGAGAATATTCGTTTTTTTGAAAGCGCCAAGCTTTGGTCTTACGACTCACGCCCTTTTTATCATAATAATTCCGATATTGTGGGTAGTCGGCGTTAATTTTGGATATATTTTAGGCCGACGGATACCATTTTTTACTCAATTCGGTAAGTTTGTAGCCATAGGTTTTACCAATGCTGCTGTTGATTTTGGAATATTGAACTTACTGATAGCTTATACAGGTTTCGCTTCAGGAATATTATTTTCTGTTTTCAAAGGCGCGTCTTTCTTGGGAGCTATGCTTCATAGCTACGTCTGGAACAAATTCTGGGTATTCGATTCTGGAGGAAGCGGCGGAGGCAAGGTTGAGTTTGCCAAATTCGCCTCAGTAGCTGTTTTCACAATACTCATCAATGTTGGAGTAGCATCTTTTGTGGTAAATTTTGTCGATCCCTTTCTTGGTTTTGATGACAAGACGTGGGCCAATATGGGTGCAGTAGCAGGCGCAGCTATAGGCTTGCTATTCAGTTTTGTCGGGTATAAATTATTAGTATTCAAAAAGGAACCAGCAAAACCAATTGGAATATAACAACTTGTCCGATGCTGTATCGTAAATACCGACCGCAATCTTTTGACCAAGTCATTGGCCAAGAGCATGTAGTCAAAACATTAAAAGGTGGATTAATAACTGGCCGAGTAGGCCATGCTTATTTATTTACCGGCCCACGAGGAACCGGAAAGACTACTTTAGCAAGGATTTTTGCCAAGTCTTTAAATTGCACTGAAAGAGATAAGTCCGGTTGGGAACCTTGCAACAAATGCCAACCTTGTCTGGCTGTAAATAATAATAATTCCCTGGACCTTATCGAAATCGATGCCGCATCCAATAGGGGGATAGAAGAGATCAGGAACCTTAAAGAATCGGCTCTAGTAGCCGCCCCGGGAGGTAACTATAAAGTTTTCATAATCGACGAAGTCCACATGCTTACTAAAGACGCTTTTAACGCCCTGTTAAAAATCCTGGAAGAACCGCCATCCCATATCGTCTTTATCCTTGCGACAACCGAACCTCACAAAATATTACCCACGGTCTTATCCAGAGTCCAGAGGTTTGATTTAAAAAAACTGACTCCAAAAGAAATATTCACCAAATTAAGGCAGGTCTCAAAAGCAGAAAAAATAAATATAACTGACGAAGCCCTAATGATTATCGCCAACGCCTCGGATGGAGCTTTAAGGGACGGGGAGGTGTTTTTAACTAAGATTCGGACATCTCATAACAACGAGATTGGCGCGGATGATGTTTATGGGACTTTGGGTCTGATACCTTCAAGGTTCCATTTTCAATTTGCCGATCATATCATTTCTAAAGATAAGGCAATGGCCTTAAATTTTATACAAAAAATATATTCGTCCGGTGTTGACCTTGACCATTTCACCAAAGAATTCCTCGAATATTTAAGAAAACTTCTCATTCACAAAGTTAGCCCGGCTACGCTAGCATCATTTGGTGAAGCGCCGAATGAAGAATCTGCAAAATTAGCCATGCAAATCGAAAACCAGCAACTAATCCGTTTGATTTCCTTGTTTTCGTCAGCCAGAAATGAGATCAAACATTCTCCTATCCCTCAGTTGCCACTGGAGTTGGCACTTTTAGATTTTCTAAATTAAAAATCTCTAGCTTTACACTAGAGATTCTGTATTAAAATTTCCACCCTACTCTCAGTCCGTAAGTCGGAACTACATAAATATCTTCTTTCAGCTCTACTAGCTCATGATTTATTGCTTTTTCGATTCCAAATCTCATTCCCCGTAAACCGACTATCGGCTCGACATTCAATCTTTTAAAATTACCAACGAGCGAAAAGGTGACCATTGGATACAATACTCCTGCTTCATCTATTCTTTGCGCGGGGATATCTACGTTTGTTACCAAATACGTCCTATGGTAACCAACCAGCTCACCATCTTCATGTACTTCAGTGGTTCTATTAAACCCAAACCCCGGAATACCATAGACAGCTTGCGCGCCCAGGCGAAGATCCCAACTCCCGTTTCCTGTGGTAAATAAATCTTCTACATCTCTGAATAATCCGGCATGTATATACGCCTCTCGTTCCCAACGATGCAGATTGTGTTTTCGCGCACCCACACGCCAACCGGAAATCAAAAGCTTGTTATCTTCCCATTTTTCCGTGTAAACTAGCTCGATTCCCTGCCACTCAAAAGAGTGCTTTATGGTGTCGTGCTTGATCTGAACAAAATTATAATCAAGACCGATGGAGGCATATCTGTCAGCAGCCCAGGCAGTGTTGCTAAAGAGTAAAAAAATAAAGAAGAAAATCAGTTTTGTCACTGAGCCCCTCCGCTAAGCTGTATAAACAAGTCAGATTCCACAAGCGGCAGGCCATTGTTGACATTGTTGATGAGGCCATGTTCATTATGTCCGCCGGGCTCGTCTCCGGCCCACAGTACATACCAGCAAATCATTTCTGGGTGGACAGTGTTTAGGATTGAGGGATAAAATCTATTTACCCAATTAATTTGCTCTGATACGTTATTTCTTCCTGTTTCCGTGACCCAGATTCTTTTCTGGCTCAACTCCCGATTGTATCTGTTAAATACCTTGCCATAATCTTCCAGTGCGTTGCTCGTATAGACATGAATCGTGATAATGAGGTTACGGCTCCTGGTAGGATCCGTTTCAATGTCCAGAAGGCCATGATGAATTAGCTTTTCAAACTCTTCTCTTGGACCAGGAATGGATCCATACGTAGGCGCGCTAGTGATTGTATCGCCCGGATATCTTTCTTTTATGTGGTTATAAAGATTTCTAAGCTTCGGTACATACTCTTCAGGAGACATGGTTACCAAGTTTACAGATGGATCAGTATTAGCAATTTCGCCTCCAATCTGCCAAATATCGACATTGGAGCCGAAAATTTGTTTCATCCTGTCATAAGTATTTTCCCAGCCCAAAGACTCAAGATCAGCTAAAGTGATACCGCCAATAACATTAAGTCCCATGCTTTTGGCCTCTATGGCATAATCTAAGGCATGGCCTTTTAAATTAGCGCCGCCAAGGCGCATCCATCGCATAGTCCCAGCATTGTAGAGTTTTTCGACCTCCTGCATCTGGACTTCAAATTCTTTGTCTCCTCTGAAGCCAGGATTTTGAACAACGACGCAGGGCCTCCATGAAGCAAGAGAGACTGTGTCAGCAAGCTCAGAAGGTCCGATAAAAGAATTTTGAAACCACCGGCAGCCTGAACATAATGCGCCCACAACAGAAATGAAAACAATAAAAAACAGCCTAGCCATTTATCATTTTTAAGTACTATCAGTACCTTAAAATTTGAGTACGAATTGTCAACATTGTTATTTGTGTATAGGAGTCTACAATTATTTTAAGTTCTTAAATATTTATGACTGTCCCGCGTCTTGAAGTTGGCATGGAAGCTGTTGATCTTGTAAAATATATTTTTACTAACAAGCAACTGACACTTTTGGAAGTCGTGAAATATGTATTGGAAGAGAAGCCTCACTTCGCGGAAGCGAAGAAGCTAAATCCCAAAGCCAAAAGAACCGTATCTAAAGCGCTGCAGCACACCCCTGACTTTAGGAATCCTATCGTTTCTTTCCATAACCAAGACGAACTCATCGATCTGACCGCGATTTTGTCACGCCTAAGGGATGTCGACCAAACCGCAGTCCAAGTAACAAGTTACTTGGATAAACCGGAGGAGAAAATCTGGGTACACGAAGCCTTGTCGGTAGTCTCCAGGGTAAGGACCGAATATGGTTATTGCCATATCCCACTGTTGGACATGGACCTGCCGATTGCCGAAGCCAGCGCTGCTGAAGCCGAGGAAGTAGCTCGTGGTTTGGGTATCAATTCAGGCGCAATTGTAGACAGCGGCAAGTCATACCATTTCTGGGGGTTAGATCTTCTCTCTGAAAACCAATGGCGTACATTCATGTACCGCGCGCTGCTCCTTGATAGAGTAGACAGTCGCTGGATAGGCCACCGTCTCATCGATGGCCATGCCAGCTTGAGAATCTCCCAAAAACGAGGCGTAGCCCCGACCGTGGTTCATATATTCTGATACTAAATAGCCGTTGTAAAAACGGCTTTTTATTTATCTGATTTAGAGAAATACTTCTTGTTCCTAAGTTTTTCCGGCAAGAGATCTTCTTTTGTATATTTTTGGTAGTCTTTCCCGTAATTCAAATCTTTCATTAGTTTTGTCGGCGCATTCCTGATCTTAAGTGGTACTGGCAGATTCCCATATTTTTTAACGTCTTCGAGAGCTTTAAAATATGCTTCATAAGAGCTTCTGTCTTTGTTGACATTGGCTAAATAAACGGTACCGTGAGCTAGATTTATTTGAGCTTCGGGAAGACCCACTATTTCAACTGCCCTAAATACCTCATTTGCCACCACAAGAGCCGTCGGCTGGGAATTGCCGACATCTTCGCTGGCAAAAATAACCATCCTTCTGGCAATGAATTTGGGATCTTCTCCGGCGTCGATCATTCGAGCTAAATAATACAAAGCTGCATCAGGCTGGCTGGCCCGCAAAGATTTGATGTAAGCGCTGATTATATTGTAATGCTCTTCGCCCTTTTTGTCGTAACGAAGAAACTTGGACTGGAGGGCATTTTGGAGAGTATGGATATTAATCTTGCCATAGAGTTGTTTGGCCGACTCAAGAACTGTTAAAGCTTGGCGGGCATCCCCATTGGCCATATTAACCAGCCAATCGGTCGCTTTATTATCAATCTTGTAACCTGCGGCTTTAACTATTTTTGCCATGTTTTCCGGAGCATGCTCTTCCAGAACAAATACTCTGCAACGAGACAAAAGGGGAGAGATGACTTCAAAGCTTGGGTTTTCCGTCGTTGCCCCTATAAAAGTCAGGTCGCCATTTTCAACATAGGGCAAGAGAAAATCTTGCTGAGCCTTGTTGAAACGGTGGATTTCGTCTAAAAATAAAACCTTGGGGAATAGTGACCTTGCTTCGACAATTTTGCGTATATCGTCTTTGCCGGCTGAAACCGCTGAAAGTTCGTGGAGCTCTCCCTTGATACTCTTGGCATAAATCTTAGCCAGAGTTGTTTTACCGCAGCCCGGAGGGCCCCAAAGAATAAACGAAAACCGATGGCCCTTTTCTATCGCCACCCGCAAAGGCTTATCAGGCCCGACCAAATGTTCCTGGCCCACAAAGCTGTCCAGAGTCTGAGGCCTTAATTGTGCCGCGAGGGGTTCTGTCATCTCTTTATTCAATGCCAATTATATGCTAAAATCAAGCAATCAGAAGTATGCGGTTAATTACCTTTTAATATTGCCGGGCCCGCCTGCAACGCTATGCGTAGCATTGCGGGCAGGTCGTCTAAACCATGTTTTTCTATACTTACGTATTAAAGAGCTTAAAAGATGATAAACTATATGTGGGTTGGACATCGGACCTGAACGGAAGATTAAAAATGCACAATAATGGAGAGGTGGATTCAACTAGACACAGGCTACCTCTAGATTTAATTTATTTTGAGGCTTGTAAGTCTAGGGGTGCTGCGATAGCAAGAGAGAAACAGCTCAAAACTGGTTTTGGAAGAATGTATTTGAAAAAAAGAGTTTAAAGAAAGTATTCTAAAAAACTTATAGCCAGAGCTGCCGGGTCGTCTAATGGTAGGACGCCTCCCTTTGGAGGAGGATATTCTAGGTTCGAATCCTAGCCCGGCAGCTTTGGCTACAAGTCGGGTCGCCCGCCTGCAACGCTATGCGTAGCATTGCGGGCAGGTCTAATGGTAGGACATCAGGTTTTGGTCCTGGGTATCTTGGTTCGAGTCCAGGCCCGGCAGCAATGAAACAGATCAAGAGATGTGACTGGGTAAAAAACGCGGATGAATTAATGATAAAATACCATGATCAAGAGTGGGGTGTACCTTTACGCAAAGATAATAAGATATTTGAGTTTTTAGTTCTTGAAAGTTTCCAAGCGGGTTTAAGCTGGCGAACTATTCTAAATAAACGAAAGAATTTCGAAAAAGCATTTCTTAAATTTGACCCAGTCAAAGTATCTAAGTTTTCCAAGAAGGAGATTGCCAAGCTTTTAAATGACAAAGGAATAATAAGAAACCGAGCTAAGATCGAAGCAGCAATCAATAATGCAAAAAAGTTTTTAGAGGTTAAGAAGGAATTTGGCACATTTTCAAAATACATGTGGTCATTTGTAAACAACAAGCCGATTAATAACAAAATTAAAAAAATAAGCGACTACAAGTCCCTTAGCCCGGAAGCAACCAATTGGGCTAAAGATCTAAAAAAGAGGGGGTTTAAGTTTCTCGGCCCGACTACAATCTACGCCCACATGCAAGCAGTAGGAATGGTTAATGACCATATGGTCGGGTGCTTTAGAAAGTAGGCCTTATATCGATGTATTATGTATATATAATAGAATGTTTGGACAAAACTCTATATACTGGCATAACAACTGATCTTGCGCGTCGATTTAAGGAACATAATACTGGAAAAGGCGGAGCATACACCAGGTCAAAAAAGGTAATAAAAATTTTATACACCGAAAAATTCCCTTCTAGAAGCATGGCTTTAAAGCGTGAAGCAGAGATAAAACGCTGGCCCCGACAAAAGAAACTCGCTTTGATAAGATGACCAGCACAGTATCGAGAGGCTGGGGATATGGATTTTTAGAAGTTAAAATAAATTTTATGAATGAAGAGATCAAAGATTTTTTTAGATTATATGTTTTTGGTTGGATGTATTCTGATGTAGGGATTTGCGAACAATATGGAGCTAGTTTTGGCGGTGTTGCTTTAATTTGTGCTTACATTGATTTTATGGGCAAACTGTACCTTGGTATCACGGAGGATAGGTACGCTAAAAAAGGATTCGTGGATTTTATAGATGAATTTTTTGATAATAAATATAAGCAATTTTCAAAATTTATTTATTCTGACTATAGATGTGGGTTACTGCATCAGTTTTTCCCCAAAAGGGGGGCCGGAGTTACTAGGGGTGAAGCTAATAGGGAATATCATCTCATAATTGATAAAGAAAATGGCCTTATTCCGATTAATTTAACAGTATTTTTTGAGGATTTTAAAAAAGCTCTGAATATATATTACAAAAAATTATTGGAGGATAGCAGACTACAAGACAACTTTAATAAGGTGTATCAGTCTATGAAGAATGAGGTAAGTAAGAATTATCTGGAATTATTGGTTGATAACAAAGATTCCGCGGACACTAGACCGGCAATGTATCGTATTACGACTTCTACAATAATAAGCGGCGCACAAGCTTCTTCTCTTGGGGTTGGAGTTTCCTTAAACCGTGACTCTTATACATCACGGATGCCCCAACCAGTAGAGAATGATAATAAAGGGGGTTTAATTAGAAATGACCCCAACCAAGATGGGTTAAAATAAATTTATGAAGTTAGCATTATTACTTTTATCCTCCGGACTACTAATCACTGGCTTAATAAACGATAGTCAATCTATTCTTGTAACTGGGGCCATTTTATTTATGCCGACACAATTAATAAACCTTGTTTGGATTTATCGTTCTTCAAAACAATATAAAACCAATGTAGATCAAATAGAGTTATCGGAAAAAAATAATTTTCTCGATACTTTATCAAAGTGGTTAGAGGGCATAATTACATTTTTTGGGTTGATTATTATGGCAATAGGTATTGAGTATGGACATGGATTGTTTGTTGCCGGAGCGATTATTTGGATTGGTGTAATAGTTACTTATTTTCTCGCGGGGACGATTATTCGCCACGTCACGGGTATGCCATTAAGAATGGGCTATGGGGGTTGGCATATTTATCGTCGACGACGTCGACGATAAGCTCAATCGAGGCCCTTAAACTGCTATACTCAAGGTGCCTCAAATATCCTTGCGAAGATCTCTTGTGGGTGGTTCTAGAGCAAGAATGTCAGCTTTACTTCCACGTGTTTTGCCTGGCCTTTGCCAACCATAATAAAAGCGCAAACTACACCTTGAAATTTTTTGTTAAATAAGGGAATATCTAGCATATAATCTATGGAATTCAAGGAACTTTTTGAAATTTGGGGCACAAAAAAGGGCCTCTTTATCTATACTGGGTGGCTTTTGATTTTTTTTACAGGTTTAATGGTGCCGTTACTTGCTATCCCTCAAGGCTTATTTACAAAGTTTGAGATATTAACTTATGGGGGAATAGTCCTTAGTTTAGTCTGGTTAATATATTTTATATTCTGGAAAATCAAAAGATCGGTTTTCATATTAAAAAAACGAGTTAATATAATTTTCTGCTACTTTAATGTAACTAAAACCGACAGCATTAAAGCTTACTACAATAATTTTGAATCAGATTTTAGAGAAAAAATCGCAGAGTTAAATATCCCTCAAATAAAAATTGTTTTTTGGCCCATGGATGAAAAGATCAAGAATGAAGTTGAAGCTGAAAAATTAGTGAAAAAAGGTTACGTCGGCCACACGCTGATGATATGGGGAGAACTAAAGGAATTTAGTGGATCAATAGAGTGCAAAAAGAATCATTTTTCTTACGAATTTCGAT
>Ga0209542_10006717_pt1 | contig 22277 bp, 27 predicted proteins | sample RifCSPhighO2_01_FD_184028 | JGI IMG/M metagenome (GOLD analysis project Ga0209542, IMG submission 184028) | Soil microbial communities from Rifle, Colorado - Rifle CSP2_plank highO2_0.1 (SPAdes) (version 2) | ecosystem: Environmental > Terrestrial > Deep subsurface > Rock core/Sediment ... | reverse complement strand
CAATCTACACAATAAAAACTGATGATGTCTCAGTCTAATTCGCCAGGCCAGCCAATAAGCTCGATCGTCTTATCTGTTAGTGAGTTTGTTGATTTACTAAATCAAACTCTTGATTTCGCCTATCCTTTAGTTACCATAGTCGGTGAAATATCTAACTTTCGGATTAACAAAAATCGTTGGGTCTATTTTGACCTTAAGGACGAACTAGCAAATATCAAACTCTTTGGAATAGTTAATATTTTGCCAGGACCGTTAGAAGACGGACTCTTGGTACAAATCAGCGGAGCTCCCAGACTACATCCCAAGTTTGGTTTTAGTGTTAATCTGCGATCAGTCCAAGCAGTGGGTGAGGGTTCAATCAAGCGAGCCGCTAGTTTGCTAGAAGCCAAGTTACGTTCAGAAGGATTATTTGCGTCTGAGCGCAAAAGACCCTTGCCGTATCCCCCTAGGAGGATTGGCCTGATAGCTTCGTCTCAATCAGCAGCTTATACTGATTTCGTAAAAATTCTTGGCGCCAGGTGGGCCGGGGTGGAGGTGGCACTTGCCGATGTGCAAGTTCAGGGTGAAGTAGCGCCCAGCCAGCTAGTGCGGGCTATTGAGTATTTTAATAATCTACCAAAACCTCCCGAAATACTTGTGATTACACGCGGTGGCGGAAGTTCAGAAGACTTAATTGCTTATAATAGTGAGTCCGTGACTCGCGCGGTGGCATCTAGCAGGATTCCAACCCTGGTCGCTATTGGCCATGAAGTTGATTTGAGCCTTGCAGAAATGGCTGCCGATCAAAGAGCGAGCACTCCCAGCAATGCAGCTGAGCTCTTAACACCAGACAAAAGGCATGAAGTCCAACGACTTGATCAAGAATTAGCACAACTTACCCAGCGTATACAACAAATATTAGCTACAAACAAACAGCTACTGATAATTACTTCAAGCAGGTATACAGAAACGCTTCGTCGTAAAATTGCTCAGACTACCCGTGAGCTTATGTCTCGCCAAAAGCTCCTATTGGCGCTCGCTCCGGAGGCAATTCTTGCACGTGGATACGCCATTGTCCGTAGTAGTAATCAAATAATACGCTCTGGTAAGCAGTTAGGTGACGGTCAAAAGATAACGGTGCAGCTGAGTGACGCTAATGTAGGTGCCCAAGTTGAAGACATTCAGTTATTATAATAAACATGACCAAAGATAAAATAATTGACTACAAACGCCTGCGCGATGAACTTGACCAAATCTTGGAAGAAATGCAGTCCGAACAAGTAGACATTGATCAAGCATTAAAGTCCTATAAACGAGGCCAAGAGATTATTACAGAACTGCAAAAGTACCTAAAGTCAGCCGAGAACAAGGTCACTAAATTGACTAAGGATTTTTCTGATTAAAATAATGTCCAGAACGCGCCTGCCTAAACCGCTTGCGATGAGGCTGTCTATCAGGTAACATAAGCGTCATGGATAAGCAAAAAGAACATGGTGGACTAGTTAGCTCGATTATTCTTATTTTGCTACTTGTTTCAAGCTCTATTTTTGGCATTTGGGCTTTTGCGAGTCGGCAAAGCTACAAAAACGATGTAGATAAGAAAATTGCCGAAGCAGTTATTGTGGCTAAAAAGCAGGCCCAACAGGAAGACGCCGAAAAATATGCTAAGGAAGAAAAACTGCCCCTGAAAGACCTACAGGGCCCAGCCACTTACGGTAGCTTACATATAAAATATCCCAAAATCTGGAGCGCATATATAACTGGCGGTAGCCTTATAAATGCCTATTTCCAGCCAGATTTTTTACCAGAAATTGGCGGCGCAAATAGCCTTTACGCTCTTAGGGTAACTATTTCTGCCAATCAATACAGCCAAGAAGCTGCACAATTCAGCTCGCTTGCCACTGGCGGGCAGAGCAAAGTCACTGCCTATAGTTTCCCCCAGGTACCTAATGCGGTTGGTATACGAGTTGATGGCCAAATAATTGGAGGGAAACAGGGAAGTATGGTACTTATGCCGGTACGCGACAAGACCATTGAGATTTGGACGGAGTCCAATCAGTACCTAAATGACTTTAACGAAAGCATATTGCCAAACGTTACTTTTATACCCTGAGCTACGGCTGCCTAAGCCGTCAAAATTTGTGTATACTTAGCTAAAGAGCTAAGAGGAATTTTGACTTATTATGACCAACCGGCGCCAACATTTTGCTGATGAGCGACTACTGCAGTTATTGGCCGAACAGATCAAATTGCCTCTATTACAAATTGCTCGCCAAGCAGAGTTGGCGCGGTCTGCCAAACGTCCACACGAGCACATAAACACAATTGAAGATACAGCCGATAGTTCATTGAAGCTGCTTGATAGCTACTTGCTTAGCTTACGATTGGCTAGAGTGAATGCCTCTATACAACTCGAACCAGTATCTGTTGCAGCGGTGCTGAGTGAGACTGCCCAAAGTTTATCGAACCTGGCCAGACAATATGACTGTAAGCTAGAACTACATATATCAGGGCGTTATGAGCCAATTATGGCTCACCGAGCCGGGTTGGAGGCTGCGCTTACCAGTCTTGGCTATGTTTTTATCGAGGCTCAAAGTACTTTGTCTGGTGATTCGCCAGCTATTATTAAGTTAGCTGCTCATCGTGGAAGGACTGGCATTGTAGCCGGCATGTTTGCTAACATTGATGGCCTAAGTACAGATATGTATAGGCGTGCCAGGCATCTGTTTGGCCAAGCACACCAGCCACTTAATCATTTGACAGCCAACAGTGGGGCGGGTGTTTTTGTAGCTGATTCGTTGCTGTCGAGTATGTCGGCTCGCCTAAGAGTTGCTCATCACCAAAAACTAAGTGGTTTAGCTGCGACCTTTACGACTAGCAGCCAACTTAACTTAGTCTAGAGGAAGACTAGATGAGCTCTCATATACTTTTGCTTGAGCCAGACGCAATTTTGGGAAGAACCTATCAGTCTATATTAGCCAAAGGTGGACACGACGTAAGATGGTTTCGTGGTGCCGGCCCCGCGATTGCTAGTATCGACAAGGACTTGCCGGACCTAATAGTTATTGAGCTGCAATTGCCCAAACACAATGGGGTAGAGTTTTTATATGAGCTAAGATCATACCAAGACTTAGTTAAGATTCCAGTAGTTGTGCTTAGTAATATCCCACCAGTGCTCAAAGCTTTTAGAGCGGGCCTATGGGAAAATTTAGGTGTGGTTGCTTATCACTACAAACCATTGACCAAACTAGCTGATTTATCTCGCTCGGTTGAACGCATTATGGCCTCAACTTCATGAAACAAATAGCCACCAAAGGGGTTGTGCTTAGCAGAACTGATTTCGGAGAGGCCGACCGAATATTGACAATACTCACTCCGGATCATGGGCGGATTCGAGCTATTGCTAAGGGGGTACGAAAGATCAAGAGCAAACTAGCTGGCGGCATCGAACTTTTTAGTATTAGCCAGATTACATTTATCCAGGGCAAAAGTGATATTTATACCTTAGTTTCAACACGTCTAGATAAGCATTTTGGTCAAATCTCGACCAATATTGACCGTACTATGTTTGGCTATGGGGTACTAAAACGTATCAACAAAACAGTTGAAGACAATGCCGGAGCAGAGTACTTTGTTTTACTCTGCAGCACACTAGAGGCCTTGGATGATAAGAACTTACCACTACCAGCTATTGAGCTGTGGTTGTCTGCACAACTTCTCAAACTTGCTGGCCATTCGCCCAATCTATCAATCGACACATCCGGCCAAAAACTTGACCAAGACAAGAATTATGGATTTGATATAGATAAAATGGCTTTTGTGGATCAGCAAACAGGCAGCTACAATGCTAATCACATTAAACTTTTGCGCCTGGCTTTTAGACTGGAATCTCCACTCAGTCTCAGTAAAGTAAAAGATATTGATAAAGTTATGCCAGATAGTCTGCAGCTGACCAAGTCTATGCTGAGATAGGCGGTTAAGCTATAATCACTGACATGAGTAAAAAAGTTGCACTGGACGATATCGTCAGCCTGGCCAAGCGGCGAGGGTTTATTTATCAAGGCTCTGATATTTACGGAGGCTTGGCTGGCACATGGGATTACGGTCCATTGGGCGTGCAGTTTAAACGCAATATTATAAATCTGTGGTGGCAGACATTTGTAGAGAGTCGAGACGATATGTACGGACTAGATGCCGCTATACTTATGAACCAAAGAGTCTGGCAGGCCAGTGGTCATGCCACTGGCTTTAATGATCCGATGGTTGAGTGCAGTAACTGCCATAGCCGGCTCAGGGCCGATCACGTTCACGAAAAAAAGTGTCCGGTTTGCGGCAAAAAGAACACTTTTGGTGAGGCACGACTGTTTAATATGATGTTTGCGACTAATGTTGGTCCCGTCCAAGACGAAGGTTCTTTGGCGTATTTACGTCCAGAAACTGCGCAGGGAATATTCGTTAATTTCAAAAATGTGGTTGATACGTTTTCGCCAGATATGCCATTTGGTATAGCTCAGGTAGGTAAAGCTTTTAGGAACGAAATAAGCCCGCGTGATTTCACCTTTCGCTCACGTGAATTTGAGCAAATGGAAATTGAATATTTTGTGGATCCAAAAACATGGGAAAAAGAGTTTGAACAATGGGTTAAAGATATATATAAGTTCCTAGCAGAAGTGGGATTGTCCAAAGCTAAAGTTCACGAGCTTGAAGTTGATAGTAAAGAGAGAGCTCACTATAGCAAACGGACAATTGATTTTGAGTTTAATTATCCCTTTGGCAAAAGCGAGCTTTTGGGCTTGGCTTACAGGGGTAGTTTTGATCTTGATAGCCATCAAAAAGCCTCTGGCAGGTCGATGGAATATAGGCCTAAAGATGGTGCCAAACCATATGTTCCGCACGTGATAGAACCTAGCTTTGGTGCTGATCGATTAGTTCTGGCTATACTCACCGAGGCTTATTCAGAGGACGATCAAAATGGGGAAAAACGTACTTTTCTAAAACTGCCTGCCAATCTTGCACCAGTGAAGATTGCCGTTAGCCCGCTACTCAAAAACAAACCGGAGTTGGTCAAAAAGGCCAAGCAAGTCTACGATGATCTAAAAAAAGAGTTTGGGGCAGTCCTGTGGGATGACAACGGCAACATAGGCAAACGCTACCGCCGGCAGGATGAAATTGGAACACCATATTGTGTAACCATAGATTTTGGCACGCTCGATGACGACTCAGTAACAGTCAGAGACAGAGATACAACCAAGCAAAAACGAGTCAAGATAAAAGACCTCAGTAATAGTATTAAACTGTGATTATTATAAGTGAAAAAGACACTTGAAGAACGAGTTGCGTCAATTGAAATGAGAAACCAAAAGGTTGAGCTGGATAAAAAATGGGAGACTAGCTGGACGCGTCGCTTAACCATCGTTGTCCTGACATATGCGGTCATCGTAGTTTATTTGCTAGTAATTAATAACGATAAACCATTTATTAATGGTGCTGTACCAGCTTTCGGATTTTTGCTTTCTACGCTACTTCTCAAACAAGTGCGCACTTTCTGGGGCAAAACAATCAATAGATAATGATATGATTGAGGCAATATGAAAAAGTTGTTTTTGGCTACGTCGTTTACTGGTTATATAGATGTTAAGAGCGGCAAGATTAAACCAGAATTTAGAAGACAAATCGAAAGCATAATAAATGCTCTGCGAGGTACTGGATTTAATGTTTTCTGTGCTGCGGAATATGAAGGCTGGGAAATTGCAAACAGCGCTCCAGAAGTCGGAGTAAAAATTGACCTTGCGGAAATAGACAGATCAGATGCTCTGCTTGCGATTTTGCACGATTCAATTTCTGCTGGTGTGCAGTTTGAAATTGGCTATGCCGTCGGACAGGGTAAGAAAGTGTTTGTGGCTACAAATGAAGATCACGATCTTGTCTATTTTAACAAAGGTGCAGCAAACTCTGGCAAGATGCAACACGTCTTATATGACCAACCAAAGCTACTAGCTTATGAAATTAATACTCGTATGACAAAAGCAAATTAATCTTCATAAATAGTTGAAAATTTTGGTAGGTTGGTTGGCTATGTTTGTAAATGATTCGCTCATTAGGAATTTGGGCACAATAGGGAACTTGGCCGGGTCGACAAATTTAATATCTTCAATTTCTGCCTCTCCATGCGTGCTCTTGGATAAATCAAGATTTAGAAATTCATGAGCATTGGTGATGTGGAAGAAAAATTCTAGATTTTCTCTACCACTTGGCTTGGTAAATTGCTGAATATAAAGCAAAATGCCAATTTTAGGACTAATTCCCAACTCCTCAAACAATTCTCGTTCTAGAGCTGGGATTAAGGCTTCGCCATCATCAATCCCTCCACCGGGGACGCCCCAAAGGCCGGTAATTACATTTTTATTATATGGTTTGGGAGTGGCACATAACAGCTTGCCATCATGCACCACAATTCCACGAACAGCAATCCGCCTAGTCATAGGCACATTATAACCCTCTTTTTAGTCCATGCTTGTGCTTGCTCTGTGATCGTGGGTGTACTATTATTCCACCACACACCACTGAGAGGAAGAACATATGAGTGATGCGCATTGGCTAAGGATATACAGGCGGTTAGCATTTTTTGGCGGGTATTTGCCACAGGGAGTTGTCGACATACAAGAGAGATATGTTGAGGATTATCACAAACTGCTTGCGGAGCTGGAGCATTTATCAGGACTCAACTTAGAAGACTACTTTATTAAGGACCAGTATTTAAAATCTGTTAAGATTTCTGATTACATAACTCGCAGCCAAACCATTTATTCTAGCCAAAGATTTGTCGACAAACACATATTACTCAACAAATTTAGAGCACTCAGCAATTATTTTGATCAGAAGTTTGCAGAATTATAAGATCTTGTGAGTGTCTGTGGCCACACATTTGTGGCAAGAATGTTATGATTAAACCAGTATGACAACCAATAATCGCCAGCAAGCTGGCAACTATGCATTTATAGACAGCCAAAACTTAAACCTTGGCACCCAAAAAATGGGCTGGAAGATGGACTGGCGCAAATTTAGACGTTGGCTTGGAGATAAATATAACGTATCCAAAGCCTATATGTTCATAGGTTATGTACCAGAGTTTGAGGAAATGTATGAGCAACTACATGAGTCAGGCTACCTTATTGTACTAAAACCAACTCAAGATATGTCTAAGGTTCAGACCGAAAATCCTGAAATAAAGCCAGAAAAGCCAGAAGACAAGAAGCCCATCAAGGGCAACATTGATGCTGACTTAGTACTCTGGGCCATGAAAGAATTCAGGGACTACAACAAGGCCATTATTGTATCTGGTGATGGGGACTTCCATGGTTTGCTGGAATATCTGAAAGAACAGGATAAACTAATGCATATAATGACTCCAAACTGGCAATATTCGCAACTACTCAAACCTTTTGAGAGCCAAATAGTTAGGCTAGACAAACATCGCAGCGAGCTAGAATACCGCACTAAACACCGAATTGCTAAAAAGCGGCCATAAGATATTTAAAAAGCATTCTATCTGTGGCCATACAACATTATATGAATCGCTGACTATTCTTTGCAGACGTACTAAATAAAAAAGCGTACAATAAAAGTACAAATAAAGGAGGTGCGTATGTTAGCAGATAGCCCAGTATGTGCAACAATGGCGGTCAAAGATTTAGATGTAGCTAAGAAATTTTATGGGGAGACGCTTGGTCTAAAGGATCCTAAAGAAGATCAAGCAGGGGTCTTATTTAAGAGTGGTGGTGGCAGCGCCATATATATATATCAATCAGAATTTGCCGGCACCAATAAGGCAACCTATGCAGCCTGGAATGTTTCAGATGTTGAAGCAATTGTTAAAGAACTCAAAGACAAGGGAATTGAATTTAACACTTTTGATATGCCAGGGGTAACCTGGGAGGGCGACATAGCCGTTATGGGCCCTATGAAGGCAGCTTGGTTCAGCGATCCAGATGGAAACATTTTGAATGTTGTTAGCGGCATGTAGTGTCAAATTAGGCTAAAACAAGGCTAGGATGAGAGCAAAAGATTGGGACTTCAGCGGGCTTAAAGCTATATTTTTTAATGGTACACTTAGTAAATCTCCTGAACCCAGTCACACTGATTTGCTGATAAATATCAGTAAAAAAATCATGGAAAAACACGGTGTGGAAGTAGAGGTTCTGCGCACCATTGATCATGATATAGCCACAGGTGTTTATCCGGACATGCGCGAGCATGGTGCCAAGACTGACGAATGGCCAACTATATACAAACGAGTAGAAGCTGCTAATATCTTAGTTATTGCGGGCCCAATTTGGCTGGGAGACAACAGCTCTATGACCAAAAAGATCATAGAGCGGCTCTATGCTTGCTCGGGGTTACTTAATAAGGCTGGTCAGTATGCATACTACGGCAAGGTTGGAGGATCGCTGATAACTGGCAATGAAGATGGCGTCAAGCACTGCACCATGAACACGCTATACAGCTTGCAGCACTTGGGCTGTGTCATTCCGCCTCAAGTCGATGCCGGTTGGATTGGCGAGGTCGGACCTGGTGCCAGTTATGGCGATAAGCAAGAGGATGGTAGTCGGGCAGGGCTGGACAATGATTTTACAAACAGAAATGCCACCTTCATGACCTGGAATCTAATGCATTTGGCTAAAATGCTCAAAGACGCTGGTGGCATTCCAGCCTATGGCAATCAACGTAGCAAATGGGACGCCGGTGCAAGGTTTGACTTCACCAATCCTGAATATCGCTGAACCGCTCATGCTTGCAGTCTGTCTCGTGGAGTATATAATCCTACCAATATAAGGGAGAGTTACAATGACTGATGGCCCATCTGGTGACATCGTACCTTTTGAAGATAGAATGGTTAATTTACTTCCCGAGGATCAGCGCCATGCTTCCGTGATGGCTCGAGAACGTATTGGCGAACGAATTGGCGGTGTGGCCGTGTTACGTGAAGGTTGGGAAGGTACTAGTGATGAAGTACATGCCGCCGCCATTCTCGATGTGCTTGATGTTGAACCAGATGCTCCGAGCCTCCTGGCGGCAGTACAAGCAGGTGAGCAAATAACTGAGCCAGAGGTCGCAACAGGTTTCTACTCGACAGTATTTGATAAGTTATTAAACAGCTCACAAGTAGGCGACATTACCCAAAGGGTTAGGCTTGGCATTGAGCTAGTCGACGCTCATATTGTTGAAGGCAATAAAAATGTGGCCTTCAGTTCATACGGAATGGCTGCAAACACCGTAGGAAATCATAAAGGTGCTGTGGACGAAGATCGACTAAGGATATACACTGAACTCTTGGCTCAACTTCGAACCAGACAGATGGATATTATTGACGAAGTTGACCCGGAAGATGGAGCTATTAATCGCTTTGCAACAGCGAAGTCTGCGGCAACTACTAACATGCCGATACCTGATGACGTACGATTGCGTGGTGCATGTCTTGCGCTTGATCTCTTGCCTAATGATAGACAACCAGAGGAAGCACTTGAAATAATTGGATCTTCTACTGATCCTGATCTAATTGCGCGTGGTCTGAGAGATGTGGTCGGTGTGGTCCCTGAGCTTAAACAGACTTGGGTTGAACTAGATGAAAAAACAGATGCTGCTAGACGGCGTTATTATGGCGCCGAGGCGGCAGTTGAGACGTATGGCAGATCTATTCTGAAGGACAGTAACGTCTATGAACCTAGATTCTTTGGCAGTGGTGCTGCTAGACAGGGTTGGAAGTGGGCTAAAGGTCAGTCAGAGAAAGCAAATTCGGCCTGGAATGATGTCGTTAATGAGAGAGATAAAGCAGCTAAGCGATTCAACACCGTTACGGGAACAGTTGACGAGCTCGCGGCTGCCAAACTAACGGCGCTGACAGCAACAGACGAAGGTAAAGCAACTGTAACGTCACTGATAGAAGAAAAAGAAGGGGAAGATGCCGAACTATTCAAGAACAAGCTAGCCACGAGTTTTAATGAGTTCTACGATACATTCGCAAAGACAGGGCCAGAGGTTGGCGTAACCGCCGAGACACTTGATACGACCTACCGTTTTCTTGGTTCGCACGGGATTATACCCGATCTCAAGGTTTCTTGAGATATAATAGTTCGTAATGAGCAACAAAAACATCTTTCCTAAGAATTTCTATTGGGGGGCTAGCACGGCCAGTCATCAGGTTGAGGGTGGGACTGTCAACCAGTGGTCTGTCTGGGAATTGGCTCACGCCAAAGAGCAAGCCAAGTCTGCCAAGGAACGTTTGAGCAACCAAGTTCCAGATTGGGACAGCATCAAGAAGCAAGCTGAGAACCCTGATAATTACGTCTCTGGTGAGGGTGTTGACCATTATAATCGTTACACTGAAGACTTTGGGCTCGCCAAAAAGCTAAATCTCAATGCACTGCGCTTTGGGGTTGAATGGGCAAGGATAGAGCCCGAAGAAGGGCAATGGAACGAGGAAGCCATTCAGCACTATCATGACTATATAGATCAGCTACGCAAACAAGGTATTGAGCCGTTTTTGAATATCTGGCATTGGACCATGCCCCTATGGTTTAGCGACAAGGGTGGATTTGAAAAGGCACCAAACCTTATCCATTGGCGTCGGTTTGTGACCAAAATTGCCCAAGAATATGGGGACGATGTTCGATACTTCATAACTCTTAATGAGCCCAATGTTTACACTAGTTTTGGTTATGTAACGGCTGAATGGCCTCCCCAAGACAAAAACTGGCTCAATGCCACAGTTGTTATCTGGCATCTGGTGCGAGCTCATCGCCAAGCTTATAAGATCCTTAAGCGTCATCGGCGTGATTTGCAAGTTGGCATTGCGCAGCAGTTAGCCAATATACAAGCCAAGCGTGCTCACAATTTTTTTGATCAAGTTTCAACCAAATGGATGCGTTACTTCTGGAACTGGTGGTTTTATAGGCGCATTCGACATCAACAGGATTTTGTAGGCTTCAACTATTATTTTACAGATTATTACACTGGACTGATCAAGCGAGAGAACCCGCATGTGCCGCTGAATGATCTTGGTTGGTATATGGAGCCAGAAGGGCTATATCCGCTATTATTGCGTGTTTGGGCACGCTACAAAAAGCCAATATTTATTACCGAGAATGGCGTGGCAGACAGTCAGGACCAGTTCCGACAGTGGTGGATTGAGGAAACTATCATAGCTATGGCAAAGGCTATGAGTGAAGGAGTTGAGATTAATGGTTACTTCCACTGGAGTTTGTTGGACAATTTTGAGTGGGCATATGGCTGGTGGCCCAAATTTGGCCTTATTGAAGTTGACCGGGAACATGGCATGAAGCGCACGATCCGACCAAGTGCTGAGTGGTACGCCGATAAGATCAAAGAGATCAACTCTTAAAACAAATCAAAAGTGAACTGTATCTGTAAAAACTGTTGACAAAAAGCATATGTTTTGTTATAATGTGTACCATGAGTCGATTACCACAGAACAAGAATGTTCCCCAAGCTGTGCTTTATCACTTAGGTGAGCGTGATATGGGTGTGGACCTTGCTAACGTGTCACCAGATAAGTTAGTCAGGCGAGCAGGAGTGCGTCATGTTGGACGGGTTGCTCGCAATGCTACTATAGCTGCTGGTGCACTCGGGCTTACATTCGGAGTGGCCGTTCATGGATTCGATAATTCACCTACGGTTCAACCTTTTCGTTATCCCGAACACCCTACAGCAGTAACTCCAGTTGATACTCAGCAAATTAGTGCTGAGTTGCCACAGCAACCCACATTGCCCGAAACACACTAATTGTAGCTCTAGCGTCTAGAAAAGTGACTTATCCACCACATGTTGTGGTGGATTGTTTTTTGGGGCCAAAACTGTGGATAAGTGGTATGCGATTCTCCTTAGATTAAGACAAAAGTGCTTGCTAGTGGGTTGGTGTGGGTAGTATAGTCATGGAAGTGGGTAAAAGTAGGTAGATCAAAAGTCGGCTACCTCCACAAAAATAAAAACCACTAAGCATCAAGGGGAGAGGATGGCCACGGTAGATTACTTCGAACGCAAGCTTGATGACAAGCGGCGGTTAACCATACCTGCAGAGCTTCGCAACAAGTTTGCCGACGGGGCAGTCATTACCAGGGGCTTTGGTGACTACTTGCACCTATATCCAAAAGAGGTATGGGATATGCAGGTCGAGCCTAAGCTGCAAGGCGATATCCTAGACGAGCGCATTGCGGATCTGAATGTCCGGTTTCGAACCGGCAAGGTAGAGGCGGATCTGGATGGCAAGCAGGGCAGAATCACCCTTGAGCAACATCTATTGGACTACGCCGGGATAAGTCACGACGTAGTGGCCGTTGGTGTCGGGCAATACTGGCGCCTCATGAAGCCCGGTCTTAGTCAGTAGAAAAGTAGCACTTTAACAATTTAGCAATCGCAAAGATTAGCAAAAACTCCCTCATATTAATAGGAGGGAAAAGAGCAGCCCGAGCAAAAATCACACTTTTTGCCCGGCGCGCATGAGAAAAACCGTAGGTTTGTCTCATATCCGCTCGAGATCAGCTAATCGGCAGTCAACAAGTGGAAACAGAGTAACCACTCAAAAAACTCTAGCACATTAGCTAAAAAACACCTCCCAAAACTCCACCTCACACATAAGTCTCTCAAAACTTTGGCCTTAGCCAGTGAAGGAAATTTTAAGATTTCTCGAAAATCTTAACTCAAAACTTCTCTCACATACATGGATAAGGTCATCATTCTTCATCGCATAAAGCAATGAAGAGTAAACAAAAACAAAAACTCCAAAAAAAACAAAAAGCTGGCTGCTGATTAGGTGATCTTGCAAAAATAAAAACAAACATAAAAAGCAAGTACAAGATGCACCAAAACAAAAACCAAAATCAACACATACCTGTTTTACTCGATGCGGTTCTGTTCTATCTAGCTCCAAAACCCGGTGAAACTTATCTGGATTTGACAGCAGGATACGGCGGACATGCTAAAGAGATATTAAACAAAACAGGGGGTCCGGCAGTATTAGTTGACCGCGACAAGCAAGCGGTAGACTATCTGCGAGCGAACAGTCAAGCCCGGTCAACAATCATATTGCATCAGGATTTTCTGACTGCAAGCCGTGATCTTGACCAACGGGGTGAGCGGTTTGATCTGATTTTGGCCGATCTTGGTGTGTCATCACCGCACCTTAACACAGCGATGCGTGGGTTTTCCTTGCAGCAGGAAGGTCCGCTCGATATGCGCATGGATCAAAGTCAAACTTTGACTGCGGATGACATAGTCAATGGCTATGGCGAGCGCGAACTTACAACTGTCATAAGGCAGTATGGTGAGGAACCACGAGCTACAAAGATAGCTAAGACCATTATTGCCAATCGACCTCTTAGGACGACGACCGATCTTGCAGCAGTTATTGCTGCAGCTGTCCCAAGAGGCAGGCAAAAGGTTCATCCAGCTACACGTACATTCCAGGCCATTCGCCTGGCGGTTAACGGTGAGCTGGAGCAGTTGGCAGAGTCTTTGCCGATCTGGATTGATTTGCTCAAACCAGAGGGCAGGCTAGTAGTCATTAGCTTTCATAGCCTAGAGGACCGTTTGGTCAAGCGTACATTGGCAGATGCCAGTGTTGGCTACGAAGCTAGACTCAGGCTACTTACCAAAAAGCCTGTAGTGGCTGATCGCCAAGAATTAGTTTTTAATCCGCGTGCCCGAAGCGCTAAGCTTAGGTCCGCAGTTAAAATAAACAACCGTCCACCCAAAATTCAAAAATAATTTAGGTGGGCAAGAAAAGGAGGGCTTAAATGCCTATACAGGTAAAAAGCACCTCTCGGTCCTACAAAGTTAGAGTCAGAGTACTCTAAGCTGTAGGTCAACCCCCAGCCCAAGTTGTTAATCAACTAGGGCTGGGGACCAATACAAAAATAAACAAAAAACAAAAATATATGACATATTCAAGTTCACTAGCCGCAGGCCGGCAACGCATTAACCAAAGCGACATACATGGCGCTAATCAAAGCTTTGGCGCCAGATCTTGGGGTAAAAACCAAAATTCGACCAGTTTTGCAGTCAAAGAAAGAACACTGGGCCCAATTAGTAACACTATCATTCTAATTATTCTGGCCTGTCTGCTTGGGCTACTATATTTAACTCAAGTTACCAAGACTAACGCCTTTGGCTATAAAATTAATGATCTCTACAGACAGCAAACACAGCTTAAGCAACAACATGACGAGCTTGAAGTCGCCTCAGCAAGATTGCAGGCGCTTGATCGCATACAGCACAGCGCTGTAGCAAAAACTCTGGTTTCTGTAGCTCCGAGCGGCACCGTTCAGCAATAGTCGGAATCGAAATTGCCTATGCGGCCATCAACAGACACGACTAATAACCATTCTCTTATGAGGATACGACTTTGGTACGGTCTAATTGTGATAGTAATGGCAATATTTGGAATAAGACTATTCTACCTAGAGATTATTCGCTACGATTATTACCGCAAAACAGCATTAAATTCGCAGCTCAAACAATATCAAATTCCTGCTGAGCGTGGCCTAATTAAAGCTCACGATCGTGACGGTCTGGTACCTGTCGTTCTCAATCAAACTCTGTATACTCTGTTTGCTGACCCAAAATTCATAAAAAATCCAGAAGAACTAAGCTACAAAGTCCAAAAGATAATTGGCGGTAGGGCAGAAGATTATGAAAATGCCATGAAACAATCAAGCCGCTATGTAGTCTTGGCGCATAAGCTCAAAGCATCACAAAAAAAGCGGATTGAAGACCTACATAAACCAGGGCTTGGAACCCAAGCAGTGTCGTATAGAACCTATCCACAATCCACTCTAGCTTCACAGTTACTTGGATTTGTGAATGATAATGGAAACGGCAAATACGGTGTTGAGCAAGCACTCGAGCCACAATTAAGGGGCACACCCGGACAACTCAGAGCTGTCACAGATGTTAATGGTGTGCCACTGGCAGCAACCAAAGATAATGTTGAGACGGAAGCTGTTGCCGGCAAAGACATTGTCTTAACAATTAATTTGGGAGTTCAAGCCCAGCTAGAAAAAATCTTAAAGCAATACTTTGAAAAAACTGAATCCAAGGGCTTAAATGCCGTCATTATTGATCCAAATAGTGGGCAAGTAAAAGCAATGGCAAATTATCCTACTTATAACCCGGCTGTATTCTCTAAAGTCAGTGATCAAACTTTGTTCCAGAATGGTACAGTTAGCAATGCAATTGAGCCCGGCTCCATCATGAAGCTGCTAACAACCTCGGCAGCGTTAGACCAAGATGTGATTACTCCAACTACGTCTTTCTATGACCCATCATATTGGGAAGTGGATGGATTTACTATCAATGACATTGAAGAAAGAGGTGCCAAAAATCAAACCATTGCGACCACGCTCAATCTGTCGCTTAACACGGGAGCTACCTGGATGCTAATGCAAATGGGTGGAGGTGAGATTAACTCAAAGGCACGCAATGCTTGGTATGACTATATGGTTAATCATTTTCAGTTAGGCAAACAAACAGGCATTGAACAGGGCTATGAGGCAGCCGGCTTCATACCTCTGCCCAAGAATAATGGAGCCGGCATAAATCTTACATATGCCAATTCATCTTTTGGCCAAGCGGTGACCATGACACCACTACAAATGGCCGGTGCCGTATCGAGCGTGCTCAACGGCGGAACTTACTACCAGCCAACCATTATTGATCAAACAATTTCGGCATCTGGAAAAGTCTCTGACAATTCTCCTAAAATTGTTAAACAACATGTTGTGTCATCTCAGGTTGGAATAGATCTAAAAAAGTTGATGGAATATGTAATTGAACGACACTATGCGGTAGGGTTCAATTATCTCAACTTTAGCTCGTCCTATAGTGTTGGTGGTAAAACTGGCACAGCTCAGATTGCTAACCCCTCGGGCGGTTATTACTCCGATAAATTTAATGGTACCTATGTTGGCTTTGTTGGAGGAGATAGAGTTGAATACGTGATTGTAATCTACAACATGCAGCCAGTTGTACCTGGGTATGCTGGCTCGTTTGGCGGGCAACCGGTTTTTGCCGATATAGCGCACATGCTAATTGACAATGGCTATGTAACACCGAAGAATAATTAAGCCCAAGATGGTATAATACGATTATCTAGCGAAACTAAAATGACAAGCACACTTAATATTATTGTCCAAACCAACACCGTAATTAGTATCTTATTACTTGGATTTTTTAGCTTTATTCTCAGTATGCTTATCACGCCCCTGTACACTACACTTGCATATAGGCAACAGTGGTGGAAGAAGCCAAGAACCACAGCCGTTACGGGCGAGAAAGCGACAGTTTTTGCCAGCCTTCATGGCGAAAAACACAAACGCAACATACCGACCATGGCTGGTCTTGTCTTTGTGGTGACCGCTGCTATTATTACCATGATAGCCAATCTTGAGCGTTCGGAGACTTGGTTGCCGCTGGCGGCTTTCGTGGGTGCGGGCGCCGTAGGACTCCTAGACGACATCATCAATATCCGTGGTACTGGTCTTGGTGTGGCCGGTCTGCCGTCTAAGCTTAAACTAATCCTAATTACTATCATTGCCTTGATAGGTGGCTGGTGGTTCTATGCAAAGCTTGGAGTAAATACTATCCATATTCCGCTTGATAGCGCACCGCTCCACATAGGCTGGTTAATTATCCCCTTGTTTGTATTGGTCGTTGTTGCGACCGCTAACGCTGTTAACATAACAGACGGACTGGATGGTCTGGCTGGCGGGCTGGCTGTAAGTGCCTTTGGAGCCTATGCTCTTATTGCATTCTTGGAGCAAAAGTATATGCTTGCTGGGTTTTGTCTTACTATTGTAGGTAGTTTACTGAGCTATACCTGGTTCAACATTTTTCCGGCTAGGTTTTTTATGGGTGATATTGGTTCATTTGCTCTAGGTACGGCTTTGGGTGTAGTTGCTATGCTGACTGATACAGTACTTTTGCTACCAGTTATTGGTATTGTTTTTGTGGTAGAAGCCGGCTCAAGCGTAATTCAAATCATGTCTAAAAAATTACGCCATGGCAAAAAGATATTTAAGATTGCGCCACTGCATCACCATTTTGAAGCACTTGATTGGCCAGAGTCTAAGGTAACCATGCGCTTTTGGATAATTGGCCAGGTCGCGGCTGTTACGGGTCTAGTGATATTCTTGCTCGGAAAGTATATATGAGTGGCTTAACGTCAAGGTCAAGACATTCAAAGGTTGCTAATTCTGCAGTTGGCAGACGTCATAAGCCGGATTACTGGCTTGTTATTTTAAGTGCCATATTGCTAGTGATTGGGCTTATTACTATCTATGCCATAAGTCCGGGCCTAGCTGTACAGCAAAGAGTCAGTAGTAATTACTATATCAGCCACCAACTGTTGGCCATTGGATTAGGGATTATTGCATTTCTGATAGTAGCCCATACTCCGCTGATGTGGTGGCGCAAAGCCGAAAAGCCACTAGTGGTGGCTTCCGCTGTCGCCGTAGTAATAGTTCGATTATTTGGTGAGCGTATAAATGGCGCTTATCGATGGATTCAATTTGGCGGTTTCTCATTTCAGCCTGCTGAGATGGTAAAGTTTGCTCTCATAATTGGTGTGGCTGGCTTTTTAACTGATAGGTTTAGGCGTGGCGAACTGGGCGATAGCTATAAAACCCTGCGGCCTTTAATGATTATTCTGGGCTTGGTGGCAGTTACAATTGCCGGTCTGGAAAGTGATCTGGGCTCCACAGCAGTTATGATGGCGATTGTAGCAGCAATGATGTTTGTTATAGGTTTACCAATGAAAAGACTCGTAATGATTATTGGCGTGATTGTTATTGGTGCCTCGCTTCTTATAATGAGTAGTGGATATCGACGGCAAAGATTGATGACTTTTTTGCACCCAGCAAGTGATTGCTTGAGTACTGGCTATCAATCCTGCCAAGCCCTGATTTCGGTTGGTTCTGGCGGAATGTTTGGACTCGGGCTAGGGCGTTCTGTTCAGGCCTATGGCTATTTGCCAGAGGCGGCCAATGATTCAATCTTTGCTATCTATGCCGAAAAGTTTGGTTTTATAGGTGTCAGTGTGTTGCTTGGACTATTTGTAGCGCTCTTTTCTCGTCTCAAGAACATCATGGAGAGAGCTCCCAACTCTTACACCAGATTAATAGTGGCTGGAATCTTGGCTTGGCTAAGTACCCAAGCGATTATTAATATAGGAGCAATGATTGGCTTGCTGCCACTTAAGGGCATAACCTTGCCATTTATTAGCTATGGTGGAACCAGTCTGATATTTGTAACGGCAGCACTCGGGTTAGCCTTTGACATTTCGCGATACACTAGTTTTAGCCCGGTTACTAACTTAGAGGACGAAGAGGGAATACATTATGGTAATAGTACTGACAGGCGGCGGCTCCGGGGGGCATATCACCCCGCTCCTAGCGGTCGCTGACGAGCTAAAAAAGCAACGACCGGATATCAAGCTTATATATATAGGCCAGCGCGGCGATAAGTTATCAGATATACCTGCCAGACACCCCACTATTGATAAAGTCTACTCGGTCAGAGCAGGGAAGTTCAGGCGCTATCACGGCGAACGTTGGCGCTTGTTTTTTGATATTTCAATGTTTCTTAAAAACACACGCGACTTATTGTGGTTAATAATCGGTTGCTTACAAAGCTACTTATTGCTTGGGAAGGTCAAACCAGACGCAATTTTTACGCCGGGTGGCTTTGTTGGCGTGCCTGTGGGTCTCGCCGCTTCTCATCGACACATACCATTTATTACTCATGATCTTGATGCAATACCGGGGTTAGCAAATCGTATCAATTCAAGATGGGCAGTCGCTCACGCCGTAGCTCTTCCGGTTGAAACTTATACTTACCCCAAAGATAAGACTTTTTATGTTGGGGTGCCGGTAAGCGATAAATATCAACCAGTAGATCAAAAGCTGCAAATAAAATATCGGAATGGGTTGGGGCTGCAAGATGACGCAAGAGTGCTCTGTATCACCGGTGGTGGTCTAGGAGCAGAACGACTTAATCGGGCAATAGCCAAAATAGTGCCGGTTTTGTTACAGAAATACCCAAGTTTAACTATATTTCACATTGCCGGTCGTAAAAACGAAGCCTCTCTAGCGCAGCATTATGATGAATTGTTGGCGCAAGAGCTGCGCAGCAGGGTAGTGGTAAAAGGTTTTGTGGATGACCTATATCGATATAGCGGCTCCGCCGATATCGTGGTGGCTCGAGCAGGAGCAACAAATATGGCAGAATTTGCCCTGCAACGCCGGGCCTGTGTTGTGGTTCCCAATCCAGTATTGACCGGTGGGCACCAGCTCAAAAATGCAGAACAATTTGAAAAAAATGGAGCAATTGTAGTTGTCAAAGAGTCGGAGATGGATCAAAAACTATTACCAAGCATCTGTGAACTATTTGATTCGAGCGCAAAGCGGCAGGCATTGAGCCAGGCAATCGGAAGATTCGCCAAACCAGACGCCACCAATAAATTGGCTCAGCTGATAATAAGCATTGCAACCTCCAAAGGTGCTAATAAATAAGCATGGCTATGTTTGGCAGACACAAAAAACTATCCAATAGGTCACGCCGTCCAATAGTTGAACGACTGGAAAAGCAACCAGTTTTCTCTTATTATGGCCAGCATCGATCCAAGCAATCACGAAGGCCCAGCCAGGTCCTCAACAAGCGTATTGGGTTGAGGCCATGGTGGCATTTTGTGCCATCAATTATATCGATAACGGCTATCACAATCAGCCTGGTATATATGTTAGGCCTAAGCGCGAATCCTAAAGTCATATCTCAGGGCAATAGTTCATTGCTGCTTCATCCAATCGGTGATTACCAAAAGGCCGCACAGCAACAATTTGAGTCATCTTGGCTTAATCGCAGTAAAATTACAGTTAATACGAGTGCCATAGCTGGACAGTTAAAAGATAAGTTTCCAGAACTAGCTGACGTTAGTATTACCTTACCACTTATAGGTCGCCGTCCGGTTGTGTATATTCTGCCTAGTCCACTTGAATTAGTGCTCAAAACCCAATCAGGTAATTTTGTTATAAATCATCAAGGTAAGGCTGTCCTAGATCTGGGCCGCCGGATTCCGACCTCTAGCCAAACCTTGCCAATAGTAACAGACCAGAGCGGACTGGATGTTAAAGTAGGGCAAACAGCTATACCAGCGAGTTACGTTGATTTTACCTCGACCGTACTCCAACAGCTACGTGCTAAGCAGTTTTTGGTTGATAGTATTGTTCTACCAGCCAGATCATTTGAGCTTGATGTGAGACTCAGGGGCCAGCTCTACACGATTAAAATGAATCTACAGAATGACGCCACCCAGCAGATCGGAACCTTCTTAGCAGCCGAGCAAAAACTCACCCAATCTGACCAAATACCGGCAGATTATTTTGATGTTAGGGTGCCGGGCAGGATATATTACAAGTAAATTAATACACTAATCGTGGGTTAAGGATGCTCCAGGCAATTGTGATAAGCTAGGTTTAATGACTCGGCGCCAATTTTTTGCTCTTCTAGCCACAATTATTGGTAGTGGCGTGGTGATACTAGATGGTTTTGTTGTCAATCTAGCACTGCCAAGCATAGCTCGTGATCTGCGCGCCAGTTTTGCGGGCCTACAATGGATTGTCGATGGTTATTTGTTGTCTCTCTCAGCCCTTATTTTACTCGGCGGCTCACTGGGTGATATTTTTGGGCGCAAAAGGGTCTATCAGCTAGGACTAGTGGGTTTTGGCTTGGCCTCATTACTCTGTGGCCTAGCCCCAAATCTTACAATTCTTGTGTTGCTTAGGGTGGTGCAGGGGGTTTTTGGTGCCTTGCTTGTCCCGGGTGCTCTGGCCATCATCAATACCAATATTCCCGAAAAACTTCGTGGCCTAGCCTTTGGCCGCTGGACCGCCTGGTCAGGTATAACGACTGTATTAGGTCCACTAATAGGGGGCTATTTGATTAGCATTGCCTCCTGGCGCTGGATATTCTTTATAAATATTCCTCTGGTTGCGCTCTGTATGGTCTTTACGGCCCAAAATGTTAATGAGACAAGGGACAGGGGGTCACGGCATGTCGACTTGCCCGGAGCAGCATTAGCCGCTGCTACCTTGGCAGCAATTACTTATGGGCTAATAGAGGGTCCAGCCAAATACTGGAGCAGGGGAATCATAACTGTCTTAGTGTCCGGGTTTATTTTGGGGGTCGTATTCTACTTGGTCGAGGCAAACACTAAAGATCCTATGCTCAAGTTGAGTCTATTTAGGTCTCGCAACTTCAGTGGCGTCAATATTACAACATTAGCGATGTATGGTGGGTTGTCGGGCTTTATATTTGCTCTAGTACTCTATCTACAGACTACACTGGGCTACTCTAGTGTTAAGGCAGGTGCTAGTCTAATGCCGATCAGCGTAATGCTCTTATTGTTGTCTAGCCGTGTTGGTGCGTTAGCCCACAAGGTTGGACCTAGAATATTTATGACACTAGGACCCTTGACGTCGGCAGCCGGCATGATTTTGTTATTAAGACTTGGCTCTGGTGATAGCTATTTGAACGGTGTTTTCCCGGGAGTACTTTTGTTTGCACTTGGCCTTGGCATTACAGTGGCGCCACTCACTATTACTGTTATGGGCTCGGTTGATGCTAGCCAGTCTGGTATTGCCTCTGGTGTCAATAATGCTGTGTCTCGCGTAGCCGGGCTTATAGTTGTGGCCTTACTAGGCATACTGGGAGCAGGGCAGGTCTATCACTTTGCTATTATTCTTTGTGCTTCATTACTGGCTGCCGCGGGCATAATCTCTTACACCCTCATCAGAAACCCCAAGCCTAGCTGAGTCTACTCCTCTCTCCCCCAGTAGTTCGTTTTTTGTTCACATGTTATATAAGTACGCTTTATTGTAAAAAACTATATAAGCATATGCTAATGGGCAAATGTCAAATATATGTAAAGTAGGGGGTAGCGGGGAAGAAAATAAAAAGTATATCAAATGATATAGAAGTGCATAAAAGTCAAATATGTCAAAACTCTCAGCTTGTGGAAAACTATTTGATTGTGGTATCAAAAACCACATTCATAGGACTGAGGGTATCAATGGATCTTATAGCGAAGTACATATAGTTGTAGGTAGGCTATTTACTAGCTGTGTAACGCAATATGATATTTATCCCCTGTTAGGGGATGTATGTGTAATCATCAATACGCAGATATGTAGAGTCGCAAAATATACATTGTACGACGTTTGATGTATGTGTGT
>Ga0209542_10006716_pt1 | contig 22280 bp, 29 predicted proteins | sample RifCSPhighO2_01_FD_184028 | JGI IMG/M metagenome (GOLD analysis project Ga0209542, IMG submission 184028) | Soil microbial communities from Rifle, Colorado - Rifle CSP2_plank highO2_0.1 (SPAdes) (version 2) | ecosystem: Environmental > Terrestrial > Deep subsurface > Rock core/Sediment ... | reverse complement strand
GTATGCTTTTGCTGAGAGAGTTGTATTTGATAGAGCTCATTTTTCTGAAGAAGTTTATTCTATTCTTTGGAGGGATGGAAACCCTTTCTCAGAAAAAGAAAAGCAGATTCTTGATAGTCTTGCTTGCTATCGAGCATTAATAATATTTATGTGCCCAGATCTTGAAATCATGAAGGAGAGATATCGAAAAAGAAACTTTCAACAGCAAATAAAACTAGAAGAGCTTCAAAAGTCCAGGGAATTGTTTTTAGAAAGGCTAGCTAATATTCCTCATTTATTGTATGAGTCAAAAGATTATGCAGAATTAGACAAACTTCTAGAAAGAGTACTGGAGATGACTAAATGAAGCTCTATGTCCTGCCAGTTGAGAGAGTGTGCCCTGCAAGTTGCCCTTGGTGTATCACTGATTTTAGAGAGCCAATTGTAAAAGAGGAATATCTCTCAGTGGGTAAATTAAAAAATGCATTGGCTGGGACAGAATATGAGAAAATTGAGATAACTGGCGGTGGAGAGCCTACTTTACATCCTAGAATTTGTGAGATTATTGGTTTTTGCTCAGATGCTGCAAGAACACAAATGTATACCTGTGGTGCAAATTTAAGGAAAGTTAGTAATCTAAGTAGACTGAGTAGTCTTTGTGTTTCTGTGGCACATTATGATGAAATAAGGAATCATCAAATAATGGGTGTGAATCCCGACTTTGATTTTTTAAAATCTTTGAATTCTCGGATAAAATTCTCATTATTGCTGCATAAATCGGGTATTTCTAAAGAAGAAGAAGTTTTAAGATACATTGAATGGGCAAAGGATTATGCGGATAGTGTTGTAATAAGACAATTATTCGAGCATGATTATAAAAATAAACTGATTGACGAGTTTGTATCTTCGGAGTCTCTTTTTCTGGGAGGGAGTATCGGGGAATATAAGACGACTCCTCAAGGCAACCCCGTTTTTAGTGTTGACGATTTGGAAGTTGAAGTAGAGTATAGGTCTTGTGCGTGTGAAATGAATAATCCCGTGCTACATGCAGATGGGCGCTTATATCGAGGTTGGAGCGGCGAAAAACTATGATATTGACTGGAAGCGAGATAAAAAATCAGGTAAAAAGGAAAAGAATACATATATCGCCATTTATTGAAGACAATCTTAATCCTAACAGCTACAACTTTAGGCTAGGAGATACTCTAAAGGTTTACACCACAAAGGTGTTGGATCCTGCAAAGAAAAACAAATTTAAAACTATCAAAATACCAAAGAAGGGATACGTTCTAAAACCTGGAAGACTTTACCTTGGCCATACAATAGAAGAGATGGGGTCTGATTTTTTTGTTCCGACTATGGAGGCGAGAAGTTCGGTTGGTAGACTAGGACTTTACATTTACTTAAATTCCGGACTTGGCGATATAGGATTCAAGTGCCAATGGACTTTAGAGCTTTTTGCTATTCACCCGCTAAAGGTGTATCCTGGAATGAAAGTGGGACAAATGTTGTTTTGGAAGCCAAGGGGAAAGATCATTCTTTATAATGGGAAATATAAAGATTCGAAAGGTCCAGAAGCTAGTCAGATCTGGCGAGATTTTGAGAAAAGAAAAGTAATATAAAAGCCGCATTTCTAAGAGAAATATGTTAACCATAGGCGTAGACGATTCTGGCAGAGGCCCCCTAATCGGCCCGCTAATTCTCGCAGGCGTATTACTAAACGAAGAGCAAGAAAAAATACTAAAAAAACACAAAGTCCGCGATTCAAAAACAGTTTTGCCATCACAAAGGATGCAAATGGCAGAACTAATTGAAAAGAACATAATAAACAAGAAAATTGCTATTGCCTATCCCAAAGAAATTGACGAATCAGTTGATGGAGAAGACAACTTAAACACCCTAGAAGCCAAGAAGACAGCCGAAGTAATAAACGCTTTAAACAAAGATAATGAAACAATAAGCGTCATTATAGACTGCCCGTCTACTAATAAGAGAATGTGGCTGAATAAAATGCTAAAATATCTTAATAATTCAAAAAATCTAGTTATAAGATGTGAGCATAAAGCTGATAGGGATTATGTCGCAGTCTCCGCAGCATCAGTTCTTGCAAAATGCGCGAGAGAAGAAGAAGTCGCAAAAATAAAAAAGGAGTATGGAAATATCGGCTCCGGTTACCCCGCCGATCCGATAACAGTAAAGTTTCTTAAGGAAAACGGAGAAAAGCTGAGAAATTCAAGCATATTCAGGAAAAGCTGGGCCACATGGAAGAAAATGTTCCCTGGAGAAAAACAAAGAACACTTGCATTGTAGAAACTGAAATTTTAAATAGCTGGCTAAATGCTATTTAGCATGACTTATATAAAGAGACTAGTGATTCAGGGATTCAAGAGCTTTGCGAAAAAAACCGAGATTAATTTTGACGACGGAATTAACGTAATTGTTGGGCCTAACGGCGCGGGGAAGTCTAACGTTTCAGATGCCCTCTGTTTTGTCCTCGGCAGACTAAGCATAAAATCAATCCGAGCAGCCAAAGCAAAAAATCTTTTGTTCATGGGATCAAAATATGTCAAGCCCGCAAAAGAGGCATCAGTTGAGCTTGTTTTTGATAATACTGCAAAAACATTCTCCATAGACTCCCCAGAAGTAATCATAAAAAGAATCGTAAGATACAACGGCCAGAGCATATACAAAATAAACGACGAAGTCAAAACGAGAGCAGATATAATAGAAACTCTCGCCCTTGCAGGAATAGACCCGCACGGATTTAATTTAATTCTTCAGGGGCAGATACAATCAATAGTAAGAATGCATTCAGAAGATAGGAGAAAGATTATAGAAGAGGTCGCAGGTATTGCGATATACGAATCAAGAAAGGAAAAAAGTTTACACGAGCTGGAAAAGACAGATGAAAAACTAAAAGAAATATCAACTACTTTAAGAGCGAGATCCATATTCCTAAAAAATCTAGAAAAAGAAAGAGCCTCTGCTTTAAGATATAAAGAACTTGAAACAACGATCAGGCGGGCAAAAGCTTCCATTCTAAGTAAAAAATCAGACTTAAAGAGCAAAGAAATGTTCTCTATCACCAATTCAATAGGAGAAAAAGAAGAAGAAAAAAGAAAAATAAAAGATTCAATAGAAATCAAGCAGAAAGAAACAGACTCATTCGCTGAAAAAGTTGATCAGATAAACAAATATGTTCAGAAAGCTACAGGATTAGAGCAGGATGCTTTGCATTCACAGATAGCTTCTCTTAAAGCCGAGCTTGAAGGGCTAAGAGTTAGAAAAGAGAATTACGAAAATAGAAAGAGCGAGATTGAGACAAGAATTGAGCAAATAGATAAGTCCATTCCAGAATACGAAAAAGAAATAAACGATCTAAAAACAAAGTCTCCTCTTATGGCAAAGAAACAGGAGGAAATAAGAAAGAAAAAAGAAGAGTTGGCAAAACTTGAAGACGAAAGGAAAAAACTTATCAGTTTTAAGAATGAATTAAACTCAATCAAGGATAAGTCAAAGGATAAAGAAAGGCAGCTGGCCAGAGTATTGGCAGAATCCGAGCAGGTCCTAAAGCAAATTGAAGAATACTCTATAAATCTATTACATAAAAACGAAGAAAACTGCATAAAGACGGTAAAAAATCTGAAATTAGAGCTTGAAACCAAAGAAAAATCCTTAGACAACTTAGCAAAAGAATCTTTAGAGAGCGAAAAGCTAGCATCAATATCAGAATCAGAAATTAAGAACCACGAGAAAGTAAAAGAGAAGCTAAAAGAGCTCGATATTTGCCCGCTATGCCAGAGTAAAATTACCGAAGAACATATAAATCATGTATTTTCAGATGCGAATTCTAAAATAGAATCGGCAAAAGAAATATTAGAGAAATCAGTCAATACAATAAAGAAAATACTAGATAATAAGAAAAACATCCTAGCAGAGATTAACTCTATAGAAATCCAAATAGGCTCTAACGAAAATGAAACTGTAAAGCATAGGCTTATTCATGATAAAAAAGAATATTTAAGAAGGATTATTGAAGATGAGCACGCATTAAAGGCAGAAATAAAAGCAATAGAAGAAAGAAGAGATTTTCTTGATAAGAAGATTATAGAACTGTCAAGAGCAGATGAAAACTATGAAACAAAGATGCTTGAAATAGAGGAAATATCCTCAAGAACAGAAGAAAATGTTGATACAACAATTATGTTCAAGGAAAGAGAAATAGAAGGTATGCGCGGTGTAATTAAAAGAAGCTCCGAAGATTTAGCAGAAATTTCATTAGACATACAGGAAATATCAGAAAAGCTTGATAGCAAGACGGCTCTTTTAGAAAAAAAGAATGAAGAAGAAAAAGAACTAAACGAGAAGTTTCAGAAGATGTTCAAGGAACGCGATGGTTTGCAAACGAGCATACAAGAGAACAACCTAACCCTCGCGAACAAGCAAAATGAAGTAAGAGCGTTAGAGGATCAGGTTAACTATCTAATGATAGGCAAGGCAAAAATGGATGCTGAAAAAGAAGCATTAGAGATGGAAACGCGTGACTTCGTCGGCATTGAACTGCTTCAAGGCAGTATTCAGCACCTAGAAGAGCGTCTGCAGAAATCTCAAGAGTCAATGCAATTAATCGGCAGCATAAATATGCGCGCGTTAGAAGTTTACGAAGAAGTCCAGAAAGAATATGATATAGTACAAGGCAAAGTCAATGTTTTGTCAAAGGAGAAAGAGGACATAATGAAAATTATTGAAGAAATAGATAATAAGAAGAGAAGAGCGTTTATGAAAACATTCCGGGATATGAATGAGCTTTTTACAGAGAACTTTGCAAGGTTATATTCAAAAGGAAGGGCATCACTAGAACTAGAAAATCAAGAGGATATTTTTGCCGGAGGAGTAAATATAGTCATCAAACTTGCCAAAGGGAAGTATTTTGATGTTACCTCTTTGTCAGGAGGTGAGCAATCTTTAGTTGCTCTATCACTATTATTTGCAATTCAGGAATATAAGCCATACCACTTTTATATCTTTGACGAGATAGACGCCGCTCTAGACAAAAGAAACTCCGAAAGGCTTGCTGGCCTTCTTAATCATTACATGAAGTCTGGCCAGTATATAGTTATAACACACAACGACGCCCTTATCACAAATTCAAATGTCCTTTACGGAGTAAGTATGCATGAAGGCATCTCAAAAATCTTGAGCCTAAAGATCAAAGAAACTCAAGTTCAGGAGCAAGCTCAACCTGCGAAGCAGGTTGAGGAGAGTGTCGGAGAGGTTAAGGAAGAAAATGTCGTTATTAGTCCTGAGATTGAGAATGTAAATCAAAGCCATGAAGTTGGTGAGATTAAGCAGAGTGATGATAGTTTAGCCTAATAATTCTTTCGGCAATTGAAACAATTTTGATGAATAAATTATTTCTTCACACTTAAAGATGGCGCGTTTGCATGTATTCATCATCTCATCGTATCGCGCTATCACCTTTTCAATCTTTATAGCTGGGCCGTATCTTGCTTCCTCCCTTCTATCAACTTCCGATTCTTTTCCTTTTTCGCTAAACACTCCAATTTTCTCAATAAATTCTTTGTCGTAGTTAATTAAGCCTTTTTCCTGAATATACTGCAAGAAGAGAGCAGTATATCTCTGGCTTCTGGTTTCAATTCCGCATTTAGCTAAAATCGCTAAAGCACAGTAGTATAAAGTATAAAACCATTCTTCTTGAATTTTATAATCCAATCCCCTTTGTTTGTATAAGTCGCATAAATCAAGTTCTGTTTTTGCCTTTTGAAGATACACTTTTGCTGCGCTATAATCTGGGTCTATAACAAGAAGGCCTTTATGCTTTCTGCCTTCTTTCTCTTCTTTTTGGGCGTTCTTAAAACATTCTTTTAGTTTCTTTTCTATTTCTTCTACATTCATTTTGCAAATTTCTTCATAAAATCAATAAAATTGTCTTGCCCAAATAAAATGACGCCTTTTTGGATAGCTTCAAGATACACCTTATTATTCGATTTTAACTCGTTGAAGAGCTCATCTTCTGTTAGATCTATAAGATGAATTTTTTTAAGCTGTGTTCTTTGTATCTTTAGCACATTTTCGTCTATTAACTTAAATTCTTTTCTATCTTTGACAATTGCTAGCAAATCTATATCGTTTGCTTCTTTTGGGCCGTGCAATATACTGCCAAACAGAATAAGAAAACTTGCGTGCTTTCCTATCTCTGCGAAATTGTCTTGCCATCTTTTTTGCTTTAAAGCTTCTTTAGTTAAAAACAGAGAAAGCGTCTTTTCAGTTATAGGATTGCTCCAATTAATACTTATAGTTGCCGTGCTAGTTCTTGTTTTAGCAAGTTTTTTTATTATTATCAGATTTTCTTTTTCAAGCTTAGACAAACTTTTCCAAAGGCCCTGCCTTGTAACGTCTAATTTATTTGCTATGATTGTTACTATGTTAGCCGTAAATGGCTCTTTCAGTAAAAAAATCAGTACTTCATCTGCAAGCTTATTCTCTGTCGCCATTTGGTTGATAACTATCAACTTATGGTTTATGGCATATATAAATCTTTTGCCTTTGAAAGTTTCAGCTGTACACAATTTGTGGACAACTCAAGTGTACGATTTTATCGTACGATTCTTGCACACTTTAGTTTTAATCGGTTACAAAATGTAACCCCTCGCTGCCTTCTTAATAGGGAGGGTACAATTTGTACCTATGCTTTAAGCGGCGCGAGTGCCTTCGGCACTTTCCAAAACCACCCGACCACCCCTACTGGAGCTGCCAAGACTGCCGTACCTGCACCTGCCCCTGGAGTCCAAGCCCAAGCACCCGCCCACAATCAAGTCGGAAAGGCCATCTTCTCTTGCGTACCAAATTCTACTGCCTTCTTTTCTATCTAGACGCAAAGGCAGATTATGTTCATCAACTTCATCAAATTTATAGCCATCCCATTTTCCTGCCAATCGGTCATCATACACTGCTTTGAATTCTCCTCCTAAAACTAAGATTACTCCATATCCCTCATCTTCTGATGGCTCCAATCTAAGGCCCGAAATCAAAGCAGGCTTGCCTCTTTCAACTTGTGACATATCAATATGCTCTGCTAGTTTTTGTATTAAAAGATCATTTTTACTGCAAGAAGAATCTCCCATACTTCTCAGAACGCATGCCCTAAAATCAACATAGTGTTTGCCTTTTATTCTAGACGTTAATTCTTGCGAAAGAGGAGATAAAGCGGTTCTTGCGCCTAAGGGTTTTAAATGCTCGTCAATTAAAAGAATATCAAAGAGGTTTGAGCCGGTAATGCCCCCTTCATCAAGTTCTAATCTGAAATGTGGATTTCCATTAAATCTTTCATTTACATCATTTCTATATGATGCATAAAGGGCTTGTTGAAATTCTTTTGACTGATCTGAAATTAGTCCAGAAGTAAATAAATTTTGAGGCGGCATTTCTTCTACATATCTGAAATCAGATAGTGCTCTTCGTTCCTGCGTTTCCATGTTCTTTTATGATATTTGGTGTATTAAAATATTATTATGCTCTAGAAAGAGCATATTCGGAAAGCTACAAAGTTAAATTAAAAAGAAAAAAAAGATAAATTAACTTTAGTAGTAGCTCTCTCCGAACTCTTCTGTCTTAGCTGGTTTCCTTGTTAGCAAAACAATTAGAATAACTAGAAGAACAACAAATACTATTGCTAGGATTACTGTCAATAAAACAGCAGCATTTCCTGCAAATGTTTTGCTTCCTTCTACGTTTGCCACAAAGCTCTCTTTCTTGACAAGATTACCGTCTGTATAGACGTTGGCTGCGAAGTTGTAGTTGCCTTCTTTTGAAGCAACAGCGTTCAACTTAACAGTTTTACTTTCACCGGCTGGAACTGCAACAATTGACTCTTCAGAATTAACTGTCAAGCCAGATGTAGTTTCCAATGCGATTTGGTAAACTTTTACCTTGTCACCAGAGTTAACTAGTGTAAGAGTGTATTCCTGTTCAGTGCCTGCAGCAAATCTTTTGCTGTTAGCAGATGAAACAACAATACTATCAGCGCCTGATCCAACAATAGCAACTTTCTTGCTTATTGTAGCTGTAGAGTCCGCGTTGTAAACTTCTAATTCTAGTGTGTATACACCAGGCTTAGCGTCTGAAGGGATGCTTAAATACATCCTTCTTTCAACAGCGTCTTCCTTATCAGGGTCTGATTGGTCTTCATCGGATAGATCTCCGAAGTAAGACCTCTGTTCAATTCCAAGAGCAGGTATTCTAGCCTTAACATATGTATCTTCTGCAAAGTGTCTTCCTCTGTTTTTCAATACAATGTCCAAAGCTAAATTCTGTCCTGCTTTTGCCTCTACGTTATAGTCAACAGATAGAACCTCAACCGTGTAAGATTCTCTCTGAAGTTCTAGACTTATTGAGGAGCTTATGGTTTCTTCATCGTTTTCAACGGTGATAACCAACATATGCTTCTCACTTGGGTCTATGTCGTAAGGCACCTGAACGGCTAACAACCTGCTGTAAGTATTTCCAGCAAGGATGTCAAATCTGTCAGATGAAACAGAGAACTCCTTTTCACCAGTAAGCCTTGCTTTCACTCTAATGTCTTCTGATAGATTTGTAGCTGTGAAAACAACTCTGACAGGGATAGTCTGACCAGCTGAAACGCTGATTGTTCTTCCTGTTGGGTTGACTCCACTAACTTCAATGCTATCGAAGTTTGCAAATGCGCTTACACTCGCTGTTATAAAAACAGCTAATGCAAACATTGCAACAAGTGAAACCAAGATTTTCTTGGCTTTCATTTTGGATTTCATTTTAAATTTAGTTAATAATCCATCTTCCGCCCACTATATAAACTTTATGGTAACAACAAATATGACACTACTAGCTTATGACACTAAAACAGGAAAAGTCTTAAATAGGTATCTCTTGGTATCTCAAGGTATACCTATAAATAATCAGGGAATGCCTGAGTAAATCACAGGAAATACCGTCGGAAATGGAAATAACAACAATAAAGCTTGAGAAGAAGACAAAAGCCAGATTGGACAATCTAAGAGACTACAAGAGAGAGAGCTATGAAGAAATAATCTCTAAAATTCTGGACATTTTAAATCTCTGCAGAGTAGACCCTGAAACGGCGCAGGAAAAATTAGCTTCTGTGGGCCGTGCAAAGATGATTGAACAAAGAAAAAAGTTTATTGCCGAAAAAAAGAAAATGCTCGCAGAAAGAAAAAAGATTATTGAAGAAAGAAAACGCGACTTTGCAGAAAGAAGGTTTGAAATTAGCAAAAATATATAAACTATCTCAAGCCATAAAAACAGCATGAACACAATAGATCATCTAGCAAACACTTTTGGAGGAAGGATTAGAAAGAATATCTTTGGCAGCGAAATCCTCTCAGGAGTAAGAAGAATTTTTTCTATTCAAGAAATCGCTAACAAAATCTCCAGCGTTTATACAGAAAAAGGTTATTCTCAAGACAACTTGCAAATAGACGAAACACAAGGCGGAGCGCTTTTACTTTTCAGTAAATCAGAAGAGTTTCATCAAGTTAATCTAACCTACACTTCAGGATCATTTGGAAACGAATTGCAAATAACCGAAGAAAAACTTCCTAGTTTATCCAGAAATCCCTAGTTTTTCAGCCAATTTAAGCCCAAGAACGCTGTCATCAACTAATGTAGGGGACTCATTAATTATCGTTATTTCCCTGTCTTTTGGCAGGTTTGCAAGCAATTCCTGCCACTCTTTCCTTTCAGTAGTTTTATGATGTTTTTCTCCCTTTTCTCCATAAACAATTCCGGAAAAGTGCACGTGCCATTCTTTTCCAGGAAAAAGCCTTTCTACTTTATCATAATCAACTGATTTATCTCTAGCAAGAATATGCGCAAAATCAATGCAGAAACTACATCCCGTATCATTGACAAGCCTAGCTATCTCTTCAACACTTCCAAAGACATTTACCTTTCCCATAGTTTCAGGGGCAACTTGTATCTTCCATCCTTTTTTATTAATTTCAGCAAGTATTTCCATAATTCCTTTTTTTATGTTATCATATGCAATTTCTCTGTCTTCTCCATAATACCCGGGATGAAAGACCACAGTCTTAGCCCCAAGAATCTCTCCAATCCTGCAGCAATCTAAAATTCTTTTTTTCGTAGCCTCTCTTTTTGCCTTATCTAAAGAATTCAAGTTAACATAATACGGGGCATGTATGCTTAGCTTTATTCCAAGTTCTCTAGCCTTATCACCTATCTCTTTAGCATCCTTGTCATTTTTTATATAAACTCCATAAGTAAAAGCTATTTCACACGCCTTCAAGCCAAGCTTCGCATAATTCTCTAAAACTGTTTTAGCTGTCTTAACCGATCCAAGTCCTGCAGGGCCAAACTTAATCATCTAAATAACTAGAAAACTTAATTAATAAATTTGTCTAAGCCGCTTTACAGCCTTTATCAGCCATACAAGATTTAGCAAAACTTTCTATAATCGATAATAGCACTAGTTTAGTATCCTCCATTCGCCTGTCCACATCACCCGGAGAGGCGGCGCATCTATACATGAGATACCTTGCATTTTCAAATTCATCTTCCTCTTTCAGATAGCAAGGGCCAACAAGACAAGGCTTAATCTTAGCTTTGTCTAGGATATACTCCTCAAGCTTACTAGACAGTTCAGATAAAGAATAAGCAGTCTCTAAAACTTTTTCATTACAAATCATTTTATCTCTTTTAGGCATACTCTCTCTTCTAATACTTATTCTAAAATCATAGCCTACTGGCTCAAAAACACAATCAATATAAGCATTCATAGATTCTTTTTTTATCATGTTCACACCGAATTCAACTTTTCATCAAACTCGCCTATGTTATCAATTATATAACTATGAAGCTTTTTAATTATAATGTTTTGCAACTCTTCCTTTAATCTTCCATGGCATCTTGACAAATCTTTTTCAGGATAGGCTGCAACTCCATAAGGATAAGCGCACTCCATAGAAAATCCTTTTAAATCTTCTATGCTTAGCTCGCCTTTCTTGGCTTGTAACAATTCAACTTCAACGACACATTCACTGCCAGACCTTCCATTTATTTGATAGAGCCAAGAAGCCTCTGTTTCTTCATTCAAATAACTATTACTAGTGCACGATTTCATCGCATTCTGAAAACACTCAAAATTATTGCAGGACTCTTTATAAAAAAAGGAAAAATAAACCGCAAAAATAAGAACAATTACAATTGCTCCAATAATCTTCCATCTCTTTTTATCCATTTTATATGAAAGAATTATTTGTATTTAAATCTTGACAGTTATAGGCTAATCAGCTTGACTTTAGCATACTCGCTTGATCCAAAAGTAGTCGCAGCCAAATAAGCAATTTTATTCTCGTCACACACCCGTATGATTGCTCCAGTTGCTATGCCGTCAATTATCACAGAAGAAACTTTAGTTCTTGACATCTCTATATTTTTCACAACCTCTCTTGATCCTACTTTCCTTATAATATCCAAGTTAAAATCTAAAAGCAAAGCGCTTTTTGTTCCTCTAATTTTCTCATACACCTCTTTTATCTTTTTTTTAGCATCAGCTTCAAGAATTGGCATGCTTTCCACTTCATCTTTTACAGGCTCTGGCGCACTCTCTTCGGTATAAGGGCCATATCTCTTACTGGTATAATCCTCAGCAGAAACTCTCTTTCTCAAAGCGATTAATATTTCCTTTCCAGTCAGCTCTTCAACTTCCATTCCAGAAGGAGCAACTGCAACATAAGCGATTTTAGCATTGATTATTACATTTTTAGCAATTAACTGCCCGCCTCTATCTCCATCAATAAACAAAGTAAGAATTTTTTCATTTCCTAGCTTAGAAATCTCCGCAGGCAGTTTAGTCCCGTTCATACCTATAACATTATTTACTCTATTCTTCAAAAGATTAACAACATCCGCCCTTCCCTCTACAACAATAACTTCCTCTCCGGATAAATCGCCTGCAGGCAGCCTTTCATCGCCATACTCCTGAATTTTAGCAGTTCTAGCCTCTTCTTTTACTGTCTTAGTCATCTCCTCAAAACTGCCGTTCCCATCCAATCCTTCAAGCAATCTTTTTGCCCTCTCAATAATATAATCTCTTTTAACTCCTCTTACATCTTCTATCTTAGTAACTTTTATTTCAGCTTCAGTCGGCCCTATTCTGTCAATTGTCTCTAAAGCGGCTGCAATTATTGTAGTTTCAGATTTGTCCAAAGCGCTAGGTAATTTAATTTCTCCGATAGTCTTTCCCTCAACAGTTTCTAGCTCAACTTCAATTCTTCCTATTTTTCCCTCTTTTTGGAGCTCTCTCATCTCCAAGTCAGATCCAAGAAGTCCTTCAGTCTGCCCAAATAACGCCCCGATAACATCCGGTTTCTCTAACGGCCCTTCAGACTTAAAAGTAGCATGAACCATATACTTTATTGATACAGGACTTATCTTTGCCATTTTACATTCTATCTAGTTTACCTAGTTCTATTTATTTAACAGCACTTATTTTAGAAGAAGAGTATAGTTAGGATGCCCAAGAAGGGCGTGAATATGATTGTTTAATGCCTATATATTAACTTCTTCGCAGCTTAATACTGTTAATAGAAACTGTCAAAGAGCATATTTAAAGTTTTGCATCTCTCGGAATATCAAACTTCCCTTCATACAAAGGCCTTCCATTATCACCATTTATTCTAAAAGTCGCATTTTCTAGCTCTTCAAGCCTAATCTTCCTAGGAAATTTAGCGTATATTTCTCCTTTATCATTACTTCGAAGATCTTTCAAATATATCCCCGTTCCAGTTATCTCTAATATTAAAGAAGGATATTGCGCAATATTTTTTTGCTGTTTTTCAGTCAGGTTAACCCTTAACCCCAACACCTCTCCAGTTCTTTTACTAGACACAACATCCATCGCCATTCTTTCAAGGTTGCTTTTATCATAATTCTTACGAGCTTCCATTACTAAACTATCAGAATAATCCGTTTCAGTTTTAAATTTATTATCTTCTCTACTCCAAAAACAACTAGTTACCGCTAAAACAGCAGCAGGATAAACAAGCACTCTCCGATTAAATCTATCATCCATCAAAAATTAACACAAGAAGCATATAAAAATCTATTTAGTTGATTTAAGGGCTTAACTAAAAAGAAAGCGCCGATTTAAATATATTATGCTTATGAAAGACTTGCGTTTATTTAAGAGCAAGGTTTATATATCTCTAGTCTTAGCTGTGATTATAAAAAGATGGTGAAGAAAAAAACCGCCGAGGAGCAGATCCTTGAAGAAGGAATTGCTGAAGAAGAGGAAGAAGATTTGTTAGATGGCCTTGAATCAAGCGACCTTCTTCAATAGTTATTTTTATTTTGCCTCGTGGAGGCCTTAATTTATTTTCTACATAGCTCTTTGCAAAGCATAATACTCTCTTATTTTGCCGAGTTTCTGATACAAATCTAGAAGTATTTTCTGTGCTTCTTTCCTTTCAAGAACATCAAGGTCAAAACTAAGAATTTTCTCATACAGCTTGAGCGCATTTGCTCTCTTATCATTCTGCAAGTATATTTTTGCCTGCATTTTGTAATATTCTTTTCTAATATTTTTTATTCCTACTTTTTCTTGAGTCTTCGCAAGCGCCGTCGCCTTATTAAAAGAAGCATCAGCTTCGTCAAACTCCCCGCCCTTAATATACAAATCTGCAGATTTGATAAAATCATCAATCTTGCCTTTAAACGTCGTGTTAATATCTGCTGAAGCTTTCATCATCTTTGCAGCTTCTAAAAACATTTTCCTTGCCTCGTATAATTTACTTAATGTCACAAGTACAAATTTCTTTGTATCAAAATCCAAATTTGCCTTAAGGCATCCCGCAAGAAAATCTATCTTGACAAAATCCCCCGATTTTACAAGCCTATCCTCTATTTCAGCCCGAGTTATCTCTTTTCTCAACATGCCTTTCTAACAAAACCAAGATTTATAAGAATTATTGTGATTGCTACATGGGGTTAATATCCTTCTGTCGCACATATAAATAAACTTTGTCGTACAAAAAAATAAGTTAATCTAAAATATGCTTAAAAAGTTAAATTACTTTAGCCTTAACTTCAATGCAGACTCCAGCAGCAACTGTTGCTCCTGCGTCTCTTATTGCAAATCTTGCCATATGCGGATTAGCTGATTGTGTTTCTAATACGAGGTTTCCAATTGGCTTGATTCTTACTTTAGCAACGTCCCCATTCTTCAAAAAGTCTGGATTTTTTGCAACAACTCCTGATGGATCTGTTTTCTCAATTAATTCAATAAACTGGCATGGAACTTGAGCTGTGTGAACGTGGAAAACAGGAGTGTATCCTTTAGCTATAACTGTTGGGTGTGAGATAACCGCTACTTGAGCAACAAATTCTTCTGCAATTGTCGCAGGTTTAGTTGCATCGCATATAACATCTCCTCTTGCAACATCTTTCTTTCCAACTCCTCTTATATTAATACCGACGTTGTCTCCAGCGCCTGCTTCTGTCATAGCCTCATGGTGCATTTCAATTGTTCTAACCTCTCCAGCAATTCCTTTTCCTGATCTTCCTGGAAGAATTATAACTTTCTGGCCAATCTTCATTATTCCTGTCTCTATTTTTCCAACTGGAACAGTTCCAATTCCCGTAATTTCATAAACATCTTGTAAGGGCATTCTTAATGGAAGGTTAGTTGGCTTTTCAGGCTCTTTGAACTGATCAAGCTGTTCAACGATAGTCGGACCTTTATACCAAGGCATATTTGTTGATTTCTTGAAAACATTGTCTCCCTGGAATCCTGAAATTGCTATGAAAGGAACTTGGTCAACTTTGTATCCTGCTTGCTTTAGCAAAACAGAAACATCTTCCTTTACTTTATTATAAGCATCTTCTTTCCAGCCAACTGCATCCATCTTGTTAACAGCAACTGCCAACTGTGAAACTCCCATTGTTCTCAAAAGCCACACATGTTCCTTTGTCTGCGGTTGAACCCCTTCCTTAGCAGCAACAGTTAAGAAAGCTGCATCAGCCTGTGAAGCTCCTGTAATCATATTCTTAACGAAGTCTTTGTGCCCAGGTGCGTCAATTATTGTAACATTATACTTGTTTGTCGGTAATTTCTGATAAGAAAGGTCAATTGTAACTCCTCTTTCTCTCTCTTCTTTGAACTTGTCCATAACGAAAGCGAACTCAAAACCTACTTTTCCATGCTTTTGTGCTTCAGCCTTCAACTTTTCAAGCTCTTGAGGAGCAACTTTTCCAGAATCAAACATAAGCCTGCCTATAGTTGTAGATTTTCCATGGTCTACGTGCCCTACAAATACAACATTGATGTTTGGTTTCTTGTCTGCCATTTTAAAGCGTAAGTAATAAGGCTTAAATTTTGGGGTATTTAAATCTTGCGATTTAAATACTGCTTTCAACAATATTTTTTAAAAGAATGCTCGTCTTGATTTACTAGCGGATTATTTACTCTTTCGTTCTGGAAAACCGTCTTCCCAATTTTCTCAATCTCACCCCTAATAAAATTCTCAACTTTTTTGCTCATGCTTATGCCCTCTTTTTTGCAATGCTCCGCAAATTTCTTATAAACTTCTTTATCTAGATTAAATGTTTTTATCGCCATTTTTCTCTCTTTTTTAGCTAAAGTTATATAAGATTAAATAATATATAAATCTTCGCCAATTAAACAAACCTTAATTAACCTTATATAAGATTATGTAATATTCTGATACTCCGAAAGGTTTTCCAAACCTCTTTTCCTAAATTCCCTGTCCTTTTCGCTTTCAGAAGATTTATAACCTAAATATTCCATTTTCCTGCCATGGATTTAGAACACGCTGAAGAAGTAAGAGAATATATCATAGACAGGCTTGTTAAAGATAACAAAACAATTGAAAGATATGCGCGCATTTTACAAAGAAGGCCGGATTTAATTGAAACAAAAAGAAAGATAGCTAACTCTGAGATAGAAGCACAGTATGCACGAGAAGCCTTTTCTGCTATAGAAGACATTTTTTTTGAAGAAAATTGGAACATAATAAAGGCCATAGCAACAATTTATTTAGTGAGAATATCAAAAGAAAAAACAAAAGTGGCCTAAATAACTCTTTGATATATCTCTTCGACTACATCTTTTCAAGAATTGCAATTCTTTGATTTATATCTGGATGAGTCGCGAAAAGCCCAGCCATCTTTTTCTTGAAAGGATCGGAGATAAATAATGGGGCAAGTGCTGCAGGCGCTCGGTGTTTTTCACTTTCTGAAATATGCTCGTTTTTTATTTTCTTTAACGCATTTGCTAATCCCGGGGGATAGCGGGTAAATTTAACCCCTGTTGCATCCGCTGTAAATTCTCTTTTTCGTGAGATAGCAAACGAGACTAACTGCGCTGCTATCGGCGCAAAAATTGCTGCTAAAATTGCAATAATAAGCAGAACAGCTCCAGCTTTGCCATCCCTTTTATTTCCCGAAGAGAACCATAAATTTCTTAGAAAGACCTGCGCGATAATTGAGATCATTCCAACTAATATTGCAGCGGCAGTCATAAAGCGAATATCATAATTAGCAATGTGAGACATTTCATGAGCAATAACTCCTTCCAGTTCCTGCTTGTTCAGTTTATTTAGCGCGCCCGTAGTTACGCAAATAATCGCATTTTTAGGATTTCTTCCTGATGCAAACGCATTAATCTCTTCCGATTCCATCACATATAGTTTTGGCATCTGAAGGCCAGAAGCAATAGCCATAGACTCTACCGCATGAAAAAATACGCGATGCTCAATTTTTGACGCAGCCTTAGCATGCACGGAAGCAAGCGCGATTTTATGAGAGTTATAATAGCTAATTAAGACATAAGACAAAGAAAATATTACTGATATAATCATTACAAAAAAGAAATAGGTTGGATCTATTGCCAGAGAGATAATATATCCAAGAAAAATAAAAAACATAAAAATTACTAAGATTAGAAAAAATGACTTTAGCTTATTCGTCTGAATTTGATCGTGGAATGATATTCTTTCCATAGATCAACAAGTAAAAAAGATTATATAAAGTTAGTAGTTATGACTCATAAAATGCGTAGTTTAGATTAAGCTTATGAAATGTTAATGGAGCAAGAGCAGTTACAAAGTGATTAAGGATTTTTGTCCTAACAACGATATGCTCCGTCTCTCTTTTAGGAATGTGCATTCCTTCTAGAACGCCCCTTATCTTTCCTCCACCGAAATGAGTGGTTATATCACTTTGAGACGAAACATAAGCTATTTCTGGATTAGAAGTTAGATTATTCTTCAATAGCCGATTTACTTCCTCAGTTACTCTTTCTAAATCAATTTTGCTCTTATCACCAGCTAAAACTAAGTATTTATCCATAAAAAGACATCCCCAAGCCAAATTTAAACTTTATGGTTAGTTTTATAAGCTCAATTTGACAAAAATATTTATGAAAATTCATGTATTATTATTTTACAAATATGTAAATATAAAAAATCCAGAAGCCTTTGCTTCATCTCATTTGGAATTCTGCAAAAAACTCGGCATTCTTGGCAAGGTTTTAGTTGCCAAAGAAGGTATCAACGGAAGCATTTCAGGAACAAAGACACAAGTCACAAAATATAAGTCCCAATTAAAAAAAGACAAACGATTTAAGGAGATAGTATTCAAAGAAGATATAGAACTAATGCATCCATTTACAAGAATGGCCGTTAGGGTAAAAGAAGAAATCGTCGCATTAAAACAAAAAGTTAACCTAAAAAATAAAGGCATCTACATTTCTCCAAAGAAATTCTTGGAAGTCTATAAAAAAGAGAAAGATAAAATAGGCAAGGACATAATTATACTAGACGCAAGAAACAATTACGAATCAAGAGTCGGAAAATTCAAAAATTCTTTAACTCCAAATATAAGCACATTTAGGGAATTTCCTAAAGCTCTAAAATTGCTAAAAGGCAAGGAAGACAAGAAAATAATTACCTATTGCACTGGCGGGATTAGGTGTGAAAAAGCCTCTGCTTTTTTAAAACAGAGCGGATTCAAAAAAGTTTATCAGCTTGAAGGAGGGATAGTATCCTTCGCCAAGAAATTTCCAGACACAGTCTGGGAGGGAAAATGCTTTGTATTTGACAAGAGAATGTTATCCTCAGTTAACACAAAAGACAGCAAAATAGGAAACTGCGAGGTATGCTTTCTTCCATGTAATTTATACAGAAATTGCAAGAATTTTAGCTGTGATAAGCTAACTTTAATATGTTTGAATTGTGAAAAGAGGATGAATGGCTGTTGTTCATCTAAATGTTTAAATGAATTTAGAGAAGGATGCATGAAAAAAGCTTTGTTTATGCAGAATAAGAGCAGAAAAATTGAAACAATTTGCTAAAACTCTACTTTAGGAACCGCTCTAGACTCCGCAGGTATTTCTAGGAAAGTTTTTGAGTGTTTGCCGTAAATTGAAGCGAACATAACTCCTGGGAACGTTTTGCAGGCATTGTTATATGACAATATAGAGTCGTTATAAAACTGTCTTGAGTAAGCAACTTTGTCTTCTATTGCAGCCAGCTCATGTTGCAAATGCAGGAAATTTTCATTAGCCTTTAATTGAGGGTAATTTTCAGCAATAGCAAAAATAGATTTTAACGCATTTTGCAGTTCCCCTCCAGCCTTCATTCTTCCATTAAAGGTCTTTGCAGAAAGAAGCTCTTTCCTTGCTTCTGTAACCTCTTTCATTATTCTAGACTCGTGTTTAGCATAACCCTTTACCGTGTTTATCAGATTCGGGACTAAATCCGCCCGCTTTCGCAGCTGAACATCAATTTGAGATAGAGAGTTGTCTATCCTGTTGCCAAGAACAACAAATTTATTAAAATAATAAATAAACATTAACACTATGACTATAGCAATTACAGCAGCAACCCACATAAAAATAACCATGATAAATCAAGATATACGAGTTTTATAAATATTTCCTAAGCCTCCTCGTTCTATAAAAAAGAATAGCAATTACAGAGTAAATTATCCCTCCAACAATTCCTAAAATCATATCTTGCATAGTATCATTTATGCTGTCTTGCAGGATTTTTAATTTCTCTAGGCTAAGCAAGTCCCTTACATAGACCCCTTGCATTTTCCAGTCAAAAGCGACATCTAAAATGTATTCGCCAATCTCAAATAGCCCTACAATTCCAGCAACTATAAAGAATACAAATAAAATCTTCCATTTCAGTTTTATCTTAAGCTTATCAACTGTAAAAAAGATTATTGAAGCGACAACTAAAGGATTCAATAAGTGAAGTATCTTGTCATAAGGAATAAATATGTAAAACAACGGGCTAAACAGAAAAGAGTTCAGGGATATAAAGAAAATATAAAAATAATGCCTAAGCTCAAAATTTATCTTAAAAGTATAATCTGCAAGGTAAAAAATAAGAATAAATCCGATAGCTGAAGCAACCCTTAAGAAGAATGAATAATTTTTAAACGCGTACAGCAAAACAATCAAAATTAAGAACAAGAAAAACAAAATTCTGCTCTTAGTCTTATAGCTAAACACACCCTCTTTCTCTTGCATATTTCGCATATTTATAATAAAGCAGCAATAGTTTTAAACCCTATCTTTTCTAAAAACATTTAAACCTAATTATCCATCCACATTCATGAAAAGCATATTATATCTGGACACAGCAGCCACATCCCCCATTTATTCTGCCGTTGTTGCAGAAATGAACAATATAATAAAAAACAACTATGGAAATCCTTCTTCAATACATTTTCAAGGAGAGCGGGCAAGGAAATTGCTGGAAGAATCAAGAAAGAAAATTGCTTTATCAATTAATGCTAATCCGGAAGAAATTTATTTTGTCTCTGGAGGAACAGAAGCTAATAACCTTGCTTTGCAAGGGCTAGCCATTGCAAATCCCGAAAAGAAAAAGATAATTGTTTCTGCTATTGAACATGCTTCTGTTTTGGAGGTATGCAATTCTTTGAAAAACTGGGGATATCAAATCGTTAAGATTCCCGTTGATAAGTCCGGGATTATTGATTTTAATGATTTGGAAAGAGAAATTAATGGTAATACTTTGCTTGTTTCTATAATGCACGTCAATAATGAAATCGGCGTAATTCAGGATATAGAAAAAATAGGTGCGATATGCAAAACCCATAAAGTCTTTTTTCATACTGACGCAGTTCAGAGTTTCGGAAAAGAAAAAATTGACGTCAAAAGAATGCAACTGAGTTTAATTTCTGCCTCCGCACATAAAATTGGAGGTCCCCAAGGCATCGGATTTCTTTATGTTAATCAAAATGTCAAAATAAGTCCAATAATTCATGGAGGCGGACAGGAGCGAGGCATTAGAAGCGGAACAGAAAATGTCTCAGCAATAACAGGATTTGTAAAAGCACTAGAAATAACTGAAAACACCAGTAAAGGCAGAATTAAAAAATTAAGAGACAAGCTAATCCAAGAGTTAAAACAAATAGGAGGAAAAATAAATGGCTCCCTGGAAAAAAGAATCTATAACAACATAAATGTCTCATTTTCCGGAATAGACGGCGAGACCGCCGTCATTTTTCTATCTGAAAGAGGAATATACGTTTCAACAGGCAGCGCTTGCTCTTCCAGAGCAAGCAAAGAAAGTCACGTCCTTAAAGCACTTGGCCTAAAAGAAGAGGAAATTAAAGGCTCTATAAGGCTAACATTTGGCAACTCTATCAAAGAAAAAGACGCCAATTTCATTATAAAAGAAATTGATAAAGTAGTAAAAAGATTAAGAGGATAAAATGAAAAAAGAAATTAAAATAGAAATCGCAGTTTTCGGTATGGGTTGCTTCTGGCAGCCAGATTATCTATTTTCAAGACTTCCTGGAGTTTTAAAAGTAGAAGTAGGTTATATGGGCGGAGATGAAACTCAAGATACTCTAAATTATGAAGAAGTCTGCTCCGATACAACAGGCCATGCCGAAGTTGTAAGAATAGAATATAACCCGAGAAGAATAAGCTACAACGAGCTATTAGAAATTTTCTGGAAAAATCACGATCCAACGCAATTAAATCAGCAAGGTCCAGACGTAGGAACACAATATCGCTCGGCGATATTTTATTTCAACCAAGAGCAAAAAACTCTGGCCGAAAAGTCAAAACAAATAGTCCAAAAACTGCTGGGTAAGCCAGTATTCACAGAGATAAAAGAGTTATGTAAATTCTACGCTGCCGAAGACGATCATCAGAAGTATCTCGCCAAAACCGGCGGCGTCTGCCATGTTTCAAAGCTTAGCGCGCTGATTAATTTAAAACTCTAACACTCACAACATAAATAATTAAAAGTCTCTTTCTAATCATTTTAATATGGCCGTGACATTAGAAAACGCTGCAGACTCAAAGAAGCCAGATTATGTTTGCCCAAAAGGGCATCATGTTGCATTTGAAAGATGGAATTACGCGAAAGACGATTCAGAGAACTTAATAGATGCAAATGGCATACCCATGTACGAAAACGGATTATTTTGTAATTCTTGCAACAGACCATACGGATTAAGCAAACTAACAGAATTGACCAAATAATCTTCTACGAACTAATTCGCAACCCCAAGAATGGGCACCCTATGGCTTAAAAATCCTAGAACAATCAACGCGCAGGCGTATTTTGACTTTGGCTCTATTGATTCTATAAACAACTCATTTTCCGCCTCAACATCTTTACCATATCTTCTATCAACCATTGAAGCCATATTTCTTTTTAAATAATCCTCGCACTCTTGCTTGCTTTCTGTTCCATTATATTCTGCAACCAAGCCGCCAATTAATTTTCCGTCCTTTACAACTTTTGTAACGATCATCCCTGCCGTCAGCCTTTTAGGATTAGTCTGATCTTTTCCAGCCTCGGCAGTTATCGCTTCCAAGACCGCTCCATGAACATATTCAGTAGGCGGAGCAACTTGAACAGCGGTCTTAGGCCAAATTGACGAATAAGAAATAAGATTAAAATTTTCAATCCCTGCTTTTTCTAAGGCAACATCAAAAGCGCCGGGATGATAACCCAAATTAGATTCCCCAGAACCCTGAACAATAAAAAATTCATGCGGAACTCTATTCCCAACAATCAGGCTAGACAATTTAAAACTAGAATTCAAATTATTTTTTTTGATTTGAATTGTACGCTCGAGGGGCGGCTCATCTTCATCAACGCTAAGAACTTGTTCCATTTCAATAATTTATTAATTAATCTATACAAAATCTGCTTATAAATCTTAGCCTTTTCCATTTTTAATTTAAAAAT